>Ga0255774_10003031_pt1 | contig 12523 bp, 11 predicted proteins | sample 101ome_17_FD_179972 | JGI IMG/M metagenome (GOLD analysis project Ga0255774, IMG submission 179972) | Coastal salt marsh microbial communities from the Groves Creek Marsh, Skidaway Island, Georgia - 101407AT metaG (version 2) | ecosystem: Environmental > Aquatic > Marine > Intertidal zone >...
CCACTTTCCACCCTCGAATTTTCTTCTCTCGATCTAACACGTTGAATATCTCCGTCACGTCAACGTAAATCTCCTTCTTGCTATATAACTTCAACGAGTACAACAAAACTGGTAAGTGCATCAAACATAATCCAAATCGTCTCATCGCGGACGTGATCAACACCACCACCAAGTGGAATAAAACTTCCGGTTTCACTAATTTGTTTATTCGATTGGCCGTATCGTGAGGGTTCATAAAGTCATTCTGTAAATCTGTCAGGCACACTAATATGTACATGTTCATTCCTAACCCGGCACCGAGGAAGAAGAACAAGGAGAGCCATCCCAGGATGAACACGATCATCTTTTCTTTTTCTTTGGATGCTATTTATTCCTCTTTTTTTTGTGTGTGCGCGCGCGCGCGCAGGTGTGTGTTTGTTTTCTTTTGTGAAGCAACTCAACTCACACTCTCTCTTCCCTCCCCTCCGAAATTAAAATGCAATGGCTTGGAAAAAGCAAAAATATCAGAGGCCTTCGATGGGAGCTTTTTCGCCCTTTTTCGCACGGAACATTCGCGATATTTCTTTCTTTTTCGGTGTACCAACTCCACGTGTGATACGAGAGAGGAAGAGAGGAAGGAAAAAAAATTACCACACAAAACAAACCTCTGCGACTAAGACTACTACTACCACTTTACTTGACGACAACGCGCCGCGAAACGAACGCGTCCTTTTTCTCCTCCTCCCGATCTCCAACTCTTTTGTGACCGCCAGCCGTCCAGTGTTCTCGAACTGATAGTAGCATAAAAAGTTCCTCTTCTTGTTCTTCTTCTTCTTGAGAGAGAATTCAAAGGCGGAGCTGCAGGAAGAAAAGCGGGAAAAAAAAACAAGAAAAAAAAAAATGAGTGAAACTGAAAATCGAGGAGGAGAAGCTGCTCATAACGACAACAACAACGACGACTACAACCCGGGAAATTTTCCGCGGGCGATCGTTCCCATTCAGGATGTTTCCGAAATACTCTCCAAGTACGATTTCAAGGAAAAGATTGGAACTGGAGGTGCGTCTTTGATAGTAGAATTCTAGTTTGCGTTTTTTGCGATATTTTTTTTTTGATTCCTGGATTGGTTTTCGAACTCATCATATTGCAACTAACAATTTTTTCTCCTCTCTCCTCTTTTACGCAACACAGGTTTCGCAACCGTCATGCGAGCGATCGAGAAGGATACCGGAGTAGAAGTCGCGATCAAAATCGTGGACCGGCAAAAGTACGCCCCGACGGACAAGAGTTACGAGAGAGAGTTTCAAGTGTTGTCTACGCTCTATCACGAAAATATCATAAACTTACGGTGCACGTACGTGACGGAAAAGAACGTCTTCATGGTGACTGAAGTCGTTCACGGAGGGGAATTGCTAGAACGAATAACCGAGGAAGGGAGTTATTCTGAGGCGGACGCGAGACGGATAATCGTTCAGATTTTAAGGGCGGTGGAGTATTTGCACTCAAAGAAAGTCGTGCACCGTGACATCAAGTTAGAAAATATTTTGATGTCCGATCGATCTCCGAAAGCGACGGTGAAGTTGATCGATTTTGGATTATCTAGATTACCTCAAGATGGAAGCGAGATGAGAACAATTTGTGGGTCGCCTTTATACGTTGCGCCTGAAATACTAGACATGAACTTATCTGACACGGCGTATACACCGGCGGTAGACATGTGGTCCGTCGGCGTCATTTTGTTTATTTTATTGAGTGGCTATTCACCGTTCGATCACGACGACGAAGAGCAGTTGTTTAAAAATATTAAAGAAGGCGTGTATTGTATGGACGATCGAATTTGGAGATACATCTCGGAAGGTGCGAAGGATTGCGTCCGACAGTTGCTTACGGTGGATGTGATGAATAGAATGACTGCCACGCAAGCTTTGCAGCACCCTTGGATTCGACAAAAACACCATCATCATCATCATCATCAGAATAATAATAACCAGGATGCTCAAAATAACAATAATAACGATATCAGTTCAAATATGACGAGCGAGACCAATTCGACTGGCTTTACAGATGGTGGCTCGTTGACCTCGAGCATGAACATGCAACCTCCCGAGCAAATGCCAAAGGAAATTTTAGAAGAAAAACAAAACCGCTTAAAACAACGATTAGAAAGCATACGCATGATTCGAGAAGAAGAAGCGTTAGCGATGGATATAGCTATGCAGCAAGATAGCGATAACTCCAATCCTTCAATTTGAACAAGAGAGAAGGAAAACACGAAAAGTTTTTTTTAATAAGATATAATAATACAGCCGCTACACTACCTACTACTAGTATCTACGCATCTAAAAAATAGACTACTCCTACTGCTCTATAATCAATAATCCGGTAACTCCTTATTCATGAACTTCTTCTTCGCGAACGCCATCCAAAACTTGTTCATTTTCGTGCCTTCATCCACGTACAAGTGGTCAATCAGTCGCAAACCGATTTCTTCGCGACACTGCGCGAGATACGACTTCAACGTCTCGCCTTCTTGAAACGTTTTCGGGCCATTAATGATTCCTCCTAGCCCAGTCGTGACGTCAAAGTGGTCGTGCGCTAACGCGAAGAGAAGCTTCGCCCCTTCCGTCATCAGATTTTTCTTACTGCTATTGTTATTGTTCTGCGAAGAAGCAGAAGAAGACGGCGCTTGACTTTGATGAAGTCGTTTCAAGCACTGCGAGATGTAGAGAGTCAAATAAATCAACAACTTGTCCGCGTCGGATTGGATGGCGTATTTCCGAAACAAAACGTTCGGACGGAAGTACTGAATAGCCTCATCGACGATGTCAAAATCGGTCGTTTTTGGCGCCGGACCTCTCGTTTGCGTTCGCAAAGGAAGCAAAGGGACACCGCAGGACAACTGAATGGAATCGGGCAATTCCGTAAACGCGGAATGGTACACCATTTTTTATATTTAATTAATAACTCTTACCGCGTACAAAACAACAGCGATAATTATTACAGAAGAAGAAGAAGAAGAAGCAGCAGAAGAAGAAGACGTTTTGAAGTAGTGGCAATCAAGGAAAACTCTCTCTTTCTTTCTCTCTCTCTCTCTCTTCGTGTGTGTTCTTCTTTCTTTTCCGGGACGAAAGAAAGGCACAAGAAGAAGAACTTTTCTTTTTCAAGTCTTTTCGAGAAAAAAAAACGCTCGCGCTCGAGAAATCAAGAAAAAAAAAACTTGAATCTCTCTCGTCACTTTTTGAGCGCACGCGCGCGCAGAAAGTCACATCTCTGAATCATCGCTCTCGAAGAAGAAGACGAATCTCTTCTACCCCTTCTTTTTCTTCTCCTTCTTCTTGTTCTTTCTCTTTTACCATTCCTTTTGTTTCTCTAGGAGCGAAGAAGAAAAAAGAACGAGGTTCGTAGATTTGTATCTACGAGAGCGTTTTTCGTCTCCCCGACCGAGAGAAAAAAGAGTCCAATGGCAGATGAATGAATGAAAAGGCGGACAAAGGGGGTTCGAGCACGAGGAGTTTTGACTCGCGCGGGCGAGTTTCTTCCCTTTTTTTGGGTTCTTTTCTTTTTGTCGTCCCGTCGTTGCATTTCTTCTTTCTTCTTCTCGAGAAGAAGAAGAAATCGACGAAGACAAGACACCCCGTTCGACGAAGACAAGCCCTCGCGTATCTTGCAGTGGAGAAACCCTAAAGCATCTTTTTCTTTATTTTTGTCTTAAACCCTAAGCGATGTTCGAAATGGAAAAAGAGCTCTCTTCTCTTCTTCCCTCAAATTATACAGTGGCTCTTCACGAGCTGTTGGCACTTTCACAAAATTTCGCCTCTTTCAAATGAGAGAGTTTAGAAACGCGAAGGCCACGGGATCGAGACCCGTATGGGGCATATTCTATGACATATCGCCCTTTTAGCTCAGCTTGGTTAGAGCGTCGTGCTTATAAACACTTTTTTTTTGTTCGTCGGAGTTCTATTGATTACAACGCGCCTATTTCTTATGTTAATTTTGTCTTCTGTTTTTTAATCTGATGATAAACAACACATTTTTTCTTTTAGTACCGTAGTAGTTCGTCGGAATTCTATTTTGTAGTATTACAACACGCCTATTTCTTGCGTTAATTTTGTCTTCTGTATTAATCTGCTCGCTAATAATCGTTGTTATTGTTACCGCCGCGTTGGTATTGCTTGCGTTTGTACGTCGACGATTTCAGTTGTTCGAAAAGCAACTCTTTCAGGTCGTCTCCGACGTCCTCGCCAACCTCCTCTTTGTCGTACAACACGGTGCAATAATACGGTCCAGGCTGACCAGCTCTGGCAGTTCTACCCGTTCTGTGTATGTGCATAGCCGCAGACTCGGCTAAAGAGTAATGCACCACGTGATGGAGCTCCGGGAAGTCGATGCCTCGAGCGGCTAAATCCGTACAGACGCACACTTGTAACTCTCCAGAGATGAAATCGTCCAACACCACGCCTCTCTCCTTTGCTTTCCCGTGAAATGCCATGGAATACATTCCACCGCCGCTGTTGTCGGTGTTGTTAGTATTCAAGTATTCGACGATTTCGTCCGCTTCTTCCGGCGAGTTTGCAAAGACCAAGGACTTGTACTCTTTACGCTTTTGCAACGCTTCCATCAACGCTTTGTTCTTTCTCACTCGTATACTTTTTTCTCTTCTTCTCCTTCTCTTTTGCTGCTGAACTTTCTCGATATCATCGTCGTCATCTATTTCACCTTCTTCTTCTTCTTCTTCTTCTTCTTCTTCTTCTTCTTCTTCTTCTTCTTCTTCTTCTTCTTCTTTCTTCTCTATCATCACAACTTCTTGTTCCAGTTGTGGATGCAACTTTCCGAAATACCCGGTGGAAATCCAAGACAGGTCACCTTGAAACGATTCAAAAATCGGTTCGGAATCTTTCAAAGTTGCCGCTGCAAACACGTACTGCACTTTTGCGCCAAATTTATTGATACCATCCGCATTTTCGCCGTACGTTAAATCGATTAAATGTTTAACATCGTCCGCGAATCCTCTTGAGAGCATCTCGTCGCACTCGTCCACGACGAAATGTTTGAGACGACCAAACAACACCCATTCGTCTTTCGCCAACGCTAATAAGCGAGCTGGCGTGCAAATCAAAACGTCAGCCCGTCGAAATTCTGGTATGGCTTCTTCTAAGTCCCCAATAATTTTGTTCCCTTTCTTTCCAGCTTTCGTTGGCGTCGAAGATTTACTCGCAACGTATTTTCGATTTCGATTGTTTGTGTTTTTCCTTTGTTTCAAACTCGTCGGTTTCAACAATTTTTTCTCCTTGCCGAAAATGGAAAACACGGCCGGCGCCGGTAGCTCTAAATCCGTTCGTTGGCACCAAATTGAACATAACTCGGCCATTTTCGAGACTTGGCGCGCCAACTCGACGTTCGGGACGAGAATGACCATCGCAGGACAGCATCGCCCGCTGACTTTCGTGCCTCCTCGTCCCGGCGCTGCCACCTGGGACATGAGCGGTAAAGTATACGCAAACGTCTTCCCAGAACCAGTTTCAGCTAATATCACCGCAGAGTTACCTTCCATAAGTTCTGGAGTAGCTAATTTTTGAATCTCTGTGGGTCTTTTCAAACCAGCTTTGTTTAAATTTTCCGCCGTGATGGCTTCTAAACCGGCGTTGACAAAGGCGTTGTCCGATATCGGTTTGTTATTGTAATCTTCATCATCATAATCATCATTGTTGCTCCCGTTGTGATAATAACCTCTTCTCTGTGATTCTCGCCGCTGCTCCTCGGCTTTCTTCTTCTTCTCTCTTTCCATTCTTTGCGTCTCCCACGGCCGCAAGCCTCCCCTTTTGTACTTGGATTGAACCTTGACTTGCCGCTGTGACGACGACGACGACGACGACGACGACGATATAACTTTTTTGACCCTGCCAGTGCTAGAAGAAGAGGATACGTCTTCCGTAATCCCGCTCTCGTCGGCAAACCGAGACCATCCAGCTAAATCGTCCACGTCGGCTACGTCGTGCTCGTATTCGTATTCCTCAAAGTCATCGGCGTATTTTCTTCCTCCTCGCATTTTTTGTCTCTCCAAAGCGATTTGCTTCCTCTCCAATTCGTCCAAAGGTACCGCTCTTTCTCGTTGCTGTTGTTGTTGTTGTTGTCTCCCTCCGTAACTCGAGCTCTCGTCGTATTCATTCTCTTCTCTTCTCTTCGCCGTTCCAAATTTAGCGTACGCTTTATCCGCGGTGTCCCATCCTCGTCGTCTGTTATTTTTTTCTCCGCCGCCTCTTCCTCCTTCTCCTCCTCGTTCGTTATTGTTTTTGTTAAAATCGTAATTTTTATCGCGCGAGGAAGAAGAAGACGGCCTGGAGGAATACCGTCTGTCTTCGGCGGCAGAAAACGTGCGCAAACTATGCGCTCTCTCTTTTCTCCTTTGCTCGCGTTTTTTTCCCGCTGTTGCTTGTCTCAACGACGCCGCGCTGCCGTTGCGATTGCCGATGATGGCAGCTGCGGCAGAGGCGCAGCGCATCTCTCTCACTCTCTCTCTTTTTGTCTTTCTTCTTCTTTTTTTGTGCGGGCGGAACTTTTTTTGGTTTTGTTTTGCTGGTTTTCTTCGATGGGGCCTTTCCAAAAAAGGAGGAGATGACGACACGCACGACACGCGACGAGCTCTTGTTGAAAACCTGTTTTTTTGAAGTCCCCCAGCCCAAGCCATTAGCCAAAAAACACAAAAACACAACGTCAGATTAGGATAAAATCTATCGTCACTTCTTTGACCTGTTGCGACCCACGCGTCCCATTGAAAAGAATTCATTTAGATTGTAAACTTCATTGTTCATTCAATTCGAAGTGAAAAGAGCACATATAAGAACATCTCTCAGTATGTCTTCTCAAACGTTATCTATGATGGCGAACATGCGCATTTCGTCGGCGACAACCTCAAAATCGACGACGGGAAAAAGTTCGCGCGCCGCGAGTTTATCCGCGAAGCATGCCAACGGAAACTCGAAGGTTTTTTCCACGAACAGTTTGTCTTTGAACAAGTCTAGAGACTCAGTCGCGACGTTTAGCATTTCCGCCAGCGGTAGCGGGACGAAGAAAGGTTTATATCAATTCGTCGAGAGGGTGAACTCGCCGCAGATGAAGGACGACTTGATTCCTTTTCGAGTAGGAATGACGGTGAAGGTTGGCGTGACGGTTACGGAAGGGAACAAGAGCAGAGTGCAGCCGTACGAAGGTTTGATTATTGGCATTCACAGAGCGGGCGTTGCGAGTACGATTACGGTCCGAAAATCCTTGCAAGGGTTCGGGGTTGAGAGAATTTTCCCGATTCACTCGCCGTTGTGCTCGTTCGAAGAGGTCAGAGGCGCGGGTAAGCCAATCGCGAGACGCTCCAAGTTGTACTACTTGAGAGACCGTGTTGGTAAGAACGCTAAATTAAAGAGTAGATTTGTTGCAAAAAAGGAAGGATTGAGCAGATGGCAAGTGAAGCAAAACGCGTTGATTGCGGAGAAGGAAGCGGCTGCGGCTGAAGCGGCGAGAGTCCAAGCGGAAATCGAGGCGAAGGCGGCTGCCGAAGCTAAGGCTGCGGAGGAAGCTGCCGCCGCTGAAGCTGCCGCCGCGGAGGCCAAGGCTGCGGAGGAGGCTGCCGCTGCTGAAGCCGCTGCGCCAGCCGCGGAAGAAGCTGCTCCGGAAACCGAAGAAGGTTCGGCGTAAAAAAGGAAAAAAAGATGAGGTTCTCATCGTCGTCTCTTTCGAGAAGCTTTTGCTGAAAGGAACGAGAGTGAGAGAGAGAGAGAGAGAGACAGAGAGAAAGAGAGAGAACAGCATCAACAGTAACATTTGTCTAACCTATATACTATAGCCTTTATATATATACATATTTGCGTTTTAATTGAAATTGAACTAAAATAACAAACGAGTAATTTATTGTTCCTTATTCGGCTTCGTTTTGATTTTAGTGTGTGTGTTGCAGTCGAAAGTCAAAAATAACTGACACAACCAAAATCCTTCGCGTCTATTCATTTTCCTTCATTTGTAACACACGCAAATACACACACACGCACATCAATAATCACAAAAATGCCGAGACCAACGAACGATAAGATCATCCTCATCTCCGCTCAGCCGGAACAAGAGAGATTTGAAGTTTCCACGGACGTCGCCAAGTGCGTTTTATTCGTTATTGTACATCAAAACGTGGGAAGAGGAGAAAATTTTTTCCTTTCGAAAAAAAAACGCGCAGATCTCTCTAGGAACCATCTCTCGCTCTCTTTAAACGTATCGCGAAAAAACGGGTTCGATCGTCTCGTAAAGCACGCGCCCATCTTTTCGCGAGATACTGACCGATTCTCGTTCTTCTTTTACGCCCAAACAGCATGTCGCAAACCGTGAAAACCGCCATCAGTGGTACGCAAAAATGTCTCAAAAAAACTCTCTCTTCTTTGATTTTTCTCCTCTTTTCTCTCCTGTTTTTTTTCGAAAGTCGCGTCATTTTGGCGGGACTTTCTCACAAGCGTTTTGACTCTTTGTGGGGTGACCCGCGAGTGGAAAAGTAAACTTTAAACGACGACTTACCTTTTTTTCCTTTCACGCGTGGTTTAAATAACGCTCCAATTGTCACAAACAGACGGCGAGAAGGAAATCCCGTTACCGAACGTGGCCAAGACGATTTTGCAAAGAGTGATCACGTATTGCGAATACCACGCCAACCCGAAGGGCGAGGACGGCAAAGACAAAACGGAGGACGATAAAAAGAACTTCGATTTGGATTACGTGAAGGTCGATCAAGCGACGTTGTTTGAGCTCATCTTGGCGGCGAACTACTTGGACATCAAGGAATTGCTCGATTTGTGCTGCCAAACCGTTGCGAACATGATCAAAGGGAAGACGCCGGCGGAAATTCGCAAGACTTTCAACATCAAGAACGACTTCACGCCAGAGGAAGAGGAAGAAGTTCGCAAGGAGAACCAGTGGGCGTTTGAATAAATACTCATTGGTTGAAACAATTGGGCGCGCAAAAGATGCGAGATGAGGACAAGATGGGTGTCTATTATTTTTTGTGATAGTAAAAAGAAAGAGAGAAGACCTGAGCAAGTGTGATTTTGATTGATGGTCCGGGTTGGAGGCGTTTGAAAAGTTTAGTAAACATAGGAGCAAAAGAAGAAAAAAGTTCAGAAGCGGGGAAGAAGACGTTGCGCTGTACCAATGTAGAACAAAAAAACAGCAACGATTTGGAGTATGAACAACAGACAAGAAAGAAAGAGAAAAAGAAAGAAAGAGAGATAGAGAGACTCATTGCAATAGAGATGTATACATACTCTGCATTTATAAATACACTTTTTTTATGACTTGTTCAAAATTTTCACGCTATATCGAGCTTGCCAACGTTTTCGCTAATTTTGTCCGCCACCGTCTTCTCATCATTGTTGGTTCCATCCCTAGCCTCAAGAAAAGCTTTCACCTCTGTTGGTTCTCCTTTCATCGCGTATGAAGTCATCTGAATGCCAATCTTATCTTCACCTGGGTTAGATAGAAATGCCGCTATGGCACTCAAAGCTACCTCAAACATTTGGAGTTCTATGAGTTGGGGACGGTTCATGGTAAGTGTGCCGTCCTCTTCGAAATTCATCTTCGTAAAGACTGGAAACAATTCTCTCTCCTTGCCTTTATCGCCGCTTGGGTCTTCCCCAGCGGTTGCAGCGCAAGGCCAATCGTACTTTTCCCTTGCGTCGATATCCTCAAACGGAGTGGACTCTTCTCCCAAAAACATACAGTTCTGCATCGATTTTCCAGTCATATCCACTTCTTCTTTTTCATCTTTTTCAAACTCTGCGATGATTTTTTTTGCCTCGTCCTCATTTCTATACAGTGTTAAAGCGCAGTTTGTCTGATCAATACTCACGCAGCAGCTAAGTGTGGCTTTATTATCTTTGTCCAGCTGCAACCCGTAATGAATCTTGAAAAATTTTATCTTCTCGAGCTTCTCTGCGTGTTGCGTGACGTTGCTCAAGTACTGAATCGCAGCCGCGAACAAGCTCAAACCAAACTTAGGCGTAAATCCATCGACGGATTCCATCAGTCCAGGTAAGTGAGCTGTTGTCCATTCCTCGGCCGGAGGATTCATATTCGGTTCGATCTGCTCGCGAATAATGGTCTGGATTATCTCCTTTGGCACGGTTGCGAATCCGGTTTGTATATCTAACTTCTTCAACAAATCCCGCGTTCCATGAACGTACGAGCACAAATCTTCGCCGTTCCCATCCGTGTTTGTGGCTGTTGTCGTGCACGCGAATACAATTTTCGCCGGTTTCTCAATCGTCTTTCCTTTTTCTTTTCCTTCTTCTTTTTCTTCTTCGCCATCTCTCTCGTTCAACACTTTCGGACTCTTGAGAATCTTCTCAATGTAATCGACAATGTACTCGTTCGAGGGCGGCTCAGGCCCACGCACGATGTTCACATCCTCCCCTTTCCCATTTTCGTCCTCTTTTGTCGTCAAAAACTTCCCCGTAGACGTGTCCACGACGAGTATCAAATACGGTCTCGCGGGAATGAATTCCGCATCGCCGTCGCCGTTTTGCAACTCTTCCAAGGACACCGAAATTGGTGGCGCCCAGGCGCGGAGTTTGTGGACGTAAACTTGCCACACGATTGGTTTAGAAGAAGACGATGCTGCCATGATTCTCGATGCGTTTGTGTGTGTATATATATATATATGTATTTATACGTGTTTGATCTTCTTCTTCTTCTTTCCGCTAAGTCTTATTTTCTGTGGATAATGTGCTTATACGACTTTTCTTCCTGCTTTTCACTCTTTTGCGCGAGTGAAAAAGCGCCACAAAAGCGCTTGTTAACATATATACATATATGATAACGGCGACGAGGAGTACGCGTTTCTTCGGCGCGATGTCGTTTAAAACCACTCCTCGTGCGATGATTTCGAACGCGCGCTGCCGATGTCACCCATCGTCGTCTTCATCTCTTTTCCTGCTTAGGAAGACGACGAAGGCAACGACGGCGACGACGAGGAGGTTGACGAATTGGTCGAGGAGCTCCGTGCCGCCAAAAAGAATGACGACGACGACGACGACGTCGTCGTCGCAAAAATCATCAGAAGAAAGCGAAGCAGAAGCAGAAGATACGCAAGAAGTCATAACGCAAAGAAACGACTTCACGAACCCGGACCATTGGCGGCATAAGTCATACATAAACTCATTGGAGAATACAGATTCTCTGCAAAGTTTGGAATATCGCGAAAGAACCGGGAGAAACCACGTCTATCGAGGCATCGTCTCGTACGATGGGACGAATTATTTCGGATTTCAAAAGCAAGGTGAGGGTACGATAACGATTCAGTCGGAATTGGAGAGGTGCTTGATGCAAATAACGAGTCTGGATAGGGAGTTGTTATGTTTAGGCGCGGCGGGGAGAACAGACGCGGGCGTTCACGCGAGGAAACAAGTGTTTCATTTCTACACGAAGGAACCTTTGAAAGATGAATTAAATTGTATGCGAGCGTGCAACAGGTTGTTAAACGAGGACGTGAGAGTGTTAGAAATAGCCAAACCGCACCAGATGTTTCACTCCAGATTTCACGCCATTGAGAAAACGTACAGATACACGATTGATTTTGGAGTGCCGCACAGTCCCTTTCATCGGACGACCGCGTTATCGGTCGGATTTCGAAAATACGACATGAAATTATTAGAGGAGGCGTGTAAGGTATTTGTCGGGACGCACGACTTTGCGGCATTCATGAATCGGTCGAGAGATGGTAAAAACTTGGAGAGAAATTCGGAACGAACGATTTACTCCTTTGACGTCGTTCGCGGTGGCGGAGTGAGTGGAGGCGAAGGTTACGAAGATCCTTCGTCTTCACTGGTGCACTTATACGTCACTGGCAACGGATTTTTATATAGACAAGTTCGGAATATGGTTGGTGCCATTCTATCCGTCGCTGGGGGAAGATACACCATAGATGATTTGAAAATGTTCATGGAGAAGAAGGATAGGAAACTCATACCAATGGCGGCTCCGGCGAAAGGTTTGTGTTTGTACGACGTGAAGTATCCAGATGAAATGTATTTTTCTCCTCCTCCTTCCTCTTCCTCTTCTAAGGACGACGACGACAACGATGATTAGTAGTTTAATATAGTAGTAGTAGTTATTTGTAGCAAGTAGTAGTAAGAGCGCACACATAGAGAAGATAGAGCAGCAAGTGTATTTGGAGAAAGGTAGCCTAAGTTTATATAAATCTACAAGTACAGCTATGTATAATTCACTCGTGTAATTTTAACGAGCAGCGGCGGCGAAGTTCTTCGGAGCTACGCGTTGACTGCCGTGCATAGCTTGGAACGCCATGAGCGTCGTCTTTCCTAAGCATTTCCCAAAAAGTGTTCCGGTAGAGCAACCAGTCACTTGAACGGCGATGTAATCGCCCGCTTTCAACTCGTGTTTGGCGTCTCCTTCGTCCTCGTCGCCGCCGTTGTATTCGCCGTATTTTTTCGTATTGTCGAAAACGACCCATTTAGATGAATCTGTTTTCCCGGTCCACTCATCGTCGTTCTTTTTCGATGG
>Ga0255774_10003044_pt1 | contig 12481 bp, 2 predicted proteins | sample 101ome_17_FD_179972 | JGI IMG/M metagenome (GOLD analysis project Ga0255774, IMG submission 179972) | Coastal salt marsh microbial communities from the Groves Creek Marsh, Skidaway Island, Georgia - 101407AT metaG (version 2) | ecosystem: Environmental > Aquatic > Marine > Intertidal zone > Salt...
ACCACCTGTAATGAATGGTAACTCAAAAGGTGTTGTACCAAGATTACCCGTTCCGTTGAACGCTAACGCCCAATCACTACTATACGTCACACCTGTAACAGCATCTACTGTAACTGTTGACGTTTGACCTGTATTACTTGTAAACGTAATTACGTTATCTGAAATACTTGCACTTTCAAAGTGATTCCAATTACCATCAATAGTAACAACTGTACCACCATTGTCAGTTAATGTTAATACACCAGTATTATCAGTGTATGTACCACCTGTGATGTAAGTATCAACACCAGCACCTACAGTAATATCAACCGTACCAGCTGAACTACTAATATCAACAGAACTATCTGTAGATGTGAAAGTTAATGTACTACCTAAATCAATAGTAGAACCCGTACCTGTATCACCATCAACAGTGATTGATGAGTTAACTAATGATGCGGTTACACTAACACCTGGGTCAACTGTAAAGTCTATACCCGCAGCTCCTGTAGAATCTGCGAAGTTAGCAGTTGTGAAAATTGCAGTTTCAGATGCATTTGTAAAGTCAGATACTTCAGAAGATGTGATATTAATTGTTGTTGCCGTCACACCAATAACCTGACCTTTATCATCTGTTTCAAAAACAGGTACTTCAGAAGCTGAACCGTATGTTCCTGCAGTTCCTTTATCTTCCAAGTCTAATACAATGTTTCCTGAACCACCATCTGCTGAAACGATACCCTCACCACCATAGATAGCTAAATTACCACCTAAATTGATAGTTGATGTACCTGAGTCTCCTGATGTAGTAAAAGAAAATCCTGATTCTGTAACAGTGTTACCGTCATTTCTTCCTAATGTTAATGTACCACCAGCTAAAGTAGCACCTGTTACGAAAGTATCAGAGTTTGTTGTTGAGAAACCTGAAATAGAAATATCACTTTCTAAACCATTATTCATTTTTAAGTCTAAGGTACCTGTTGATAAATCCAACGTTGCACCTGTAATAAATGGTAATTCAACAGACGGAGCAGATACACCTGTAGATGTACCACTTAATGCCCAATCACCATCATAACCTAATCCTGTTACCGCATCAATTACAATTGCCGATGCAGAACCATCGTTTAATGTGACAGTAATATTATTGTTACTTTCACTTAAAGATTCAACGTAAGACCATCCGTTTACGTTAAATGTTGTACCATCATTCTGTGTAAATGTAATTACACCTAATGTTGAATTGTAGGTACCACCTGTCGTTTCAATATTTACGTCAGAGATGGTAACCGTACCTCCTGTTGTGTTCACCAACTGAAGGTCTTTGTTTCCTGTTCCTGTTAAAGTCCCTCCTGTAATGTGAACATCGGCGTTACTTAATGATAAGTAATTAACTTCGTTCGTTGACGGGTCTAAAGCTAGAACAGTTGCTGTTAAAGTTTGGTCTAAAGATACAGAACCTAAGAAAGTACTACCTGATACTCTTAAACCATTCCTTGCTACTAATTCGTTTGCCATTTTTTAAATTATTAAATTAAATGTTTTATTATCCTAATATTCCAAGTCCCCCCCGCAATATTGGCTTTTAACAATGCATTACCACCTGATAATTCCATAGTCCATGTGAAATTAACTGTGTCCCCAATATCAACTGTTGAGAAATCATTGTGACTTATTGATGTACCATCCCATACAGATTGAACTGTTCCCGCTCTGTAGTTTGTACCATCATTTATTACATAATCAAAGAACGCTCCTTGGTAAGTTGTAGCATTTACAGTATCTATCGTAGTACCACTTACCGAGACTGTACTTGCAGTAGTAGTCCCTATATGTGTAAGTATCTCTAACCCACCTATAGTTGTAGAAGTTCCATCGTTATTTTCTAAAGAAATTTCACCACTTGAATAAGTACCTCCTGTTATTGTTGGTGAAAAACCTGTGGCAGTAAACTCTACACCATCATTAAGACCTATGGTTAAAGTTTTATTTAATTGATTGTAACTCGTACCTGTAACGTAAGTATCTTCAGTCGTACCTGTGGTAAATCCTGTAATATTAAAGGTATTAGCATCATTTCTTGAAAGTGTTAGCGTGCCAGTTGAATTATCATACGTACCACCTGTTACATAGTAATCAGTAGAGGAAGAATCAATCCAAGTAATACCTGTAGTTGTCGTTGAAAGGACTTGTCCTGTCGTACCTGTCGAACCATTATTATCAAAGATATAAGTAAATCCTGCAGACCCTCTTGTTGTTAGACCAATATTAGTTCCGTTAATATTACCACCAGTAATCGTTGCATTATTTGAAGTTATAGTTACAGGTGTTGTATTACCTAAAACTACACCATTAAGATAACCACCAGTAATCGTTGCATTATTTGAAGTTATAGTTACAGGTGTTGTATTACCTAAAACTACACCATTAAGATACCCACCTGTAATAGTCGCATTATTTGAAGTTATAGTAACAGGTGCTGTATTACCTAAAACTACACCATCAATGTAACCTCCATTAATATCGACTGTAGTTGCGGTTAAAGTGGCACCTGATATATACATACCTGTTGTTGACACATTACCATTATCTAAAACTTGCTGTATGTTTTGTGAACCTGTAGACCCTGTGGTAAATCCTGTAATATTAAATGAACCACCATCAACATCTTCTAATGTTAATGTCCCATTACTGTACGTCCCACCTGTTAAGTATGGAACACCATGAACGGTCCCAAATAAGTAAGTATCTGTATGTGCTGTGTTACCTAAAGTAATCGTGTTAGAACCATTACCAATAGCGTCAGTACCGATAACAATCTCATTTGACCCATTATTAACTGAGGCTTTAGACCCTTTACCTATGAAGATAGAATCATTTGCAGTTCCATTCAAACCACCACCATCAATATTTTGTCCTGCCTCGAAACCTAAAGCAACGTTATCATTACCTGTTTGATTGTTTGAAAGTGAATCAGAACCAACACCTACGTTTCTTAAACCTGTCGTGTTACTAACAAGAGCATCATTACCAACACCAACATTAAAATTACCACTACGGTTACCTTGTAATGCTGTGTCACCGATAGCAACGTTGCTAGACCCCGCATCATTAAATCTCAATGATTCATAACCAATGGCAATGTTACTACCGTTACTAGTAATATCATAACCAGCTCTGTAACCAATTAAAACACTACGAGAGCCACTTGTGGCTTCATAACCCGCTTGATATCCAATGGCAACACCAAAACCACCACCACCATTATAAAACGCTTCACGACCTACTGCAACATTCGATGATGAAGTAGTAGAGTTATACATCGCACTCATACCAATTGCAGTATTATCATTACCTGAAGTGTTATTATAAAGTGCCGAAGAACCAAAGGCCGAGTTACGATTTCCAGTAGTTGCACTTAAAGCTCTATTACCAAATGCGGTATTACCAACACCTGTAATATTACTATCGAGAGCATTGGCACCAAAAACGGTATTAGTTGAAATATCACCACCACCGTTACCTGCAGTAATACCTTCATTTATTGTGATATCTCTAGTTGAAGTTAATGAATCGACAGTAATACCGTTTGTCGTTGATGAACCATTATCGGTGACATCTTGAAGTGTTAGTGAACTTGTAGACCCTGTGGTAAATCCTGTAATATTAAAGGTATTTGTATCGTTTCTTTCTAAAGTTAAAGTACCTGTAGTATTATTATAGGTACCACCTGTTACGTATATATCTGAAGATTCAGGTCCTGATATTGAAATAGTAGGTTCTAAACCACCCGCAATGTTAAGATTAATATTAGAACCGTCAAAGGTACCACCTGTAATAAACGGTAATTGAGTAGTTCCTGATGTACCATCTGTTAATTCTTTGGTGACACCCCATTCACTATTGTATGTTAAGGCTGAAATAGCAGTATCTCCTTGAATGTTATCATTATAAGATAACACACCATTTGTGTTAATAACAAGTACTCTATTTTCTGATGAACTTGAAATACCTTTAAAAGATATTGTACCTCCACCTGTTGCCGCACTTAATATTAAATCAGAAGATGTAAATTGTAGAGTCTCTGCAGAACCACCAATGAATTTTAAATCATTAGCATTTAAGCTTACAGTTCTACTTTGGTCTAACGTTAAGTTAGAATTGGCGATATTCGTATTAATTGATGTAAATCCTGTTACGTTTACATTGTTACCATCATTTCTATCTAAAGTTAGTGTATCAGAACTAAATGTACCACCTGTTACGTAAGTATCTGAACCTCCACCTGTTGTGAAACCTGTAACGTTAAAGGTACCGCCCGTGGTATTTGTCATGGTTAAGGTACCCGTACCACTATTATATGTACCTCCCGTTACCGTAATATCGGTACCGTAGAATATTCTCCATCTCGCATTTGAACGAGTTACACCACTCACACCCTCAATTGAAGAGTCTAACCACGCGTCAATAAATGCAGTACCTCCAGTCGTTGATGTTGTTATCGTAGTACCGTAATCAGATTCGGTTGTTGAACCACTCGCCGCGTTCCATAAATTTTCGTAATTTGTAATAGTATATTGATATGTTAAATTTGTTTCATGAACATATACTAACATACCTAACCTTCTACGACCTGTAGAAATATTGTCAGAGTTTAAATTTATAGTATCAGGTAAAAATGATAAGGCTCTCTTTGAATAGTTAATAGGGATAGTATTACCCGTAAATTCAATTAGTCCTGTATCACCTTCAGGTATAGTAAAGTCTAAATCAGCTAGTGTATATACCTCCATATATCCACCAATCTGTAACACACTAAAGTTAGTACCAAAGACTTTATCTCTAGTAACCGAACTTGACGAGTCAAGTTGTGAAGAGGTTAATGGATTTTTATATATAAATGACATCTACTATTTTATTTTATAAATACTTTGATATAAGTAATCAAAGGTTTTTTTTTAGTTCTTTTTTTTTTCATTACGTAACTGTATTACCTTTAAAGTAAATTGTGTTACTTCCATTATTAAAGTATAACCCTGAACCAACAGTATTCGTTGTGTACAATCTATATGTACCATTAGCGAATGGCCCACCAGGGTTCACAATCGTACCTAAACTATAAACAGTAGTACTCATTGTTGATGTTGTTAATGTTGTTGGCCCGCTACCATTTGAATAATCAATGATAGTCTGTCTATTACCTGAACTTGTTCCTCCAATAGATTCATCAGGAATTAAGAACGAGTAATATACATTTCCACTAGCAGTTCCTGCTGAAATTTCAGTAGTAAAGAAGTTGTATTGAGTAATTGGATTACCTTCACTATCCGTACCACCACCTGTTTGTGGAATTGTTTGTGATATAATTGACGGTACATTACCTGTACCCGCACTTGCCACGAAGAAGTTAACATAATCTGTCACATCTTGTAAATTACCAATTGTTGTACTTGTACTAAATCCAAAGAAGCTACGACCTGGTTGCTGACCATTCATATAAGTACCAATAACTCCAGCTATTGAAGTTGGCTCACTGATTATATATGCTGGAGGTAATCCTGCCTCAGTAGGAGTTGGGGTCGGCGTTGGTGTACTAGTTGGTGTATTACTTGGTGTAATAGATGGTGTTGGAGTTACTGTACTACTTGGTGTCACTGACGGAGTAGGAGTTACTGAACTTGTAGGAGTATTAGTTGGAGTATTAGTTGGTGTTGGTGTAGGCGTTACTGAACTTGTCGGCGTATTAGTAGGTGTAGGCGTTACTGAACTTGTCGGCGTATTAGTAGGTGTTGGTGTTACTGAACTAGTTGGTGTATTAGTAGGTGTTGGAGTTACTGATGATGTCGGAGTATTAGTTGGAGTATTAGTTGGAGTATTACTTGGTGTAATTGACGGTGTTGGAGTCACAGTACTACTTGGTGTTATAGATGGTGTAGGAGTTACTGAACTTGTAGGAGTATTTGTCGGTGTAGGAGTAACCGTACTACTCGGTGTCACTGATGGAGTCGGTGTTGGAGTCACAGTACTACTTGGAGTTATAGGTGGTGTAGGTGTTATTGACGATGTCGGGGTATTAGTTGGTGTAGGTGTTACTGAACTTGTTGGTGTAACTGAAGGGGTTGGTGTTACCGATGATGTTGGAGTATTTGTCGGTGTAGGAGTTGGTGTTGATGTTGGAGTTACTGATGATGTTGGCGTAACTGAAGGGGTTGGTGTTACCGATGATGTTGGGGTATTAGTCGGGGTTGGAGTTACAGTACTGCTTGGCGTTATAGATGGTGTTGGTGTTACTGAGCTAGTTGGCGTATTAGTTGGAGTAGGAGTTACCGATGAAGTTGGAGTAATACTTGGCGTAGGAGTTACTGAACTAGTTGGTGTATTTGTAGGGGTAGGTGTATTAGTTGGGGTTGGAGTTACCGATGAAGTTGGAGTAATACTTGGCGTAGGAGTTACTGAACTAGTTGGTGTATTTGTAGGGGTAGGAGTTACTGAACTTGTCGGCGTATTAGTTGGTGTCGGTGTTATTGATGATGTTGGAGTATTTGTTGGAGTAGGCGTATTAGTTGGTGTAGGAGTCACAGTACTACTTGGAGTAATAGATGGAGTAGGTGTTACTGAACTTGTTGGCGTATTTGTTGGTGTAGGTGTTACAGTACTACTTGGTGTTATAGATGGTGTTGGAGTTACTGAACTTGTTGGAGTATTAGTAGGTGTTGGAGTAGGTGATACACCTGGACTATTTGTCGGAGTAGGTGTAACTGAACTAGTTGGCGTATTAGTCGGTGTAGGTACTACTGTACTGCTTGGAGTTACTGAAGGGGTTGGAGTATTAGTAGGTGTTGGAGTAGGTGATACACCTGGACTATTTGTCGGAGTAGGTGTAACTGAACTAGTTGGCGTATTAGTTGGGGTTAATGACGGTGTTGGAGTATTAGTTGGAGTTACCGAAGGTGAGACACCTGGACTATTTGTCGGAGTGTTAGTTGGAGTAACACTAATTGTAACTGAAACTGTCGGAGTGTTAGTTGGAGTTACTGAAGGTGTTGGCGTATTTGTTGGAGTTACCGAAGGTGTTGGTGTATTTGTTGGGGTTGGAGTTGGTGTGACATCTTCATACACCGTAACTTTTTTAGATACCGTTTCATTATTACACCCTGGTTGCTTATTAACTACAAATATAGTGTATTGTGTACCACCAACCGACCCAGTAAGGTCAATTACGACGCCCGCAGTTATTTGGTCACGAGTTTGATTCGTCTTTAAAGGCGTAGTAGATGTAGAACCTGTATAAATATTAAAGGGTCCTACCGCATTAGAACTTAATGTTAACCTGATTATTACTTGAGCCATCTACTATATTACTTTGTTATATAAATACTCAAAGAATATAAAATACTTTTTTTCTTCTTTGATTTTTTTCCTTCTAAAATTAACATGGACCACCTATAGTACATACATAAGTAACACCACTACCACTTGAACTGTATATGTTTGAGTCACTCGGTCCTCTGAAATCACCAGTAAATGGAGTTATTAATGAAGTATCATCGTAAATTGAAGTTCCACCTGCGGTAATATCTGTAACTGTACAATCTGTATATACTGTTCGTGTTGTTGAACCTACACAAGTACAAGTTCCCGCACATGTACCAGTTGTACATTGTTGGATAATCCAACTTTTATATGTACATGAAGGTGTTGGTGTTGGTGTAGAAGTCGATACAGGTGTATTGGTTGGTGTTAACGTTGGTGTTGGTGTTGGTGTAGAAGTCGATACAGGTGTATTGGTTGGTGTTAACGTTGGTGTTGGTGTTGTATTATCTGGGTCACAATCTAAATTCAATTCAACTTTAGAATCTAAACTAAATTTAGCACCTCTTAATAAGTCAACATCACCATCACAATCAGATAACACTTTTAACTGATTATTATTTAAATCAACAATAAAACTTCCTATTTCACTAATAGAAGAAAGTATGTTTTGAATCGCGTTTATCCAATCCTCATCAGACGGGTAATCACCTAAAGTAGTACCCGTATAGAAACTACTTGTAACACCACTAGTAAATGTTGTACCTGTTATATTAACAATCGCATAGAATACTGCAGTGTTCAAATCACAATTCGTATATCCACTTGATAAATCGATATACGCCTCGTTTAACATTTCTTCGAAACCTCTTTTATTACCTACAGTAGTAATAAATTCCTGTTCACAAATATTATTTAATTCATAACAATTTACTCTGTTAGTGTTACAATCGATAATTACTGATTTCGTATCTGTACAACCATTACTATCAGTAATAGTTAACGAATAAGTACCACCCGCTAATCCGTTTACAGTTAAACCTGATTGACCTGTAGGAACATTTGATGACCATGATAGTGTAAATGGTGGTTCACCATCGTAAATGTTTGCAGTTATTGAACCATCATTACCTAAAATACAATTCGTCTTAAATAATGCAAAGTTAACATTATTCGAACCGCTTACATATAAGTTTTTAGTTACCGTACAGTTTTGATTATCAGTAACTAATAAACTATAATTACCACTTGTTAAATTAGAGATAGTTACGTCACTACTACTAATATCGATTTGTTGGTATACCACCTGACCATAATCAATATTTGTTAATATATAATCAAAAGGATATTTTAATGATTCACTACCTGGTGATAAGATAGCTCTAACTTTACCGTTATTACTATTACACGTATCTCCTGTAATTGAAGTGACAACTGTAAACTTATCAACATTCTCAATTGTCTTCTCAACAGTGTATACACAGTTATTATTATTTGTTTGTATAGTAACTGTATATGTTCCTGAACTTAAGTTTGTAAATGTCTGTGATTGACTTGAAGTTGTCACAGATTGGCTTGAACCATTTTCATCACTCACCGTATAAGTGAATAATCCTTGAGGCGCATTTAGTTGAATCTCAATACTACCTGATTGATTACATGAAGAATTCGTAGTATTAACCGATACAATATTAAATCCTGCAGTTGAATTTAATACTCCTGTCGCAGTTACATTACATCCTCCTGCATCTGTAATATTAACAGAATGTCCACCCGCACATAATCCTGTTAATGTAAATGAAGTCTGATTTGTTGTTAATACTTGACCCGTATCACCTAAATAAGTGTATGGTGAAGTACCACCACTTACCGTTACCATCATAGTACCATCACAATCAAAACACTGAGGTTGACTAGGAGTTGTACTAACAATACCTAAAGGTGAATTAAGTGGTAGTGTTACTGATTTTATCGTTTCACAGTCATTTGCATCTGTAACGGTAACACTCCATGTCCCTTGTGTAAGACCTGTAGCAGCCACCGTTGTTTGACCATTTGACCATAAGTAAGTATATGGTGGCTGACCTGTTAACCCTGTAATAACAATAACACCCTGACCTGGTACACACGGTGATTCAGGACTTATATCAAATCCATAATCTAATTGTGTACTTTCTTCAATAACAACCGATTCGGTTTGTGCCGTAGCACCTCCAAAGTCAGTTACAAAGGCATAATATACTCCCGTACCTAATCCCTCATATAATTTACTTTGGAATGGACTTTCCTCAGTACTAAATAATGTACCGTTTTTATATAATTCTATAGAATATGGTAATGAGTTTGATGAACCATTAACTCTTAAATATCCTGAAGTACCATCACCACAAGTGGTTCCTGATACTTGGTCGATATTAGCACAGAAACAACCATCAACAATTACATTAATATATAGGTCTTCATTCTGACCTCCCGAACTATCGTTAAGTCTAAATACATAAGTACCTTGACTTAAGTTAAACCATGAGAATGGACCATTACCCGTTTGAACAGGTAAAGTACCTCCTGATATATTATGTATAGTATATGGAGGTATACCACCTATTGGTGTTATTTCAATCACACCTTGACCTACATTTTCACAAACACCAGTAACCGCAAAATCATAATCTAACGGTCCTTGGTCACATATCTGAACACAAGGGTCTGTAGAAACTGATAGTCCTTGGTAAGAGTATGCCGTATCCACACATACTGATAACCCTACATCACTACCTTGTTGTAAATTACCACAACAGTCAGTAAAAGTATAATACCCATCAGTAGTAGCGGAAAAACAACCTGAACTTTCACAAATCTCACAATCAATATATGGACCTGAAATATCCGTAGGTACCAATACAGGTTCTCTTGTTGATACCTGTAATTCGGCAACTGTATAACAAGTACCTGATATCTGATATACTTGACCAACTTGTCTACCTTGAGGCTGAACGTAAATTATATCAACAGGTGTCTCAATATCTGTTAAGAAACTATCTAAAGTATTCGCAACAACTGTCTCAGTAAAATTAGTAACCTTAGGGTCCACATATAAACCAAAGTTTTTAAGACCAGCACCGTTTTGGTATTGAGGGTCTAAATCTTGATATGCTGTTGTCCCTGTTAAGCCAGAATAAACATTAGTATATGTTAATGCCGTTAAGACTAAATTTTCAGGACCCATATCGGTCATACTATTAGTACCATCACCATATTTTTCGTTAAAATCTAATTCTGAAATGGTTTCACCTTCAATCGCAGCAATTGAATGTTGAACAAATGGAATTCTAGCCGTAGAACTATTAATAACAGGATAAATTAAACCATTAACAGTTCCACCACTATTTTGTATTTCTTCCCAAACTTTTAGATAAGATTCATAATCATGTTGGAACCTATTAGTATATTCATAACCTGCACTTACATCCCACCCAGTACCTTTAAGTTTAAATGGGTCATTGTATAAATCAGATTTAATAGGTGCCGAACTAGTACCACCTACCTGTCCATGATAAAAACCAACAAGACCATCGGATTCATCGGCAACAATTATAACAATATAATTTATTTCTTTACCACTAAAAGAACCTGGTCCTGAATTGACACTATTATCTAAGTCATCATGGTCAAACGGAACACCATTACTTCGAGGGTCATCAGTAGTATATCCACCTGTAAGTTGTCTACCTCTATTAATTCTTCGATATATATCTCTATCATCTCTAAACTGGACACTTTTGGGTATACAATCATTGGTATTTGTATTTTCACACCATTCACTATTATATACTGAGTTTAATACTGGGTCGTTAAACTCTAAAACTGTCGACCCACTCACAGTACCACCTGTTAGTGACCCTAAGTATGGATAAGAAACCCACCATAACCAGTTTTCACCATTATCACGATTATTACCGATAATACCTTCGTATAAATTACCCGATAGTAATTTACCGTCATCAACATTTGTTTGGTACCATGAACGAATAGATTCAGAAGCACCTGACGCCTTTTCTTCATCCAAAGAAGTACCATCATAGAATACAAATACTTTTTGAGTTTGACTTGTTACTTCACAACTATCTAACTTATCAGCCAAATTACCTCGTGTTGGTGATGGCGTTGGCGTTGGTGTTGGAGTTGAGCTAGCTGCTGGTGTATTAGACGGTGTAGGAGTAATTGTAGATGTCGGAGTAACTGATTGTGTTGGTGATGGTGTTGGAGTTGAGCTAGCTGCTGGTGTATTAGACGGTGTAGGAGTAATTGTAGATGTCGGAGTAACAGTAGGTGTGTTACTCGGCGTAATTGTTGGTGTCACCGTAGGTGTTGTCGTTGGGGTATTAGTGGGCGTTGGTGTAGGTGTAGGTGTAGGTGTTTCTGTAAGAGTTGGGGTAGGACAAGTAGGACATTCACCATTATTACATCCACCAGTATTTACAATATTTTCACCATCAGGTGTAATAGTTGAACCTTCACCTGTGTTCGTAACTACTGTAACACAAAGAGTACTTATAGGACCTATATTAAATAACAAACGAAGAACTGTACCTACCTGATATGAGACTGGTGATTCAAATCTATATATATTACCACCACAACAATCTTCAACCTGAATTGTGTTAGTTTCAGGAGTGTTAGTTGTTGATGAAGGTGTTATAGTAGGAGTTACCGTTGGTGTTATAGTAGGTGTAACAGAAGGCGTAATAGTCGGAGTTACCGTTGGTGTTATGGTAGGAGTTACTGAACTTGTCGGTGTATTAGTAGGTGTGGATGTTGGACTAGCACCTGGAGTTAATGTAGGTGTCGGCGTAACTGAACTCGTTGGTGTGATAGATGGTGTTGGCGTAACTGAACTCGTTGGTGTGATAGATGGTGTTGGTGTTGGCGTATTAGTAGGTGTAGATGTTGGACTTGCACCTGGAGTTAATGTAGGTGTCGGAGTTACCGAATTTGTTGGGGTAATAGATGGTGTGGGCGTAACTGATGAAGTAGGAGTATTTGATGGTGTAGGAGTTACCGATGAAGTAGGAGTAATACTAGGTGTAGGCGTAAGTGAAGATGTAGGAGTAATAGATGGTGTAGGTGTCGGAGTATTAGTCAGTGTTGGTGTAGGTGTTGGAGTATTTGTAGGTGTCGGTGTAGGTGTTGA
>Ga0255774_10003047_pt1 | contig 12456 bp, 17 predicted proteins | sample 101ome_17_FD_179972 | JGI IMG/M metagenome (GOLD analysis project Ga0255774, IMG submission 179972) | Coastal salt marsh microbial communities from the Groves Creek Marsh, Skidaway Island, Georgia - 101407AT metaG (version 2) | ecosystem: Environmental > Aquatic > Marine > Intertidal zone >...
AGTCACCCTCCAAAAGAATTATATGAATTTGAAGTTTGGCCTGAGCTAGATGCTAGACTAAAAGCATTGGAGAAGAAACGTGGAAAATGAAATAATGAGTGCAGGAGGTGTAGGACTTGAATTAGCAGAATTAGCAACACCTTTTATTGCAGCATTAGTTGCATTAGTTGTAACACTAATGTTTAAAGATTATGCAACTAAAATAGCAAAGGGCATGGCTTTCAAAATGAATCCAGCATTCAAAGAAGGCGACAAAGTTATACTAGACGGTGAAAGAGCACTAATAGTTAAAATAGGTACTACAGAAACTGTATTTGGTATACACAAAAAAGGTGGTGAATTTGATGGCGACTATATATGGCGCTATGTACCTAACGAAAGAATACCAGGATTAAAGATTGAAAAGATTATCTTTGATGCAACACCAGAAGTAAATGAAAGAAAAATTGAACAAAATGGGCATAAGATCGACACACTTATTAAGGAGGGAAAATAATGCCACGTAAAAAACCAGAAGAACTAGAAAGCACCCCAGCAGCTGAACCAGCAGCGGCACCTGCCCCTGCTCCGGCTCCCGAAATATCATATGAAAGAAAAATGACTATTGATAACGGTGCATTGCCAGCAAGTGCAGATATGAACGGTGACGGTCATATTTCAAAACAAGAAATGGAGATGCATTTAGAATTCAAACGTAAAGAACTAGAGGACCAAGATGCTATGCGTGATGCACAGCGTTCTATGGCATGGTTTGCTCTGTTTGGTATGTTATTATATCCATTTGCAGTTGTTGCAGCAAGTTATTTCAATCTTGATAATTCTGCAACTGTGCTAGGATCAATGGCAGCGACATACTTTGTTTCTGTTGCAGCGATTGTAATGGCATTCTTTGGTGCTAATGCATATTCTGCTAAAGGTAAGTAATCACTACTTATAGTACATAATAGTCCGTGCGATAAGTAATTGTATGGACTATTATTCTATTTTAGGTGTTCAAAGGACTGCTTCGCAGGATGAAATAAAAAAAGCCTTCAAACGTAAGGCAATGCAACATCATCCTGACAGAGGAGGCAACCAAGAAGAATTTAAACGTGTTACAGAAGCATACGAAATACTAAGTAACTCGGATAAACGTTCTGCCTACGACAATCCTGGTCCAGACTTCCAATTTAACGCAAATCAATTTAGAAATGGAGGTAACCCTTTTGCAGGAACACCCTTTGATCATATATTTGGCCAGGGGTTTGCAAATGTTAAGACTCCTAGAAATAGTGATATACATGTAAAAGCAGAAATAAGTTTGCAAGATGTTTTAAAAGGAAAAGATGCAATCATTCAATACCAAACTAGAACAGGTAAACTAGAAACAGTAACAGTAAGTATACCTCCTGGGGCAAAAAACGGAGATACAGTTAGATATCAGGGATTAGGAGACGACGGATATCATCAATATCCAAGAGGCGATTTGCATGTAAAAATTAGAGTTAAAAAACAACATAACTGGGAAAGAGATAATGACAATTTAATTACCAAAAAGGTAACAAATGTATTTGACTTATTGCTAGGTTGTGTTATAATAATGAATACATTAGACGGTAAGCAAGTTAGATTAAAAATTCCAAAAGGCACAAAATCAGGACAAGTTTTCAACATACCAGGATACGGTATTCCAAACATTAATACAGGCAAAAGAGGTAATTTGTATGTGGAAATTGATGCAAGTATACCAAATATAGAAGACGAAAGTATTTTAAGAGAAATAGAAGATCTTAAAAAGAAGATTTACAAATAATAAAAGGTGTATATATCTATGGTAGAACCAAGTAAAGAGCTACAAGCAATATTTGATAAAGCAGTTAAAGATGCAAAAAAATTACAGCATGAATACGTGACTGTAGAACATCTTGTGTATGCAATTTTTTGTAGCGAAAATTTCTGTAAATTATTAGAAACTTTTGGAGCTGATATTCAGTATATCAAGTCTAATCTTGAGCATTATCTCAAGAATGAACTAGACGATATTAAAACAGATATGGTAAAGTATAAACCTAAGAAAACTTCTACAGTTGAAAGAGTGTTAAACAGAGGCTTTACCCAAGTTTTGTTTGCAGGTAGGACTACTATTGAACTTACAGATGTCGTGTTAAGTGTTTTACACGAGAAAAAATGTGTAAGTGTGTTCTATCTGAACAAAGGCGGCATTGATAAAGCAAGTTTAAGCGCATTTGTAGACGAAACTATGGATGAATTAGAAGACGAAGAATTGCCGAGCGAAGCACGTAGAGCCCTTAAAAACTTTACAACAGATTTGAACGCTGAAGTGAAAAAAGGCAAAGTTGATCCTATTATTGGACGCTCAGAAGAATTAGAAAGCCTTGCTCTTGCACTTGGACGTAGAAGCAAAAACAATGTACTAATGGTAGGCGACCCTGGTGTAGGTAAAACTGCTATTGCAGAAGGACTTGCATTTAACATTGTCAATGACAATGTACCGGAGTTCTTAAAAGAGTACAAAGTTTATAATCTTGATATTGGCAGTATGCTTGCAGGTTCAAAGTATCGCGGTGATTTTGAAGAACGGTTTAAACTTGTACTACAGGCACTTACAAAACAAGGTAAAACAATCATGTTTGTTGATGAAGCACATATGATGAACGGTGCTGGCGCTGCCGGTAGTGGCAGTTCCAACGACCTTGCTAACATGTTGAAGCCTGCATTAACAAAAGGTGACTTAAAAGTTGTTGCATCCACTACTTGGGAAGAATATCGCAAGTATTTTGAAAAGGATCGTGCATTAATGCGCAGATTCCAACGTGTTGTTATCAGTGAGCCAAGTTCAGAAACCACAAAAGATATCTTACAAGGTATCAAAAAGTATTATGAAGATTATCATGCAACAACTATTACAGATTCTGCTATAGAAGCAGCAGTAAAGTTAAGTGTAAAATATCAAACTGATAAAAAATTACCTGATAAGGCAATTGATTTAATAGATGTAGCTTGTTCACGTTTTAAAGTAAATGATCAAACTGAAAACAAAGTTGTTACAGAAGAAAACATTCAATATGAGCTATCTAAAATGTTGAATCTTCCTGAAGAACAGGTTGCACAACGTGAAACAGAAAATTTAAAAAATCTAGAAGACAATCTTAAGAAAGTTGTCTATGGTCAAGATGAAGCAATTGAAGGTATTGTTGATAAAATTCTTGTAAGCCAAGCAGGTTTAAAACCAGACGATAAGCCAATTGGCGCATTTGTGTTTATGGGTCCAACAGGTACAGGTAAAACAGAAACAGCAAAACAACTTGCTAAAAATCTTGGTGTACAACTTGTGCGCTTTGACATGAGTGAATACATGGAGAAACATTCAGTTGCTAAACTAATTGGTTCACCTCCGGGTTACGTTGGTCACGAAGACAATGCAGGCCAATTAATTACAAAATTACAAGAATATCCTAACTGTGTTTTATTATTAGACGAGATAGAAAAAGCACACCCAGATGTATCTCAAATTTTGTTACAAGTAATGGATAACGGAAAAGTCACAGGATCAAACGGTAAAGAAGCAGATGCTCGCAACTGTACACTTATCCTTACAACTAACCTAGGTGCTGCTCAAGCAGAGAAAAATTCTATAGGTTTTGAAAGCCAAAGTGATTATGATTATGAAGATACTGAAATTAAGAGGTTTTTTGCTCCTGAATTTAGAAATCGACTAGACGGTATTATAACATTTGCTAAGTTGGGCAAAGAAGTTATGATGAAAATTGTTGGCAAGTTCCTAGTAGAACTAAAGAACATGGTGTCAGACAAAAATATTGAAATTAAAATAACTGACGAAGCACTTGATTACTTAGTAGACAAAGGCTTTGATCCAAAAAATGGCGCCCGTCCTTTACAGCGTGTAATTGATAAAGAAATTAAACGTCCTTTAAGTAGACAAATACTTTTTGGTGACTTACAAAATGGTGGTAAATTAACAATTGATTACGATGATAAAATTACACTCCGTACAAGTTCTGTAGAGGAGAAAGAAGCTGAAACAGCGTGAATCAAATAAGCTTCACTATGGAAAGTATTTGTACAAACTTGTACTGCATAATTCCCTTAACTCTATTTTTCGCACAGAATTACAGAAAAAAGGGGATTTAAGTCATGCACGTTCTCATTTAGATCGACTTTATGCAGACTATGAAAACGGTATACCCTTAAAACGTACTCTGTTTCGTACTGATTTGCCGGTTACAAATAACGATTTCTTTGATGCAAATGATATTTACAATCATTTAAAAGCCAACACTGACCAAGTATTAGTAAGAGTAGGTGCATGTCATAGTTTAATACTATATTCTAACAACAAAAACCTATTAACTAGTTTAGGCGGAAAGCTTAGAACTAAAGATGTAGAATTTTTTGAGCCTAGTGTGCAAGATAAAGAATTTTTGTTAAGCAATGATCATACTGTTATTGTTAGTAACAAGCCAAAATATTCTATTCGATGTATTTTGGGCAGAAAAAAAGCATCTAAAGAACTAGGCATGTGGTTAGAAAACAATAAAGATAAAAGCAAAGTTGGTAAAATTGCATTAGAAACATTATTGAATTCTGGCTATGCAAATGGACTCTATTTCTATGTAAGAGATGAAAAAGTTTTACAATTAGTTACATTGATATGCGGTGACAATATACGTAAAATTGAAAAACTGGTTTGGAAACAAGAATTAGATAAATATTAGTATGGCAGCAACTAGTGAAACAATTTTAACAACCAACACTCATCCAGGTGATAGCACAATTGAAAGTGTCACAGGAGAGAAATACAAAGGAGACGGCTATTATGGACGCTCTGATGGTCTACATACTCTTCAATATAGTTATACAGGCTTTACCGGAACATTAGTTATAGAAGCAACGTTGGCGATTGACCCAACTGGCGCTGATTGGTTTTCTGTATTATCACTTGTTGCTGAACAAGAGACAGATAGTCAAATTAAAAGTGTAACAGGCAATTATGTTTGGCTTAGAGCAAAGATTATGAATTGGACAGACGGCACCTTAGATAGTGTTGTTTTGAATCATTAAGGTAAAATCATGGAACATTTTGTAAGAGTAGTAATGGAAAAACAAGAAGGTGCGCAACTATTAGACGAAAGCATCTTTGCAGAACAAGAAATTTACGAAACTGAGCAAGGTGCTACAGTATACGAAATAGCACTCCCCCGCCAATTAGATGAAGAAGAAGCAGACGAATACGCAAATCGTTTAGCAAATTATATGTTTGAACAAGGTTATGATGACTTTGATATTGAAATTTCAACAGATTTAGGGGAAGACATTGTAGAGGAAACTTACGACGGTGATGACTTTTTCTTAGAGTACGGTGTAATGTGGTTTAACGAAGATGAAATCGATGAAGCAGAATACCAAGGCCGTAAAGTTCCACTAGGCAAGCCTATGCGTGGCGATGTTAAAAAGTTTAAAGTATATGTTAAAGACCCAAAGACTAAGAATGTTAAAAAAGTTAACTTTGGTGATCCTAACATGAAGATTAAAAAATCAAACCCGGCACGTAGACGTTCATTCCGTGCAAGACACAACTGCGATAACCCAGGTCCAAGAACAAAGGCAAGATATTGGAGTTGCCGCAAATGGTAAAACTTGTAGAATTTGCAAAAGCAGTTGATAAGAAAATGCCTTTCAGTCCTGTAGACGACTGTGCTATCTATATGCGCAATGATCCTATGTTTTATAGAAAACATTTCTTTCCTGCTGTAATAAAAATGCAGGAAATGTATAAGAAAAACCAAAAGGTAAATGCATCAAAATGCATGGGTGACTGTGTCAATAGGGGTATTGAATCGTATTGCAAAGAATACAAGCTTGGCAGATCTGAAAATATATTTAAGGATGAAGATAAAGAAGCTTTAGTCAAAAAATTGTTTTCTGAAGAGATGAAACAAATCAAAGACGGAGCATACTAATGCTACTACGGGAACTGTTTGAAGAAACGAAAAAAACAGCAGTTCTAGCTTTTGGTAGGCTGAATCCTCCCACTGTAGGTCATGCAAAGTTAGTTAGTACAATAGAGTCTTTTGAAGGAGACCACTATCTTTTCTTATCTCAAAGCCAAAAACCTAAAACAGATCCTTTAGACTTTCCAACAAAACTAAAGTTCGCAAAACAATTTTTTCCTGGAATAAACATAGGACATCAAAGTGTACGTACACCAGTTCAAGCATTAGAAATGCTACAAAGTTTAGGTTACACTGATGTAATTTTTATTGCAGGTTCAGATCGTGTAGATGGTTTCCAAAAACTGTTCAATACATACAACGGTCAACCAGACAAATCAGGAAAAGTTCCGTTTAAATTTAATTCAATCAAAGTAGCAAGTGCAGGAGAACGTGATCCAGATGCAGATGATGTAAGCGGTATGAGTGCAAGCAAAATGCGTGTAGCAGCAGCTTCAGGGGACATAGAAGCATTTGCAAAAGGCGTACCAAATCCTAAACTAGCCAAAACTATGTTTGATGCTGTACGCAAAGGCATGGGTATTACTGAGCCTGTAGAAGAAATAATGGCTTTTGGTATTCCAAGTAGAGCTAAAAGAGCTACAATTAAAAAGAAAAAAGAAAAATTCGACGAACCAAGTAGCATCAGAGATAGAATAGCAGCGAGAAGAAAAGCTGCTGCAAAAGGCGACAAGGATGCATGGAAGTCTAAAAAAGAATTAGTAACAGCAGAAGCAGATTTAGTTTTAGACAAACAGGCTTTGGTAAAATATATCAAAGATCAGATCCAAGATTACGTAAACAGAGAGGATAGTGTTGAAAACCTTTCTGCTTTATTAAAATATATTGCTGGTAAACAAATAACATCTAAAGGAAAACGATTTGTTGTTTCCAAAGAGGATATACAAGAGGCATTATCTACAATAGAACGTGAACTTACCAAAGGCGAAGAAAAGAAAAAAGAAAAATACGTCAAAGAAGAACAACAACTAGATGAAATTGCACCAGCAGTGGGTGCAGCAGTTATGTGGATACTTCGTTGGATTGCTGTAAGAGGTGCGTGGCCTGTATTAAAATGGTTGTTAAAGAAATTTGCAAAATATATCATAGGTGGTAGCGCAGCAGCAATTGCCATAAGTGAAGGATGGGAATGGGTTACAGATAAAATTGGCGAAGAAGCAACACAAATGCTTATCGACAACAAGTTTACTATTGCAATGGCTGTAACACTTATCTTAGGTGCAGTTGTACTTAAAAAATGGATAGAAAAGCACGGCGAGAAGTTTGCTGCTAAGTATGCAGAATCTTTAGAACAAGGTGATCTATCGTGGATGAACTAGAGTATATTAAAAAACTAGCAGGTGTAAACGAATACAAAGGTTACACAGAGTATACTCTTGAAGATATGAGCCATACTGCAACTGAATTAAAGAAAAAAGAAAAAGAACAAAATATTAAACCAGGTGACAAAGAATGGTTTGAATTATGGTTTTCAAAACCTTATATGACAGGACATACTTTTAGAGGACGTAAGAAAAAATGAGCTTGAAGACTTGGTGGCAAAGAGTAACACGAGAAGAATATGAGCTAATCATAACAATTCCCGATGAAGTAACTGTACATCAGGATGGTGCAAGAACAGAAAAATTCAAAACACAAACATATACAGCCAAAAAAATAATAAAAACAATGCCTAAACATTTTGTGTTTGTAGATATGGATGGTAAACGCAATGAAATAAAGTTGCAAAGACCTGCAGATTTTCACGTAGTAAAGATTTGGTAAAATGCGTATAAGAGATTTATTAGAAGATGGTAGAATTGTAAAGGGTGTCAACACAACAGCAGATGTTGACACTAATTCTATATCTCGTGAAGCAGCAAAATTTGGAAACAAAGTGGACAAAGACGGAAAGCCGCCAACTTTGAGTAAAAAAGTTAAAGGTAAAAGTACAAATGTTTTGTATAATCTAGGTTTAGCAGAAGGACAACTGATTCCTAATCCTCCAAACACATTTCTAACAAAATCTGATACTGCATACGATCACTACAAAATAGGAACTAATCTAGCAAATCTCAAAGCAGTTCCCAAAGGTGCAAACTACGACGAACCTGACGTTGTAATTGCTCCGTATGCAGGCAAGAAAGAAATGAAATATCTAATGAAGCAATTGAAGCGTATTGGATATGATGTTCAAGGCGCTGCTGGCTATCAAGATGCACATTTTGACGACGAACCAACAGGTGGCGAAGCACCTCCGCAGGTAAAAAATTATGGTCCTTTAGGCAGAGTTAAACTGGTGCAGTTAAGAACAGTTCAAAAAGAACGCTCTTACAAAAAATTAATAAAGCAGCTAGAAAGAGTATTGAAGGATGATTATGCACCCATACAGATTGATCGTAAGGGACGCATAGTTAACGGTCATCATAGGTACGATGCTTTGCGTCTTGCAGGTGCCGAGTATGCTCGTGTACATATGGCAGACGATGTATTGGAAGATATGCTAGACGAAGGTTGGAGCAAAAAGTACAAGGATAGTATTAATTGTTCTAATCCAAAAGGATTTAGTCAAAAAGCTCATTGTGCAGGACGTAAGAAAAACGAAGACATAGATGAAAACTTTGCTGACGGTAAGAAAAAAGGGTTAATAAAAGCAACAAAAGAAGACATAGCTTCTTATAAAAAAATTATAGGTCTTGCAAAAAAGGCTCATGAAACTAACGAGTTAGAACCGTACTTTTATGATGCAGTGAAAATTACTTTTAATATGAACTTGTATAAAAAATATCCTAAACTTCTAAGCACACTTTTAAAAGTAGGAAGAAAAGTTTCAAAAGATGATTGGCCTTATACTGTTAAAGATATTAAGAAAAATACAGGCATTGATTTAGAAGCACATATTATAGAAAACTTTGCTGATGCTACCAAAGCAAAAGCAGCAACAGATGTAGCATATAATGAAAGTACAGACTTAGATAGTCTTAGAAAGTTTGTAAGGTCTCAACGAGAAGCACCTGACCAAGTTCTTTATCAAATGATGATGGCTCCAGATACTTATGGACACTCAGCATCAAACTTTGTAAGAAGTTGGTATGAGAAAACAAAAGAAGAAAATGGTTTAAATGATGTAGATTCAGCGTTAGAAATAATGGTTGATGAACTTGGAATAAATGAAAACTTTGCTGACGGTAAGCGTAAAGGCAAAAGCAGACCAGGGCGTGTAAAACGTGCAGGTGCTAGTTGCAATGGTAGTGTTACAAGTTTAAGAAAGAGAGCCAAGAATAGCTCAGGTGAGAAAGCGAGGATGTATCATTGGTGCGCAAACATGAAGAGTGGAAGAAAGAAAAAGTCATAGAACTATTCCCAGACACTAGCGACATAGAAACAAGTCATTATGTTGCCAAGTTAAAAGAACACGAACTCCGGCGAGCCAGCACTAACGAACGACAAAACTACTGGAAAACATACAGGGAATACTTAAAATGAAGATGAACGAAATAGTAAAGGAAACTACAACAGCGGGATCTGTTGCAAGCGTTGCTACACCTGTGGGTGGATTAGTAAGTCGTCAAATGAAAAATCCAGACGGTACTGTAAAAAATGCATTAGACGTTGATATTAATGTATTAGGTCACAAAAAGAAAAAATCAAAAAGCAAAAATAAAAAATGAAAAAACTATTCATTACCTTTGGTTGTAGCTGGACCATGGGTGTAGGAACATACTATTATGAAGGTATGTCAGAAAAAGAATACTATAATACATGGGACAGGCCGGAAGGCACTTTTCGTGAAATTATCGCTAAAGAGTTAAGTGCAGACACTTTAAATTTTAGTATAGGCGGAACAAGTAATCAAAAACAATTTAGATTTGCAAAACACTTTTTTCCAAGTGACGAATTTAACAATATAAAAGAAAAGTATGACGAAATTATAGTACTTTGGGGTATAACATCTACTGCTAGAACAGAAATATATGACTACAGAACACAGGATCTTAAAAATATAATTCTACCTAATCCTAAATTCAGTTGGCAAAAAGTAGTCAACAATGAAAACTACATTATAAAACAATGGATGAGATTTTTTTATAATCATGATCATGAAGTACATGCTCTTGCAAAAGAAATGCATTTTTTTAACAGTTACTTTGCAGCATTAGGTATTAAAAACTACTGGTTCGATACTTTTAATCATCACGATTATCAAAAAGATCATCCAGGGGTTATTAATTTTAAAACAGACGAATATACTGTTGAAAAAGATCGACGTAAGAAAGATCAAGATAACAAAATTACAGTAGAAATAAAAGAAGAAAGCATAAAAGCAAGTAAACCTATTTCTAATTTGTTATTTAATAATCATCCTCAAAGAGATTTATGTACTTTATTATGCAAAAAACACGGAATGACAAAGTTAGATAACGACTATCATACTTCAACATACAGAGAAGATACCAATAGAATTAAATTTTTAGCAGAAAAAGGAATTGTAAATCCGTATAGTTACCATCCTACAAAAGAAGGACATCAACAAATAGCCGAAATGGTGTTAAATGAAATAAATACACTATAATACGTATTAATGGAGCATCTGATGACAGATAAGAAATTAAAAGAGGGTCTTGGCGATTTAGCACATATGGCTGAAAAAGACCATGAAGTGCAAATGGCTCGTGCAGACCTTTATAAAATTGCAAAATATTCAATTAAACTACACGAAATGCTAAAGAATGTTTCCGAAGCAGAAGGTTTAGAAGGTTGGGTACAATCAAAAATTACCAAAGCAGCTGACTATTTAGGTTCAGTATATCATCATTTAGATTATGAACAGGCTACAGGAGAATTAGGCGAAGGTAAAAGCCCACATAAAAAGGGCACTAAAGCATACAAAAAACATATGGCAGCGATGCATGCAGAAAGTGCCAACGATCCTTATAAAGCGCAGCTTCGTGCAAAGTTAGAGTCAAAAAAAAAGACTGACGAAAGAAGCTTAACCAAAGGCGAAGAAGGCAAGCGTGAAAAGTATGTTAAAGGTATGAAGAAAGCCAAAGGTGACTTTAAAAAACGCTACGGCAAAGATGCAGAAGCAGTAATGTACGCAACAGCAACTAAGATGGCAAAGAAATAATGGATTGGCACAAACTACAACACACATTATTTGAAATGGATCCTACAGATCCTAGAGAAGATTTAGCAAAGCTACAAGCTCAGGCACAAGGCGGCGCCAATGCTCCGGTGCAACCAGCTACAGATAATCTACAAGAAAGTGTTGAGATTCCAGAAGGTTCATTAGAACTAGATCGCGATTATAGTGTTTCTGATTTTGCTGCACTAGCAGGTGTTCAATTAAATGAAGATTGGAAAAAAGCTGCAAGAAGGGGTTGGGACGATTATAATAAAGCCAGTGCAGTTGGTTTAAAAAATCCGCTTGCTAACTTTGGAAAAACAGATGTAAGTAAATCTACAGAGAAACAACCTCCATCAAAGCCAGGTTATACAGATGCACAAAAATGGAAAAGTTTTTTACAGCAACACACTTCGCAATTACAGGATATTGCAAGAGATGATGATAAAAGAAAACAATTTGATGATTTTATGAAAAAAATGACAACAGTCAAAGAAAAAGATGAACGTAAAATTAAACCAAGAGATCCAAACTCACAATACATGAACGACTTACGCAAAAGTGGAGCAATGGGTGCGCACAAAGATAAAAAGAAAGATGCAAAAGCTGGCAAAATGAAACACAAAGGTCAGCAGTTTGAAACAATTAAAGATATGCTCTACGCTAAACTAGCTGAGAAAAAATGAGACAATACATTAAAATAGTAGAAGCAGCAAATAAAGGTTGCCCTATTGCTACACAAGATATAGACGTAAATCTTAAGAACCGTCAAGCTGCAATTGACGATTATATGTATGGGCCTGCCAATCCAGAAAAACCAGGCAATTATTGGAAAGACTATGCAAAAAAATGGGACATAGACGAAGCAACTGCAAAAACAATGCAGTGTAATAATTGTGCAGCATTTGATGTTTCTGATAAAATGTGGGATTGTATTGAAAAAGGTATACAAGGTGATGAAAAATCAGCTGACGCAATGGCCACAATACACAAAGCAGACATTGGATATTGTAATTTCTTGCACTTTAAATGTGCAGGAACTCGTAGTTGCACAGCATGGGTGAGTGGAGGTGCAATTGATGATAAGGATAGAACATCATAAATGAAATTAGTAAATTTATATCCTGAATTTACCAAGCATCCTTATCTTACCAATCCAATACCAAGACATCAAGTAGAAACGTTACCATTCAAAGACTTTGATAAAGACGGTTATGAAGTTCCTACACCTTTAGAACATTTGCATTATGAAGCAAACAGTGTAAAACTTAATAGAGAAATACAATTCCATATTGCTCCTGTACAAGAATGGTACACTGA
>Ga0255774_10003055_pt1 | contig 12430 bp, 11 predicted proteins | sample 101ome_17_FD_179972 | JGI IMG/M metagenome (GOLD analysis project Ga0255774, IMG submission 179972) | Coastal salt marsh microbial communities from the Groves Creek Marsh, Skidaway Island, Georgia - 101407AT metaG (version 2) | ecosystem: Environmental > Aquatic > Marine > Intertidal zone >...
CGTGAAGATGACCTCGCTGGTAATCAGCAGTGCAACCCTCGAGGGTTCAATAAGCGTCTGAGCCCAGGTTTGAACCCAAAAGGCCAGGACTGTGGACAGCAGAGCGGTGAAGAGAATCGCGAACCAGACCTCCGCATTCGGCGGCGGCTGATAGCCATCAAGTACAGCGAAGCCCCAGGTCACAATGGCTGCAAAGGCTATCTGCAACATCGCAAAGCGATAAGAGGATCTGCCTTTTCCGTAGTGCCCCAGAAGCAGAATGTGAACCGCATAGAGCACCGCACACACCACTAGCCAAATCTGGCCAACCTGGAACTCGATGTTCGTCGCTGCGCCCGAGAAGATACCGAGCCCGACCATCGCCATCGTCAGACCCACGACCACCCGCTTGCTGACTTTTTGTCTCACAAACAGCCAGGCAATCAGAGGCGTAAGAATCACATAAAGACCTGTGAGAAACCCGCTGGTGGCGGCAGTTGTGAGCCCGAGTCCAATGGTTTGGGTGATGTAGCCAAAGGCGAGAACAACTCCAATAAGGCCGCCGTATCTGATGTCACCAGTTTTGAAATTCAGTGCCACCCTGGGGCGCAGAAGAACCATTGCTAGAGCGGCGATGGTAAATCGGGTTGCCAAAAAGTCCATGTAGGGCTGCTGCTCTATGGCATCTTTCATCAGCACAAAGGCAGCGCCCCAGACAAAGCCAACGCCCAGCAGCGCGAGCACGGCTAGGCGGGTTTTGGTCACTGAGAAAGACTAGTGTTCGGCGTATTTTTTGGCACTGCTTCCGGCCATTTTTGTGGCCATGGAGGGGAACACGATGCCGTGCATCGGAAAGACCATCCACCAGTAGATGTGCCCAAAGAGGCCCTTCGGGTGATAGAGCGCCCGCTGGGTGACCAGCGACTTACCCTCCGGTGTCGCGCTGACTTTGAACTCCAGCCAGGCAAGGCCCGGCAGCTTCATCTCGGCACGGAGCCTGAGCAGCTTCGGTCTCCTAATCTCCTCTACGCGCCAAAAGTCCAGCGCCTCACCCTCGCGAAGCTTGTTGGGGTCACGCCTACCTCTGCGAAGGCCGACTCCGCCGACGAAGCGATCCATCAGGCCGCGCAGCTCCCAAGCCCAGGTAGCGGTCGAGTAGCCATTTTGGCCACCAATAGATTCGATACGCTTCCAAATCTCGCTCTGGCTGTCTTCAGATTCATACTGTCTCTTGTCGACATAGAGCGAACCTCCGGCCCAATCCGGGTCCGTGGGAAGGGGCTCGGAGTGCGTGCCTGGGGTCATTGCATTGGACCAGCGAGTCTCGACGTCGAGCTCTTTGATTCTTGTGAGTGCAAGCGAAACGGCCTTGCGGAAGTTGGTCAGACCATCTTTGTGGTCGGGGACTAGCTCTCGGATGCGGTCATCCTTTGCCACAACTTCATGCTTCAGAGATGCAACCAGTCGCTTTGCAAGAGTCACTGGTACTGGTGTAACAAGTCCAATCCATCCTGAGGCAAGCCGAGGCGTCAGGACCGGCAGTGGCAAAATTATGCGTCGCCTGAGGCCTGCGACCTCCGCATAGATCTGCATCATCTCCATGTAGGTGAAGACGTCTGGTCCCCCGATGTCGAATACATCGTTGACCTTCTTATCTATAGTCGCGGAGCCGACCAGGTACCTAAGAACATCCCGGACGGCTATGGGTTGAATCCTGTTCTTTAGCCACTTTGGAGTGACCATGATGGGAAGTCTCTCGGTTAGGTGGCGGAGCATCTCAAATGAAGCCGACCCCGAACCAATAACAACCCCAGCACGAAGCTCAATTGTTGGCACACCGCTGGACCTAAGTATCTCTCCAGTCATTGCCCTTGCTGACATGTGCGGGGAGAGCGAATCTCCGGACGAAGTGATACCGCCGAGATAGACAATTCTTTTGACACCGTTTTGTTTTGCTAGTTCACCAAATGTGCGGGCCAGGTCCTCTTCCATCTGCTCAAAGTTTTTGGAGACCATGAGCGCATGAAGCATGTAGTAGGCGAGATCAATATCTTGCAGTGCAAGATTGAGTGACTGCGAGTCCAGCGCATCACCCTCAATAATCTCGACTTGATCTCGCCAGGGGTAGTCCTGCAGCCTCTGGGCATCTCGCACCAGCACCCTGACTCGGTAGTTATGGGATAAAAGCTCTCTTACGAGCCGCCCTCCGACATAACCAGTAGCACCGGTCACCAAAACCCTCGCGGGATTTTTGTCCTTGGACTTTAGAACCTTAAGGTCCGATGTCACCGTCTCAATCATGAGAGGGCTAACCGATAACTAGACGGTTTTGTTTCTAGCCGAATCTGCCAGAGACGTAGTCTTCGGTCTGCTTCTGGGTTGGGTTAGAGAAAATCTTCTCCGTCTTGTCGTATTCGATTAGCTTTCCTGGCATACCCGTGCCGGCAATGTTGAAAAACGCTGTCTGGTCCGAGATTCGAGATGCCTGCTGCATGTTGTGGGTAACGATGACCACCGTGAACTTCTCCTTTAGCTCGACAGCGAGGTCTTCGATGGCAGCGGTCGAGATTGGGTCTAGAGCTGAGGTCGGCTCGTCCATGAGTATCACATCGGGCTCAACCGCGATGGCTCTAGCGATGCAAAGACGCTGCTGCTGTCCTCCAGAGAGTGATGACCCAGGACGCTCTAGTCTGTCTTTTACCTCGTTCCAGAGGTTCGCTCCAACAAGTGCCTTTTCTGCGATTTGATCTGCCTCGGTCTTACTCATCTTGCTGTTGTTGAGCTTGTATCCGGATAGGACGTTGTCCTTAATTGACATCGTGGGGAAGGGGTTTGGTCTTTGAAATACCATGCCAACCTGACGGCGAACCTTTACCGGATCCACCTCGGGTGCGTAGATGTTTTCCCCGTCCATTGTTAGCTCACCCTGGACATAGGCTCCGGGGATTACCTCGTGCATTCTGTTGAGAGTTCGTATCAGGGTCGACTTGCCGCAGCCCGAGGGCCCAATGAATGCGGTGATGGCGCGAGGTTCGATGATCATGTTGATGTCCTCGACGGCCAAGAAGCTGCCGTAGTAAACGTTGAGGTTACTAAGTTCGATTCTCTTTGACATGGCTATCCCTTCGGTGAGAAGACTCTAGAAATTATTCGGGCAATGAGGTTGAGCACCATCACGATGATCATCAGGGTGAGCGCACCAGCCCAGCTGCGGTCAATATAGGCTTGCGAGTCGACTCCCTGGTTTGCGAAAGAGGTAAACACAAACACCGGCAGGGTCATCATCTTGTCACTCAGAGGGTTGTAGTTCATCGAAGCCGTGAAGCCCGCTGCCAGAAGCAGGGGAGCGGTCTCCCCAATCACTCGAGCGATCGCGATGATTACCCCAGTTGCGATTCCCGCGAGGGCGGTTGGAATTACGACCTTGATGATTGTTAGCCACTTTGGAACACCGAGTGCGTAGGAGGCCTCACGCAGCTCGTTGGGAACAATCTTCAGCATCTCTTCGGTTGCTCGGATAACCACTGGAATCATCAGCACGCTGAGCGATACCGCTCCCGCGAGCCCATTGATCGCGTTGGCGGGTCCAAGGATTACGAGGAACAGAGTAAAAGCAAAGAGTCCGGCAACAATTGATGGGATACCAGTCATAACGTCGACAAAGAATGTCACCATTCGGGCCAGACGACCTCTGCCGTATTCGACCAGATAGATGGCGGTCATGATTCCAATAGGGACCGAAATTAGCGTTGCAATGCCCGTCAGCTCCAAGGTCCCCACGATGGCGTGCAATGCTCCGCCGCCCTCACCAACAATGTTGCGCATGGAGTTTGAGAAGAAGGTGCCGTCTAGTCTTGCAAGCCCATTTGAAACCACCGTGTATGTCAGGGAGAGCAGCGGTATTACAGCGAGCGTGAATGCAGCGGTTACTAGCCCTGTCACCATGCGGTCTACTGACTTGCGCCTTCCCTCCACAGCACGCGACATCACGAAGGTAATCGCCATGTAGAGCAGATAGCCAATGACCACCACTGCCGCGAGGTTTGGATTGCCGGCCTCGTCTTCAAAACCCGAGAGGGTCATTGACGCAAGAGCGATCGAGTAGGAGCCCACCAAAGCTGCCGGATTGAACCAGCGTGGCAGTGATGCCGAAGCTTGAAGCGAGGACGTTACAGAACTCATCAGTTGGCCCCCGAGAATTCTGCTCTTCGGCTGATTATGTACCTCGCCACCATGTTGATTGCCATGGTTATCAGGAACAGCATGAGACCGGTTCCCACGAGCATCGAGCGATAGTCGCCTCCCGACTCTGGGAACTGCAATGCAATGTTGGCAGCGATGGTGTTCGGGTTTTGTGAGGTCAGAAGCGCGAAGCTAATTACCGAGGCTGGCGAGAGGACCATGGCTACCGCCATCGTCTCACCTAAGGCTCTTCCCAGACCAAGCATCATGGCCGAGATGATGCCAGGTCTACCAAATGGCAAGACGGCCATTCTGATCATCTCCCAGCGCGTTGCACCTAGTGCAAGAGCGGCCTCCTCATGAAGCTTTGGTGTCTGGAGAAAGACCTCCCGGATCAGCGCGGCCATGATTGGGAGAATCATGATTGCGAGCACGATTGCAACCGTCAACATCGTTCTACCGGTTGCGGAGACTTGACCTTCGAAGAACGGGATCCAGCCGAGGTTCTCATTTAGCCACTTGTAGCTCGGAGTCAAAAAAGGTGCCAAAACAAGAATTCCCCAGAGTCCGTAGACCACTGAGGGAATGGCTGCAAGCAGATCAACGACATAACCAAGGGCCTGCGAAAACCTGCGCGGGGCGTAGTGGGAGATGTAGAGTGCGATACCTACTGCAAGCGGGGTGGCAATTGCTAGGGCAATAACAGAGCCGTAGAGGGTTCCAAATACAAACGGAGCCACATAAGCCAAAGGCCCATCATCGGCTTTTCCACCAAAATCTGCGTCTGGAAGCAGAGCTGGCCAAGCCTGGAGGAAAAGGAAGAAGGCAACGGCTGCGAGGGTCAACAGAATGCTTGCACCTGCAAAGGTGGCTGTCCGAGAGAAGATTCGATCCCCGAGACGGGTGACCGACTTCTTCGATTCGGTGGCTGCCATTTACTTGCCTTCGGTTACTTGAATTGACTTAGAAGGTGGAGGCCCAGTCTCCACTCTTTAGATTAGGAGACTGGGCCAGCCTTTTTGACTGTTTTATCGAACTTATTCCACTGCATCCAAGATGGCCTGGGCTCTCTCACGCAGAGCTGATGAGATTGGTGCAGATCCGGCCGCTGCAGCTGCCACCCCCTGGCCCTCTTCGCTAATCAGGAAGTTCGCATAGGCCTTTACCAGCTCAGCCTTGGAGTCGTCGACATAGTCCATGCAGCCCTGGAGGTAAGAAACCAGCACCACGGGGTAAACGCCGCTCTCGGTGGTGTCGCGCCTTAGCTCGTATGCCAGAGAAGTTTCTGGCCTACCCTCAACGACCTCAGAGACATCGACAATCCTTGCTGCAGCCTCTGGGCTGAAAGGCACGAAGTTTTCACCAACACCCACAGCGACGGTTCCAAGTTCGCCGGCACGTGAAGCATCGGCATAGCCAATGGTGCCGTTACCAGCTGCAACGGCTGCAACTACACCGGAGGTTCCTTGAGCTCCCTCACCGGCAACGTCTGATGGCCAGGTCTCAATTGCACCCAGTGGGGCACCAGCAGTGTCTACCCAAGCATTTGGTGCTGCCTTTGCTAGCCAGTCGGTGAAGTTTTCTGACGTGCCGGACTCATCGGAGCGGTGAACGTAGGTGATTGCAAGGTCAGGTAGAGAAACACCTGGGTTTGCACTCTGAATCTCGGCGTCACTCCAGTTTGCTACCTGGCCCGAGAAGATCTTGGCGATTGTGGCAGGAGTCATGTTTAGGGAGTCAATGCCATCGAGGTTGAAGATCACAGCAATTGGCGAAATCCAAATTGGGAACTCAAAAACTGCATCAGTGTCACCTGCACAGTTTGGGTGATTGGTAGCAAGCTCCTCGTCTTTGAAGTATGCGTCAGAGCCTGTGAAGAAGGTGAGGCCCTGCTCGAACTGGTCACGACCCGTGCCAGACCCGGTTGGGTTGTAGTTCACTGTTACTCCAGGGTTGGCGGTCTGGAAAGCTGCTACCCATGCCTCCTGGCCAGCGGCCATTGAAGATGCTCCAGATCCATCTAAGGTCCCGCTTAGCTCTGCGGGTGACCCATCAGTCGTTGACTGCGTGGAAGTTGCATTTGAGGTTGCGGCCTGCTCCATCTCGTTGGCGGCGCAGCCAGAAAGTACCATTGCACTCGCTCCCGCAAAGGCGGCTAGCTTGATCAGTTTGGACAATTGCATACCTTTCTAATTTGTTTAGGCAAGGTAAAGCTAGGTAGCCGTTGGAAACTTGTATTGGACACTAAGTAAACAGCCAGTGAATTGTTATTTGACTGTCCAGGAGACTCTTTCGGAATCAACGAATCTTGGCTTCTTGCCCACTGAGAAACGCATCACTACAAACTCACCGGGGCTGAGGGTTGTGGCCTCGAGAATTGAAGACTTCACCGGACCCTCTGCCCTTGACGCAAGGGTCATGGTGATGGTGGGGAGGGCGGGCCTGTGAGAGCAGAGCAAGGCACTCGCCTTTTGATCGAAGAGATCCTCGACAGCATCCTTTGTCTTTTTTGGGTTCAGCGCACTTCTCAACTCTGTCAACTGGGAACGAAGAATAAGGGTGCGCTTGCGATATTTGGAATACGGCTTGATGGTGTCCTTGCACCTCGTCCAAGGGCTCGTAACGAGACGCTTGGGGCCGTAGGCATCGAGCAGTTTCACAAGTCGCTTCGCCTGCTTCTCACCTTCAGGGAGCAGAGGTCGTTTTGCCTCTTCTCCACTCCACTGATCACGAGGGGTTGCTTTGGCGTGACGCAATAGTACGAGTGCTCTTGTCTCGAGCTCGCCATTCTCATGAAATTCGATGACTTTGGAGAGCAGTTTTTGGTCGTGGGCGTAGGTCAGTCTGCTCATTGCCTCTTGAGAAGATAGCCACTCAATCTGGGCAATCTCCTTGTTGGGTTTGAATTTAGAGCGAGCCATCGCTTTTTTGGAAACCTTGCTAGCCCAGTAGCTAACAAACTTGTCTTCGCCTTTGCCAACTTTGTACTGAATGATGTCGAGTTTTCTGCCGAGGCGGACCTTTATGCCAGCCTCTTCCTCGACCTCGCGAACTGCCGTCTCCTGCAGGAATTCGCCCTTGTCTTGCTTACCCTTGGGAAAGGCCCAATCGTCGTACTGCTCTCGGTGAACAAGAAGCACCTCAATGTCTTTACCTGCTTCACGCCAGCAAATGACTCCCGCTGCGTAAACCGTCACTAACGAATCCTTTTCTTGCTGAGCGTTAGCTGCATTAGCTCGTCCTGCATGTCTGGCAGTTGATTACCTTCGTCATCAACTGACCTTCGTTGCCACTGGCCTTCATTATCGAGAATCCAGGTGGCAATTTTTTGGCTCGTCGCCAAGTCCATGATGTCCTTGAGGTCCTTGATTTGGTCGGTCTGGACGAGCTTCACAAGCGTCTCAACTCTCCTGTCGAGATTGCGGTGCATCATGTCGGCAGAGCCAATGAAAACATCAGGGTCACCATCGTTCTCAAAGTAGAAAATGCGAGAGTGCTCAAGGTACCTACCGAGAACTGAGTGGACTCGGATGCTCTCGCTAAGCCCAGGAACTCCCGGCTTCAGCGCGCACATACCCCTCACCAGAATGTCTATTGGAACGCCTGACTTCGAGGCAAGGTAGAGTTCATCGATTATCTGCTCGTCAACAAGAGAGTTCAGCTTGAGGGCAATCCGAGCCGGCTTACCCTCGCTAAAGAGCTGGGCCTCCCGCCGTATCCGCATGGTGAGTCCCTCTCGAACACCAACCGGTGAGGTCAGGAGGGATTTATATGTGGGTTCGCTTGCATAGCCAGACAGCAGATTGAATAGCTGTGAAAGGTCCTCTCCAACCTGCGGCCTGGACGTTAGCAGACCAAGATCCTCGTAATACCTAGCGGTCTTTGGGTTGTAGTTTCCGGTGCCGACGTGGCAATACCTTCTGAGCTGATCCCCCTCTTGGCGAATCACGAGCGAGAGCTTGCAGTGGGTCTTTAGCCCCACGAGCCCGTAAACAACGTGAACCCCTGCACTCTCGAGCTTTCTGGCCCAGCCGATGTTGTTTTGCTCGTCAAACCTGGCCTTAATCTCAACAAGTGCCAGTACCTGTTTGCCGGCTGCGGCTGCATCAATCAGCGCATCAACAATTGGAGAGTCACCGGAGGTTCTGTAGAGGGTTTGCTTAATCGCCAGCACCTGCGGATCATCTGCGGCCTGCTCCAAAAATGCCTGCACGCTGGTTGCAAATGACTCGTATGGGTGATGAACCAAGACCTCACGCTCTCGCAATGAGGCGAAGATGTCAGCCGCCTCGTCCTCATCGGCCTCGAGATAGCGGTTGGTGGTGATCTGGTGCTTCTCAAAGTGAAGCTCAGGAATGGGCAGGAATGCAAAAGCCGAGAGGCTCTTGAGATCAAGCGGCTCGGGAAGCGGGAAGACATCCTGCTCGTTCATATCCAGCTCGCGCTGCAAGAGCGAAAGCACCTGCGGGTCAATGTCCTCTGCCACCTCGAGTCTCACCGGAGGACCGAATCTTCTCCTGAGAAGTTCTTTCTCGAGTTGGACCAGAAGGTTTTCACCCTCATCCTCGTCAACCTCGAGGTCTTCGTTTCTGGTGACGCGGAAGGTGTGGTGCTTGAGCACTTCCATGCCGGGAAAGAGCTCTCCGATGAACTCTCCCATTACGTCCTCGAGCGGCACATACCTAGAGGTTGAGCCTGGGACAATGACGAACCTTGGCAGCAGTGGGGGAACCTTGACCCTGGCAAAGTGCTCAGCCTGAGTCTTGGGGTTCTTCAAAACCACCGCGAGGTTTAGTGAGAGTCCTGAGATGTAGGGGAAGGGGTGCGCTGGGTCAACAGCCAGAGGGGTTAGAACGGGAAAAACCTGCGAAGAAAAATAGGAGTGAAGCTCCTGCTGCTCTTCCCCATTTAGTGTCGACCAGTGCACGACCTGGATGTCATGCTCTGCCAGCTCCTTGGAGATTCTGCTGGCAAATAGTTCGGCATGACGGGTCTGCAGCTCTCGGGTCCTGTCGGCAATCTGCTGCAGGACCTCTTGGGGACTTAGCCCCGAGGGCGATGGCACTGCGATTCCGGTTGCGATACGGCGCTTCAAAGAAGCAACCCGGACCATGAAGAACTCGTCAAGGTTGGACGCAAAAATCGAGAGGTAGTTCACTCGCTCAAGCAGTGGGATAGTCTCGTCTTCAGCTAGTTCGAGGACCCTCTGGTTGAAATCTAGCCAGCTGAGCTCGCGCTCCAAAAAGCGATCAGCAGGCAGTTCATGCTCGCTAGGAGGAATGAATATTGCTGTGGTCTCTTCTGACATAGGGGATATCTTTGCACTTATTGGTTAACGAGGAAGCAACAGTTAATTGGATGAACTGCCGCTTGGATCAAGCCGGTAGCCAACGTTTCTAACGGTTCCTATTAGGCCTTCGTGCTCTCCGAGCTTTGCCCTGAGCCTTCGGATGTGAACATCCACGGTTCTGGTGCCACCAAAGTAGTCGTAACCCCATACCTCACTCAGAAGCTGCTCCCGCGAGAAGACCTGGGCGGGGTTGTCGTTTAGATACCTCAGAAGTTCAAATTCCTTAAAAGTAAGGTCCAGCGCGCGGCCGTTTATTCTGGCGGTGTAGGTGCCTAAATCTATGACGAGACCCGTTGAGTTATCTACCACCGCTGCCTTGGGCTTGCTATCAAGCAGCATGCGAATTCGGGCGTCAACCTCGGCAAGAGATGCACCATCGAGGATGAAGTCAGTGGCCTGCCACTCTGCGCTGACAGCCGGAAGTCCAGACTCGGTAACCACCATCAGCATGGGCTTTTGCCAGCCGGCTGCTCCGATAATTCGGGTTACGGCCCTAGCCGCAACCAGATTGTTTCGGCAGTCGAGTACCGCAAGATCATGCCGAGGGGAGCCTGCCAAGGATTGCGGGTCAAAATCCGCTAGATGGATGGTGTGGCCAAGTACCTCAAGTGGCGGCAGAGGGTTTTCGGGCGTGGGGGAGATGCAGAGAATGTTTGCCATAGAACTGCCTCCCGCCTTAGCAAATGATACCCAGCTTTGGCCGCCTGTTGGCTAGAGTGCTTGGTGTGAGCAGGCAGTGGTTCCAGATAGTTGCAATCTGGGTTTTGGTCCTAATCGGCGCCACCCTGTCGCTTTTGTTCTTGAGTGGCGATGCTCGCTACACCGCCTTTGGGGCAATCGCTGCTGCCTCAATTGCTCTTGTGAGCCTCGAACATTTGATTTCCTCAAAAAGCAAAGACACTGTCAGGCAGCAGGTCTACGTTTCCGCTGGAACGCTATTAATTCTTGGCCTTTTCACCATCGCTTCTCTCGCAAGTTAGAATTGGCGCATGCTTCTCGCCATTGAACTCGTTTTCACCGGACTGTTGATCCTCGCCGCCATAGCGATTGCTGGCATTTCCGCTCTGGTTGTCTACAAACTCTTCAAGGGGCAGCGCTAGTTTGTTCGTCCTTCCGGATGACCTCCCAATCGAGCTCACTCCATTTGCCTTTCTGATTGGCTCTTGGAAAGGCTCAGGTGTTGTCTCCTATCCAGTTGGCGATGCCGAGCCAAAAGAAATCGAGTTCTTTCAAGAGCTGACTTTCAATCCGCTACCAACTGGCAGGCTTGAGTATTCCGGTATCGTCCGGGACGCAAATGGCAAGGAAATATCCTCTGAGCGCGGCTACTGGATGATCTCGAGGCCTTCCAACGAGTCGGATGCTGGACCTGGTCTGCTGCCAGCTACTGGCGAAAGCGCAATTACGGTCCGAGAGGATCTGGAGCTGTGGCGAAACAAGGCCGGCGGTTTTGACATCGAAGCTCTAATCATTCACCCGGGTGGTGTTGCCGAGCTTTACTTTGGCCAGATCAAGGGTGCCAGGGTAGACATTGCAACCGATGCGGTCCTTCGCTCACCCAACGCCAAGGAGTATTCCTCTGCCCACCGAATGCTCGGTCTAGTTGAGGGGGCGCTTCTGTGGGCATGGGATATGGCTGCTCTAGGGAGTCCTCTCAAGTCCCACGCATCGGCTCGGCTGGAGCGAAATGACGCTTGAGCACTTTGGTAACCCGCTTTTAGAGCAGCGCAAGCTCGCAGAGGGCAAGGCTTTTGTGGAGCGTAGTGACCAGGTAGTTCTGACAATTACGGGCGAAGATCGAGCTAGCTGGCTCCATGCCCTGGTATCCCAAGACATTTTGAACCTTCAGGCAGGCGAGAGCACAGAAGCGCTGCTACTGAATCCACAGGGTCACATTGAGCATCAGCTCAAGGTGATCGTGGGCCAGCAGGAGCTGATGATTGTCATCGCCGCAGAGAAAGCAGATTCGCTCCTTGATTGGCTAAACAGGATGCGATTTCGCTCAAAAGTGGAAGTCGCTAAGACTGCCCTCAAGGTTTTCGGCACCTTCGTAAGACCCTCGGGCCCCTGCTGGATAGATGGGTTCTCTCAGGAGCCAAAGAGTTCTGTTAGCTATGCCAAAGAGCGGGCAAGCTTTACTTATTTTGAGCAGGTTGGACTCGAGCCACCTGCCTTGGAGCAGTCGGGGCTGATGGCCTATCAGGCACTTCGCATTGCTGCAGGAAGACCAGAGATCTCGGACGTGGACGAGCGCTCGCTGCCACACGAGTTCGACTGGCTAGCTTCAGCCGTGCATTTGAGCAAGGGCTGCTACCGCGGTCAGGAGAGCGTGGCCAAAGTTCACAACCTAGGTCACCCGCCAAGGCGTCTTGCGATTTTGCACCTCGAACAGGGCGAGGCACTCTGCGCCAAGGGTGACGAGGTTTTCTACCAGGACAAGAAGGTGGGGAGCGTGCTTGCAGGTGCGCTGCATTACGAACTTGGTTCACTTGCGCTGGTGCTACTGAATCGAAACACACCATATTTGGACCTCGATGTTCACTCTGGTGAGAGTGTGAACCGAGCATCACAGCAGGTGCTGGTGCCCGCGGATGCAGGCAAGGCAGCGAACCTGCCTAGGCCCTCGGCCTTCAAACTCAAGGGCAAGTAAACTCATGAATATGTACAACCTCGTCCTTCTGCGCCATGGCAATTCCCTCTGGAACCAAAAGAACCTCTTCACTGGCTGGGTCGATGTAGACCTGAGCGACCAGGGTAGGCAAGAGGCGAAACGTGCAGGTGAGCTACTCGGCACATCGGGACTCAAACCAGATGTGCTTTTCACCTCTGTACTAAAAAGAGCCATCAACACCGCTCACATCGCCCTCGACCAGATTGATCGCAACTGGATTCCTACCAAGCGATCCTGGAGACTAAACG
>Ga0255774_10003056_pt1 | contig 12428 bp, 4 predicted proteins | sample 101ome_17_FD_179972 | JGI IMG/M metagenome (GOLD analysis project Ga0255774, IMG submission 179972) | Coastal salt marsh microbial communities from the Groves Creek Marsh, Skidaway Island, Georgia - 101407AT metaG (version 2) | ecosystem: Environmental > Aquatic > Marine > Intertidal zone > Salt...
AGCGCCATTCGTGACGGAAATAGCCAGAGAGCTCGAGCGTTTGTAATTTTATTTATCGTCGTGTGTAGACATGTATTTCAATTTTACCCCTGGCTGGTAACGTGACCACGGGGAAATCGTATTCGCTCGCGGACCCTTTCTTTCCGCCGATATCAATCAGTGATTCATCAGTGTTAAAGCGGTGAGCTGAAAAGAATCCTGATTCCAGGAGGGCGTGGACTGAAAATTTTGAACCACACAAATCCAAAAGGCATACGCACGCAGAAGATAAGAGACAAAGAGAGAAAACGAATTGTCTGCGCTGTTATTCGCGGAAGAAGAAGGAGAAAGAGAAGATACATGTTTTAAAGACATATAGAAAGATATACACGTGATAAGCGCTTTCTTACTCCGTTCAAAAATCAGAAAATGTTGTCGTCCGCCGTCGCAGCGTCACCGTTTAAAATTACGAATAGTACTGTTTTGTCCTCGACAAAGTCGACGACCGGTGTCTTAAAGAGTGACGGGTTAGTCTCATCTTTGAGAAGAAGCGCGATCGTCGGGAGGAAGTGCGCGAGTAACGAGAGAAACGGTAGGAGAGAAAGAGTTTTACTATCATCAGCAGCGTTAAAATCAGAAGGAGAACTGATAAAGGGTATCACCCCGTCCGAGGACGTTAAAAAAGCCGCTCAGTTGGCGGTGAGTTCGTGCGTTACCTCGACTTCGCTGCCAATCTTGAAGGAGAAGAATTTCAAAAGATACGAAGGAAAAGTTCGAGATACGTACGTGAACGACGATATTTTAATTGCGGTGACGACTGATCGTCAATCCGCGTTCGATCGACACTTGGCGAACATCCCGTTTAAGGGAGCGGTGTTGAACATGACGGCGTTTTGGTGGTTCGAACAGACGGAGAAGATTTGTCCGAACGCAGTTTTAGTGAAACCGCCGGTGCACCCGAACGTGTCAATTATGCGGAAGTGCGATGTGTTTCCAATTGAGTTTGTCGTTAGAGGATATTTGACGGGATCGACGAGCACGAGTTTATGGACGCACTATAAAAACGGAGGCCGCAACTATTGCGGAAACCCGTTGGAGGACGGGATGGAGAAAAACGCAAAGTTGCCGAAAAATATCGTAACGCCGACGACAAAGGAGAAAGAACACGACCGGCCAATCAGTCAAGAAGACATCGTGAAAGAAAATTGGATGAATGAAGAGGATTTAGATTACTGCGTGCAGAAAACGTTGGAAATTTTCAACTTTTCCCAAAAAGTGGCCGAGGAAAGAAACTTGATCTTGGTGGACACGAAGTACGAATTCGGCAAAGATCCGAAAACTGGGAAGATTTATTTAATCGACGAAATCAACACTCCAGATTCCAGTCGGTACTGGATTCGAAACACCTATGAAGAGCGCGTGTTAAAGAACAAACAAGAGCCGGACATGATCGATAAAGAATTTTTGCGCCTATGGTTTGCAGACAGATGCGATCCATATGATACGTCCAAACCGTTGCCAGAGGCTCCGACTGAATTAAAATGCGAATTAAGTTCCCGATACGCGCTGCTCTACGAGATGATTACGGACGAGAAGTTCCAAATACCGGATTTGCAATCCAACACGGACGCCAACGCCAAGGTCAACGAGATGATTCGCCAAGCGTTGGAGAGCATGTGAAGAAGAAGAAGACGAGAAAGAAGATAGAGAAAGAGTATCAAGAGAGAAATAAGGCTGACTTTTGATTTAATACAAGAGGAAGTAGTATTACGACTTCTCAACCGTATTATAACTCGTTAAACGAAACTCCCTAACTCGTAACTCCGCCGCTCCCCCGCGTGCTCTCAGGGGTTCAATTTTTGCACGTACTTCAAAAACGAGACGACAACGACGCGCGAAGACACACCGCGCGTCCGAAAGCATGGGCCTGAAACTATTATCTGCATCTCAATCGAGAAACGCGGGACATAAGATCAATTCGAAGCGAATGTTGAGATATGTGATCTTATTTCTCATCGCGGGTCTGTTTTTGACCATCGGGAGGTTGTTTCGACAGTTGACAATAAGCATCGCGTTTCGTGGTGATGATGAAAGCGTAAAATCAACTTTTTTCCCGTTGGCGTCTTCATCATCAGTGGGGATGGGAGTAAATGTGAAGAGAGCGAGGAAGACGATGCGCACAGAGGAAGGTGAAAAGCACGCTTCGAGAGTGTTTAGAGACGAAAAGCAAAGAATAGATGTTACGGAAGGAAGAGAAGAAGAAGAAACCAAAACGAGGACGACGGTTCGTCGTCACAAACTGGACGAACACGAAACTGCAAAGAAAATTTTACGCGCTATCGATTCGAGACTCGCCGATAGGCTCTATCCTCCCTCCTACTCAACTCCTACTACCTTAACGCAACATGAACACGTTCATAATCATCAACAACGAAATAATTTATCTTGGTGGTCGCTCACGTCCTCGTCCAGGTCGATATGGAAGTCTGACGAGGAGTACGCCTCGAAATGGAAAACCTTTCGCGACGACTTCGACGAAGAAAAACTTGGCGGCGGCGGCAGCAAAGGTGGTGATAATGGTGGCGGTTTTGATGACGGGAGCGAGAGCTATCACGAAAACGGGAAAGAACATGATATAGATTACGAAATTAATAGGAAGAGAATCGGAATCGTGCATTGCTTTAATAGCAAAGATGATGAAATAATTAGCGCTACTAGCCAGGGAGTTGACTTGTGTGAAACGTACGAAAGCGAGAAAGACGACGACGCTTACTTTGACGCACTTTACGCACAGTTTCGATTTTGGGACGTGAATACGATAGTGGTTGTCGTCGATGTCTCTTCTACGAATTTTGATACAATAGAAATCCACAACAGCGCCATGAAATTAAAGGAAAAAAGTAGTAAAGGAGGAAAAATAGCAATAGAAGTAGTTTCGAGTCTTGAAGAATCGCGCGAAGCGCTTTTCGCGAGGATGCGCCGAGCGAAAGCAGTTGCGCTCGCCGGGTACGACGTCTCTCCGGTATCATTCCTCGCCGGGGTCTCGAGGTACGATGGACATTTTATCGCGCCATTTCTTGGGATTTCTACGATGTATGGTAGTGGAGATTCAACTCGAAAGGATCCGCGCGTCACGACAAGCGCGGCAAATTGGAAACAAGCGGTGATGTTTACCCAGAGAGTGCACTGGCGACAGCACTATCCTTTGTTAGAGAAGAATGATTTCATCGTTCCTGAAGATAATGCGCGAATATCCGCGACGCAACCAAAAGATGAATCCACGCGCACTTGTGAAGATTTATGGGGATGGAGAGGGTTACAAAACAGATGGGAGTTGAAACGAAGCGATGCGCAGACGATGCAAATTACAGCTTCTCGATCGAATCGGCATCCAACGGCGCGAGGTTTCATAAGTATGGAAGCAAAATTAAGCGCGCTACCTCTGCATAATGTTGCGATCGATGTGTCCCCTCACAGAGACGCCATGAGCAAAAATCCGTGGCATAGGCTCACCGCCTTATACGCGACTTTTATTGCTAAGAGTCGCTTCTTTCCAAATCGAGACGCGACTTCGGTTACCTTGCTTCTACCCTGTCAAAACCTAGAAGATATCCCGAGCGAATACAAAGTATTCGGCAAATCTCGATGTAAAAGGAGTTCGGATGCTATACAATTTGACTCGGTAGTGAAGATAGCAAACGATGGACTGCTTTGGGATCTCGCATGGGATGAATCATTGCCGTGTCGAGATGAGTCTCTCTTCAAATCATTCGTAAACCTTCTCGCCGGAGGGGGAGGCGAGATTTTTTCCAAGCCCAAGGTTCCATTTACGAACCGGCCTATTTGTTTCATGAGACGTTTGAACACTCCGGTTCGTCGACTAGTAAATGAAGAGGGTGTCTTGCAGATGTTGCGCGATACTTTCTCTGAGAATGAGGTCCAATTATTGAACATTCAAGCGAGCGATGGCATTGAAAAAACGCGCGCGTCGGTGCAAAAATGCGGCATTTTTCTCGGCACCCACGGCGCAGGGATGATAAACGAAATTTACACGTTGAAAGATTCAATTATTTTTGAAATGGTCCCGGAAAATCGACCGGCGTATTACAGAAATTGCGCGGTTTTGCGCGGATTGAAATACGTTGGTTTTGGAATCAGAGGAACAACGGAAACAAAATCAGTCACGGTGGATGTTAGCACATTGCGTGACGCGTTGCGTTCGATTATGCACTCGGGCGCGTAACTTTACTAGTATTTATTTACAAAAGATAATCGTCAAGCGCATCGATGTCGGCTTCAGATCGACAAATGTAAGCGAAATCAACAAGCATCGAGTCAAAGCGTTGCGAAGAAATTTCGCCTTTTTGTATGATCTCGACGCAAATCTGCGCTGCCTTGAGTAGCTCTTCATCCATACGAAATTTCTCCGAATTTCTAAAAAGAGAGAGAAAGAACTCCAGCTTATGCTGCTGTAAGCCGTTACCGTCTTCGTCAATTTCCTCAGTTAGAGCACCTCGCAGCATTTTAGCCAGTGCGCGCAAGCAATCTCTCGGACAAGAACACTCATCTTGAAAAAATAGAACGTCTACGCAGAGCGTAATGATCACTTGCGCTTGGTCGCGTCGGGAAAATTTGGATACCGCCGGGTAGCAACGTTGCCAAGTTGCCGACGATTTCACCAAACGCTCAGAGGGATACATGAGCGTATTCCATAGCGATGCGACACTTATGAGTATCATCCGCCTGTCACCAACTCCACAATTGGAAGAAGGTGACGCGAGCGCATCGAGGCTTCTAACTAACGTTTCGTAGACGACGTGAGATGATGAGGTGTTTGTGTCAAGCGATATGGACGGTGCAAAAAGAATCGCGGTTCGCGCAACGTCGTAGAACGCCCTTGCATACATGCCGCTCTCCCTGATTTGATATGCATCTGGTGAGCTCAAAACGCGTTCGAGACAGCGCGCAGCGCTCCTCTTTGTAGAAACCGAGGCGCTTTCTAAATCGTAAGGCGGCATGGGTTCGCAAACAGCTTCTAAACATGACGATATGCACTGCATAACGTGTATCGTCGCATTACTTCCTGGCATCAGCGACGCAAACGAACTCTCGAGAAGCGCAAAGACGTGCTCTGAAAAATCTCGGGCGCGCATTTTAGAAGCGACGGCGAAATTCGCCAGCATTTCTATCGCTCTGACAGATTCTTCGTCATCCCTTTCGGCTTGATTCTTTACATTTATACCACCAGTCGCTCGAACAGAAGGCGACAGAATACTCTCAACGGAGCTCCAGACAGACTCGAGAACGAGGCACGCTAAATCGTTTCTCGGAGGAGAGAAAGAAGAATTTACAAGCGACGGCGGTGGCTCCAGGAAACGTATTATTGCTCCGAGGCGCGAAAGCGCAAGACAAATTTCAATCGATCGCGCTTGCAACGCTTCCAAGCACTCGGGGGAAATGTTTGACGTATCCATAGCGAATATTGCATTTTTCTGTTCGATAGAGCGATTCAAGCGCTCAATGTGCGGAGAAATGAGTTTCATCAACAACCCTTTGATGACTTCAAACTTGTTGTTGGCATCGTTAGCGCAGTACACCCACATTGTTCGAAGAACTCGCGCTAAACCTTCGACACATGCCCGAGAAAGCTCTTCGTCTTGCTGTTTTGCAGCGTCATTTTGCGGAGCGCCAACTACGACGATGGGAATTTTATCCATCGCCTCAGTCGCCAGATTTATAATTTCGACGAACGTATTCGCTCCAAATCGAGCAATTTTCGTTTCAAGTTTACCGCAAACGTCTCGAAAAGCTACCGACGCCGCGCGCCAAGACTCCTTGAGAGATATTGATAGCAGAGTAAATCGTAGAATTCCTACAATTAAATCAGTGGTTGTTGATTCATGCTTCATCGCTGTTATCGGAAAATACGTTTCGATCAGCTTGCACGACGATTCAATCACTCGCGGGTGAAAAACAAACATCGTATCGTTACTCGCGATGGATGTGAATATTTGCGTGAAAAATTGCACAACTTGTGCGTTAACGGCCAATATGTCTTCCTTTATACCGTATTTAGCTGCAATCAAGGTAAAAAGCGCAACGTCCACCGCTTTGAAGTGATTTCCACTTTGCTGAAATAAATTTGAAACTATCTCGATGTACTTTTCTCCTCCTAAGGCACCGTGGCACGTGTCAAAGGCGTCCGCTAATACGTGCTCGCGAAACTTTGCGTTTTCATCGCCGTACTCTTCGTCGTCCGCAGAGTCGTCTGAAAATCCGTCCTCATTTGGTTTTCGCGACGCGGTCGCGATGCAGCAAACGTTGAATAATCTTTCAAAAAGTGGTTCTCTGCATGGCTCTATGCGTTCGTCCTTTTTCGTCGTGTTAATCATCAAGCAGAAATCGCCGAATGGTTCTACCGCTTTCTTTGGAAACGCTTCAGCTAAGGTGCACACGAATTGAATCGCTTGAAGCTGCACGTTTTTATTCTCATCATCGTCCACGTGCTCAGTGAACGTCAAAACATCACGCTCAACGAGGGCGACAAATACTTGCAAGACTCTCGAAGCGACTATTCCGCTCGTAAAACACGGTTTGTTCTCTGAAGCAGTTGCGTAATGAATAAGCTGCTTTATCAATTCGAGATTTGCATATCTCTCGCGCGCGTAATCCTTCGATTGTGCACCTGAACACATTTTTATCAGAAACTGCAGCGCAGCTTCTCCTCTCTTGTCGTCCATGCTAGATACGAACTTTGCCGCGTTAGTAAACAGAATGGGGAAAGCCTCTCCAACGACACACGGGGAAAAGAGTTGCTCGTATGGATTCTGCTGTTGTGCGGATGTTGCCTCGGAATCCTTCGCGCACGCTTCAAACCAGAGTCGTGAACATTCCAAGCACGCATTCACAGCGTTCCTCGCGGCGTTTTCCAACTCTCTACTGCTACCATTACTACTATTATTACTGCTGCTAATGCTATTCGTCGATTGCGGTGCAGCTGCGGCAAACTCTACAACGCTCGAACACAGTTGGAGAACGTCGCGACTGCTTGGTTTGCATACTCTTTCAACGAGTTGTATTCTAGTTCGTCCGTCTTTAACGTCCTCTTCTATGGCCTCTGCGAATGCTTTTAGGATTTCAATCCCGCACGTCTGTTTTCTAATATTGCTCGCCTGCAACGCCGAACTCGCGAGCTCTCCTGCGAAACGAATAAGGTTTGTCGCTATACCTAAAGCTAAGTCTGTGTCAATCCTGCTTTTTTGGTGATGCTGCTGCTTCACTGACAGGGCCGCACTCGTCGCCGCCACTGAAGCTAGTTTTCGTGTAACTGACTCGTCTATAGTTGAAAAATCGCTCGCGTATCTCAACACCTGGTTGATGAAGTGTTCCACGGTATTTTCTCCAATACGCACGTTCTCTTTCAAGACTTTCGTTCTCAAAACATTCGCGGCAAAGAACGCGATGGTGTGCTCCGTTTTTTTGCTTCTGCCGCAGTGCGTTCCATCTTGCTCTCCGTCGTTTACCGAAGAGAGGACGCTCAACGAATCCCCTAAAAGTTGAAGGCAGACGTTCGTCGTCGTCGGGTCGTTTGTAAACGCGAGCAGATATTGGTTCGCCTCTTCTCGAGCGTGCGTGTCGCACGATGAGGAAAAGTAGAGTTGAGCGACTGCTTCGCGTATCGCTCCTGTGGCGAGGGTACCATCGCCCGCCCCTTCTACGCCGACAGCGGCGCCGTTCATCGGGACTTCTTCGAAAAAGAAAAAGAAAAATTTATTATGACGCCGATGATGGATGATGTGAGTTTTTGCCTTCTTTGCGTTTTGTCAGCTGTTCTTGACCCGGCAGTTTGTTGTTTAAAAGTTTTTTTTACACTTTAAAAATAACAAACGTTTCAGAATAACGGCGCGCGCGCGCGCAGCAACGCATGAAAACAAAGAATAGAAAGGTGAAGAGTTAAAATACTACGTGTGGGAGAGAAAGAAACGCCATGGTTGATAAGCATGCGCTGTTAAAATGGATCGGTGGACAGTTGAACGAATTGTGTGGCTTCACAGAAGCGAACGTGATTCAGTTTGTTTTAGCCATCGCTGAAAAGCACGCGACTTCTTCATCTTCCTCGCATAGGAAAGTGTATGAAACGTTGAAAGACTCTGGATTTGATGCGGTGACGTTAGATTTCTCTCGGGAGTTGTGCAATCGTTTGCTCGATGAGAATATTACCAATGATAACAATGACAACGCCGAGGAAAAAAATGATGAAGAAGACAGACGCCGCCGAATAAGACTAGCAGAAGAAGAAAAAGAAAAGAAAAAGACATCGACGAACATCGCCGCTGCAGCGTACGGAAACGAGCGCGGCGGTAGCGACGAAGGCGACGACTACGAGCAGAAGAAGTATGCGCTCGTGCAGTCTTCATCTTCCGACGATGATCACGGCGAAGAAGATTTGGGAAGAAAATCAAAGAAGAGAAGAAATGAGAAGAAATCAAAAAAGAAGAGTTTGCCGAGAGAGAAAAAGAAGAAGAAAACGAAGAAGGAGGAGAAGAGAGAGGATAAGAAGCGAAGGAAACAAGATTCAGCAATGGGAGAAGGAATATCGTCTTCAGCAGAGGCGCAGTTTTCTTCTTCTTCTTCTTCTTCTTCTTCTTCAGAAGATGAAGAGACGAAGTTTAAGCGTGAACGAGCTTTGCAAGGATATCGCGATTTAGAGTTGGAGCCAGACGGCGACAATGAGAATAATCTAAGCGGGGAAGAACAAGAAAAAGAAGAACTTTCCGAAGAGACTGCGCTTGAAAGAGAACGTTTGCGAGACCAAGAGGAAAAGCGCGAATTTGAGGAGCGCTTGCGCATGAAGGATGACGCGAAGACGAAGAAGCTCGTTAACGATGGCGGCGGCAAATTGAACAAGAACATATCGACCTTTAATGGAGAAGAAGACGAAGAGGAAGTGAAGAGAGGCCTCATTCCGGATTTGAGGAAAGTCTCGCGACAGGAATATCTCAAAAAGAGGGAGCTCCAGAAATTAGAAGAGTTGAAAGAGCAAATCGCGGACGATGAAAAGATGTATGAATTTAGCGGACGTCCGCTGACTGAGAAACAAAAAAAAGATTTAGAGTACAAAAAGCAAACTTTAGCGTTAGCAGAGGCACAACTAAAGAACGTGGAGGAGTCCAAGGAGGAACTGTATCAAATGCCATTGACGTATGATGATGTGGACGACAAAGCAAACGCAAAAAATAATCGCGACAAACGTTTTCAAGTTGCTTTAGAGAGATACAAAGAGAGCGCCAAATCAAGACAAGAGGAGAAGGAAGACGCGAACCCGTATAAAGAACAAGACGAGTGGGAAGACCATCAGATTCGACAAGCGAGAATGGGCAAAAGAAATGTAGAAGAGGATGAAAAGAAGGGATACGATTACGTGTATGAAGATCAAATAGCGTTCGTTATCGACGAGCAGATACAAGGCACCAACGTCTCCGATTCTGATTCATCCTCGGATTCTGATTCTGATTCTCAGAGAAACAAGACGAGAAGAAGAAGAAGAAGAAGAAGAAGTAAAACGACTCAAGAAAAAATCGACGACGAAAACGATCCTGATTCAAAAGCCTTACGAGGAGAGCTCGGTTCGAGGAAGAAAATTGAGGCGGATAGGAGATCTTTGCCTATTTACCCGTACCGGGATGATTTAATCAAGGCAGTTGAAGACCATCAAACCATCGTAATTGTCGGAGAAACGGGTTCGGGAAAAACGACGCAGATACCTCAATACATGTGGGAAGCGGGATTTGCAAACGAAGAAGGCGTTCGAATCGGTTGCACACAACCTAGACGAGTAGCCGCGATGTCTGTCGCGACTCGAGTTGCGGACGAAGTAGGATGTAAACTAGGCAACGAGGTTGGCTATTCCATTCGATTTGAAGATTGCACGAGCGATAAAACAAAGGTGAAATACATGACTGATGGCATGCTTTTGCGCGAATTTCTTGGAGAACCTGATTTGAAATCTTACAGCGTCATGATGGTGGACGAAGCGCACGAAAGAACGCTTCACACGGACGTTTTATTCGGACTCGTGAAGGATATTGCGCGATTCCGTCCTGAGATTAAATTATTGATCTCCTCCGCAACTCTCGACGCGGAGAAGTTCTCGGAATACTTTGATTTCGCGCCAATTTTTAGAATCCCAGGTAGACGATACCCGGTTGATATTCTTTATACGAAACAACCCGAAGCGGATTACATGGATGCTGTTGTTGTTTCCGTGTTACAAATCCACGCGCAAGAGCCGAAAGGCGACATCTTGGTTTTTTGCACTGGCCAAGAAGAGATTGAAGCTTTGGAGGAAACGCTAAACACGCGCGTAAAGCAATCGCAGTCAACAAACGACGACGAAGACGGAGGAAAGAGCAAGAGATTGGCAGAATTGGTCGTGTGTCCAATCTACGCGAGTTTGCCGACAGATTTGCAGCAGAAAATTTTCGAACCAGCTCCAGAAAAAGGGAGGAAGTGCGTGCTGGCAACGAACATCGCCGAAACGTCTTTAACCATCGACGGAATTAAATACGTCATCGATCCAGGATTTTGCAAGCAGAAAAGTTACAACCCGCGCTCGGGTATGGAATCATTGGTAGTCACGCCAACTTCTCAGGCATCCGCGATGCAACGAGCTGGAAGAGCGGGTAGAACGTCGGCTGGTAAGTGCTATCGTTTGTACACCGCGTGGTCGTTCCAGAATGAATTAGATCCAAACACGGTTCCGGAAATTCAGAGAACAAATTTAGGTAACGTCGTTTTGATGCTCAAATCATTGGGTATCAACGACCTCATGCACTTTGATTTCATGGATCCGCCACCCGCGGAGACGCTTTTGCGCGCCTTGGAGCAGCTTTACGCGCTCGGCGCTTTGAATGATCGAGGTGAACTCACAAAACTTGGTCGTCGCATGGCTGAATTTCCGCTCGATCCTATGCTTTCGAAAACGTTAATCGCGAGCGATAAGTACAAGTGCGTGGACGAGGTAGCTACAGTATGCGCGATGCTTTCGTGCGGCAACACCATCTTCTACCGTCCCAAAGACAAACAGATGTTAGCCGATCATGCTCATAAGGCATTTCATGTGGGAGATGTTGGTGATCACCTTGCATTGATGAACGTCTTTAACTCTTGGCAAGACTGCGATTACTCGACACAGTGGTGTTTCGAGAATTTTGTTCAGCATCGAAGCATGAAACAGGCGAGGGACATTCGAGACCAACTGATAAAAATGTTGGAAAGAGTGGAAATTGAGTTGGTATCCGATCGCAACGCGGTCGATAACATCAAAAAGTGCATAACGTCGGGTTTCTTTTATCACTGTGCGAAATTACAAAGAAATGGAACTTACCGAACGGTGAAGAACCCGCAAACGGTATCCATCCACCCATCTTCGGGTTTGGCGAAGGAGCTGCCGAAGTGGGTCGTGTATTTCGAGCTGGTCTTTACGACGAAGGAATACATGCGTCAATGCATCGAGATACAACCAAAGTGGCTGATTGAAATAGCACCACACTATTACCAATCCCGCGAAATAGAAGTTGGTGATGGTGGCATCGCAAAGAAGAAAAAGTAGTAGAGGATGATGAAGAATAACCTTTTAGTTGCCTATAGTTCTAAAAAGACGCCAGATCAGCGGTATGCCTCCCCATCGACTTGAATAACTATATACTTGGCTCGATTACAAACACGCTTCAAAAGTTTCTTGAAATATATCGTCGTCATCATTTTCTTTTTAACGGACGCGGACGTGATAAAGTTAGGCACCTCTTCGTGACGTCCAATTTACACATATCAATATTTTTTTTCCACCAACAGAGTGAGTTGAGTGTGTGCGCACGGACGATGTCACCGGTAAACACGACTTAGAACATTCGAGAATTCATCAGGATCAATATTCAAGCGCTTGCTGACGTTTAGCGGCACCCGACTCGCCGTTCTCTCGATACGTTGGATCTGAGAGTTCGTGCGCGTCGCTAAAACTCACTCGCGCGTCGCCGATTCCCAAACTACATCGTTATTCTTATCATATTCGACCAAATTACCATCATCTTGCATTATTAGTTTGTACGGAGCATAGTCACTACCAGGGTAAATATTTGTAGGCCAAATAGGATAATTATACTTATCGCGTACTATTAAGTTTCCATCACTTTCCACTCTTAAGGTATACGGAGCATTGTTTCCAGATGTTTGACTTGCCCATCTGACGCTTTCGCTGCCGTTGTCGTTTTTATTGTAAAGAACTAAGTTACCATCAGCTTGAGTTCTAAGTTCATACTTTCCATTTGCACTATATATTGAAGATGGACATTGATTCCAGTAACTATAACATCCATCAGTTATTGGCGAAGGCGGAGGCGGAGGTGGTGGCGGAGGCGGAGGTGGTGGCGGAGGCGGAGGTGGTGGCGGAG
>Ga0255774_10003062_pt1 | contig 12414 bp, 10 predicted proteins | sample 101ome_17_FD_179972 | JGI IMG/M metagenome (GOLD analysis project Ga0255774, IMG submission 179972) | Coastal salt marsh microbial communities from the Groves Creek Marsh, Skidaway Island, Georgia - 101407AT metaG (version 2) | ecosystem: Environmental > Aquatic > Marine > Intertidal zone >...
CTGCATGACCTGCTCTTGATACAAAATTACTCCATAAGTTTCTGAAAGAATGGGTTCCAATAATGGATGAGGATAAGAAACATTATTTCTTCCATGCTTACGATCCACAAATTGATCGTCCATTCCTGATTCCAAAGGACCAGGTCGATAAAGTGCAAGCAATGCTGTAATTTCCTCAAACTTTGTTGGCTTTAATCTTCTAATAAGCTCACGCATTCCGGGTGATTCAAGCTGAAAAACCGCTGTAGTTTTTCCTTGTTGAAGCAGATCAAATACCTTTTGATCATCAAGCGGAATATTTTCTAGATCAAGTAGTTCCTCTTTTAACAACTCCTTTTTAGCGTTAATTGCATTAACTGCCTTACTAATCACAGTGAGTGTTCGCAATCCAAGAAAATCAAACTTTACCAAGCCTATTTTTTCTAAATCATCTTTATCAAATTGAGTCATAGTAGACCCAGAACTTGAATCAATATACAGAGGACAAAAATCAGTAATTTTTCCAGGCGCTATGACAATCCCTCCTGCATGTTTTCCAACATTTCTAGCAATTCCTTCCAATTTAAAGGAAATATCCATGATTTCAGAGACCTCTTCTTCGTTTTGAATCATTTCTTTAAGCAAAGGCTGTTGTTTGATGGCACGCTCCAATGTCATGCCGGGGACAAAGGGAATCATTTTTGAAATTCTATCTCCTAAGGCATAAGGTCTGCCCAAAGCCCGCGCAACGTCCCTAACCACTGCCCTAGCTGCCATAGTTCCAAATGTAGCTATTTGAGAGACGGCTTCAGCACCATACTTTTGAGAAACATACTCAATCACCAGATCTCTTTTTTCCATACAAAAATCAATATCAAAATCTGGCATGGATATTCGTTCAGGGTTGATAAATCTTTCGAATAGTAAGCCGTGTTCTATAGGATCTAATGCAGTGATGCCAAGGCAAAAAGCTACCAATGAACCCGCCCCAGAACCCCTCCCAGGACCCACAGGTACATTATTATCTTTAGACCAGTTTATGAAATCTGCAACGATCAAAAAATAACTAGAAAATCCAGTAGCCTTAATAGATTCAAGCTCTAAATCCATTCTATTTTGATACTTTGCATGTTCGTTTGAGTCTAATTTCTTTAAGAAAATATTTAGGCCCTCTCTTGCTAACTTTTCAAGATAGGAATCAAAACTTTGGTCTTCAGAGACTGGGTACTCAGGTAAAAAATATTTGCCCGTATTGAAAGTGATGTTGCACTTCATTGCTAGACGATAGGTATTCTCTAAAGCTGTTTCATAGTCAGAAAGAGTGGCATACATTTCTTTAGGACTTTTGAAATATTGTGACTGTCTAAAGTCTTTTGCTCTATTTTTGTCATCAATAACTTTTCCAGTGTTTATGCAAACCTTAATGTCGTGGATGTCAAAGTCTTCTTGATTGGCAAAAAGCACATCATTGCTAGCAACTAATGGTATTGAGTGCTCATGAGCTTTGATAGCAAAAACCGAGTTGGCAATAGAATCCTCATCGCTAATAGCATTGATTTCTAAGAAGAGGTTGTCATGGGAGATATTTTTATAATGAGTCAATAGCCGCTCTAGCAAATCATCTCTACCATGGATTGCATATCTTCTGGCTAAACTTCTTTGACCGCCAATGATCACAAACAATCCTTCAAGGTTATTAGTGAAATCTGCAAAATTGATGGCTGGCAGATCAGATGCCTTATTTTGTTGTGCCTTGGAGATAATTTTTAGTAAGTTTAGCAGCCCTATGTTATCTTTGATCAGAACTAGAACCTCATCGATCTCTGATCTACCTTTAACTGAGATCACTGCTCCCAAAATAGGCTTTATTCCTTGTTCTTCTGCGTAAGAAACAAACTTTACTGCTGCAAAAAGATTATTAAAATCTGTGAGCGCAACAGCAGGCATTTTTTTCTTTATAGCCTGCTCAATAATTTGCCTGGGACGAAACAAACCACGGGTAATACTAAACTCAGAGGACGTTCTTAAATGAACAAATTTATTTTTCACTAAGAACCCCTGCAAAAGTTACTCTATGGATAGAGCTAGGTCCGTGTTTTCTTAATGCTTCTTTATGAAGCTTTGTAGGATAGCCTTTATGCTTAGCAAAACCATATTCTGGATATTGAAGTTCCATGTCAGCCATTAAAGAGTCTCTCCATACTTTAGCAACTATTGAGGCAGCTGAGATCTCATCCACCAAATTGTCTCCTCCTATTATAGCTTTATTTGGTATAGCAATTGACAGGCCAAACTTTCCATCTACCAGAACTTCTTTAGGTTTCACGCTAAGATTTTCAATAGCTCTTTGCATTGCTAATAGACTGGCTTGATGAATATTGATTTGATCAATAGTTTGCGCATCAACCTCACCATAGCCAACCCAAGCAGAGTTTAAAATTTGTCTAGAAAGTTCAAGACGTTTCTTGGGCGAAAGCTTTTTAGAGTCTTGTAAAAAAGGGATTCTTTCTCTAATGATAACTGCGCAAGCGCATACTGGGCCTGCTAGACATCCTCTCCCAACCTCATCAACCCCTGCAATCACGTTAATGAAAAGATGTAAGAAGCGGCGCTTGAGAATCCCTCCCCTTGGATAGCAAGTTTAATCTTTTCAAGATTCTGTCTTCTTGTCTGAGAAGCAGATAGCTCTTGATAGCACTCCAGTATATTGTGAGCTGTGCATTGATCTTGAATAAGCTCTGGGAAAACTAAGTTATCAAGAATGAGGTTTGGCAAACCAATAAAAGGGGCTTTATTAAGCCTACTCAAAATAGAATAATTTAAAGAGCCAGTTTTATAACAAATGATAGGCGATGATCCATAACATGCTGCCTCAAGAGTTGCAGTGCCAGATGTGACTACTGAAATTGGAGACTTAATTAAAAACTCTTGCATGCTTTTAAGTGAGCAGGTGAAGTTTATGCCTGCCTCACTAAATAGTTTTGAGATAAGATCTCTGTGATCACTTGAGGCTGCAGGTATTAGAAAATGAGCTTCTGCATAAGTTTTAGCTAATAGTTTTGCAAAATCTATCATGATAGGGAGCATATGCTTTAATTCACTATCTCTGCTGCCTGGAAGCAAGGCAATATATTGCGCTTGAGATTTATCTTCATCACTAATATTTATTTCTGAAAAAGGGTGTCCGACAAACATAGCTTGAGTATTACTCTCATCATAAAACCTCTTTTCAAAAGGAAATAGGCAAAAAGTACAATCAATATATTTCTTTATTTTCTTAATCCTTCCTCTACGCCAAGCCCAAACACTTGGACTAACAAGTTGGATAGTATGAATGTTTTTAGAATGCATGACTTTATGCATTCCCATATTAAAGTCAGGAGCATCCACTCCTATAAAGATATCAATCTGGCTATCTAATAAAAAATTAGTTAACAATTTTCTATTCTCTAATATTTTGGGTAGATTTTTGATGGGATCTATAATTCCCATCACATTGAGGGATTGAGTCTCAATATTGGGGTCCTTTAAACCAAGTGATTTAAGCTTTTCGTGACCAATACCAAATAAATTAATATTCCCCAACTGGCTTAAAGATTGTATTAAGGAATAACCCAATAGATCGCCAGAATGTTCGGTAGCTACAATACCAACATTCAAAGTTTTGGTCCTCACTATCTCAAAATGCCTCTTTCTGAGGATTTTACTGAATGTAAGAATGCATCAAGCAACCCACCATGCTCTTGATTAAGATCTTCAAGATAGTTAATGGCTTCTTTTAAACTGTAACCTTTTCTATAGAGTCCCCGATAGGCTTTTTTAAGGACATTTATTTTATTTTCATCAAATCCATGCCTTTGCAATCCAACAGTATTTAAACCAATGGGTCTGGCTGGATTAGCAGCAATCTTGACATAAGCAGGAACATCCATGGTAATGACTGTGTTGAGGCCAGTAAAAGCAAAATCACCTATCTTGCAAAATTGATGCACTAAAGTATACCCAGCTAAGGTCACATGATTTCCAATATGAACATGGCCAGCTAAGCCAGCATTGTTTGCCATGACGTTATGAGATCCTACTCTGCAGTCATGAGCTACATGGGTATATGCCATGAATAAATTATTATCACCAATCGAAGTTACCCCCTCATCTTGAATGGTTCCTCTGTGAATCGTCACCCCTTCGCGAAATATATTATCCTGTCCAATCAGCAAGGAAGTTTTTTCTCCCTTAAACTTTTTATCAGGTGTGTCCTCTCCAATAGTTGAAAATTGATAAAAAGTATTACCAGATTTGATTTTTGTAGGACCCTTGATAATTACATGAGAAAGTAGCTTACAGTTATCCCCAATTTCAACCTCTTCACCAATGTAACAAAAAGGTCCTATCTCAGCAGAAGGACTAATTTTTGCATTAGGGTGAATGTACGAAAATTCTTTCATTATTTTGGTCTATCAGCACATAATATAGTTGCTGAGCAAGCTTCCTTGTTTCCAACCATAGCTTTGCATTCAAATTTCCAAATACCTCTTTTATTTCCCACGACTTTAGAGTGCAAATCTAATGTATCTCCTGGAACTACTGGATTTCTAAACCTAACATTATCAGCCCCAGCAAAATAATAGATACTTCCTTCATCGGGTGTTTTATTCATAGTCATGAAGCCTAATATCCCTGAAGCTTGTGCCAGGGCTTCAATAATTATGACGCCTGGCATGACCGGTTTATCGGGAAAATGTCCATTAAAAAAATCTTCGCCTATTGTTACTGATTTTTGAGCATGAATGGAAACGCCCTCCTCTACAGCAATCACCCTATCAACAAATAAAAAAGGATATCTATGCGGTAAATGTTTAAGAATATGATCAATTTGGTACATTATTTTTTACTTAGTTTCCTTATGCCCACAGATGATTTTGCCCAATCTGTATGTTCCTGAGCAGGCATTATGCCAACATAGTTCCCTGGTTTGGAAATACTTTTTGTAATCAAAGTATGGGCGCCAATAAATACATTGTCACAAATTTCTAGGTGCCCGATGATCCCTGATAAACCACCCATTTGAAGATTCTTGCCAATTTTAGTTGATCCAGCAATAGCGCATTTTGCTGCAATTGCCGAGTTATCACCTAACATAACATTGTGGGCAATATGAACCTGATTATCTAATTTAACTCCGTTTCCAATGACGGTATCCTCAAGAGCACCTCTATCGATTGTGCATCCTGCACCAAACTCTACATTATCACCAATGATGAGTCTTCCCAATTGATGTATCTTTTTATACCCATCCTTTGAAGGGGCGAACCCAAAACCATCAGAACCTAAAATACAATTATTTTGCACAATACAATTTTTACCAAGGGTTACACTTCGCATAAGTGTTGAATTTGCATGGATGACAGTTCCTTCACCAACTATACAATCCGGCCCTATGAATACATTAGGGCCTATGAGAACATTCTGATGGATTTGAGCAGTATCCGCTATCACAGCACCTTGATAAATTTTAGAACTTTCTGCAACTTCAGCCTTTGGATTTATGTTACTACTGAGATCTATTCCTTCAAACATATCCTCTATAGGATCAAACATCTCACTTAGAATTGCAAATGCAAAATAAGGGTCTTTAACTAAGATGTAATTTTTACTATCCGCGGGTTTAAAATCTTTTTTGACAATAATTGCCCCTGCAGAGCAATCGCTTATAAAGCTTTCAAATTTTTTTGAAGAAACAAAAGAGATGCAATCTTTACTTGCTTTTTGTAATGATCCTAAAGAACTAACGAGCTGATTAGGATCGCCTATCAGCTCGCCATCTATAATAGAAGCTATATTCTCTAGAGAATATGTTGCTTGAGACAAACCTTTATTATTCTGCAGATTGTTTTGCTGCAACATCAAGCATTGATGTCACATCATCTGTGAGATCCATTGCAGGATCAGCAAATAAAACTGTTTCTCTACCGAGCAGAACTTTTACTTGTTTTGCTGCAATTAACTCTTGAAGAATCTTTTGCAGTGTTGGATTTAAGTCCCTGAAAACCTTATCAGCTGTTTCAGTTTGCTTGGATTGAATTTTACCTACCATGAATTCTAAGTCTTTTGATTTTTCTTGGATGCTTCTTTGCAAGCTAGCAATTTCTTCTTGAGACAAAGTTTCAGATTCTTTTTGCAATCTTTCTGCTAGAGCCTGCCTATCAGATTGAAGTGCTTGTGCTGTCTCAACATTGCCAGCATACTCGCTATCACTTTCTAGAGCTTTAAAAGCATTTTGAGCAGTTTGAGTAGCCAAAACAGCGGTTCGCATATCAATAACCGCCATGCCATCAACTGCATACAATCCTGTTGAGAACGAGCTAAGTAAAATTAATCCTGCTAGTAGTTTATTTTTCATAATTACCCTCTAAGTAAGTTCGCATATTTTATATGAAATATTCTAAAAAACTAGAATACCGTACCGATTGTGAATTGGAATTGTTCTGTTCTATCAAAAATACCATCATTAAATGGTTGCGAAAAGCTAAAACTCATTGGGCCAAAACCTGTCATCCAAGTAACGCCAACTCCTACAGAGTATCTAAGTTCGTCAACGGTGGGCTCATAACAATTAATCTGATATTCACGACAATCTGTTTGGAAGACATTACCAAAGTCAATGAAGAAAGCAGAGCGCATGGAACGTTGATCATCCACCATAGGTAATTTGAAGATAAGCTGAAGGCTCCCTTCAATTAAGAAATTACCCCCGATTGGATCAAATGCTTGTGAGTATGCATATGGATTAGGAGCTGGCGTATCAGGCTCCCCATCAAAATCTGTATCATAAAAAGGAGGGCATTCTTCAGTCTCAGGAACGAATCCGTAACATGGTGTAGGTGTAACCCTTGGTCCTAATGTATTAGATCTAAATCCTCGAATTGATTTTGGACCACCAGAGTAAAAATTTTCAAAGAAGGGTGTAACCTCGGTATCTCCGTAGGCACCAATGTATCCCAATGATCCATCAAATCCAAATACAAGATCGGCAAATGGTAGCGGTCTATAAAACTTATTTTGGATATTGATTTTGTAATAATTAAGATCGCTTCCAGGAACGGTTGTTTGCAGCATGACATCTAACTGAGAACCATTAGTTGGAAAGAGGCCTCTATTTAGAGTGATTCTGGACCAAACAGCCTGGAGTTTGACAACTTCAAATTCAGTTCCCTCAGAGCTTAAAAAATCAGCTATTTCTCTTGCGGGTAGCGTACCCTCCTGAATCTCAGTACTATCGTAATTGATGTTTAGTCCAATCCTTTGTGTTTCATTAAGAGGATAACTAAATTGCACACCGGCACCAATACTATTAGTGAGGTAATTAGCAACATTGAACTCCCCATAATCTGTTTCCCTAAAATAAATACTGTAACCTCTACTGACACCATCCATAGTGAAGTAAGGATCGAAGAAAGAGATGTTGTAAAGATCTTGGTAAATACTCTTATTTAGCCCAATATTTACTCTATTTCCAGTACCCATAAAATTATTGTCAGATAGATTGAGGCCTAAATTAAGACCAAAATCACTATAGCCGATTGAGCCACCTATGGAAGAAGTGCTTTCTTCCTCAACGGTAAACTCAATATCTACTTGATCTTCTGTACCAGGGACAGGAATAGTTTCGACATTTACCTCTTTAAAATATCCTAGCCTTTCAAGCCTAACCTTTGAATTTTCTATCCTATCGTCTGAAGCCCAGGCACCCTCAAATTGACGCATCTCTCTTCTTAGCACTTCATCATTGGTGAGAAAATTACCTGAAAAGTTTATTTTTCTTGCATATGTCCTGTTTCCAGGCTGCACGATAAAAGTTAGCTCAACATCTTGCCCCTCAGCAATGGGTTCTGGATTTCCCTTTACTTGAGCAAAGGTATAGCCCTCGTTACCAAGAATAGAGGTTAAAAATTCCTCAATTGCGGTAATTTGTGCTTGGGAATAAATTTCCTCAAGCAAAGAATCAAGTATTGGTTGGTAAATTAGCTCATCAACCGGCATATCACCGATCAAGTTTACTTTAGAAATCTTGTATTTTTCACCCTCTGAAATACTGTAGGTAATAAAAATGTCTTTTTTATCCTCCGAAACGCTGACCTGTACTGATTCAAGTGAAAACTTTAGATAGCCTCGATCTAAATAATAAGATTCTAAGTTTTCAATATCGCCCTCAAGCTTTTCCTTGGAGTATTTATTATTGTTGCTTAAGAAAGAAAACCAACCTCCCTCTTTTAATTCAAATGCAAGAGACAATTCCTCATCTGTAAAGAGAGAGTTTCCAATAACTTTAATACTTTCAATTTGCGCTGAGGTTCCTTCATCTATATCAATACTTAAATCGATAGTATTTCTTGGTTTATTGACTGTAGAAACCTCTACCCCGGCACCATACCTTCCCTGCGAGGAGTACTGTCTTACTAGCTCTCCTTTCATAGCTTCTAAAGTTGATCTTTTATAAACCTGTCCCTCAGCAATTCCTGCACCTTCAAGCCCCTGAAGAAGGTCTTCAGTCTTGAGAGCTTTATTACCATCAATATCAATTCTTGCGATAGATGGTCTTTCTTCCACAGAAATAATCAAGGCGTTGGCATCTTTACCAATTTCAATATTATTGAATTGCTCTGTAAGAAAGAGAGCTCGAATAATCTCTTCGACTTTAGTTTGATCTATTTTATCGCCCACACTAACCGGTATAGCAGTAAAAATACTTCCTACTGAGACTCTTTGAAGACCAATAATTCTAATATCTGAAACAATGAACTCATCGAATGACTGCAAAGCTGGTGCAATAAATAAGGCATGCGTTAATACTAACAGCGATAAGATTCTCTTCATTAGATAAACCTTAGAATGTCGTTAAAGACTGCAAAGATCATTAATGCTACGACTGCGATCCATCCACCAGTATAAAAATAATGTTCAAGTCTTTCAGACAATGGCGATCCTTTAATAGCCTCAACAGCGAGAAGTGTTAGCTGACCTCCATCTAGAACTGGAATAGGAAGTAAATTCAAGACCCCTAACGAGATGCTAAGCAATGCCATTAAATATAAAAATGGAAGAATTCCTACTTTTGCAGTATCTCCTGCCATCTTCACAATGCCGATAGGTCCGCTAAGGTTTTGTGCTCCCATGGATCCTGAAATCATTTTCCCCACAAACAACAGAGTTTTTGCACTCATGGTATAAGTGTCAGAAATTCCTAAGAATAAAGATTCTGTTATAGATTTTTGGGTTCCTGCGGTAATGCCAATAATTTTAACTGTCTGACCATCTATATTTTGAGTTAAAAGTGGGACCATGAACGTTAAGTAATCATCATCTCTTAGAACTTCAATTGATACTTCTGAATTTGAAAATGACTGCATTACCTCAGCAATATCCTCATAGGTACGAATAGCTTGAGAGTTAATAGCAACAATTTTATCGTTAACTTTTAATCCAGCATTTGGGGCCATGCTTGTTTCAGAAAAACCACCAATATAAGGGGCTATTTTAAGCTCGAGATCAAAACCCAAGTAATCCTCCGGAGATTCTTGAGCTTCAGTGCTAGCTAAAAAATTATTTAGATTTAATGTATAAGCGAATAAATTATTAAGACCTCTTTCAATCTGTAAGACAATCTGATCATCGCTTCCTGAATGACTTAGGAGCTCTAACCTTAAATCCTGCAGATTAGAAATTGATTTCCCATTGATAGCTGTAATGACATCCCCTTTTTGTAAGTTACCCTCTTGTGCAATTACGGGATCATTTATTGATGTTATTTCGGTAATAAATGTTCTTTGAATAGAATTAGCATAAATAACTGCAAGTATAAAAATTGCAAGAATAAAATTTGCCATGGGTCCAGCAAGCATAACCGCTGCTCTTTTAAGTTTTGGTTGAGCTTCAAAGACCATACTTTGCTGCTCATCTGTTAAAGAATCTTTTAAACTTTGATCTTCTTCCATTCCTCTGGAAGTAAGCATTGCAACATAACCACCAAGCGGTAAAGCTGATAAAGCATACTCTGTACCCTTGCTATCAGATTTCTTATAAATTACTGGCCCCATCCCAATAGAAAATCTTATGACATGAATATTACACATTCTTGCAACAATAAAATGTCCAAACTCATGGATGGTAATTAAGACGCCTAATAAGACAATGGCAGCAATAAGATAAATCATTTAGGTGAGCGATTTTACCACTTTCAAGGCATATTTGCGTGCATAGTTATCAAAGTGATGAATATCTTTCATGTCAGTAATTTTAGACCAAGGAATTGCTTTGAAAGTTCTCTTTAGAACCTCATAAATACCTAAAAATTTTATCCTGCCATCAATAAAAGCTTTGACAGCTACCTCGTTAGCAGCATTATAAACTACACCTGCATTACCCTTCTGATCTATAACTTGAAATGCAAGGTCAAAGTACTCTCGGCGATCTTTAGGTAAGGTTTTAAAATTTAACTGGGTGTTTCTTTGAAATAACGCATCGAAAGATATATTCACCCTCTTTTTAAGGGCTCCCATACCTAACGCATTAGCAATAGGAACAGTCATGCTTGGATTGCTTAACTGCGCAATGGTCGAGCCATCTTTGTAAGTGACTAAGGAATGAACAATGCTTTGTGGATGAACCATCACATCAATTTGGGAGGAGTTAAGATTAAATAAATATGCAGCTTCAATTACTTCTAAGCACTTATTAATAAGGGTGGCAGAGTCTATGGTTATCTTTGCACCCATATCCCATGTGGGATGTTGTAATGCATCTTGCAATTTCACATGCTTTAAATCTTTTAAGCTTCTGGCAATGAATGGGCCTCCAGATGCGGTTATGGTAATTTTATTGATCTCTCTTAAGTTTTTTTGTGAATAATTAATGCATTGATTTATTGCATTATGTTCACTATCGATTGGGATTATCTTTGCACCAGTCTTTTTAGCTAAGGGCAGTAAAATATCGCCACCTGCAACTATGCTTTCTTTATTTGCAAGCAATACCGTTTTGCCAGATTTGACAGCTTGAAAGGTAGAATCCAATCCTGCAAAGCCACTGATACCTGAAATGACTACATCTACTCTTGCTGATGAGATGTAGCGGTTTAAAAGCTTACTGGCGCCCAATTTACCTTTTTGCTTTGACTCTTTGCTTTGGGAAAAAATAAATTTTGGATTATGTTTGTTAATAATAGCTTTGGCTTCTTTGTGATTTTTGTCATAGGCAATGCCTACCAAATTAAAATCTTGAGCATTTGCCTCTATAACCTCTAATGCACTCCTGCCTATGCTTCCAGTTGCTCCAAGAAGAAAGATATTTTTCATACTAAATTGAAATAGAGGATAAATATAAGAGGTGCAACTGAAATTACTGCAATGTGAGAATCTAGCCTATCCCATAGACCGCCATGACCAGGAAATAAAGATCCTGAATCTTTGATATTGCTGGACCTTTTAATCAAGCTCTCTAATAAGTCTCCAGCAAATGCAAAGGGAAGTAACAAAAGCAAGATGACGATGACTTTAAATGGAGCAGATACAATAACAGACAAGACTATGCTTAATAAAGCTGCTGCCAACAACCCTCCAAAAAAACCTTCAACAGTCTTGTTAGGACTAATATCAGGCACTAGGGGCGTTTTGCCAAAATTAGATCCGATAATATATGCGAAAACATCTACCATTGCTGTTTGAAAAACCATTAAAAATATTAATAAGAATTTATTAATACCAAATTCATTATGATCTAAAAATATAAAGGCCGCTGATGAGATAAAACCAATAATTAAAAATTGCCCGAGCCAAGAGTTGCCAAAAGTAAACAATGAATTACTTGATGGTTTGAGGAATTTGATTCGAATTAATATGGCAGCCCAAAAAAGACCTATCAAAAAAATATTCAACACCAATATATGGGGAATAAACCAAATCAAAAGCAAGATGCTAATTAAAATTCCAACTCCTAAAAAATGATTTTGACTGGAATTTTTATACCATTCCCATACCAGAAGAATTCCGATCAAGGAAATCACTCCATTAATTAAGATACTCGATTGAGAGATTAATAATGCAATGAATAGACCTGCAAGAAGCAATGCAGATGGAATGCGCTGCATGATATTTTTTTTAAATACGTTTTCCAAATCTTCTTTCAACCTTCATAAAATGGTTCAAACATTTTGAATATTCTTTTTGACTAAAATCTGGCCACAAGGTGTCTACAAATAATAATTCAGAATATGCCAAATGATAAAGCAGGAAATTGCTGATCCTCTTATCTCCCCCAGTCCTAATCATAAGATCAATTTCTTCAACAGGAGCTTCAAGAAATGAGAAAAAGTTTTTTTCTGTAATTTTTTTTCTTTGGTTGGAGCTAATAATCTCATTCACTGCATTGATAATGTCAGAT
>Ga0255774_10003072_pt1 | contig 12392 bp, 10 predicted proteins | sample 101ome_17_FD_179972 | JGI IMG/M metagenome (GOLD analysis project Ga0255774, IMG submission 179972) | Coastal salt marsh microbial communities from the Groves Creek Marsh, Skidaway Island, Georgia - 101407AT metaG (version 2) | ecosystem: Environmental > Aquatic > Marine > Intertidal zone >...
ATCGGATTTTACCACAGCAATTCAGGCGGACAAACGGTGTTGCCGCAAGATGTGTGGTCGCAGGCCCTTCCGTACTGCCGAAAGGTGGTGGATCCCTTTTCGTTGAAGGGCTCAAAACTTAATTGGACCCAAACCCATACCTGGGAAGAATGGAACGGCTATTGGACCCGTCTTTATGTGGAATTAAGCAAAGAGGAGTGGGGCCAATTCTTTCAAAAACTCCCCACCGATCGCCAGCCGCATTGGACCTTTGGGGAAGAAAAGCACAAGCTGGAAACCGCGCGACGTGCGTTCAAGTGGCGCAGTACATTCGTACAATGTGAGGCCACGGAAGCGGGGGTAGTGGTGACCGGAAAGGGCTTTGGACACGGAGTTGGCATGGCGCAACAGGGGGCGATGCACATGGCCGCATCAGGATTTACTTGGCAAGAGATTTTAGATTTCTACTTCAAGGACCTCAAGTACGATTTGGTGAATAGCCCATAGTTCTCCACAAAACTTTCTTTTCTGCGTTTCAGTGGCCAATTTTTATACATGCCACTCTATCCCGTATTCATTTTACTGATGGCCTTAGGGCTTCGTGAGCAGTATACCATTTCTGCGAGCGCAGTCTTGGGGCTTTTGCTTTGGTCGCCGCGATGGCGCCGTCCTTCACATGACCTCCAACTCCTAATGCTCGCCGCGCTCGTACTCACCGTTGGTACCTTATATCTCGAATGGCGGCAATGGTATAGGTACGAGCCGCCCGAGGTGTTGGTGGGGGCGGGGGGCGTGTTTCGGCAATGGCTTACGGGGCGGATATCGGGGGTGGCAGATGGGCGGCTCGCATCTTTCCTCCAAGCGGTGTTGGTCGGCGATAAAGGTGGGTTGCAGGAGGATACAATGGCAGCTTTTGGCGTGCTGGGGATAAGGCATATGTTGGCGGTCAGTGGCTTTCACGTGGGCATTTGGACCAGTATGCTATCGCCACTATCTAAAGCGCATCAACACAGGTATTGGCAGTGGTTGGTCCAAGGGGTATTGGTGGTGTTTTTGGTCGTATATGCTTCGGCGGTTGGTGGTGGGCCTTCGGTGGTCCGGGCGGTGGGTTCGTTTGCATTAGCACGGATAGCTCTGGCGGGACGTTGGAAGATTACCTCGATGCATTGGCCCATGGCAGTGGGAGTGGGGTGTTTTTTGGTGGCGCCTGAGATGGTGGAGGAATTGGGCTTTCAGCTCAGTTATGCTGCGGTGCTGGCCATTTTAATTGTTCTCAGGCAGAGTCCTTGGGGGGATTTTATGCACCATTACCAGATGGTAAGGCACCCGAAGTTACCCGTATGGCTGTTGACGGTACAGATTTCCTTGGCAGCTTGGATCGGCACGTTGCCCTTAGTGAATTATCATTTTGGCGGTGCCTCTCCCTATTTTCTCCTGGGGAATGTACTCGTGGTACCGGTGTACACCCTGTTTATATGGACAGGGTTGTGCGCAGTTTTCCTAGGGCCTTGGATGCCGAGGATATGGTTGGAATGGTGGAATGTGGCTTTTGAATGCTGGGACCAATTGGTCCTTACAAATTCACTTCTATTGGGTGCGTAGGACGGTCAATCTTTCCGCAACCGCTTTCACAGGCACTCGCTCGAAGGTGCCGTCGTAGAAGAGGTGGATGCTTCCCGTTTCCTCGCTAATAGATAAGGCAAGGGCGTCCGTACGCTCAGAAATTCCTGCGGCCGCGCGGTGGCGCAATCCGAACTGGGAGGGGAGGTCGCTGCTCTCGCTCAAAGGCAGGATGGAACCTGCCGCTACTACGGTGTTGCCAGAGATGATGGTGGCGCCGTCATGCAATGGCGCATTTTTAAAGAAAATGCTTTCCAACAGAATGCGGCTCAAGGTAGCGTTGAGCTCATGGCCAGTGCCGGCGAAAGCTCCCAAGGGGTCTTTGCGTTCAATGACCAGAAGGGCACCGGTTTTGTGCTCGGCTAATTGTGCTGTGGCGGCAGCAATGGCTTCTATACTGAGTGTATGGGTTTGATCAGCTTTACCCACCTTGAATAATCCTTTCCAGCCCTGGCGGCGAGAGAAAGTAGCAGATCCTACTACCAAGAGGAACTTTCGGATCTCCTGTTGGAAGACGATGACCAAAACGATCAATCCGACGCCCATGAAGGAGCCGAGTATTTCGCTGAGGAGGTTCATTTCCAAGACTTGGACCAAGCTGTATAGCAAGTAAATAGCGACCATACCAATAAGGATGCGAATGGCTGCCGTGCCTTTTAATAGACGGTAGACTTGGTACAGCAAAAAGGCTGCGATGATGATATCGAGGGCATCGAGGACCCCAAAATTTAACGCTCCCATGATGGCAATAAATGTGGTACTCCTTCCGGGTAAAGGTGGGTAAACAAGGTAATGGTTTCTACGGCTTCTTTCACGTCGTGTACGCGGAGGATTTGAGATCCGCCTACCAAGGCGGCCATATGCAGGGCGGTGGTGCCGTTGAGGCTTTGCCCGGCATCACTGTTTAGGGCCTTGTAAATCATGCTTTTGCGTGAGATGCCGGTGAGAATTGGACGGCCCAACAATTGAAAAGCGTGCAACTCTCGCAGCAATTGGTAATTGTGTTCCAAAGTCTTGCCAAACCCAAAACCTACGTCTACAATGGTGTCGTGGATGCCCATCGCGTGCAACTTTGGTAGTTGCTCCGAGAAGAACTTCACAATATCCTGGGTCACGTGATTATAGGTCGGATTTTGTTGCATGTCTTGAGGCGTGCCTTGCATGTGCATCATGATGTAGGGACAGCGTTTTGCTGCTACGACCTCGTACATGTTAGGGTCTAAATTTCCGCCGCTGATATCATTGATCATGTGCGCCCCAGCTTCCAATGCTTGCTGCGCCACACCACTGCGGAAGGTATCGATAGAGATAAAGGTCCCAGGAAAGTCCTTCATCACGGCTTGTACCGACGGAAGAACTGCTTGCAAACGCGCCCACTCCTCATCTTCTGTGACGTGGTCGGCGCCCGGACGAGAACTATAGGCGCCTAAATCCAAAATGCGGGCGCCCTCCTCCAACATCTTTCGTGCTTGGGCGGAGGCAGCTTCACCAGTGCCAGTGCAGCTTTCCGCGTAAAATGAATCCGGGGTGCAGTTGATGATGCCCATCACCCAGGGTGTGGATATCGTGTGAATTGTCCCTTGCACATTGAGCATGAACTCCGTCATTGTTCTCGTATCTTCGTTGGTAACGCAAAGTTAAGTAATGAATACAGCTGACCAATTCGATGCCGTACTAGATAAATGCCACGGCTTATTTGAGAAAAAAGGAAAGGATTATGGAACCGCATGGCGCATCCTTCGCTTGCCTTCGTTGACGGATCAAATATTTATCAAAGCCCAGCGCCTGCGCAGCATAGAAGAGAAGGGAACCCAAAAGGTAGACGACCCGCTAGAGGGCGAGTTCATCGGGATTTTAAATTACAGCATCATGGCCTTGATTCAACTCGAACGCGGGGTGGCGGAGCAGCCAGATATGAGCTGGGAAGAGGCCAGTGCGGCGTATTTGGCCAAGGCGAACGAAGCGAAGGAGCTGATGTTGCGCAAGAACCATGATTACGGTGAGGCGTGGCGCGACATGCGCGTCTCAAGCTTCACAGACCTGATCATTCAAAAGCTGTTGCGTGTGAAACAAATTGAAGATAATCAAGGAAAGACCTTGGTCAGTGAAGGCCTTGAGGCCAACTACCTCGATATGGTGAACTACAGCGTATTTGCGCTTATTATGTTTATGGAACGCGGAAAATAATAGACCCATGATCAAACGCATTCTTATTCCCGTTACTCAGTTTCTCGTAGGCGGACTATTCATTTTCTCCGGTTTGGTGAAGATGAACGACCCAGTGGGATTCTCTTTCAAGCTCGAAGAATATTTCAGTGAACCCGTATTGAACATCCCGTTTTTGGAGCCTTTAGCGCTGCCACTGGCCATTGTGTTGGTCATTGTGGAGGTACTGCTGGGGGCTGATTTATTGATGGGCATCAAGCGCCGCTGGACCATGGTGTTGCTTACCGGCATGATCGGCTTTTTCACGTTCTTGACCTTCTGGAGTGCCTATTTTAACCAAGTTACAGATTGTGGTTGCTTTGGCGATGCCATTCCACTGACCCCATGGGAGAGTTTCTACAAGGATGTGGTTTTGAGTGTGCTCATTGCGCTATTGTGGTGGGGCGAGAAAAGCCAGATTAATTTCTTCCCTAAGGGCGTGGTGCGATTCTTGGCGCCGGCCATTTTGGTGGGATGTATTGCATTTACCTACCACGTGATGAACCACCTGCCGGTGAAGGATTTCCGTCCGTATGCGGTGGGAGAGAGCATCATTGAAGGGATGAAACCTGCGGAGGAATTGGGCTTAGAGCCCCCTCAATATGAAGTCATTTACACCATGGAACAGGAGGACGGCACGCGCACGGAGATTACCTCAAAGCAATATGTAGATGAGAAGTGGTGGGAGAAAACCGAGTGGACCATGCTTTCAGAATTGAGTAAAACCATCAAGGTGAGCGAAGGATACGAGCCGCCCGTACATGATTTTAGTCTGATGTCGGACTACGGTGATATGACCGATAGCATTTTGGCGCTGGACGAAGTGTGGTTGCTCGTGGCCTACAATGTGAAGAAGACCCACGCCGAAGGATGGGAGAAGGTGGTACCGAAATTGGGCCAATTATCCCAAAACAACATCCCACACGTGGTGCTCAGCGCTTCCATGCCGGAGGAATTACATGCTTTAGGCATGCCGATCGAGACGCCTTTTGCTTTTACCGACGAAACGACCTTGAAGACGATGGTGCGTTCTAACCCAGGATGGGTGGTGCTCCAGCGCGGTACGGTCACTGCGAAACACCATTATAACGATACCCCGAATTGATCCGATTCGCCCTTCAAAAAATCGCCCTCGCTGTGCTTACCCTCTGGGGTGTAGCGACGTTGGTGTTTTTATTGTTTACGCTCGTTCCTGGAGATCCGGCGCAAATGATGCTGGGCAAGCGCGACGATCCTAAAGCCCTAGCGGCCGTGCGCGCTAAATACGGGCTGGACCAGCCGCTGAGCGTGCAATATGTGCAGTATTTGGGCCGCATCTCACCGGTAAATTTCACTGGGGAAGGTCCGCCGTTCAAGGCACCAGATTTTGGCGAGAGCTTCCAACGTCAGGGACAAAAAGTCAGCGCGTTAATAGGGCAGACCTTCCCGAACACTGCTTTGCTGGCACTAGTGGCCATAGGTTTTGCCGTGGTGGTCGGTGGCCTTCTTGGCGCCGTGGTGGCCTACAGGGAAGGAAGCATTTTTGACCAATTCCTCACTGCCTTTAGCGCCCTAGGCATGAGCTTGCCGTCCTTTTTTACCGCCGTCCTCTTCGCTTGGATTTTTGCGTACCTGCTCGGCCCCTGGACAGGATTGAACCTGACGGGCTCCCTATATGCCGTGGACGATTACACTGGTGAGCGCTATTTGCAACTTAAAAACCTCATTCTACCGGCCTTGACCCTGGGCATTCGTCCCATCGGTGTAGTGTTACAACTTACTCGGAACAGTGTCCTCCAGGTAGCCCAACAAGACTTTGTGCGCACCGCAAGAGCCAAAGGCCTCAAGGAAGGCCGAGTCTTTTTCCGACACATTCTGCCGGTTGCCTCGAATCCCATCATTACGACCATCAGCGGTTGGTTTGCATCCCTCTTGGCAGGGGCCGTATTTGTGGAAATTATTTTTGGTTGGAATGGCATGGGAAAATTGCTTGTGGAAGCGTTAAATACTCGAGATTTGCCAATAACAATGGGGTGCGTCATGGTCATCGCCGCCATCTTCGTTTTCTTAACGACGTTAGTGGATGTACTGTACGCTGTGCTCGACCCAAGAATACGAGCGGAACTTTTCTAAGAACACACAACAACATCAATAAATAATCATGAGAAGAAAGATTGTAGCAGGTAACTGGAAAATGAACACGACGTACAACGAAGCGATGGATTTAGTCGCAGAATTGAAGTCGTCGTTGACGGAAGAAGTCGTAGGAGAAACAGGTGTGATCATCACTCCTCCATCCGTGTTCTTGAGTGATGTAGTGAATGAATTGGTCGATAATCCATTCATTGCTGTCGCTGCACAGAACTGCCACGAACAAGATAATGGTGCCTACACCGGTGAAATCAGCGCCCCTATGTTGGCCTCTTTGGATTTGGATGCCGTAATTATCGGCCACAGCGAGCGCCGTCAGTACTTCGGTGAGACCAACGAGAGTTGTAAGGTGAAAATTGGTCAGGCATTGAACAACGAATTGGCCGCGATCTACTGTATTGGCGAAACCTTGGAAGAGCGCAAGAGCGGCAACTACATGGACGTGATCCTTAGCCAATGCGCCGAAGGTCTGGAAGGCTTCTCAGAGGAAGATATGGACAACATCATCTTGGCCTACGAGCCGGTATGGGCCATTGGTACGGGTGAAACTGCTTCTCCAGAGCAGGCACAAGAAGTACATGCAGGCATTCGCGCTTGGTTGGTAGAGCGTTTCGGCGGTGAAGCGGCACAAGATATTTCGGTATTGTACGGCGGTTCATGCAAGCCAGGGAACGCCGCAGAATTATTCGCTCAACCAGATATCGACGGCGGTTTGATCGGCGGCGCCTCATTGAGCGCAGCAGATTTCACTGCAATCGTAAAAGCTAGAACCGTAGCCTAATGTCGGAAACCCCAGTGTACATTGAATTGACCGCAACGGTCGTTCCCTTGGAACCCTTCCGCGATGTGTTTATTGCACAGCTCGGGGAATTGGGCTTTGATACCTTCACCGATACGGAGGATGGGTTTCAGGCGTACATTTTAAAGGACCAATTCTCTTCTGATGCCGTCGCCGAGGCCCTTCAGTGGGACGGTGTTCAAATCACTTATGCTCTTCAAGAAATCGAGCAAGTGAACTGGAATGCGGAGTGGGAGAAAAACTTTGATCCTATTGATGTGGACGGTAGCGTGTACATCCATGCTCCTTTCCACACGCCAAAGCAAGGCTATGAGCATCTGATGTTGATCGAGCCAAAGATGTCTTTTGGTACCGGCCATCACCAAACCACCCACATGATGATTCAGTGGACCTTGGAGTTGCCGACTGAAGGCCTGCGCGTCCTCGACATGGGCTGTGGTACAGGAATCCTAGGCATCCTTGCCGGGATGCGTGGTGCGGTTCACATTCACGGGATCGATATCGACACCTGGTGCGTGGAAAATACCTTGGAGAATGCGCAGCGCAATGCCATTGCCATGAGCTGCGACCAAGGTGGGGCGGAAGCCATCAATGATACCTATGATTTGATCTACGCCAACATCAACCTCAACGTGCTCCTCGCGGACATGGACGCCTATGTGGCCGCTTTGGCCGACGGGGGTACCATCTTGTTCAGCGGTTTTTACGAGGGAAATGTGCCTGCCCTTCGCGAACGCGCCGAGGCAGCAGGACTCACCTACGAGGGCATCAAAGCGCGCGATCAGTGGCGCAGTGTTAAAATGAGAAAGTAATGCGAAGAATTGGACTGCTTGTTGCGCTTTTATTCAGCCTAGGGCTTCATGCCCAGAAGGTGGTCCGATTCTCCGAGCTCGAACTCTTCCAAGACGAATTTCTCGAACTCATAGACCTGAAAAAGGAGCAAAAAGCGCTGTATCAGGACAGTCTGTTGCCTAACGCCATGTTGGCGGTCGACGAGTTCGGGGAGTTATGGATAGATTTGAGCAATCGGCTCATCCGCAAGCGCCTCGTTCAGCCTGAGGTTTGGGAAGAGCTCATACGTCTGACTTACGACATCTACGCGGGCGAAGCCTATGGCACGGCCGAGCAGATGGCCCAGCACCTGTTGGCTTATGCCAAGAAGAATCCTTCGACCAAGATTCGAGATTACATTCACCAACAGTACCTGAACTACAGCAAGCACATCTTCAGCGATGCCAATGATTTTGTGTGGAGTGCACCCTACGCTATGTGGGGATTTGCGTTTGAAGAGGGGGCTCCTGTGTACAGCTTTGAGGCGGAAGACCTCTACGGCCGTTACCGTGAGGACAGCACCCAAATCATAGGGGCCAACTTCAAATATTATCCCGAACAAGATCTGATCGAAGGGGAGGGGGGTACCGTCTTTTGGTCCCGAGTATTGGTGCCGGAGGACGAGCGCTATGCGGAATTGGGCACATGGAACCTCGATGTAAAAAAAGGTGGTTATCAGGCCAAAGCGGTGCTCCACGCCTATGACCTCTACCCGGAACCCATCAAAGGTACCTTGGAGGACCGCATGACTGGCACTACGACCAAGCGCTACCCACAATTTACCAGCGAACGCAACGACTACCTCATCGAGGATATTTTTCCCGATGTCCACTTCAAAGGGGGACTTGGTATAAAGGGATTCGAATTCTTAGGAACATCACCAGATAGCACCCTGGGTAGATTGGTCTTTACTTATAAAAGCGATTCGGTAATTTCTTTGAAGGGTAAACAATTTACTTTTTCGGATAGCTTGATATCTTCTAAAAGGGTAGAAGTCGTAGCACACCTTGGCAAGGATAGCATTTATCATCCTTACTGCGAAGTGCGCTATGATCCGCGCATGGGTCAGCTTCGCATGCTTCGTTACAAGACTGGCTTAGGTCTGAGTTCATGGGTGGACACTTATCACAGTATGGAGGTAAACATTGATCAATTAGTTTGGAACCAAGGTACGCCGCAACTAAATTTCCGAAACTTGAATTTGGGATCGATGCAAGCAGCGGTTTTTGAAAGCAAGCAGTTCTTCCGAATTTCTAGAATGGAGGAAATAGCAGGTTTACAGCTCACTCACCCCCTTATTAATTTGAGAGATGCTGCCTATAGTTGGGGATATGTTGATGTTCCAATGAAAGAACTCATATACGCTCTCAGAATGCCATTAGATCAAGGGGAGAAATTCCTGTACGAAATGGCCATCCAAGGATTCGTGAACTTTGATGTGGAAAATGCCTCCATAACGCTAACGGATCGTCTGTTTGAGTATTTATCTAATTGGGAGGGTAAACGTGATTACGACGTTATCCAATTTGTTTCCCGTGTGGAACAGGGCAATAATGCGCAAGTCAGTCTATTGAATTTTCAAATGGATATCGCAGGTATTGGAATGATTGCGCTCAGCGATTCACAAGAGGTTAACCTCTTTCCAAAGGGAGGACTCATCACTGTTAATGACAGTATGAATTTCAAGTTTGACGGTAGAATTAACGCTGGACTATTCAGCTATTGGGGAACAGAGCATTCATTTATGTATGACCAATTCATGATTGATATGCCTAGCATAGATTCAATGAGGTTTAAAGTGAAAGAATTTAGCCCTCCACCAGGCGAGCAGGCGGCGTTTGTGAATGTTCAAACTGTATTATCAGATCTTCAGGGTAGGTTATTAATAGACCAACCCGATAATAAAAGCTCAAAAGAGTATTATCCTGAGTATCCTGTCTTTGAGGCGATTAATAATTCTTATGTCTATTACGATCATCCAAGAATTCACAATGGAATTTACGATAGAGAAAGGTTTTATATGGCGGTAGAACCTTTCACCATTGACTCCTTAGATAATGCCACAACGGATGGTTTATTCTTTAACGCGACATTCCATAGTGCAGACATTTTTCCAACTTTCCCTGAACCATTAGTCGTAATGCCGGATTATTCCTTAGGCTTTGAACGGAGATTGGAAAATACTCCAACATATAAAGGCATGGGAACTTATACAGGTAATCTTTCTCTTTCGAATCAAGGGCTTCATGCGCAGGGTTCTTTGGATTATTTACAGAGTCACCTAGAGAGTAAGGATATATTATTCTTTCCGGAGCAAGCTTCTGGACGAGCAATCACATTTACAGTACAAGAAAATAGTACCATTGGTGGTGGCTATCCTAAGACTTCAGGTGTTGACAATCCATTTATTTGGCGCCCCTATGAAGACGAAATGAAAGTTGAGTCCAGGGATGTGCCTTTTAATATGTATGGCCTACCAAAGGTAGTAGCCGAAGGTGTACTGACGTATGGAAGCGATGGACTCTTTGGAACGGGTGAAGTGAGATATGGAACCGCAAAGCATATTAGTTTGAAAATCGGCTATCAGTTCTTACACCGATCATTCACCTCAAAAAATCAAGATTTCCGGGTTAAAACAAAACTAGAGGACGAACAATGGGCCTTTGAGATGATAGCTGCAAGTTGTGATGTTAATTTCGATGATCAACTGGGTACTTTTGATAAGCTCAATCCGTATAGTTCAATTCAATTTCCTGCTAATCAATATATGGCCTACATGGACCATGCGGAATGGAAAATGGATAAAGCAACGGTTGATATCAAACACAAATCTGACGGAGCAGCTTATTTAGTAAGCACCCATCCAAGACAAGATAGTCTTGATTTTTCTGCAGGATTTGCTCGTTTCGCGCTTACTCCTAGTGTTCTTGAAGCTTTTGAAGTTGAGACCATAGATGTTGCCGACGCAAGCGTTATTCCAGACAGCGGATACGTTGTTATTAGGCAAAATGCTGAAATGGATCCATTGAATAATGCAAAGATCATTGCCAACAGGTTCTCCAAGCTTCATACGTTTTATGAGAGTTTGGTTCGGATTTACGGTAAGTACCGTTATACAGCCCATGGCACCTATGATTACACCAATGAACTTGGAGAAACCAGACCCATCGCATTCGAAAGTATAAAGTCAGATACCAGTGGAACTACCGTTGGAATTGCTACAATAAAAGAATCAGACGAGTTTTATATCAGTCCTCATTTTGGATACCGTGGTAAGATTACTTTGACGGCTGACGATATCACCATGTTCTACAAAGGGGCAATCAAGCTTCAATACAATTGCCGCAACTTACAAAGCATGTGGTATGATATCGCTACGGTTATTGACCCTACGGACATTGTTATAACCTTGCCAGAAAATGATCCCAATAGTCTGGCAAACAATACGTTTAATGGGATTTATATCTCCCAAGATAGTTTAGGAGGTCATAGTAATTTCTTATCGAAATATGCAGATCGAAGTGATATTGAGGTCATAAGTGCAAATGGTGTGTTATTCTATGATAGCGAAGAAGAAGGGTATGTGATTACCACGTTAGATAAATTGAAAGATTTCACTCTCCCGGATCCATATTTAGTTTTTTACAATAAAGATTGTGAGCTCTTTGGCTCTGGTCCATTAAAAATTTTAGGCAAAACAGGTTTAGTGGAAAACACCATTGGTGGTGCAGCACGACATGACTTGAATAAAGACAGAGTTACCATTGATGCTGTTTGGTCGATGGATGCACCTGTGGATAAGGATCAATGGGAAACAGTGGCTCAGCTATTCGGTGATTTCTCAGGAACAAGTAGAAGCGATGATTTCAATTACCAAGAGGGTATTTACGCCTTATTAGGATCAGAGAAAGGAGCAGATTTTTTAGATGAGATAGCTCAATACGAAGCGGAAGGAAAGTTTCCAAAAGAGTTGCGTAAGACGCTTGTTTTAAGTCAGGTGCAGTTAGCATATTCTGGTAAATACAAATGCTTTCAAGGTAAAGGAGAAGCTATAATTCAAAACATTTACAATGTTCCTGTCTTTGCTGAAGTTGATTGCTTGGTTGAAGTAAAAGAAAGAAGACGTGGTAGTGAATTCACGATTTATCTAGATAATGGGTCAGATTTTTTATTTATCAATTACAAAGGAAATCGCATGAGCCTTCGATCGTCTGATGAGACGTTTAATGAAGAGATATTGAATAAAGACACAAAAGCAAGAAGTATAGCGCCCAAAAAAGATCAACCCAGCTTCTCCTACAACCTTGCTGGCAAAGGAAAAATCATGCTCCTCAAACGCAGATTCGGCATCGAAGATTAAGGTGAATAATTTTTCACCTAAGCTTGCATCAAATGATACGTAGCATATAAATTTGAACACATGAGTACGAAAGAGCAATATCAAAGTCAACAAGAAACCGTCCTTCAAGCGGAACGTTCTTTGGTCCTATTCAACGACCACGAGAATACTTTTGATTTCGTCATTGACGTGCTCTGCGCGGTTTGTGAACACACTGAGCAACAAGCAGAACAATGCGCCTGGATTACCCATTACAAGGGCAAGTGCCAAGTCATGACTGGCGACATGGACGAACTCCAGCATAAGGCTTCCCTTATGAGCGATGTAGGCCTTACCGTTGAGGTTCAATAAGGGACTAATTTTCCCATCAAAAAATCCCCCAAGGGACTTTTGCAATTAACTTTTTGGTCTATATTTGCCACCCCATACGGGACAAGGCTGGCTGCGTAGCTCAACTGGATAGAGCATCTGACTACGGATCAGAAGGTT
>Ga0255774_10003077_pt1 | contig 12387 bp, 13 predicted proteins | sample 101ome_17_FD_179972 | JGI IMG/M metagenome (GOLD analysis project Ga0255774, IMG submission 179972) | Coastal salt marsh microbial communities from the Groves Creek Marsh, Skidaway Island, Georgia - 101407AT metaG (version 2) | ecosystem: Environmental > Aquatic > Marine > Intertidal zone >...
GGGGCCATCTTTTCTGACCTATTCGACGGAAAAAGATATAGCCGAAACCATGTTAGAAACACTTGTTGAACAAGCCATGGGCGAAGAGCAAAATTTTGATGTTTCGCTCCTTGATGCTGATGAAGCGGTTCAAAAGGCCTTAAACGCGCATCAACAAACGGGCAAGCCTTCGATCATCGCCGATGTTCAAGATAACCCCGGCGCTGGCGGAAGTTCAGACACGACAGGATTGATTAAAGCGCTCATAAAGGCCAAAGCTGATCGATCGATTGTCGGCATGATCAATGACCCTGAAATGGCTCTTAAGGCTCACGCGACTGGTGAAGGCGCGATCATCGATGGTGATCTAGGCGGGAAATTTGATGGCGCGTCTATCTCAGGGCCCTTTCGCGTTGAAAAATTATCAAACGGAATTTTCCCTTTTGAGGGGGAGATGTACAAAGGCTGCATCGCCGACGCAGGGCCTTGCGCCTTGCTTTCCCTCCCTGATCGTGGCGCTGATATCAAATTGGTCATTTCATCAAAGCGATGCCAAAATTTAGACCAAGCGATCTTTAAGCATATGGGCGTCCAACCGGCGGAGGCCGCAATCATTGTCGTGAAAAGCACCGTGCATTTTCGCGCCGATTATGAACCGCTGGGCGGGGCTGTCATTAATGCTTTTTCACCAGGATCACACCCTTGCAAACTTGATACGGTCAATTTCAAAAACCTTCGAAAGAGCGTTCGTGTCACGCCAAAGTCAAAGAATTTTTCTTAAAGCACTCAACACTATCAGAGGGCTTGTTTGATTGGCTTTGCTGTGAGCCAAAAGTTACTTGGCGAAATCCGTAATAACAGCAGTGCCAGGAGGAGCGACATCAAGCATCATTCTTAGTTCTTCAGATGCGCCGGAGAGTGAAACTTCACGCGAGACAAGAGGCCTTAGATCGACTTTTTCCTGCTCAATCATCTCAAGCAAAGAAGGGTATTTCCACGACGGCATCCCGCGACTGCCAAAGAAAGAAAGCTGCTTTGCATAAACTGCCCTGATATTAACAGACATCATGCCATCACCTGCTGGCATACCAAGATGCACGTGACGCCCTAACGTGCGAAGACATTCAACGGAAGCATTGGTGGTTTTCTCGATGCCGAGCGCTTCAATAGAGACATCAGCGCCGCCGGAAGTCGCTTCGATAATGGCTTGAGCAACATTTTCATGCGCGGCATTAATGCAGAGGTCAGCGCCAAGTGTTTTCGCGTAATCAAGTTTTTCTTGAACAACATCGACCATAATGACGCGTGCACCAAGCATTTTGGCCAAGAGCAACACAGATAATCCTATTCCCCCTGTCCCATGAACAGCGACCCATTCACCAATTTTAACATTCGCCCGATCTGTAAGAGCGTGCCATGCCGTGGTGACGCGACAACCGAGGCCTGCGGCAAGTCGTGGAGGGATTGCTTCAGGCAAATGCACGAGATTGTGGTCAAATGGAACGGCGATATATTGCGCATAGGCCCCAGCCATGCCAAAGCCGGGCGTCAATTGGTTGGCGCAGGCGTTTGATGAGCCTGTCTGGCATGAGATACATTGACCACATCCCAAAATAAATGGAGCAATCAAGTGATCGCCAATCTTGTGTTTGGCGTCTCTTCCGGCCTCAACAACTGTACCGCAATATTCATGGCCAAGAATATCACCTAAGCCTACCTTCGGGTGGTGACCAACCCAGCCATGAAAATCAGATCGGCAGACCCCGCAAGCTAACAGTTCAAGAACGACACCATTGTCAGGGCATTGTGGATCATCAACGTCTTCGATAGAGAGATCATCCTTAAATTTTCGAAGAACAGCAGCTTTCATCTATTTGTATATTTCTGGCAAGAGGGTTGTTGAAATGGCAGGCATATAAGCAATCATCAGCGTGACAATAAGCATGAAAGTCACAAAAGGGATGGCTCTATAAGCAATTTTCAATATCGATTCGCCCGTTAACCCTGAGACCACGAAGAGGTTCAGGCCAAGAGGGGGGGTAATAAAGCCAACGCCTAAAGCGGTAATCATCATGACGCAGAATTGGATTTCGTTCATGCCAATATTATCGGCCAATGGTTTCAGGATAGGCGCAAGGATCACAATATTTGGAGTTGTTTCCATGACACAGCCAGCAACAATCAAAATGACAATCATGAGGCCAATCAGAATATAAGGATCATCTGTAAGGCTTGTCGCTGCGCCAACAAAACCTTGCGGCACACCTAAAATTGCTAGGGCCTGAGCCAATGGCAATGAAAAAGCGATAATCGGTAAAATAACGCCATTAACCTTTGCTGAGTTGACGAGCATATCAGGAAAATCTGAAAGTTTTAATGTCCCCAGCAAAAAGCCCATTATGATGGTCACGACCACTGCGGTTGCGCCAGCCTCAGTAGGCGTCAGGCGGCCTGAAAAAATGCCGTAGAAAATAATGCCCGGCACAATAAAGGCATACCAGCCAGATTTGATCGCAACCACAAGACGCGCGAACCATTCATTGAAGGAGATGTTGCCCCCGCCTTCCCAACCGTAAACTCTATTCATGATGATATTCGTCACCAAAATTGAAATAAGAATAGCAATGCCGGGTATCACAGCGGCTAAGAATAAGGTTGAGGCTGATATGCCTAAGACAAGACCAATAACAATATAGGCAATCGAAGGAGGGATCAAAATACCGGTACATGCCCCCGCAGCCACAAGGGCGCAGGCATAGGGGCGTGGATACCCGCTCTCAACGAGACGAGCAATCGTCATGCGGCCAACAGCGGCAGCACCCGCTGCATCAGAGCCTGAAATTGCAGCAAACATTCCACAAACAAGCACTGTGGCTGAGCCAAACCCCCCTTTTGCGAATTGGGTAAGGGCTTCGGCAACATCAAGAAACTTACGGGATAGGCCTGTGCGCACCAGCACGTCACCTGTGAGGATGAAAAGAGGGACTGCGGTCAACGCAAAATGATCAATGCCGTGAAAAAGACTTTCGCCAATAAGCGAGAGCGGTAATGCGCCGGATATCATCAGCATGGCAACCGCCGCGACGCCAATCGCCGCCCATACAGGGGTCGCAATTACAACCAGAAGGATGAAAAGCAAAACAGGGACATAAAAATCCCAGCCCAATTCAATTGTTTGTGTTTGTAAAGTGTTCCAAAGCATATTGAACCCCTAGTCGAAAAGCGTGCCGCCTTCGTAAACAGGCCTGCCCGCACGAAGGTCTTTTAAGTCTCGAATAAAGGACTGAATTAATCTAATGATGACTAATCCAAAGCCAAAAGGCACAGCTAAGAGGAACCAGACTTGGCTGATCCGTAAGCCATGAGTAACAGAACCAAATTTTGCTGAGACCAAGACCGTTTCAAAGGACCAATAAAGAGCAATCAGCGCAACACCCATCATGACCAAATCGCCAAACATATAAAACAAGGCTTTCACCCGTGGTCCAACGTAATGCAGAATAACATCGATCCTGATATGGGCGCGCTCGCGTAAAGCGGCGGCTGCGCCGATCCATGCAAGATAAATAAATGAATAACGGACGATTTCTTCGCCCCAAATAGACGAAAAGGCGAGAACTTCACGGCGCAATACTTCGATAAACATGGTGCCGACAAGCATAATGTAAAACACCAATAGCAACCATTTTTCAGCGTTTTTGTCTAATGTTCGGATGAAATTGGCCATGAATAATGTCTCCCATGTAAGAGCACTTCATTAATGAAATGTCATGCCTGAAGGGTGTTTTTGCAAACCAAATCGGCGCGAGTGTATCGCGCCGATTTTATTGTTGTAAGTGTTTTACGCATCATGCACGTAATGTCGACCCATGACGCCGGCAGCTTCTTCAAGCTTAGCGAAATTGTCCATTGAGCCAGCAAGTTCAATCTTGAACTCATCCCATTCTGAGCGTTGGTAACCCCCTGCAGCCTGCCACTCTGCCAGCTGATCTTGAGTGAGAGAGTGGAACTGAACGCCCGCTTTCCTCAGTTCAGCCATTGCATAGGTGCGCGCTGATGGCACTTTAGAAATATTCTGGTGACGCGTCATTTCGCCAGCCCACATGATGCCTTCTTGAACATCAGATGACATTGAGTTGAACCACTCAAGGTTACATGAGAAGACCTGAGCATCAGGAACAGCTTGCGTGAATGTCACATGGCTCAAAATATCTTTGAAGCCGAATACAAAAAGCGCACCAACTGAAGGGTCTAGCGCATCGGCAACACCTTGTTTAATCGCGGAAGGTGTTTCCCCCCAAGCCACTGGTGTTGGGTTAGCGCCAACCAAACGGTAATACTGCTGAAGCATTTTTGAACCTGGAACGCGGAACTTAACGCCTGACAAATCACCGGGGGTGATGACCTTATTGCCGCCTTTGCGAATCGCAACAACGCGCGGGTCAATATTGACATAGTAAAGTGCTTTGAAGCCTGCCGCTTCAACCTTTGGATGCACCGTGTTGTTCCATGTGTCAGAACTGACCATATTTGTGAAACGCTGGTTTGAACCGCATAGATAAGGCATGTTAATCAAGTCAACGGCCGGTGCAAATGGCGCAAAGTTTGACAAGGAGTGCTGAGCGCACTGAATTGTTCCAGCTTGAACAGCCTGTGCAAGCGCGCTACCTGCGCCCAATTGGCCGCCTGGTGCGAGTTTGACATAAATTTTGCCGTTCGTTGCGTTCTGGATATTTTCTTTGAAGTCGAGCTGCATAATGGGGTAGCTGCGTGAAGCACCGAGCACATATGCCGTTGCGATGGTCATGATGTGTTCTGCGGCTTTTTCTCGCTCACGTTCTTCTTGCTGAGTTTGGGCAGCCGCTTCTGAAGACCATAATGTTCCAGCAGCACCAGCAACGAGAGCGGCTGTGAAACTGCCTGCAGCGGTTAGTTTTAGAAAATTACGTCTTTCTTCTGATTGAATTTCTTTAAGTTGATCAGACATTCGTTCCTCCATGTTCGGGTTTGGTTGCGCTTTGGTTCTTAATGAGCGCTTCTTTTTTGAGGATGTGAATGACAAAAAAGATCGTTGCCACAAACATTGTGACCATTTCTTGAACATCATTCAAAATGTCACCAGCTCCCATTGCGCCAATCACAACATCAACCAGTGCCACTGCGAAAACGGCCAAAGATAGGTAAAGCCACATGGTCACATTCCTCCCATAAAATAAACCTATTGCTAAATTTCATTTAATAAAAGTGATTTTTAATGAAATTATTTGTAAGGTTTTCTTACGAAAAAGATCGATTGAAAACCCTAAAAACGGGTGGCTATCACCTTAGAGTCAAAGGCTAATTTTCAGGCTAAGACCAAATTGAAGCAAGTATCGACACGCCTGAAATAAAAGTCAGGATGATCAATGTATGGCGAAAATGATTGTCTTTTAGCATTTTGAATAAGGCTAAACCTATTTGGGTTGACAGAATGCTGATCGGCAAACTTATAAAGATTAATATCCATGTTGAGTTGTTGTAGACGCCTTGGGTCAAAAACATCAACGCCGTCAGCAGTAAGATGGTGACATTGAACGGTTGCAGAACAGCTCTTATTTCTCTTTTTGGCCATTCGCGCAAAGAAAGCCAGAATGTGGGCAAAGCGCCTGATAAGGCCGCAAGGCCACCTAAAATTCCGCCAATCAGACCAAAAGCCATATCCAGCACTGGATAATACCCCTTCAAGGTTGGCAAAGTTGCACGCGTCATAAAAAACAAGCCATAGCAAAGTAAAAATAGTCCAATCACTAGTTTGAGGAGGTCGACATTCACCGCCTGCAATGCTGATACGCCCAAAGGTATGCCGATGATCCCCGGCAATACAAAACGTAAGGCACGGCCAGGAAATTGAGCCATTTCTTTGCGCACAATCCATAATCCTTGCATTCCTGTGACAACGCTTAAAATGACAATAATTGAAACCGCTTGTAGCGGCGGCATAATGGAAAGCCAGAAGCCAAGGGTGAATAAAGCAGTGCCGAAACCGGCAAAGCCATTGATGAAGCCGCCGGCCACAGCCCCTGCAAAAAACAATAACAACCCTATTGGTTCTGAAAAAAATGAAGGAAGGACAGAGAGCATAGTGGTGATGACCTATAATTTTTTTCTTCAACGCATGATTTTAATCGTTAAAATCACCCGATGACCATCAGATTATTACGATCATTAATTGCAGTCTCTGAAACCAAGTCATTTAGTGAGGCCGCAGAACGTGTGCATATTACCCATGCCGCCATTAGCCAGCAGATGAAAACTTTGGAAGATCATCTGGGGGTGTCGTTATTTGACCGCAGCTCGCGCTCACCAACATTGACGCCTATTGCACGGCAAATCATTGAAAAAGCCAGAAAGATCATTGAGGATTATGACAACCTCGCCAAGCCCGATCAACTTGAGGATATTTTCAATAGTGAGATTAATCTGGGGGTCGTGCCAACAACCTTGACAGGGTTAACACCAAAGGCGATTGGATTGCTCAAGTCACGCTATCCTAATATGAAAATACACGTCAAATCAGGACTGACCGCAACATTGATGGCTGATATCGGGCGTGGAACGGTTGATGCGGCCATTGTTTCAAAGCCGCATTTAATGCCCAGTAAAATTGCGTTTCATCACATTGCCGAAGAAGAGATGAAACTTTTAGTTCAAGAAGATGAAACAGAAACAGACCTGATGGTGCTGTTTCAAGAAAAACCATTTATCCGGTTTAACCGAAGTGAGGTTATTGGCAATTTAATCGATAACTGGATTGCTTCTAAAAACATACCGATTGTTGAGACGATGGAACTGGATAGCGGTGAAGCGATTTCTGGCATGGTGAGTGCTGGCCTCGGCATTTCCATTCTGCCTGAAGCCGTGGTCAAGTCAGGAAATGAATCGCCTGTGAAAAGGCTTAGCCTTGGGCGGGGCGCCCCAAAAAGAACGCTTGGGCTTGTTTATCGGAACGATAATATCAAAATTCATGTCATCAAAGCATTGCAAGATGCGATTGATCAGACCGTGCTATCGGCTGAATAGAGGCGATACTTGCTGAAGTGAGGGGGTTAAATCACCTCATCTGATCTGTCGTCACTTTCGCCATAGCGTTTGAGCACAGCAGGCTTTGTGCCTTCATAAACACGTTCAATATTTTCCGCTATTTTTGCATTTTCACGTTCAAAAAGGCAATTGCCTTGCTGGTCAGACGCAACGATGAACGGCCCCATTTTATTGCATCTGATCACCCACATTGCTTGCGCTAAGCCTAGTTCTTCATGCCAATGGACGGCTTCAACATTTTCAACGCCGCGCCCCAGCAACGCGCCGGTACCATAACCAACAGTGGATAAATAAACAGCGCCATTAGGGACAAAATAATCTTTATAATCTTTTGAGGTCATGCCGCCTTTACCAACGATCAATTTAGCGCCTGTTTTTGCCATCCATTCGGGCAGCCATTTGGCAAAGCGGAACGAAGCCGTTGCGGTGACAGCGCCCATATCAAAACTGCCATCAGCGTTAATTCGGGCCGCTGGTGAGCAATGGAAATTTGCCGCTGATTGAGAGGGCAATTCCATGGGGATATTGGCTTTGTCTTCAAGGGCGCGCATATAAACGCCCTCGCGTGCCGTATACATAAGTCCGCTGAGATAGACGATATCACCTAATTGAAGTTCGGCGATGTCATCTGCTGACGGGGTGGTTGATAGAATAATCTCGCGCGGCTTGCTCATTGCGCGGCCTCTAAGTTTTCATGCCAATCCACTGTCTCACGACGTTGATAGGCGGTGAACCAGTCGGGGTCTGTTCGATGTTCCACACGTCCATCGCTATAGATGCGCGCAACGGCACGGCGTGAAGATAAGCAAAATGCGTGAACCGAGACAGGCATCCCTCCTGTATGGCAGTAGCCCACCTCAATATTGCAATCAATCACCATGTTTTTACCAACAAAGCCCATCGCTCCCATGCCGATAGAATTACCCAATTCCTTGAATTCTTCTTCAAGGGCGGCGATTTTCGGATCAGGATTTTGACTGCCGACAACGCGCAGTGTTGATGCCCGCTTGCCCAAATTCATGCAGATGTCTTTTGACCCGCCCAAGCCAATCCCGATAATCGCAGGTTGGCAGGCAAGGCCTCTTTTACCAAAAGCCATCAGGCTATCAAGATAGAATCGTTTGATGCCCTGTATCCCATCTGACGGGAAAAGCATTCTGTAGTCAGAGCCAAATAACCCGCCTTTATGGACAGTGATCAGGTCAATCCAGTCGCCATCTGGCTCAAATCCATACTCAATTTCAGGAGCGCCAATGCCGATATTATTGTTATGATCGGTGCGCCATAACGGATGCACTCTATTTGGCCTTAATGGAATATTGTGGGTGGCATGTGCTGTCGCTCTTCGTAATGCGGTTTCAAGCGCAACCATGCCGCCTTCAAGTTGAGCGTCATTGCCGACTTTAACGAACCAGCGCGGGACACCCGTATCACCGCACATGGCTGAGCGGTCTTGTTTCGCGACCTCGTAATTTTCAAGCATAGCTTGCAGAACAAAAGAAGACAGATCGCCATCTTCGCTTTTGGCCGCCTCTTGCAAGCCTTCTAGGTAGTCTTGCGGAATTTCGATCGCTGCCTTTTCCATCAGGTCTTCAGCGGTTTTCTGGATAAGGTCAATGGCGATCATGATGCAGCTACCAATGTTTCAGGTTCATCTTGAGGAAGAATTGTTTCTCCCGGGCGGACTATGGTAAATTCTACAGGAGCTTGCTGAACGGTCACGGTATCATTGTTCTGACGGGCAATAGTAAATTCACTGTTTTCCAATGATCCGGCTTCCGGGAAATCTTCGCGGTAATGCGCGCCTCTTGAATTTTCGCGGGCAAGGCCAGCTTTGGTGATGACTTCAGAAATATCACATAATGAGCGAAGATTAAGCCAATCATGCCAAGTGAGATTAAACGCAAGGTTGCTATCATCAACGCCAACCTGCATCAAGGCGTCTGAGACGTCATCAATTCTGCCAAGGGCGCGTTCCATCCTTGACGCTGTGCGCATAACGCCGACATCTTCCCACATCAAATCTTGCAACTGTTTTCTGAGAGGCAGGATAAGGCCAGGCTTGTTCCGCAAGGGGTAGATTGCCCGTTCATATTCCATGGCAAGGCAATCTTCATCCACGTCACGCAAGGTCATGGTCTCGATGTCTTTTGCCATAACGTCTCCAGCAATGCCGCCATAGACCGTAGAATTGGCAACACCATTACCGCCAAGCCGGTTCGAGCCATGGGCGCCGCCAGCATCTTCACCAGCAACATAAAACCCCTCTAATTCTGTGCGCGTGTCGACATCGACAACCACACCGCCCATGAAATAGTGAGCAGTGGGGACAACCTCTACTTTGCCAGCGGCAAGATCAAATCCGCAATCAGCGCATCTTTTGACCATCCCTTTGAATTTCTTGGCGACGTTTTCAGGGCCAAGATGAGACATGGAGATGAAAACGCCTTCTTGTTCAGGATTGTTATTTTTGCGCATTTCCGCATAGATGCCACGGCTGACAACATCACGGGTAGCGCGTTCACCTTTGTCGTCATAATCAAACATAAAACGCTGTCCGGCATGATTGATCAACTGCCCGCCAGCACCACGCAAACCTTCTTCCAGAACGGTGCCTGTCATTCTTGTATGATCGCCAGCCAGCAGTCCTGTTGGATGGAACTGCACCATTTCCATATCCCGCAAAGGCAGACCAACACGCAAGGCCATGGCTAGGCCATCCATGGTCTTGTCACCAGAAGGCGTGTGATATTTATACATGGTGGGGCCGCCGCCCGTCGCCATCAATACGGCTTTCGCGCGCACCAATTTGAACGCGCCGCTCCGCATATCAATCATCAACACCCCTGCGAGTGCGGATTTGTCTTTGGTGGGAATAAGGCCTATTGCGCGATGTTCTTGCAGTTTTTCAACATCACTAGCGAGGGCTTTTTCCATCAGCCTGTTGATGATTTCAATGCCGGTGAGATCACCTTTATGAACGGTTCTGTCTGCCGTTTGTCCCGCGAAAGCTTTTTGGTGAAGTGTGCCATCGGCATTGCGATCAAAAAAACAGCCGACTTCATTTTCAAGTTCTCTGATCCGAATGACAGCCTGTTCGCATAAGCGCCATGCCATATCCTGATTAGGCAGCCATTTGCCGCCATTGATCGTATCCATGAAGTGACGTTCAACACTATCACCATTGCCGAGAGCGACATTGTATCCGCCTTGGACCATGCGTGTGCATCCTGATTTGCCAATCAGGCCCTTGACGGCAATTGATATTTTTGTGCCTTCGGGGGCTTTTTGCCGAGCATGAAGAGCCGCAAAAAGGCCAGCGCCTCCCGATCCTAGGATGAGGATATCAGTATCATGACGATCAATGGGCAAAGAGGTCATATCAGATCGCTTTCAAGAAAAATATACCGGCAATGAAAAAGGACATTGAAACAGCAAACGCCGCCAGTGTTTTTTGAGCAGGCCGCCATGGCAGCCATTCAAGCGCCATCAGCCGCAAGCCCCCAAACATGTGGATGGCCAGCAAAAAAACGAGGCCAAATTCAGCAAATTTAACCGCGGGGCTTTCCGTAATCTGCAGAAACTGGTCAAGCCGATCAGGGTTTGTCATCGCCAAGGCCAAAATCAAAAAATGAAAGGGCAAGAATAGAGACAATCCAATCCCAGAAAGGCGGTGAAGAATATGAGACAACCAAAGAGGATGTGCTTTTGAGGTTTTTGATGTGTTTAAGTGTTTCATGCGAATGTCACCGCCCAGACAGCACGAGCGCCAATGATTAAGAGGAAAAATCCTAAACTATAGGTAAACGCTTCAAGCCATTTTCCCTTAAATCCTGCCCATTCATACATCACAACGCGCATTCCAATGGCCCCATGGATTGAGATCGCAACAACAAATAAGCCATAAAAGGCAAACCACGCGACAGAACCTTTGGTTCGCCCCAGAATTTCAGCTGCTGTTAAACCACCTTGAATGGCATAGATCATGACAGCGATATGTCCCAGCACGAGGGGCGCCATCAAAAGCGCTGTGATGCGTTGAAGCATATAAAGACGTAAATTCAGCATGACTTCCCCCCTTGCCAAAAGTGTTTAGCGGTTTCTCTTTTCAGGCCAGCAATCGCCGACATGGGGTCAAGTTCATTAGGGCAAAAAGCCGTGCAAGAACCAATAGAATGACAATTATGACAGCCGCCTTTGCCAGAAACCGCATCTAAAATTCTTTGCCGACCTTCATCTTTAACATCATTTAGCAAGGTCCATGCTCTTTGAAGCGCGGCAGGGCCGAGGAAGTCAGGGTTGTTGCGAACGGTATCGCAAGCGGCGTAACAAACAGAACAATTAATACATTCGATGCCCGAATTGGCTTCAAGTCGGGAGGCGCTGGTTTCATCAACCATTTCTATATCATCATCACGTGTCCGCCCGCTATGATGCACGCCTTCTGCGGCAATCCATTTATCAAAGAAAGGGTCCATATCGACAGCAAGGTCTTTAATAACAGGCAGGTTTTGCAATGGGGCTATCGTGATCTCACCCCGATGAAGCACTTTTGAAATATGCGTACGGCATGTCCAACGCGGCACACCATTCACCATCATCGCGCAGCTCCCACACATCCCCACACGGCAAGCAAATCGGTATGAAAGGGTGGGGTCTTCATTCTGTTGAACCCATGAGACCAAATCCAAGACCGTTTGATTGCTATGCAGAGGGACGTCGAAACTGGCTATTTCCTGCTTTTCTGCCGTGCCGCGTTGAATCTTTACAATCACTTTATTATTCGTATCAGACATAGAACCTTGAGTGTGTATGGCTAAGAGTGTGTATAGGCTAAAATCGTATTTGTTGATCTTCACTATAAAAGAAAGATAAATTTAATAGAAATTAATTGTATTTTATAAAATTGTAAGCAAAATTTAACAAAAAGATGGGCATAATCAACCTTCCGAAGGGTAACCCTTGAGACGGTTCACTTGCGCCTTATTCTTGGCTTTTATTTCTTGTTTCTATGGGGTCTATGGTGCTGGCGGAATGGTTTCGAAGCCCATTTGAAGCACCATTTCAAGACTGTTTCCAGCAATATCAATATCTTAGCAGGGCCAGCATATTGGTCAACTATCAAAACCTTACCTGCAACCTTGCCTGAACTTAGGTCCGAGGATCGAGGGTCAAGTTTCGAGCATCATAGGCCAAGGTTCGGGGGGGCAAGGATTTTGAAACTCGGACCTTGTTTCTTGGGCCACGGACCTTGGACCATGGATCAGTTTGCGCGGATTAGAGCCTATAAGGTGTCTTTTGAAGGATAAAGTAAAGGCGGAACATTAC
>Ga0255774_10003080_pt1 | contig 12376 bp, 9 predicted proteins | sample 101ome_17_FD_179972 | JGI IMG/M metagenome (GOLD analysis project Ga0255774, IMG submission 179972) | Coastal salt marsh microbial communities from the Groves Creek Marsh, Skidaway Island, Georgia - 101407AT metaG (version 2) | ecosystem: Environmental > Aquatic > Marine > Intertidal zone > Salt...
AACCTCACCGTAGCATTTTTTTGAGGGTCGGTTGCGGAGAAAGAACAACCTGACTATCTTTGCGCTCCTCTTTGGCCCGTTCGTCTAGGGGTTAGGACGCCAGGTTTTCATCCTGGTAGCAGGGGTTCAAATCCCCTACGGGCTACAAGCAAGAAAGGCACCCAACTGGGTGCCTTTTTTGCGTCTTGAGACGTGCGTGAGCTTGCTCACAAGCACAGGCGAAAGACGCAAAAAAGTCCGCCGCCCTCGGCGGCGGTGCCGTTCGCCGCTTGGGCAACGCCCCCTGCCTGGGTTCACCGACCGAAGGGAGGTAATCCCCCTCCTGACTCCGCACTACCTTGGGCGGCATGACCCCGACCGCATGTTTGGCTTCTGCGCTGGCGCTCCTGTGCACGCTCTCCGCGCTCCAAGCGCGAGCGTCCCACGAACCGGCAAATCCCCCATGGACCGTCCCGCACGACTCCACCAACCAGCGCCAAATCGCCGACTACCCCCTCGGCCCCGTTGAAGACGCCGACGGAAACCTGTGGCTGGGCTCGGTGGGCAGCGGAGCGTTCATGTGGGACGGCCGCGAACTGCACGAGTTTCACGAGGAGGACGGGCTGGTGGGAGATCGGGTGACCGGGTTGACGCTCGGCCCTGAAAACCGGCTGTGGTTTGTTTCTGCCCACGAACACATGGGCGGGGAGTCCGCACTGATGACATGGGACGGAACCACCCTGGAGCGTGCCACGCACCCCGCGGGATTTCCTGACCGCCCGGTCCGGCCCTTTTTTGACCAGGAAGGTGCCCTGTGGGTGCAATCGAACGGGCGGTTCTACCGGGAGCAGTTGGGCGTGTTTTTGGAGTTCGTGCTTCCCGAGCCGTCCCTGCCCCGCACCAACAGCACCGGCTACGAGCCCATGAACATGCGTCAGGCACGCAACGGCGATCTGTGGTTTGGCACGTCCGACCAAGGCGCGTACCGCCACGACGGCCAAACCTTTCACCAACTCACCACCGCCGACGGACTCCCCACCAACAACGTGTCACTGCACCTCGAGGACCGCGACGGAAACCTTTGGCTGAGCTGCTACCACTGGCACCTGCCGGAAGGGGAGAAGCACGGAGCCCTCTGCCGCTGGGACGGCAAAGAAATCACCACCTTTCCGGAAGTTCCCGGTTTGACGGGCAGCGAAATCTATTCGGTGTACGAAGACCGCGCCGGCCACCTGTGGATCTGCGCTACCGGCCATGGCGTTTACCGTTACGACGGCAACGCCTTCAAGCTGTTCACCCAGCTGGAGCCCGCCCAGCCCGACTTCCGCTTCGGGTGCAATTCCATCTACCAGGACCGGCTCGGCCGAATGTGGTTTGGGTTTGCAGGGGGCTTGTACCGCCTCGACGGGGAAACACTCGTGAACGTCACCAGGGGCGGTCCTTGGGAGTGATGTAGCCGCAGTTTTTCCTCGGCGGCGGTGCCTTTCGCCCCTTGGGCAACGCCCCCCACCTGGGTTCACCGACTGAAGGGAGGTAATCCCAACCGGAACAACAAAAAAGGCACCCCGCAGGGTGCCTTTCGTCATACTCGATCAACGCGGCGTCACTCGTTCGTACCGACCGGAATGCGATCCGTCGCCATCAAAAAGATGCCGACCAGAGGAAGTGCCGCGAGGATGCCGTGGTAGGTGCCCGCAATCGTTTTGGTGCCCTCCGTCAACTCCAAGCTCGCAGGCATGGACTGAATGAGAAAGACTCCGAAGAGGTTCACGATGCTCAACGTGAGGAACACCTTGATGGCAAACGACTTGAACACCTTGGATCCGTCGTAATTCAATTTGTTGGGAAAGGCCACAATCGCTTGGCAACACCAAATCGCTGCGAGGGCCAAATGTTGGATGTCCCCGTTGCTCGCGTAGGTCGTGAGCTCGTTGGGAATGACAATCAAGGCGTACAGGAAGTAGCCCAGCAGAAAATAGAAACGGTTGCGGCGAATGACGCCAAACAAAGCCAGGGCCGTCGGAATGCCGGCCACGATTACCAATGGATTCATGGAAGTGAGATTAGGGTTGAGAGCAATTACTTCGCCTTGAAGTAGCCGTAGATCGCCAACACGAAGAACACCATGTCCGGCGCGATCATTTCAATGCCGAAGTTCATCAGCTCACTTTGACCGAGGACCAAGTTCATCACGGCAAACATTGCGGCGATGCCGACGAGGTAGGCGAGGAGGATGGTTTTGGCCACTGCAATTTCCGCCTTCCGAGAGGCGAGCAACAAGATGCCAATCATGAAGAAGGCGTGTCCGATGCCGACGTGCATGTTGGTGGCGAGGTGAACAAGGTTGGCGTCGCCCGCGTAGGATTCGGCCAGGGCCATCTCCGCCATGGAGGAGGCAAAAAACATGGTCATGCAGCCAATGAGGGTTTGGTACACACCGAGGATGGTGAGTGTGGTGGAAGTTTTCATGAAAAGAAACGTAAGGGTTTGAAGGCAAGGTAAGGAAACGTAACAAAAGTTACATTTCTTGCATGTCACGTTTCGCGCGTTTTCATGTGAATCGCGCTCGAGGCCTGGGCGCCGTACTTTGCAGCATGCGAATTGCTCTGGCCTTGTGGTTGGTGTTGGCGACTTGTGCTGAGTTGGTGGTGGGGTTTTTCACCTTTGTAGCGCTGGGTATGTCGGCCATGATATTCACCTCTCCCGAGGTGCTTGGCGACCCGAAGGCTTGGGGGTTGATTGGCAGTTTTGTCGTGGCTCTGGGCGTGCTCGGTGTGGGGTTGGTGCTTCAATGGTTGTTTTTCGCCCTGAAGAAACCCGTTGCCGCGGTGGTGTTCAGCGTGGCGCCGTTCGTCGTCGTCGCGGCGCTCGCAGGCATGCAACATCGGATCTTTACCGAAGCATCTGCGCCTTCGCCTTCGAATTTCGTGCCCAACCGGCCTTACACGGTGGTGAAGTTCCAGCTTCACGCTCCCGGGTTGCCTCCGGATTCGGCCGTGTTCATTGCGGGCTCTCCCGCCGGATGGGGTCCTTGGCTGCCTGACGGCCTTCGCATGGAGTACATAGGGGGCCAAACTTGGGAGAAGTCTGCATGGGTGGAAGATTCCACCCTCGAATTCAAGTACACCCTGGGGACGTGGGACCACGAAGCCTTGGACCGAGATGGATTCAAGCGAGGCAACGCGACGGTTGTGCTGAACCGCGACACGCTTATTGCGGACACCGTCACGGGGTGGAGCTCTTCCGAATCCGAGCACCGGGTGGTAGGCCAAATCACGGGCCGCCTCGATTCCCTCGGCACGTTCACGCCGCCGGGGTTGTTGCCGCGCAACGTGTGGCTGTGGTGGCCTCCCGAGACGGACCCGCCGACGCCCGTCTCGCGCCTGGTCGTAATGAACGACGGCCAAAACGTCGTCGATCCCGCCACCGCCAACTTTGGGGTGGATTGGGGCGTCGACGAGGTGCTGGACGGGCTCGTTCGGGAAAGGGCAGTGCCGCGAACGGCCGTGCTTGCCGTCGCTTGCACCGCCGACCGGTGGAACGATTACGGCCCGGGCCCGGCGGGAGCAACCTACGTGGCGTGGCTCGCTGAGGAACTCGTTCCGCACGTCTTGTCGACGGCAGGCATGGCGCAGGACCTGCCCGTTACCGTGGCCGGCGCCTCGATGGGGGGACTGATCTCCTTCATCGCAGCCGAGCGGCACCCTGACGTCTTCGCCTCCGCCATGTGCATGTCCCCGGCCTTTGCCTACAACGGCTTCAGCTACGTCGATTCGTTGCGGGCACGAGCCTGGGGTGGAACCCGCGTACCTGTGTGGATTGACAACGGCACGGTGGGGCTGGAAACGCAATTGCAGCCCGGGGTCGACGACATGGGAACGTACCTCGATTCGTTGCAGCAGACCTTCACCGTGCGGGCGTACCGCGGAGCGAAGCACTTCGAGTCGGACTGGGGCGCGAGGTTTGGCGAGGCGCTGTTGTGGTTGACGACCCACGAGCCCGCGCACCCCGCAGGCCGTCAGTCGGCGCCCTGAAACGAGATCGACCGGACCTCCAATTCGAAGGGCTGGGCTGTGCCGTCGTATTTCATCAGCCCGACCCGAAGCACGCTTCCCAGTTCCGACCCCGACACCTGCTTCAGGTCGCCCATGCGGGCCATGTTCCAACGAAACTCGCGCAATGGAATCACCACTTCTTGCCAATCCGAGGACGGCTCGAAGGACGCGTAAGCGTAGGGCATCCACCAGCGTTCAGACGTCTCCAGGGTCAACTTGAACGGACCTCCAGATCCGCGGCAAACCACCACAACCTGAGTCATTCCTGTCAGGTTGGTCTCCCCCCAAGGGCTCCGGATGGAAGCGAATCCTCCGTTGTTGGCCAAGGAAGTGGCTCCACCCCAAACCAAGGACTCCTCCGCCCAAACAATCCTCCCGGTCGACATGCCGCCCATGACCCCGTCGTTGAGCGGACGCCACGTGTTGGTCTCGTGAAGGCCAAACCGCCATTCCACGGCTTGCCAAGGAGTTGGTTCCTCTCCCGAGCAAGAGGTCAGCAGGGCAGAACAGAGGGCACTGAATCGCAAGCGAAGTAGTTGGGTGGCGAGGGAGGCGAGCATGCCAAGAAAACAGGTCCGTCGCTCAGAGGTTCAACCTATTTGTTCGTCCTCGAAGATCTCAATCACGCGGGGATGAAGGACGTACACCGCGCGTCGCCGGTCGTGGGAATCTCGTTCACGAATGACAAAATCCTCCTGGGCGGTCAATTGCCCCCAAGCATTCATTTCGCGAATGAACCTGGAGCGCCGCCCACGTCGGGTTTCATCGCTTTCGTGTAAAGCGTCTGAGAGGAGGGCATCGAGTTCTTGAGCGTCCACAGCTGCACCGCCAAGTGCAACCCAAGTTTCCAGAGGCATTCGAAGATCTTGCGGAATGTCGGTCTTTTGAAGGCCTGACAGGCCGGTTTGCTTGCGACGGCGAATGAGGGCAAGGACGATTGTGCCAAGGACCAAGCACGAAATCAACATGTTCCTGCGGTTGACGTTCGACGTTGAAACGAGCGGCATTGTCTCCGTTCCAGGAAGTCCACGAAAGGGGCTGAAGGATTGGGTTTGGCCTGTGGTGAGCTGCAACACCTCACCTGCAGGTGAGGTAAGGATGCCGGCAACTTGCCCCAAGGAAACGTCCAGATTGTTGCCGGGAAGCATGGGGTCGCGCCACACAGTCCACGAGCTGTCCAGAAGTGCTAACATCCCTTCCTCGGTGGCGACAGGAATCACGGATTCCGATCCGTGAACGTGTCCCTCGCAGCGCCAAGGTTCTTCGGTCGACCAGGTCCAAAGGTTTTGTTGAGCGTCCAATAGGTGCACGTGCTTATTCGAGATCCAGGGATGCCCTGTTCGACCGACCATCTCTCGCGGGGGTGTAACCGCCGATTGCCACCCGAGTGGCCCCTCTTCCAAGATGATGTTGTTGGAGTCAAGGAGAAAGAGAGTGCCTTTGTAAACAAATGGAGCGCATTTCGTCGGCCATTCTGAGGGCGAAATGCGGTACCCTTTGGGGGTGGTGATGACGCCGCGTGTTGTATCTGGTTGCGCGAGAAAGGACTTGGGTTGCCAAACGACATTGAACCACGTGTTGTACATGCCATAGAGGGTTGCTATTGCATTTGGCCGGGTGATTGCCTCTTCGTTCAAACGGAAAAAGAAACCGATTGAAATTCCCTTCTTGGGAACCGCCAAAAACGTTCGGAGCGCGTCATCTTGCCCATCCAACGTGACGCAACCGCCGTGAAGACCGGCATCCAGCTGAGGTTCGGAATGAAGGACCATGGGACGCTTGCGTCGCTCACTTGCAAAGCTTGGGTCGTCGAACTCCCAGCGCTCCGCAACCTGTCCGGGGCCCAAATTGTCTTCCCCGCGGCTCATCGATTTCACGTCTTCGTCGCTCCAAGTTGAACCCGACAACACCGCGCGGTCAACCGATACGGCACCGTGGTTCACCCACTGACTTGCAAAGTTCGCTCCAACAATAAGTGAGTTGTACAAGTAGTTGAGGTCCTTGCTTTTGCCAAGAAACACCAACGTGCCATCCAACCAAACTTGTGTGTCGTTGTCTTCGTCTCTTGAAAATGCGAGGTGATGCCAAACGTGCGGCTTGATCTCCGCGATGCCAGGCATAAACGAGCCCGTTCCTCTGTCTCCCAGCTCAAGGTAAGGCACCACAAGCTGCAAGGAATGCGGAGTTTCGTTGAGGGCTAAGGGGTCCTGAGCAGGCATCGAGGTTGGCTGCTCAGTCTGCTCTATCGTCCACCACGATTGAGAAGTTTGGGCGTGAAGTTTGCCGCGATGCATCCAGGCCTCCCGAATCCCTTTCAAACTGCCCAACCCTTGCATCCACACCTGTCCGAGGTTGCCAAAATTACTTTCTTCCAAAGGGTTTTCGAGGTTTCGCCAAAACCAACGTTGCGACACGTTGGACCAGTTGTTCACCACCGTCCAGGAAGCTTTCTGTGGCACAGGGTACACCCACTCAAGAGTGCCGTCGCCTCTCAGGTCGACGTCGAAGACGAAAGGCACTTGGGCGAGCTCCTCGAAATTTACCATTTCTTCCAAAGAGCCGGATTGGGCGTTGAGCTTGACTGCACGAACCACGTAAGTCATTGGGTTGTGGACAATCATTTCCAGGCTGGAATCCAAATGTCGCAGCGCAAGAATTCGGAGCTCTCCAAGTTGGTCGGAAGACCGCCATTTTCGGACGACCTGTACTGAACCAATATCCACGGATTTGTACCAAAAAGATTGGTGGTCAGCGCCCACAATGTTGAGGTGCACGGCTCCGTCTTGTTCCTGAGAAACGTCCACGAACCACTGGGAGGTAAGTGGGGTGTCTTCCCACCATTCAAGGGGTTCCCAGCCTCGGGAGGTCGACTGAGCCAGCCCCAATTTGCCTTCCGATTTGTCTTGGAGGATAAGGGCTTGGGCTTCGCTTTTGTCGTCTTGCCAAAGCCATGCATTGGTCAGTTCTGAAGCGTCCTTCACCAAAACATCAGCAGTTCCGTCGGCACGAAGAAGTTCCAATTCGAGACCCTTTCGTTTCAGGGATAACATGCCCGTACCAGGATTCAAATTCAAGGTCTCCGGAGATCCTGGAAAAGCATGCTGAAGGATGAATTGGTTGTTCTTCCATCGTCGCACTTCCACTCTGTCGGGAGACGATCGTTGAACCCACAATGCGTTCTCTGTTTCGTCCCAAAAGAGGTTTTTGATCCCGCCTCTGTCGAGCGGCTGAGATACCCAATGTTTGAGGCCCCATGGGGTGTTTTGAGCAACATAGATGTCGGAGAGGTCCCCAACGAGGATGTCTTCGAGCCCATCTTCATCGAAGTCGCCTTGAGCGCCGAGACTCGGCACAACAGGCAAGTTTTCAAAGCTTGCGCTTGACTGCCACCACATGTGAGTGGGGTGAGACAAGGAGGGAGGGTTCACTTGCGCCCTCAACAGGCCGCATTGCGATGCGAAAAAGAGGATGAGCAACAGGGAAGTTCGGCGAAGTGGGCAGGTGAAATTCATGATTGAGTGAAAGGAACTGTGAAAATGTGAATCACAGTACAAGCAAGCTCTGCGACATGTGTGAAGATGTGTTTTCATCGCTCATATTGGGGGTTTTTGTTGAAGTGTTCATCCAACAAGTCACGTCAAACATGGGCCGCAATCGCTGTCGCAAACGGGTCTTTACATATAAGATTTGCGCTGCCAAGTGGTTGAGTCGATTCTTACCGTGAACAAAAATTGTACGCCATGAAATTCTCTCCCTTCGCGCCTGTGCTCCTTCTGCCCGTTTTCATCCACTCGGACACCGCATTCGCTCAAGTTCCAAATTTCGCCCCACAAGAGGGGTTGGTAGGCTGGTATTCAATGGACGGGAACGTTGATGATTCCGGCGATCTAGGACTGGACGGTTCTGCCACGAATTTGCTTTGGACCGAAGACAGGTTTGGAAACCCCGATGGCGCATTGGATTTGTCTCAGCCGGCCGACGATTACGTGGATTTGCCCTCAGAAACCGATGCGCTGTTCGATTCCACCATCACTCTTGCGATGTGGGTGAATTATCCGGCCGTGCCAGGTCAAAAAATCTTCCATCAAGGCCCCACGCCCGGGTTGTACGATAATTTCTCTATTCTCATCTGGGACATTGCTTCAACAGGTGACATGGCCATTCGGCTCTACACCGAGTCCTCTTCGTATGCCTCATATTCATACCAACAGCCCGAGGGGTGGAAGCATTTGGCCTTCACAGTGGATGGCGCCCAATACAGCATTTACGTCGACGGGATTGAAGTGAAGACCGGGAATACCGCGATTGCCTGGGAGAACAGCCTCGGAACCGTGCGTATTGGCGAGTCCATTTTTGGCAATCCATACAACTACCTCGGACAAATAGATGATCTGGCCCTCTGGAATCGCGCACTCTCCGCCGAGGAGGTGGCAGGAATTTACCTGGAGCAGCCCATTGTGCCTGGTTGCACAGACCTCGCTGCGTGCAATTTCAACCCAGAGGCCACTGAAGAGGACGGATCGTGCCTCAACGAAGGGTGCAATGACCCTGCGGCGTGCAACTTCAACGGGCTCCATGTCTGCACGGTGGATTGCATCTATCCCGCCGTTGGTGAGGACTGTGGGGGAGGAGATGGCCTTTGCGGTCCAGGGACTTTCTGGAATGCGAATTCTCAATTGTGTGAAGTGTCGCTCGTGGGTGACAGCGACCTCGATGGATGCGTGACGACGTCCGATTTGCTGAATTTGTTGAGTTTGTATGGAGGCTGTTGGGACTTGGAAGCTCAATCCTTTGCGTGCGGCGCGGATCATGTGTCGTATCACGGCCACGATTACGCCACAGTGCAAATCGGTGAGAATTGCTGGTTTGCGGAAAACTTGCGCACCGAACTCTTCGCCAATGGCGATTCCATCTCGGTGGCGTTGGAGCCCTCGGATTGGGCTTATTTTGGGGAGGCTTCCTTGTCTTCGGTGTGTGCTTTGGGCTACGACAGCACCGAGGTGGTGGACGAGCGTGGACTGTGGTACAATTCTTTTGCGGCTCGCGATGAACGCAACATTTGCCCTTCGGGTTGGCACGTTTCGACTGAGAATGACTGGATACAGATGGAATTGGGATTGGGCGCGCCAGTGGCTGCCTACGCCCCTGATCAAGCCAATTTTCCGAGTGAGGTTGCCGTTCCCTTGATGTCCTCGGAGCAATGGAATGGGACCAACTCGACCGGATTCAATGCCGTGAAGACCGGGTTCATTTGGGGCCCGGGAAACAACGGTGTTCCCGGCCATCCGTCCGGCACAAATACGGGAACCTGGATGTGGTCGGTTGTTCCTGGAGCCAACGACAATGACTCCTACAAGTGGCGTCGGAAAATTGAAGGCTTCATCAGCGTCGCGTCAACTTCGAGCTTTGGAAACGGCATGGTAGTGCGTTGCGTTCGCGATTCGGATTGACGGCAGGCGGACCGTTGTCTCCTTTGTGCGTGTCAAGTCTTGTCAATCGGTCAGAGAAGATTCAACCTCACCTGACCTTCGAGGTAGGTGACTGCCTGCCCTGAAACGAGGACATGTTCCGGCAAAATTTGGAGGTGCAATTCCCCACCTCGGGAGGACCGCTGCACGGCATGCAGCAGCGTCGACCCAAGGCGCTCGGCCCAAAAAGGCCCCGAGGTGCAATGCGCTGACCCGGTTACAGGGTCCTCCAAAATCGTCGCTTGAGGCGTGAAAAAGCGAGACACAAAGTCGCATTGCATCCCAGGCGCGGTGACAATTACGCCTCCTGTTCCAAGGTTGATGCGGTCAAACAAGGAGCGATCGACCGCCAAGTGGACGACATCCGTTTCGTGTTCGTAGACGAGGAGGTAATCCCTGGCCTTGTACACCTCACGCGGTTTTTTGCTCAAGGCCTCGCCCAATTCCACGGGCAGGATGGCCGGTTCAGGTGCGCGGTTGGGCAACACCATTTCGTACCCCCGCGGGTGCCTTGTGACCACCAAGGTTCCGCTGAGGGTCTCGAAAGCTACTTCGTCGAGGTTGGGCTCCAGGTGGGTAAGGACGACGTGCGCTGAGGCCAACGTGGCGTGTCCGCACAAGTCCATTTCCAAATCCGGGGTGAACCACCGAAGCCGGTAGCATCCTTTCCCGCCGAAGAGAAACGCCGTCTCCGCGACCGCGTTTTCTTGTGCGAGTTGGAGAAGAACCTCGTCGGGAAGCATTTCCTCCAAGGGCATGACGCAGGCAGGGTTGCCGCTGAACACCTGGTTCGTGAAGGCGTCGACTTGGAAGAGGGGCAGTTCCATGGAGGCAAGGTACCGTGTGAAGGGCAGTTGTCCGCCCAAACGTGGTTATCCTTGCAGCCATGACACGTCGGCTTTGGGCACAATTATCTGGTCCGCTGGGTGCCGCACTTGTGGCTGCATTGCTGCACGGCTTTGGTGCGCCCGACGACGTGGTGCGCGTGCTGGCGGCGGCGACGTGGATGCTTTTGTGGTGGATGGCCGAGGCGGTGCCCTTGGGTGTGACCTCCGTGCTTCCGATTGCCCTCTTTCCCTTGCTTGGGATTTCAGACGTGGCCACCACCACGGCGCCGTACGGTTCGCACTACGTGTTCCTGTTTCTGGGCGGATTTCTCCTCGCCATGGCGCTGGAGCGCTGGAACTTGCACCGGCGGTTTGCCTTGACCGTGCTCGTGGCGGCGGGAGGACGGCCGCGGCGGTTGGTCGGGGGCTTTATGCTTGCAACCGCTGCACTAAGTATGTGGATTTCGAACACCGCAACGACACTCATGATGTTGCCCATTGCGTTGTCTGTGCTGGGCAAAGTGGAAACCGCGGCTCACCCAAGGCTTGGGGTGGCCTTGCTTCTTGGAACGGCCTACGCCGCCAACCTCGGCGGCATTGCCACACTGGTGGGGACGCCGCCCAACGTGGCCATGGCTGGCTTGCTCGAGGAGCATTTTGCCCTTTCCGTGCCCTTCTTGGAATGGACCGCGATGGCCCTGCCGTTCTCGGCGCTGATGCTGTGGGCTACGTACTTTTTGTTGACGCGTGTGCTGTGTCGCGTTCGGCCAGAGCCGCTTGAAAACGGGGTGGAGGGTTTGCGCAATGAACTCCGAAACCTCGGCGCCTGGAGCCCGGCGGAGCGCCGCGTGGGTGCCGTGTTTGTGTCGACTGCGCTTTTGTGGATGACGCGTCGGTGGCTCGTGGCATGGTGGGGTTGGCCGCTTTCAGACACGTCCATCGCCATGACGGCCGGGGTGTTGCTGTTTGTCCTTCCCTCAGGAAATAAGGGCGTGCCTCTGATGACGTGGGAAGAGGCTCGTCGACTTCCCTGGGACATCCTTTTGCTCTTCGGAGGCGGACTTGCCCTTGCAGGTGCCCTTAAGTCGGCTGGCGTGCTTGACTTGGCGGCTTCGGCTATTGCGGCTCAGCAAGGATGGCCCGTGGCGTTGTTGGTTCTTGTTTTTGCAGCGGCTTCACTCTTGTTGACCGAGGTGATGAGCAACCTTGCCTTGACCGTGGTGATGGTCCCTGTGGTGGGGCAGGTGGCCCTCAATTGGGGCGTGGATCCGTTGCTGCTTGTTGTTCCTGTGACGATGGCCAGCAGCTGCGCTTTTATGCTTCCAATGGCCACGCCCCCCAACGCCATCATCTTCGGGAGCGGTCAAATCCGGATGGGCGAAATGGCCCGCGTCGGGTTGGTGCTCAACGTGGTGGCCGTTCTTTTGGCTTGGGTTTGGGCGGTCTGGGTGCTGCCCACCTGGGTTGAGTGGTTGGGCGCGTAGCTGAAAAAACGCCGGCCGGTGCAACGGCTTGATTCGCCGTGTGGTTTAAGTTGCAGAAAACTCTCACAGATGAAACACCTCTTCTCTCTGGCTTTGACGGCGCTGCTTGGTGCCGGCGTTTGGGCCCAAACATCCTTGACCACCGCCGTGGACTTCACGGTCACCGACCTCGATGGAAACGCGCACACCCTGTCGGAATACTTGGACGACGGCAAGTACGTGTGCATCGACTTCTTCGCCTACTGGTGCGGCCCCTGCGCGGCACACGCCCCCTTCTTTACGGAAGTGTACCACATGTACGGGTGCAACGGCGGCGACGTGATTTTCCTCAGCATGGAATACGAAGGAACGACGCAACAAACGCACGATTTTGAGGTGGCCAACGCTGGCGAGAACCCTGCACCCGCCATTTCCGGCATGGACGGCGGCGGCTTGCAGGTGCACAACGATTATTCGATTTCAGCCTTCCCCACCTTCATCTTGATTGACCCTGAGTGGAACATCGTGGAGCAGGACATTTGGCCGATGGACGTCAGCATCTTGGATGGCGTTCTTCAGAGCTA
>Ga0255774_10003081_pt1 | contig 12375 bp, 16 predicted proteins | sample 101ome_17_FD_179972 | JGI IMG/M metagenome (GOLD analysis project Ga0255774, IMG submission 179972) | Coastal salt marsh microbial communities from the Groves Creek Marsh, Skidaway Island, Georgia - 101407AT metaG (version 2) | ecosystem: Environmental > Aquatic > Marine > Intertidal zone >...
TGAGAGATGTTTTATATTTGTCGTGCACGTGCACACGCTTAAACTGTTGCATATCCCGGATAACCTTAAGGCTACCCGGGTTCACACCGACAATACCATAAGAAGACATCTTAATGATATAAGGCGCGTTTCTTTTATATTAGTTCCAACCAAACATGGAAATGTCTGTGTATTCACACCATGGATACACTTCTTCGTGACCCACGAAGTTTTGAGCTCGGATTCCCGCCTCTTCGCACTCTCTGCATATATCAATGTTGTCATCAATGATGAGATCGATCGCCAAGCTTCTGCATATGTCAACCTTTTTGATTTCGTGGTCGGTAAAACTGTTCGTGATGACCACATCGTCGAACATACCTGGAAAATTTCTATTTAACCACTCTTCGGTCTTATCTCTCGAACACGCCTGTCTTCCCGTCACGGCATATATTTTTTTAGATCTACCCCTTAATCTAACTACCCCGAGTTGTGAATTAAATATAGGTTTTAATTGTGTAAATTCAGAGGAATTATAGAATTCTGTTACCATGCGCCTCGATTCGTCTTCTGAAATGTCAAACATTTCTCGATACAAATACTTATATTTCGTATTAGATGGAGGCATTTTGTATCCTCTCCATTTCGCCATGGGCTTCACGAATGGAACGAGGACTTCATCGATATCAATGGCAACTCTCTGCATTTATTACTACATCATTCATAATCTCTAAATGCAATTCCTACCGGGAATCTAGGAACACCTAGATCAGTTAAATTTTGATACTTGACGGTAAGCATCTTATCAATGTACTTGTTGCCATTCTTAAACATTTCACGGCGTTTCTCTTGTGTTCCTTCAGGTCTCACGGTAAATTCTTGACCGTTTTCAGTGACACACACCCATATGGGAGTTCCAACATCTTTACCCGTACACTCTCGCATTCCGATGACTTTGTATTCATCTGTCTTAAAATCCTTGAGTTTTAAAAGGTAATTGCTTCTCTTACCAATTTCATAAACACTCGAGGGTTCGCGAATCATGGTTCCTTCATATCCAGCATCCATGTACTGTTTGTGTACTATTGGGAGATCACTCTTTTTTTTGACCCATCTCGTCTCCACGGTAACACGTTCGAGTCTTTCGTCGAACGTCAGGTCTGGCTGATTTGTGTCAAAATAGTCAAACACATGAAATTCCAGGGCTTTGGGATTCGTCTTAAAAAGACTTGTAATTTCCTCAAATGTTTTGTTTGGATCGTAGCATTCGCCATCCAGGTATTCACCCTCTTTGAGACCTTTTCCAAGATGTTCCGTACCAGGTACAATTTTACCAGTTCGAGATATACCACCTTTCTTAGATACAAGGAGACGAACACCGTCAATCTTTGGTTGAACATAGAATGGTTCACTAATGTATTTGTGTCTATCTTCCCATTTGTTTGCTAACATGGGGAGAATGGGCTTCTCTTTTTGGTTTTCCCACATGGTTCTCGCACGTTTGAGAGCGCTATCATATCCAAGCTTCACGTGTATAGTGGAAACAGACTCTTTTCCACCAACCATACCAGTCTTTTTGATGATATTGGCGGTGCCGTCGGAAAGCTTTTCGACACTGATGTCGAAGTAGCGCTTTTTGCCGTTTTTGTCGGTTTTAAAAATTGTTTCCATTATAGTAAGGGTAGATATGATTCCGGTCGTAAATTACGAGCGAATGGAGCGACTTAAGCCTCCCCCACCCACGAATATTCCATTAAATGCGAATACCGCGTGTGTAGTTATTATTATATTAGCTGTTATTGGTTTGTATAAAAGAAGCGTCGACGTTAGTCAATCGAGGTTACGACGTTATACTTGAGGCATTCTTCGACATTCAAGTAGATGTCCTTCTTCATGAGCTTCTTGAATTCCTTTTCTGGGATTTCAGTCTTTTCACCGTAAACCTTGGTGATCATGTCCATAAACTTGGAGCACGAATCCATCTCGTTCTTGAGGTCTTCAAACTTGCCCCAGAATCCATTGGTCGACAATTGGTGAATGAGGATGTGTGCATTCTTACCCATCCGGCGTTCGTGACCACCCAGCAACATGAAAGTGGCGGCACTACAGCAGGCACCTTGAGCGATGGTTGTGACCTTTACACGGGACTTTTCAATGATGTTCATAGCACTCAAGCCCGCAAACATTTCACCCCCATCACTACAAATGTGAATTCGGATTTCTGGCTTGTATCCCGGGCATTCGATAGTTTGTTTGAGCAACTTCACCTCGAGTTTCTTGAATTCTTCTGTAAATTCAAGAATATCGTCCGTCGTCACGTCAGAGAAGAAGAACATTTCATTTCCAATGATTCGAGTGGTCTTGAAATCATCTTCGCCAGTGGTAGCAATTGGCAAGATAGATGGAGCTGGCATCTTTTATAAAATCAAAGTGTGTATGTTTTAAGTAGGTTTCGGTTGGTATTCTTTGATCTTCTTTTTGATTTGTGAAACCTCCCTTGGTTTAAACTTATTACCGACCGCGAGGTGATTTATGACATCAAAATCTTGTGGTGTGAGATCGTAATGTGTGTACATCTCCATATCCCCATTTTTTGCGTATTGTCTTAATAGAGAAAGTTCCTCGTGTTTCATCCCACCCGTTTTGAGACATATCTTTTTGTATTTTTGGTTCCGCATTTTGTAATTTCCAAATTTTGTCCAAAAACTACCAGGTCTTATGATATTTTCATCTATCTTTTCACCTAAATAATATTTCGGTGTACTCACTACGGCGTGTATGAAATAACTCATGGAGTCCCACATACCATGATATATACCATTATCGTGTATATCTGCGTCCGATAATCCACGGGCTATCTCATTTATTTCGACACCGTTTGATTCTGGATAATTTTCGTGTATCATACCCCAAATGTGACCGTGTTCAGACATGGCATCCATATCACGGAAATCACCCTTTTTAGTGAGAATAGATATCGCGAGTTCTTTTGGTTCAATGAATGTATCTTTATCGTCAGACAAGTCCAAATAATGAAAAAAATTATGTATGTTTCCTTTGCATTTTTCTGCCATATGTAATGCTCTTTTGTCATTCTGCCTGAGTGTGGCTATTTGATCGGGTGTTCTTTTTGGTACTATTATGAGTTTGAAATTTGGTAACATGCAAACACTCGTAGAACATACCACAAATGACCCTTTTGTGTAAGATCCACCCTCTGATATGTAATCTATGATCTGCCTTTGTGCTATGACATCATGTCTATAATCTTCCATAAACACGTGTAATTTTGAGTTTTTCATCTCATCTCTCAATTTAAATCCAGGTGTAAATTCAATGCTATTTTCATTATTCAAAACACTCTCTAATATGAAAGTTTTGCCAGTACCGTGGCTACCACAAATCATCACATTTTCGCCATCTCTTACGTATTTATCCAATAAATCTATTTCTTTTTTGTGAAGCGTATAAAGTGTGGGCTTTTTTTGTGTCTTTATTTTAACAAAGGCGTCCATGACTGAAAATAAAAGTGATGACCTCGCTAATCAGGCTATAGATATTATTTTTGAAAATAATGCTATTCAAACTAGAATCATAGACCCGATAAAAAGGAGGTTATTTCCTTACTTATTATGTATTGGTTTCTTTAATTTAACTTTGTTCATTCTTGTCGCATTCATAGCGAATCATTTATTCAATCATTCTTCTTCCTCTTCCTCTTCTTGAGTAGCTGATTCTACATCAGTTTCCTCTACCACTTCTTCTTTTGGTTGTACCACTTTCTTTGTGATTGTTTCTACCGCGGCATTCATGCGTCGCCGAATTCCAGTTTTTTTGAGTGGATCTTCCATTTTTCGTTGACCGGGCATGACGCGTCCACGCAATTCATCGAGTTCATCTTTGAGTTCGTTTTGCGACATGATTTGAGTTGGATCCTTGAGTAGACTCATGATGGAATACTCCTTGATAGCCTTGAATGGCATGATTGGGTGAATGTGCAAAATTTCTGGTTTTCTAAAGATGTTATCATCTGGGAACTCCTTATCGAACGCAGTCAAGATCTTCTTTGGGATCGGTGGGCTTTGTTCGATGAGTCGATCCATCTCTTGTTGACAATCGTGAACCATCTGCGCACCATCAGATGCCCTGTCCACGAGCGGAAGGTTAAGTTCGAGTCTGATTTTACGCGACAATTTGCCGTACAACTGAGACGCAGAGCGGTGACTTTCCATCAATTCATTAATCTTGAGGAACTGCATGATGGTCGCGATGATACCCGCGATGAGGTTGAGACCACCGATGATGGCGGGGACTGCGGAGCGAATACTTTCAGGGAATTGCTCTTGGGCAAAGTTTGCCGTACCGGTGATGGTCGAGAGTACGATAACGGGGAGTGTAAAACGCATACTCAGGGTTTGAAACATCAAAAATGCTTGGTAGTTCATGTATCTGTAACACGCCGCGGCTTCACCCCAGTCCTGGAGAACTTTTTCTTGCTGGGTGTGCCACTTTTTTGGCGCATCTGGTTTTTCGATATCTTTTGGGAAACCCACGATCATATTGTTCTCACTATTTTCTTGGCTCATATTAATAGTAATGAACATTATATTCTACATTCACCTATTACTGTTCTTGTCTGTACTCATAGTACCATTTCTTAAAAACAAAGAGCTTTTAGAACTTTACAGTATACTTATACCATTCATATTTTATCATTGGTCAGTCAATGATGACACTTGTGCGTTAACCCAGATGGAAATGTATGTCACAGGAAACAGTAAGGAAGAGACTTTCTTCGGGAGAATCATGGGACCCATCTACAAGATGGATGACACGGACGCAAACAAACTACTAAAAACTGTCATGTTTGGTTTGTGGTTGCTCGTGCAATATAGATTGGGTAGAATAGTTCTCGCCTAAGTCAAGTGTGTCCATACTAAAAATCAAAACAAAAAATATGCCTTCTTACGCTCCAGTTTACGATTACAGATGGGGATCCGGTACCAACACGGTGACAGATCGATCTATTTTACATAGTGCACGAAAGTTCTTAATCGTAAATGGGAGAAAGCGTGAAATCAATTACATTCCTAGAATAGGTGATCACGGGATTCACGGGGGTGTTTTGCAGATCATGCGTGGTCAACGTGTTATCAACTACCATTAGATAAAAAATAGATGTTATGTATGTAATAATGGATTACAAAGAACCAAAGAAACGCGTCACCAAAAATGACAAGAAACATAGTAAACAGGTGTACTCCAGTAAACACGTGAGAATTAAGACCGATATATTATTAAAATCTAAGACTAATAATAATGAAGTCCAAAACTAAACACACGGCTTTGCTTATAACCATATTTGTTTTGCTACTCATAATTTTGTATATGCTCACGACTCCTCCTAAGATTCAGCGCATTCACACGAGAGAAAGGGTCGAAGTTCCAGTTCAGATCCCAGTTGAAAAAGAGTTCAGATCACCTCCAATCAAGGAGTACAAGCCCGAGCATGTGCAGCAGATGGGTGTTTTGCTGGGAGAAAATAACGAGACGCTTCCTCTCTATGGCAAAGAAGTTCGTGGGCGACGCGATAGATATCATTACTACACGGTAACACCCGGTGATCAGATGTATTCTCTTCCAGTGTCTATGGGTGAAAGAGACTGCATGGATGATATTGGATGTCAAGAAATTTACGGGAATGAAACCGTAAACGTGTTAGGTCAGTCTGGTGACTTTTCCGCGAAATTGTATCGAACTGATAACTTCTTTTAGGCTTTATCTTCTTCTTTTTTAGGAATCGCCGCTAGTACGCGGTGATAGGTATCCAAAGTTACTAAACACGATAGAGCCACACACGCGCCTAAAGACGCGAACCCAACTGGTTTCAATGGTACTGGAACCCACAATCCTATGAACTTCTTTCTCATTATGTTTGTTATCATGATGCAGCAGCATAGGATACACAAAGCTGACATGGAATAGTGTTTGTTCTTGTCGAATGGTACAGTTGGACTGAATGCATCCTGACCCGGTATGATATTTATACCTAGTAGATTAAGTATTGGCAATATCAAAAAGATCATTTATATTTACACAGATTTTATATTGAGACCAAACTCAGTATTCATGAACTTAATCGCGTCAGACATGTTTGGGTGACTCCATAAGAGCCACCTGGACCAAAAACCAGCGGTCTTCAAACCCGAGATTCCCCAATCCTCGAGTTTGCTCCGTCTCAATCGTAACATTCGCTCGTGCACACGTTCTGGATCACTAAATTTACGCGTGTCTCCACCTCCGTGTCGTAAAACATAGAGTCTCATTCTCATGGGATCTTTGTGTATGGTATAGTCAGTGTATCCCTTACCACCAAAGTCTACGTGATCACCGTTAGGAAATGTGACCCTATATTTTTTATCACGGATCGGACTTTTTTTGAGAGTGACTCTCATTATTATTTATATCCGAAAAATTTTACAAAAAAATTATTTTTATTTTTAAAACTTTTTTCTTTCAAAAGAAAGTTTTAAAAAAAATATTTTTTTTTCTAAAAAATTTCTGAGATTATAAAAAAATTATTTTTATTTTTAAAACTTTTTTCTTTCAAAAGAAAGTGTAAAAAAAAATAAAATTTTTTATTCATTTTTTTCGAGAAGACCACTAAATAAATTTAGGATATCGGTGAAGTAGTCGAAGGATGCACCCACGAAGTTACCTTCATAGTTTCGTCTCAGTATGTTATTGGTATCATAAACAACGAACAAAGCAAACAGGGGTATGATGATTTCCGTGTATTTCTTACCGGAGAATAACCTTAACAAAATCAAACCTATCAGTGTTACGAACAACACAGAACCGAGTGCACGAAGATCGTACCCGAGCATGTATGTGATGATACCGAGTGTAAACATGGCAATGAAAATCGTGACTGCATCGAGAAGTGCTTCTTTCGCGTCTTTCTTACCTCTCACACCCAAGAACATACCCGCGACGGCGGACATGGCGGTGAAAAGCATGAATCGCGTGATGATATTCTTGGTGAACGCGAACATGAGAAGTGCGACGAACCACGCGATCATGTATGTGAGTGCATTCTTGGCGAACGCCTCACTCATTTTTGGGTCTTCTATGGTAGCTTTCGCAAAGCCATATGTCACGAGTGACTGAAATATCAAGTTTGCGAAAACCTTGGATAGGAACATTCTATTAATATACACATCTAAATTAATTTAGTTTTTCAAGAGCGCGTAGTGGTGGTACAAGTGTATACCATTGATGTACAAACCAACTGCGAGTGGGAAAAGAAGACCTGGACGCTTCTTGTATACGGCTGGGAGTGCCATGAGAACGGCGAGGAGCATCATCGAAAAATAGATCACTGGTGGTGCAATCAATCCGGTCTGCGTCCTATTGAGACCCATGAAGAAACGCTTGTCGAGAGTATCGACTTCTTCGGTTGGCTCTGGTGCGTAGTATTCCTTTCCTTTATAACCTGGCATTTATTATAGATGGAGAAAATAATCAAGTGTCTCCTGTTTCCAATCGTGATGATAGCGTTCGATTACTTTAAGAATCCGATCGATCGCTTATATTTTAGAAAACCACTCAGACCACTCGTGGGTATTAGAAATACACTCATAGATATGTTATTATACAAACCATTTTACCATCCACAAGATTTTAGTGACGTGTGGATATTGCGATTATATCATAGAGAAATGCTTGAAGCCGTGTACGAAGGGATGGGTGAGGCGAAGAAGTACTATTTCCACGATGAAGATGCATGGTTTGAGAATACGGATAAGTATTACTATTACAAACTCGAAGATTTCCCACTCATAAAAAGGCGCGTAGACATGATGCCGAGTGTTGTGGGTGGTATGATAGCCGTAATGGATGGCCCGATATCTATTCCGCCTCACCGTGCGGAACACAACTTATATCTTCGATACCATCTCACGCTTGAGGGTACGAGCAAACTCGATACTGAATTTGATACACACGAACATAAGGCGGGAGAAGATTTCATTTTCGATCATTCGAGGTACCATAAAGTTGAAAAGACCACGGATGATAGAAGGATTGTACTTATTTTAGACATTAAAAGATTTTAACATACGAGATGGTGTCTACACACGGCTTCATATGATTCAGAACCACCCACGAATTCTACTTCATCCGTGTATACGGTGCGTTTCGTGAATGGACCCAGTGTACCATCTTTACACCTCATGCACAAAGCTGATAGCTTCGTAACACTTTCTGCTACAGGTATGCACTCTAAAATTTCACCAAACTTATCTTGTTTATAGTCAGCATCTAGACCCGCAACGATCACTGTCTTTTTTAGAAATAAACACATGTGTACAAAATCTTTGAGATTAGTAAAAAACTGCGCTTCATCTATAGCGACGACTTCCGAATCACAAAATCCTTCATTCAATAGTGTGTCTGCGAGGTGATTTACTTTTATGCAATCAAATTCTACTTCATCGTGTGTATGAATCACTTGTTCTGCAGACCTCGTATCTTTTGCGGAGTTTATCACAGATATCTTCTTACCTAGAACCTTGTATCTCTTAAGACGCCGGATCAGCTCCGACGTCTTACCAGAAAACATGTTGCCTATGATTATTTCGAGACTCATCTTATCCAAATCTAGACTTTTTTGTTTAACTAAGTCAAAGGTTGAACACCTAAAATTAAAGATGATTCACAGGGCGTATTATAACGGACAAATTGGGTTGTACTGCACTGAAACTGGTCGTGTTAAATTTGGTGACAAAGTGTTTCACAGCATTGAAGAAGCGATTAAATTTTTCGGAAAGTAAAGTATGGCGAAGATCATCACGGCACAGTTTCTCACTTGGAAACTCATGGAGTTAGATACGAACACACGGATTAAACGCACGAAGATGCGACCACCTGTGAAATGCTGTCCACACTGCAGAGACAAGAAGTATGTGTATAACCCAAAGACAGATTCATACAACGCGTGTCGTAGATGTAACAAGGAGGAAAAGAAGGACTATAATTGGTTTGACCTTTAGATTAAATCTGTATTATAAGTAAGATGACCCTCACCGATCAGGAAATATCTAAGAAAGTTCGCGAACTGCGAAGAACAAAGGGTCCATTATACGCACCCCTTAAATATTTCAGAGGGCTCAAGACACTCAAGGACGTAGAAACTAGATACATGAAAATGAAAAAGAAAACATACACGAAATTCTCTACCGATAAGAACGTGAAAACGCGCACCTCCTCGTACACGAAACGATTCCGCGAAAAGTACCCGAACGCGAAGTCCCTCCCCGAAATAGCGAAGGCAACGAAGATACCACTAAAGACACTGAGAACCGTGTACGATCGAGGACTCGCCGCGTGGAGAACCGGACACCGACCGGGCGCTTCTCCACAGGCGTGGGCATATGCGAGAGTGCATAGTTTTGTTATGAAAGGTAAGACGTATTACACGGCGGATAAAGATTTAACCAGTTCTGCGTCTTAATGTACCCCTGCGTTCATAAGTTGCAAGTTTATTTCTATTAGTTGCTGCTGCATCTACCTTTTTAATTATTTCGTTTGCGGTTAGTTTTCCGTTATCGTATTGTTTGAGATAACCATTTACGAATACGTTATTTAGTTTTCGTTTTCGTATTTGCATCTCTAATTTTTCTCGAGCCGTGTTATTTTCCCATGTTACTCTTTTTTTAGGCATCGAAGGTCTCTGCTTAGCTGGTCTGGGTGGGAGTGTCACTTTACTACCTGGTGTAGCTGACCGTTCAGTATTGTTACCCGATTGGGTATTGTTCATCATAGGTGGTGTATTTAAAATTGTACTAAATCCATAAATGGTCAGACCACTCTTAGCATTTTTAGCTCCAAGTTTACTTACATCTTCTATAAATAGTTTCGGGGATTGTCCAAATAGATGACGTTGTACATATCCAGACATACCAACAAATGCACCATCAAATGTAGCTCCACAAATATTTTTATTAAGTTGTTTTTCTATCGCCGATACTACTAAAATTTGCATTAAATCACCAAACAACTTTGATATTTTATCACCCGGTGTGTTTGAATTTCCGGCATTAGCTTTTTTAACACTCGTTTTAATTTCTTTACCATTTAAGAGGTATTTAAATCCGGAATTTTCTTCCTTCATTTCTATTTTGATCACGCCACCAAAATTAAATGTAAATTTTTGAAGATTAAACCTAGTTGATGGTATTTCATTAGAATTGAATAGTTTTGTTTGTAAAATGTCTATCAAACCACCGGGTTTACCCATACCACCCCTCGTTTTATTCTGACCTCTACCTGGATCGAGTAAATTTGGTAGAGTAACGAATCGTTTAACAAATTTTTGTTCTTTTGTACCACCTTGTGCTACATATATAGAATTATCTATAAGTTTAGAGAAACTATTAAGGCTACTTTCTGAATCTATGCACAAATGTATCGTATTAGCACCTGGTTTTCTGAGTCTGGATATACTACGGCCAATGTCGCGTTTTGGTATATGTATACGTTTACCGGATTTCCATAGATCTGCAAAGTGTTCTTTGTGTTTCCGTTCCAATTCACCTGCAATTGTTATATCAACTTGTTGTTTATTTGTGTATTTTATTATTTCATATTTTAAGAGTTTTTTTACCAATTCGGATTCTTTATTGAATTTTACATTCTTGTTATCTGTAAGTCGTTTTGCTATATCACCTTCTAAAAAACTGGAAAATCCATATTGATCTTTAGTCAATAGATCATCATGTTTAAGATCTCCCCATATCATAAGCAGAAAATCGTGAACTACATCTTTTTCATTAAAATTATATGTAGTTTTTTTAACTGTGAATGATCTTTTAATGAGTACGTTAAGTTTTTCTTTAAGAAGGGATTTAGTTTTGTTGAGGTTTTTGGGTATTATTTGTTGGGTACCTGGGACGTTTTTCTGTGCACTTATCATGGCGACAGCAATTGTTCTTTTGTTTTTATTAGTCTGTTCATTTCTCAATTTAGCCAATTGTTCAAAAGTAACCTTTGGTCTATAATTTTTTTTAACTGTTTTTCTTATTTTATTGGGATCGTTATACGTTATTCCTACTTCATGTGCAATTTTTATTGCCGTTTTAATTGGTATTTTCATGGGACTTATCCCCGATTCTAGTTGTTTCTTACCCAATAGTAAACGCTGACTTTTAGTAAGACCATTGTTACTTGCTTTTGATTTAGGTGCGGTCTTTGTCTTGGCCGCGGTCTTTGTCTTGGTCGCGGTCTTTGTCTTGGCCGCGGTCTTTGTCTTGGTCGCGGTCTTTGTTTTGGGTGGTATAGTTCTACCTGGCGTTTTTCGTGTGTCTTCTGGTGAGAACTTACTAGCCTGTGTTCTAATTCTACTTGTTGCAGTTCTACCAGACATCTTACATTAAACACACAAAAAAAGTACCTAAGTCACATTGACATATCATTAAAATCACAAGACTCAGTCAAACATGAACTCTCAATCTATCGCTACCTACATCGCCAACCTTGAAAAGGAGAACGCCGAACTCAAAGAGCGTCTCCGCAAATGTGAAGAAGAAAAGGCTATCCTGGAATACGAAACCATGCTTCATTACGCTGAAGTGAGTGACGACGAATCCGTTGCATCCAACTTCGACTCTGACTCCGAATATGAAACAGAATCTGAACCTGAATCTGAATCTGAATCTGAATCTGAATCGGAATATGATGATAACTTCTTTGTCTGTTACAACTTACCTCTCACCGAAGCTTTCGATGAGCTCGCCAAAGAGGAAGAAAATGAATACAAGAAAGCTGTGTACGAAAGAGCTGCCAATCTGATCTACCACCTTGATTTCAAGGTAACCAACGGCGAAGAACTTTCCCACATGTGTGGTATCGGAAAGGGTACCGTCCGAAAAATAAATGAATTTCTTGAAACCGGTGAAATTAAGAGGTCCAAGACATTCACTACGAATGAAAACATTGCCGAGCAATTGGATTTACTCGCGAACTCTGAGAAAAACACTCACAAGAGTGAGGCTTATAAGAAAGCTGCCGACGCTATCCGTAAACTTAAATTCGAAGTCACGAACGGCAGTGATATCTCCAAAGGGCCCCAAAAGGTACCCGGTATCGGTAAAGGTATCGCGGGCAAAATCGATGAATACATCGTGACCGGTAAAATTAAGAAGCTCTCGGGCTAGTAGAATACGTTTTAATCATCAGATATCAACATTTTCCTTACTTCATCGTACACGACACTCAATAGCGCCACCTTGTACGCGAGAAACCCGACGAATGTCGCACCGTAATCGAAATCAAACGCAAACGGTGCACTGTTCCACACAGTTTCAAATACAGCGGTTCCAACGGGAGCCAATAACT
>Ga0255774_10003104_pt1 | contig 12327 bp, 6 predicted proteins | sample 101ome_17_FD_179972 | JGI IMG/M metagenome (GOLD analysis project Ga0255774, IMG submission 179972) | Coastal salt marsh microbial communities from the Groves Creek Marsh, Skidaway Island, Georgia - 101407AT metaG (version 2) | ecosystem: Environmental > Aquatic > Marine > Intertidal zone > Salt...
CTCTCCACGCGATCAAAAAAGCGACCAGAAACATGCACAGAACGATAAAGATGGCAACGTACAAGTCAGAGTGTTTGCCACCTTTTAACTGAGCGGAGAAATGTCTCGTTTTCGAAGCCATTTTTTTATGTTTGTGTGTGTTCAGAAAAGTCAATTTTTTTTTGAAGAGTGTCGTTTTTTTGTGTTTTTTTTTTCCCGACTCCCCCTTATTGAAACCCTAAAGAATGAACAAATGGATTCATCGATTCAACTTACATTAAACGCGCGCAACAAGAAGGGATAAGTATCCTTAAAACATCTCTCCGGTTTGGCGTCTCGCGTCTCTGCTTCTTACTTTTATTCTACTGATACTCGTTGTTGTTTGCGCGAAAAGAGAGTAAAAAACAGAGCGCGCGCGTCCCGCGAAAAGAAGAGCAAACACACACTTCTCTCGCGTTGTGTTCGCGCGCGTTGTTGGATAACAAACAAACAACGAAAAGATATCTAAACACAATGAACTTGGCTTCGACTTCTTCTCTTTCATCGAACGCTGCTCATCTCTCGAGAAGAAGAAGAAGAAGAACAACAACGAGAAGAGATGGTAGCGACGACAACGCGCAGCGCGGGCCTTTAACGATCACGAACGTCGCCCGATCGAAGGGGTTGCGCAGACGTTCGAAAGATGGACCGAATCGGTCCGGGAAAGTTTCGTTTTTCGTCACCGTGACCAGGAGGAGGAATAGTAGCGCTAGCGGTAATAATAGTAATAGCAGGAACGGCAACAGCAGCAGCGGCAATAATAATAAGAATAACGAGAACAACAACAACAACAACAACAACAGCGGCGAAGAGGAGGAGGATTTTTCCTCTTCTTCGAGTTTGTCGAATAATAATAAAGAACGCGTGGCGGTTATCGGCACGTTGGACGCCTTTGGCGGATGGGACTCGCGAGAGTGTTTGCAACTCGTTCAAACGCCGAACGACGCGGAGAAGTGGACCGGTAAGATTGAATTATCCGACGACAGGGCGTTCAGTAAAACTGAGCTGAAGGTGGTTTTGCTCGATCAGTTTCAAAACGTCATTCAGTGGTCTCCCGGGGAGTCTTTCTACGTCGAGTTGCCGGAGAGATGCGTGAAATACGAAATGACGGTCGATTGGCCGGTAGATGACGAGAGATTGACCGCGAGTTCTACGGCGAAAGTGGAAGTGAAAGCTTCGGAGAATAAAATTGAAACTGGCGGGGCGTGGTTAGCCTGGGATGGGCAGAAACCGTCGGCGAAGCAAGCCGACGCGATGAACGCATCCTCGGACGAAGGAGAGAAGGAAGAAGTCGTCGAGGCGACAAAAGATGACGACGACGACGACGACGACGACGACAACGACGACGACGCGCGAGAAGGAACAGAAAAGGTAACATCAGGAAGAAGTCGAAGTAATGGCAATGGAAATAACGAAAATAACGGCAACAACACAGATGAGGAAGATGAAGCAGGAGGAGAGGACGCTACGGCGTTGCAAAACGATTTAGCGGTTGAATTAGGCTACAGTCCCGGTTCGCACTTGAGCGGCATCAGAACAGGATTAGAAACGGAAATCGTCTATTCCGCAGCCGACCAATCTCGAGGTCGAGGCGTACAAATTGGTGTTTTAGAAGAAGGCGAACTCGTCGAAATCTGGTCCGAGCATGGCACCGAAGTCGGTAAAGGAATGCGCGTCGGAGACATATACATAGGTACCGTCGCGCGAGTTATGAAGGGCATGAACGCCTTGCTCGTGGATTTAACGGGTAAAGGACCGCCGTACGCTTTATTGCAAAAAGGCATCGACTCGCCAGCCATGGCATGGAAAACGAAAATAGATTGGGTCGATCGACCGGACGGTATGTATGTGCCCGTGAAAGTCAATAGGGCGAAAGGTTTACTTCGAAAAGCGCGCAAGTTGAAGTTGTTACAAGAGGAGTACGGAGAAGAAGCGGTTGCGAAATGTTCGCAGAAGCAACTGAAAGAGTTGATGAAGACATCCGAGTTGATTAAAGAGTGGGAAGAAAAACAGTTGTTCGAAGAAGAGTACGACAGAACAATCAACGGGAGCGTGGAAGAGGATGACGAGGATGACGACGACGACAATGATTCATCAAGTGCGTCTAAAGTCGGATCGACAAAAAAACGATGGGAAAGTGGCGAATGGGGCGATCTATGGGACGGCAGTGGTGGACCCTCGCCGAGTAAAGAGAAAAATTTATTGAATCGCGCGCGCGCGGCTGCTGAGGAAGCTGCTGCAGAAGAACGGCAAAGGAATGCCTTAGCATCCCGATCTTCCGAGTCGTGGCGAGGCGCTGGCGGGCGCTCGCCGCCGTCTGAGAGCCATTCGGCGCTTTATGGTGGTTCAGATGAAAACGACGACGATGACTACGATGAAAGCGATGATGAGTATGGTGGTAAAAGCAAACAAAAAGACAAAATACCTCTTGTCTCCTTGGAACCGTGGCGATTAGATTTGTCTGTCATCAAAATGGAACTCGCGGCTATGAAATCCGTCGAACTCGCGTTAGAAGCACCAACCAACGACGCTTTAGATTTTGAATCTGACGAATTTATGGCGAGTGTAGCTGGGCAAATGGATGATATTGAAGTGGACGAAGAAACTGGGGAAGTCTCGGAGGAGTGGATAGAAGAAGGCGACGGGGAGGATGGGATGGAAATCTTGTTTGGCGCGGAAGAAGTAGAAGTTGACGAGAGCGTAGATTTTGATGAGAGCGTGGATGAAGACGACGAGAAGAGTAACGCCGCGAAAATAGAAACAGCACGGACGTCAAGTGTTAATGGCGAAGAAGAGGAAGACTTTGGCGACGATCCAGAAGCAGGGAAGAGAAAAACGATTCGTAAAATTCGCGACAAATTTGGCGTCACGAAAGAAGATATTCGAGGCGCGTGCGCCACAAAATGGGAACAAGGACAACCAATCGTTGTCCAAGTCACTCGACTCGGTCAATTCAATAAAGGCCCGCGCGTTTCTGCCCGTCCAACGCTACCTGGGAGAAATGTTGTTTTGTGCCCGGATGGTGAAGGCGTGTACGTTTCTCGCAAACTCATCGGTCCGGCTCGCAAATACGTCAAATCGGTTGGTTTGAGCGTTTGTCCGTCTGATTCGGCGCTAATCATGCGCACCGAAGCCGCTGGCGTTGCACAAGATGCTTTAGAATTAGATATCAAACGTCTAGTGGACGACTGGAATTCGGTGAAGACTACCGCTGAGAAACTTGTAAAACAATCCTCCAGCCTTCAGAATGACTTCATGCGAAAGAAATATCGCTTGGACGGACATTTGAACTTATCCGCGAAGCAAGCGCATGATTACCCGGACTTGGAGCCGAGACGATTGCTGAACTCGGCAACTAGTGAGCAAGTTTTAGTCCGCGATTTGTTTGGTGAACGCATATCGAAGTTGTATGTGGACACGACGAGTGCGTATGAGGCAATTGTTGACGATCTCACCAGAGCGGGCGCCTCGAAAGAAATCATTGATCGAGTGGTTTTGTTCGCCGCGGGAAGTAGTACAAACAATACCGATAACTACAGCAGCGATAACTACAGTGGTTCATCAAACGCGTTATTCCAACACTTGGGTATTGCGAAAGCGGTAGAGTCCTTAGACGACGAGGTTATATGGCTCGACCAAACGGAACTTCCCGGTGCGCACTTGGTCATTCAACGTACTGAAGCGTTGACCGCCATTGACGTGAACGCTGGCCGATCAGCCATGAAAAAAGAAGGTGCGGACAACGATGAACTAGCGCGTCGTGTGAATATCGAAGCAGCGAAAACGGTCGCCAAAACACTGCGTTTACGCGACATTGGTGGTTTAGTCATGATTGATTTAATCGATATGGAAGACGAAGGGTCTAGACGTGAAGTTGAAGTCGCGTTTGAATCCATCGCTAAAAGAGACCGGGCTCAGTTAACTTTCCTGCCAATATCTCCACTAGGAGTGATGGAAGTTGCCAGAGAACGCATGCAAACACACGGTGACGGAGGTATGAACATAATTGCGGACGAAAAAGGCATGCCCATTGAACCTGACGATTATTATGCTCCTCGAGACAACCGCTATTCCCCTAATTCCAACAGAGGATATTATAACCGTCAGCAACACTCCATGAGCGCGAGAAATGAAAGTTACAATCAGCGAGGGAGTGATGGAATGAACAGACCTCCGCGTCGGTACGGTAATAATAACAACAATAATTCGAACGGTTATGATGCTAAATATAATGGTAATAACCGCGATTTCAGAGATGAGGATTCAACTGGTTCCGGAAGCCGGCGAAGACGAGTCGTGAGAAGAAACTTTTACGACAGCGAAGGTGGGCGAGGAAATTCGAACGCACCGCCATGGGTCGATGGTGGTGGTAGGGGAAGAGGCAGAGGATCACCCGGCAGAGGAGGAAGAGGTAGAGGCTCAGGAGGACGAAGTAGTGATAGCAATTAAGCAATTAGAAGAAAATTTTTAGAGCGCGTAAAATTAGGTATTGTTGAATGACAAGAGATGTATCGATGATAATGTGAATTGATAACTTCATTAGTATTACTTTCTATAATTCCCTTCGTCCTGGTCTTCATCATCGTGCGCCCAAACGCGAGCTTCTCCGATGATATCTTTCGTATACCCGTAATCGTAGAACATTTCGTCGCCGAATTTGGAATCCGTTTTTGCGTAAATGCCGATGCGGTGGTTCCCGCGCACATAAATCACAAGAGGATAACAGTTCGGTTTCTTTGAGTGGTTCGCAAATTTGAACTTGTTTCCTCGCGAATAAGCGTCTAAGACCCACTTATTGTTCAGGTTAAACAAAAAGCTGGAGTTGGTTTGATCGTATTGGCTCCCGCGCCTTTCGGCTTCTCCGTGCGTGATCATCTCGCCAACGTATTCCCCCAAGAAATCGTCTTTCTTCGCATCACAGCCAAAGAAGGCACCCCAACCAGCGATTGGAGATTTTCCCAGTAAAACGTGCGCATGTTCTTTCAATTGGAGTTTCATATTTTCGCACGGCGCTTTCTTGTCTTCGTGCTTGCGCTTCATATTAATTTCGGTGATGCCAAACAACTTTGGATCGCTGGAAAAAATTTCCGTATCGAGAGTTATGCCTTCTAGCTCTCTCTTGCGCCTTGAAAAATCTCGAATCGACGGCCAACACTCCGCACATTTGTCCGGATCGCACTCCCTGGCGGCCATTTTACACGGACATGTCGATTTGGAACAATCGCTTTTGCAATTACATCCGATGAATGCGTTGCGGCAATCTGCGCCGCACCCACAGTTGATTTCACAAAAGTTCCAATTCACCGAGCACGGACATTCGTCCGTGCAGACGCCACCCTCGCAATTGCACGGTTCATATTCGCACCACAAAGCATTTTTGTCACCTTCGGAAGCTTCTTTTCTTCGCGCGACGGTGCTTTTCGCGACCGTTCCTTGGTAACCAACATTGTGCGCCTTCTTGGAGGCTTTTCGTCGATGTCGGCTGTTACCGATTTGTTTGCTTTCTGCTTGCGTTTCCCACGCTCGCTTGATCAATCGCGGGCCTTTTCTTTCTCTAGCGTCCATCATCGTTGTCGCAGCATCAACTGTCGTTGTACCGCCATTTTTAGCTTCGTCCTTTTTGTCCTTTTCAGCTGCTCTATCTTCCTTTCTCTTGTCCAAAATGTCTTCGCAAAACATCGAGAGCATTTCTTCACAGACGATTTTACACGACGGCGGTTTCGTTTCGCACGGTTCTAAGAAACCCGCAACCGCGCAAGGATTCGCAGAATCTTCGAAAATATCCAACGATTTATCGAATGCCTCGACGACCCAATTCTCCCACTTTGCGGTGTGCTTGTACTTTTGAGCGATGGACGATAAGTACTCGTCGGTGATGGATTCGTCTCGGGAGAGGAAATCTGCCATTTCCGCCTCCGACACATCCATCTGATCGATCATTTTATCTTTATTATCAGCGGGAATCGGCGCGCAAAATACGCGGTCGGACGGAGGAAGCCACGGCGGTTGCAATTTTTTCATGAGAGCGAAGAGTACTTCGTTTGAACGCCAACACTCAGAACTTCGGCAAGGATCTCTTGGTTTTGCGATCGCTAAATAATTTGTTTCTGGATCACATTTGGGAGCACTTTGCTTCTTTCCACCTTCTTCGATGCCGTCAATGTTATTGTTATCATCTGCGTCGTTCATTCGCCCGTCTTCTTCTTTCTTATCGTCATTGGTATTATCGAAGTCCATGGTAGCCGGGGCGCTCGCATCGGTGTTGGCATTGATGGTCTCTTTGCCCCTAAGGCGTTCAGTTCTTCTACCCGGGACCGAAACGTACTCTTTCTTCTTCTTCTGTTGCGAGCCACCTGACTGCCCTCCCTTATTTTTCCATTCGGGTTTGTAATTCGTAAGAATCCTTCGTCCGATGCTCGGCAAGTGCCCGTTGCCGTGAACTTGACACGAATAACTGTGACATCTTGGACAAAACAACGTGCGAAAGGAATCCATCGCGGCTTCCATATTCTTGTACTCGTGCAATCTTCGAGGTAAGAAATCGATTGATTCTCGGCTTATGACTTCTTTTGCTATCGCCTCGAACGTTTTCAATTTCGGTAAAGAAGTCAATTTGGATTTCTTCTTTTTCGCATCCTTGTCGTGCATAGATTCTACGTCTTTGGCAATGTCTCGAATGCCAGACTCTTGATCACGAAGAATCTTGACCCGTGATGCGATACTGCTGACCGGAGGCACACCGGTGATGTATGAAGCGAGCGCGGACAATGCACTTTCGAATAATTGCTTCGCTTTGATATCGATTGGGGTGTAATGCCTCTTCGTTTGTGTCGCAGCAGTGCTAGTTTTGACGTCGTCAGATAGATTCTTCTCCTCGTCGTTTTTGTCCTCCTCTTCGTTCATCACATCTTTTTTCACTTCCATTACTTCGTCTTTTTGCTGCTGCCGGTTCTCCTGTTCTTTTTCGTTCTTATTCCTTTCTTCGAGATGCTTATTCAGCTTTGCAAACCCATCTTCGTCTTCTTCCTCAGTTTCTACTCGTTCGTCGCCAGTCATCGCGACATCTTCTACTTCCATTTTCGTCGTCGTTTCGTTTGTCGTCGTTGTGTTTGTTGTATCCTCAGTTTTACTCGGCTTTGCTTCGTCTTTTTCTTCGTCTTCGTCTTCTGCAATAGCCGCTCCCTTACCGCCCGCTGTCGCGGCAGCTTCTGAAACGTCTTGAATGAGAAACTCGTCTAATTTTGAGCTCTCACCGATGATGTACTTAATACAAGAATATAACAAAAGATCGTCGCGTCGATGCCACGGGTACTGTTCTCCCCCGGTTTCGAAGTCTTCCTCCTCGTCGCTGTAATCGGAATCGTTTTCATTCGCGACTCGGTACTCGCCATCTTGATCAGAAATGAGCAACTTTCTCCTCTTCTCTTCTTCCAAGCCTCGGACGTTTTCATGCACAGAATACACGTAAGCTCGGTACTCGGGCACGTTCGACACCGGCCGAATTCGCACAGCTGGAACCGTCATTTCCCTTTCCGTCTTTTTAAAACCGAACGCAGACTCCCTCACCGTGCACTTCGGCATGTTATTTACCACTTCCACGATCCCTTGACGGTTCCCGTCGACGAGCACGGTTCCCATCGACCCCTTCTTCGACTCCATCAGTATTCTGACGAAATCCTTTGACGAGGCCGGTTCATCGAACGTTCGTTCCGACCCATCGGTCAATTTACGCGCATCATTCTTAGCGTTTTCCTCCGCTTTCGCTCTTCGTCGCTTTGCGTTTTCGCGAAAGCACTTCTTTGCCCACCTTTTCCTCTTCTCGTCATACGTGGCGATGAAAAACGCCGCAAAATCTTCCACCAACTCCTGCACATTTTCCACGTCCGCTCTTTCAATGGTATCATCGTTTTCCAACAACGTTTTCCTTTTGATGAGATTCAACTCTTCGATTTCTTTTGGGGTGAGCGTTCCGTTATGCTCTCTTTCTCCTTCCTTCTTCTTCGTGTTATTTTTACCAGACGCCGAAGAGGAACGGTACGTCTTCCCTTTCCTCTCCAAAACCTCTCTCAAAACCTCTCTTCTATCGAACGATTTCGCGAACAACTCCTCGCAGTCGAGCTCGTACGTCACCGGTTTCCCGCGATGATCTTCCGGTATCTCTTGCAACTCTCGCTTCTTCTTTCTCGGTTTGTTCGGTTTCGGAGCGTGAGGAGTAACCGCGGGTTGAGCTTTCGACCCGGCTGCGGCGGCGGAAGGAGGAAGAGGAGCGACATCGGCGCGAGCTACTGCCGCTGCTGCTCTCGTCGGTTGCGGAACCGCAAGAGACGCCGCAGCAGTACTATTGGCGTACTTTCTCTCTTCTTCTTTCCTCCTCGCTCTTGCCGCTGCCGCGATCGTCACGGCGTTCTTGCTAAATAAACTCGCGTCAACCGTCTTCTTCTCTTCTTTCACTTCAACAGCATCGCTCGAAAAACGAGGAACGAGATTAGCACTAGTATCATTCGCGACCGCACCATCGCCACCTTCTTTTCCATCCGCTTCTCCTCTTCCTTCCTCCTCCTCCTCCTCTGAAGAGGAGGAAGAAGAAGACTTCGTCTCGACCGTCGTTTCTTTGTTCTTCGTCGGAGAAATACCGTCGCCGTTTCTCTCGTCAAAGTCGTCGTCGTCGTCGTCGTCGATGATTTCAATCACCTCTTTTTCTTCTTCCTTCATCTTTCTTATTATTGTTGTGCGCCGAGAGAGAGAGAGAGAGAGATTTCTTCCGATGCGTTCACGCGCTCTCACGAGAGACGCGCGCTGAGGAGAGAGAGAGAGAGAGTATTCAAAGAAAGCGCCGGCGCGAATAGGAAGAGAAGAAGAAGAAGAAGAAGAGCGCTGATGAGTGTATTTCTGTTTTCTTTTTTTGAAGATGAATGTGCAGCGTGCGATATTTTCGAAAAGTCGAAAGAGGAGAAAATACGAGTAGGTACACTTGCGCGATGTTGTTGTCTCAAATATTGCGATAAATAAAGATAGATAATAAATAAATTTAAAACAAGAAGCCGGGCTCAAGGTAGTAGCCTATCGGAGCGGCTGCTTTATAAGTCTTCGTTTGTCGTCGTCGGTGATGATGATGATGATGATGATGAGAGCTTTTTAGTTATCATCATACTTTTTCAGTTGTTGCGCCAGCCGGCGCCGCGGCGCGTTGCTTCGAGAGCGCGTCTTTCAACGTCAACGCGCCGGTCTCGTCTTCTCCTTTAGGAGCAGTGGTGGCGATAAACGCAACCATGACCAATAACAAATCCGTAAACATAACGATGGTGTTTGCGCTCTTCGCCAAGAAAGCAAAGATGAATGAAAATATGAAATGTACCGTCTCGGTGCTCAAATCCTGCACTTCGCCCACAATCGCTTTTATTCCGTACGTTTTTAAATAGTCGTCAGTCAAACACGCCGCGATAAAAAATGCAATGGTCAATACGAGCAGAGATTTGACGATTACGAACGACGTGCGCGAGCCAGATCGGTCCTTTCGATATTCCTCGCAAGATTCATGCACCTTCGTGTGTACGCCCCCATTAAGCGTGACCTCGGCGACTTTCATTACGAGGAAAGAAGCAACGGCGCAAGTAACGTATGGACCCGCGTAAATTTGGGACATACCGCAAAATATAGCCGCTGCCCACGGCAAATAAAACATTGGCATGAGCCGGATCAGCCAACCGATCCATGCTAACGATGTAAAGAGCTCCTTTACTTGAATTGCAGCTTTCGCAATACCACCAGGCAAGGCAAGTGCAGTCAAGGCGAGGGGTAGTAAAGCTGACGCCATCGTTTTAAGACGAAATTCAATATCTATGGCTGTATTGGAGACGTCTTCGCCATATACTTTATTTTCGGTGAGGAAAGACAAGATCGGCACGATGATGCCTTCACGTGAACCGTATTGATCAGTCGAAGCTGGAGTCACGGCATTCATAAACTTGATACCATCATCTATATCAGCAAACTCGAGATTCTTGTTGAGAACGTCGTTGAAGACTTTCTTACCGTCCATATCCGCCAAGTACGCGAGAGGCATCATGGCCAAGAAACACGAGACCACGAATGGCGCGACCCATGAGGCGGCGGCAAAAAATTGAGAACGTCGCATATCGTCCCATTTGTATGTCGCGATCCATGCAGAAAGCATGCTTACGCCACTGAGCACAAGATTTACGATCGAAATATTCTTTCGTATATCTACAAGCTCCTGGGGGTTCTTCGCCGACTTCAAGACTTCTTCGCTCGTACAACACGGTCGACTCATGGTCGGGTACGCACCTCCGCACGTCGCCGCAGTCGAAACCTTAGTTGAACTCGTGTATGCAACGACGGTGTCAAAGCTTGTGAAAGGATTAGCGTCGGTGTAGGTGTTAGTTGCACCAACTTGTTCGACGTACCACGACGAATCGAACCCTCCGCCCATTGTTGCATTCGTAAAGCACTTAATATTATAATCGAGTCCGTCCCCATCTTCGTTTGTGAAGGTGGAGACGGTAGCGTAGTTGGTTGCACACTCCGGATACACGAGGTTATCGGGATCGTCGCCGAGCCAGTACACCATCAATTCGCCAAGAGCGAAAATAGATTCGTTAATCGTAAAACCAACGGGAGGATCCGCGCTCGACGTTTCGGTGGTGTACAAGAACGAGTCGCCGGCATTCTCATCGATAACTTTAATGAATTGAGAGAAGGGCGTGATGATAGCCAACTGGTCGTTCGGGCGACCAATGCATGTCGTCGCTTCAGCTTTTTCGTCAACGCACACTTCCTCTCCAGCTTCGCCAGTTTCGGTGCAATTCTCAGTGTATCGGTACTGATAGTGATCCGCCTCGCATTGGCCCCATCTGCTCCCTCCGAAAGCAGGCGCAACGCTCAACAACTGTTCCAAAGATTTCGACAAAACATCCGTTTGTCCACTCTCTGGACACCTTCGAACGTCGTTCAAAGTCTTAAACTCCGTGTTTAACGTCCAAATGCGATCGCAAAAAGCCACCGTATAGAATATGGCCATAAAAGTCAGCAGCGCGCGACGGTGCGCCACGAGCCGTTGCAGTTTACTCCCCACGTAGCCTTTGGCCGCCAATTCTTTCTCGCTTTGCTCGTCGATCGCGCAGTCGACGGGAAACGAAAAACGCGCTTTCAGCACCGCGAGAGGAGAGAGTCTCATGTTTCTCGTATCTGTTCTGTTCTGTCTGTTTGATTAAATACGTGTGTGTTGTGTGTGTGTGTGCGCGCGTGTTTGTGTTGTCTGCGGGAAAAAACAGAAGGGGACACACACAGTCAGACATGTGCGGGATTTTTTAGATTTTTGGATTTTTCAAAAACTCCCCCCCTGGAAAAGAATTTTTGCACCATCCATCAAGAGTTTTGTTTTGCGAAGGGAGAGGCTTTGGTTTCGATGACTCGATTATATATATATATATGTAACAGACAACTTTTAAAGAGAACTTTACGACGAGTTGAGGGTACACATATCCTGAACGACAGTATAACAGCAGAGAGTTATATATTGTCTCGCGTATTATTTTGTGGTCTTTTAATTTTTTTTTTTTCGTTTCGTTTTTTGAATTTTTTGTTTTGTGGCTGTTTGGGGGAGGAAAGACTTCTCACTTTTCAACTGTTTGGGTCACTAATTTAACCCGCATCGTATCTTTCTCTCTCTCTCTCTCTCTCTCTCTCTCTCTCTCTCTCTTCGACGCGAGAGAGAGTTCACGCGCGAAAGAAGAAGAAGAACAAGAAGAAGGAGAAAAACGGCGACATGGTGAAGAATAAGAATAAGAATAAGTCCTCCTCCTCCTCCCCTTCTTCTTCTTCTTCTTCTTTACCGAAGACATCGAGAAGAAGGAAAACGAGCAGCAGCATCGGCAGCAAAAAAAGCAGAACGAAGAAGCGAAGAGCGCCGTCGGCGAGAATCAAAAAAGCAGCGGCAGTAGCAGCAGCGGCAACAGCAGCGCGTCTAAAGACGACGACGGCGACAGAGAAGAAGAAGAAGACGATAAAGAAGAAGAAGATAAAGAGTACTGGTAAGAAGGAGACAGAAGAAGAAGAAGAAGAAGAAAACGATGACTTTGGAGAGGTGCGCGCTTTTGTTGTTCGAGAGGGAGAGAGACAGTTATGACTCCCTACTCTCTCTCCCTTTTTATTGTAACTATCCCCTTCATATTTAAACGCGCCGCTCGGTCTGTTTGCCACGAAAACTGACTTCTTCATATACTCACCACACATGTAATAAAACAAAACAAAACAAACAGGCACAAAGAGCGCGAACGCAAATCTGCGGGC
>Ga0255774_10003154_pt1 | contig 12234 bp, 10 predicted proteins | sample 101ome_17_FD_179972 | JGI IMG/M metagenome (GOLD analysis project Ga0255774, IMG submission 179972) | Coastal salt marsh microbial communities from the Groves Creek Marsh, Skidaway Island, Georgia - 101407AT metaG (version 2) | ecosystem: Environmental > Aquatic > Marine > Intertidal zone >...
CTGGGTCGTTAAAGTTTAGGAAGTATGCCACTTCGGCAATGGAGTAGGAGGTGTTTAAGAGGTATTTTTTGGCCTCCGCAATGGTAAAGTCCTGTACCACTTTTAAGGCAGAGGTCCCCGCCACGGTATGGCACACCCGGTTGAGGTGGGTTTGGGTAATACCCAGTTTTTTAGCAAAGGTTTTGATGCTGGGCAGGTCTTGGGCCTGCTGTCGTATGAGTTCCTGAAACTGCTGAAAATAGGCCAGGTTACGGTTGTTGGTGAGCAAATCGGCCGTTCGGGTCCTAAATTTTTCTCGGTACAGTTCCAAGTAGAGCATTTCAAAATAGGTCTTGAGGGCCAACAGTTTTTCGGGCGCATTTTCAAAAATCTCTTGCTGGATCTTGTCCTTCCAATAGTCGAACTCCGCAAAACGTTCGGGACGGTCGGTAAAGGAAATACAGGCCAATTGCCCCAATTGTCGGGTGAGGTCGGGCTTGTTGGGCAACAGCGTATCGTAAAAGGAAACGGATAGGGTCATAACATGGCCGGTAATGTGCGGCTCAAAATGAAAGCCGTGCAGTACGTTGGCGGGCACGGTTACCGCGCAAGGGGCATTTAGGTAGACTTCTTGCTTTTCGGAATACAGGGTGCCGCTACCTGAGGAAATTAAAAAGAGCTGCACCAGATCGGTATGGATATGTTCCTCAATTTCCCACGCATAGATTTTGCTGCGGTCTTGCAGGGGTTCCAGATGGATGAAATCGGACACCATGGGCAACTGCTGCTCGCCATATAAGCCTTGGTAGCGAAGGATGTCGTTCATTAATGTATATTTAAAACAAGTAACTAAAATTAGAAATATATAGTAAATATATGTAATTCAGCAGATTAAATTATAATATGATATCCTATTCAATATATATAACGGTTAAAATGTTTATTTTGTACAAGTATTTATGGAAATTGTTCAATACCGTACTGGAAATGGGATGTATTTTCGAGAGGTCGTAGTTTAAGAATCCTAACATGAGTACCACATCGGAATCCAAATTTGATAGGGAAGTGCAACCGCCCTACCTTCACGAAGCGTATAAATCCACCCTGCTACGGGCGCCTTTACAGCCTTTGGTCGTGCCCCCTAAAAAGGAGATTATCCGGAGTGGTCCGCTGTTCAAGGATTTTAAACTGGGCGCTTTGGACCACGACCTCACCAAAAATTCGGTCAAGGACGGCGAGGCCATCGGGGAGCGTATTGTGGTACACGGAAAGGTGACCAACGAAAAGGGACATCCTTTGCCCCATACCCTTATTGAACTCTGGCAGGCCAATTCCGCCGGGCGCTACGTACACAAAGTAGATCAGCACGATGCCCCGTTGGACCCCAACTTTTTGGGAACTGGCCGTTGTATGACCGATGCCCACGGCAATTATAAATTCTATACCATAAAACCCGGAGCCTACCCTTGGGGTAATCACCCCAACGCATGGCGACCTAACCACATCCATTTTTCACTCTTTGGGGGCGATATTACGAGTCGGTTGATTACCCAAATGTATTTTCCGGGCGACCCACTTTTTGAACACGACCCTATTTTTAAGGCCGTACCGCCCAAGGGCAGGGAATTGTTGATTTCCAAGTTCGACCTTTCCATCACCGAACCCAATTTTGCCCTAGGCTACCGTTTTGATATTGTTTTGCGCGGAAAACATGCAACCCCTTTTGAAAACCTGTAAGCGACCATGAGCGATACCCTAAAAAAACAGACCCCCTCACAGACCATAGGTCCCTACTTTGCGTACGGACTTACGCCGCAGCAATACGGCTACGCCTATGATAGCTTGGCGGACAATGATATGACCAAGGGGCTTACGAGCATAACCCCCATTACCATCACCGGAGCGGTGTATGACGGCAATGGCAACCCCATAAACGATGCTATGGTTGAACTTTGGCAGGATGATGGCGAACATAAACTGTTTGGTCGTTATGGCACGGGAACGGATGAAGGAAACACCTTCACCTTTACCACTGTAAAACCGAAATCCGTGAACGGGGCAGCACCTTACATCAATGTAATTTTGTTTATGCGTGGGCAATTGTTGCATTCCTATACCCTTATCTATTTTTCGGACGAGGCGGAACTGAATCAATCGGATGCTCTATTACAATCAATCGACAATGACCGTAGGCAGACCCTGATAGCAGAGAAAAACGGAGAAGGCTATACCTTCAATATTCACATGCAAGGGACGAAGGAAACCGTATTTTTTGAAATCTAACCAGAAATAAAATGTCGCTCTACACCAATACCTTTAATGCCCTTGAACTGACGGAATTATTTTCGGATCGGTACGCCGTGGCCATGTTGTTGAAGGTGGAGGCCGAATTGGCAAAAGCCCAAGCGTCCGAAGGTATCATTCCCGAGGCCGCAGCGAAAATCATAGCGGATTGTTGTGTGGTTGATGCGATTGATATAAATAGTCTGAAGACCGATGTGGTCTTGGGGGGCAATGTGGCCATTCCGCTGGTCAAGCAACTTACCAAGATTATTAAGAATCGGGGTTTTGAGGCCTCCAAATATGTGCATTTGGGAGCTACGAGTCAGGATATTATTGATACCGCCACCATTCTCACCATCAAGGACTATCTGGAGTGGATGGAGGCGAAACTCAAAGCTTTGCAGCAAGTTTTGGTGCAGACCACAAAAGACCACGTGAAGACCATCATGATCGGCCGTACCTTGTTGCAACAAGCTAAACCCATGACCTTTGGGGTGAAGACCGCCGGATGGTTGGAAAGTTGTTCGCGCAATCTGTCGCACTTGGGTCATTTAAAGGAACATGTGTACAGCATACAATTGGGTGGTGCCGTAGGCAGTGGCAATACCCACATCACCATGGGGGTACAGGAGAAAATGGCCGATGCCTTGGGGTTGCAACCTGCTTTTCCATGGCAGTCGCAGCGCGATTCCCTAAACCATTTTGCTTCCTTTTTGGGCATTGTTTCGGGTAGTTTGGGCAAGATGGCCAAGGATATTTCCCTGTTGATGCAAACCGAAGTGGCCGAAGTCTTTGAAGGGGCTGCCGAAGGAAAGGGCGGGTCCAGTACCATGCCGCACAAACGGAATCCCGTGAGCTGCGCCCTTATTTTGGGCAATGCCACCCGTACACCGGGATTGGTTGCTACCATGCTCAGCGCCATGCCTCAGGAACACGAACGCTCCGCCGGACTTTGGCATGCGGAGTGGGAAACCTTGAGTGCCTTGATGCAGCTTACCGCTGGGGCTTTGGAGAAATCGGTAGTTTTGATTACGAATCTGGAAGTGGATAAAGAGCACATGTTGCAGAACATCGAAATTACGAACGGACTCATCTATGCAGAGAAGGTGTCCTTGCAACTGTCAAAGTCCATAGGAAAGATACAGGCCCATGAATCCGTAAAAAAAGCTTGTCATTTGGCCATGCAGCAGCAAAAACATTTAAAGGAAGTGGTCCAGGAAATGCATCCACAATTAGAAAATTTGGACGCCTTGTTCTTACCCAAAAACGCGATTGGGAATAGTGTGGAGTGGGTAGAAAAGGTGCTAAAAAAATATACTTAGAAATGAAGACCAATTATAAGATACAAGGTACGCCCAATAGTCCCGTGCTGATGTTCTCCAATTCCTTGGGGGCGGATTTAACGATGTGGGACGATTTGGTGCCGCACCTTTTGCCCTATTTTAGGGTGGTGCAGTACGATACCCGTGGTCACGGACAAAGTGAATTGACCGACGGACCCTATACCATTGAAATGTTGGGTGAGGATGTTATCGACCTTTTGGACCAATTGAAGATTGATAAAGTGTATTTCTGCGGATTGTCCATGGGGGGTATGATAGGTCAGTACCTCGGTATGCACCATCCGGATAGATTGCACAAATTGATCATCAGCAATACCGATGCTAAAATTGGTACGGCAGGTGGATGGAAGGATCGCATAAAGACCATAAACGAAAAAGGCATGCAGGCCATTGTGGATGGCACAATGGAAAAGTGGTTTACCAAGGCCTACCACATCACCAGTCCTTACCGGGTCGCAGAAATGAGAGAAATCTTTCTAGCCAATAGGATAGCGGGGTATACGGCATGTTGTGCGGCCTTGGGGGCTGCGGATTTTAGGGAAGACATTAAAAAGATTTCGGTGGAAACCTTAATTATCACGGGCGATGAAGATGAAGTTACCAATGTGGAACAAGCGGAAGCCCTGCAAAAGGAAATTGCGGGCGCGCAACTGAAAGTATTTAACGCCCGGCATTTACCCAGTACCGAGTTACCGGCCTACTATGCGGAAACCCTTATCGATTTTATCGTGGGCGAGGATGGTTTTGACCGAGGGATGCACGTGCGCCGCACGGTGTTGGGAAGTGCCCATGTGAATCGCGCGAACGGGAATAAAAACGAATTTAACACCGATTTTCAGGAATTTATATCACAATATGCTTGGGGAGAGATTTGGACCCGCCCGGGATTATCCAAACACAACAGAAGCCTGATTACCCTTTCCATGCTCATCGCACTTAATAGAAAGGCGGAGTTTAAAATGCACGTAAGGGCTGCTTTCAATAACGGTGTGAGTGTTTTTGAAATAAAGGAAGTTATCATGCAGTCTGGTATATACTGTGGTTTGCCAGCAGCCAATGAGGCGCTTCATTCAGCACAAGAAGTACTAGAGGATTTAGGAATTCAATTTTAAGTAGATGAATAAAATTAAAACACAAGTAGGGATTATTGGGGCCGGCCCCTCTGGAATGGTTTTGGCCAATTGGTTAAAACAGCACGGCGTGTCAGCAGTTATCCTTGAGCTTCGTTCACGGGAATATGTTGAGGGAAGGGTACGTGCCGGTTTGGTAGAACAAAACACCAAGGATATACTTAAGCGACTAGGTTTGGACGGAAGGTTGAACAAAGAAGGGATTGAACACGATGGTGTATATTTAAGCTTTGATGAGGAGCGTATTCATATTCCTTTTGGGGAATTGACCGGCGGTCGAAAAATAACCATTTATGGCCAACAGGAAATCACAAAAGACCTCACCGATGCATGGTTAGAAGGTGGCGGAGAACTTTACTTTGAAACTAAGGCCACTAAAATCATAGATTTTGATACCAAAAGCCCCAAAATCCATTTTGAGAAAGATGGGGAAGAAGGTATTCTGGAATGTGATTTTGTAGCGGCTTGTGACGGTTTTCACGGTATAGGGAGAAAGACCTTACCTCAAAAAAGTTTTCAATCTTATGACATAACGTATCCGTTCAGCTGGTTGGGTATTTTGGCCAATGTGCCACCTTCTACGGATGAGTTGATTTACTCCTATCATGAGAATGGATTTGCCTTGCACAGTCTTCGTTCGGAAACCGTGAGCCGATTGTACATACAAGTGGATAATAACGATTCGGTCGATAATTGGTCGGATGACCATATTTGGAGCGAACTCTCCAAACGTTTGGCTGCACCCGCTTTTGAACTGGAAGAAGGCCCCATATTTGAAAAAGGAATTACCCCGATGCGTAGTCATATGATCGATAGCCTACGTTCCGGACGATTATTATTGTCGGGGGATGCGGCACATATTGTACCACCCACGGGTGGTAAAGGAATGAATTTGGCGATTGCGGACGTAAAACATTTAGTGGATGCCTTTGTATACTATTATAAACATAATTCAGAAGCACTATTGGATAGTTATACCGAGGTCGCGCTAAAACGAATTTGGCGTGCGCAGGATTTTTCCAACTTTATGACCAAATTGTTCCATAAGCAAGATGATCACGGGTCGTTTACCTACAGATTGCAAAAAGCGAAATTCGATTATATAAAAATGTCGAAGGCTTATAAGACGACTATTGCGGAGAACTATGTAGGCCTCCCTTTTGAAGATTTTGAAATTTAGAAGACGATGAAAGAAGTACCAGTAATAAGTGCCGAAAAAGCGGCGAGTTTGGTCAAGGATGGAGATGTAATTTTAGGTGGCGGATTTGGAATGACCGGTAATCCGGTGAATATTATTCACGAATTGGCGAAGACCAAAACAAAGGATTTGACCTTCATTGCCAATAATGTAGGAGAACCTAATATGGGCGGAGGCCGTTTGTTGAATAACGGGCAATTGAAGAAGATGATAGGTTCCTTTTTCACATCGAATAGGGAAGCCGTTTTGGCCGCTCAGGAAGGGAGAGTGGAATATGAATTACTGCCCCAAGGAACCTTAGCCGAAGCGATACGTGCAGGTGGGGCCGGTATAGGTGGATTTTATACCCCAACTTCTGCAGGTACCTTGATTGCTGAAGGCAGGGAAACGAAAATGATTCAAGGTAAGGAACAGGTTTTTATAGAAGGTATCCGCGGAAATGTGGCGATTGTAAGGGCGTGGAAAGCCGATACGGCAGGAAATCTTCAATACCGTATGACAGAACAGAATTTTAACCGCGCCATGGCTACAGCGGCGGATTTGGTAATTGCCGAGGTACAGGAAATCGTGGAAGTAGGTGAGATTGACCCGAACAATATTCATACCCCGGGCTGTTTTGTGGACTATTTGGTAGAACGAAAACTGACCGAAGCCGATTTAGGTTCTTCGGCATCCGTTGGTTCTTCCAAAGTGATGGATGACAAGCGAATTAACATGGCCAAGCGTGCTTTTGCAGAATTACAAAAAGGAGTCGTGGTCAACTTAGGTATCGGCATTCCTACATTGGTGGCCGATTTGATAAAACCTGAAGACGGTATTATTTTACACACTGAAAATGGAATGTTGGGCGTAGGTCCAGAACCTACGGATGGTGGTGGGGCAATGTGGTATCCTGTCAATGCGGGAAAAGTACCCGTGACTGCATTACCCGGCAGTAGTTATTTTGATAGTGCCGATAGTTTTGCAATGATTCGTGGTGGACATATTGATGTGGCCATTATGGGAGGATTGGAAGTTGATGCCCAAGGGAACCTGGCCAACTGGTCCGTACCCGGAAAGCCTTTGTTGGGTGTTGGCGGGGCGATGGATTTGGCCTCCGGAGCAAAGAAATTAATCATTACTTTAGGCCATACCGATAGGGACGGCAATTCCAAAGTTGTGGAAAACTGCAGCTTGCCTATAACCGATTTTAATTGCGTGGATGTCCTGATTACGGAACTGGCGGTCTTTAAATTTATTAAAGGGCAATTGACCTTAACGGAAATTTTACCGGGAAGTAGCCTAGAGGAAGTCCATGAAAAGACAGCCGCCAAATTTGTTGAACAATTAGCATAACCGAATGAAAGAAGCATATATTGTAGACGCAATACGCACCCCCATAGGAAGTTTCAGAGGAGCATTGGCACCGGTTCGTGCCGATGATTTGGCGGCCATTCCGATTAAGGCCCTGTTGGATAAATATCCCAATTTACCAAAGAAAGCCATTGATGATGTTATTTTAGGGTGTCATAATCAGGCCGGGGAAGATAATCGTAATGTGGCACGTATGGCCTTGCTGTTGGCAGGATTGCCATACTCGGTCCCTGGGGAAACGGTCAACAGATTATGTTCTTCCGGTATGTCTGCCATAATACATGCCAACCGTGCAATCAAAGCAGGGGATGGGGATGTTTTCATTTCCGGAGGAATGGAGCATATGACCCGTGGACCCTTGGTGATTTCCAAGGCTTCCTCCGCATTTGGTAACGATTCCAAAATGGAGGATTCCAGTTTTGGATGGCGATTTGTCAATAAGAAATTACAGGAACTTTACGGTACCGATGCGATGGGGATAACTGCGGAAAACCTTGCCGAACTATTCAATATTAGTCGTGAAGACCAGGATTTGTTCGCCTACAATTCACAGATGAAGGCAACAAAAGCGCAGCAAAATGGAATTTTGGCGGAAGAAATCTGTGAAGTTGAAATTACGCAGCGAAAAGGAAATCCAATACTCGTAAATCAGGATGAATTCATTCGTCCCGATACTACCTTAGAAAAATTAGCAACCCTAAGAACCGTGTTTAAAAAAGATGGTACAGTCACCGCTGGTAATGCCTCGGGCTTGAATGATGGTGCAGCGGCGATGCTGGTCGTCTCCGAAGAAGCATTGAAAATCCATGGTTTAAAACCAAAGGCAAGAATAGTTTCTTCTGCCGTTGTGGGAGTGGAACCTAGAATTATGGGCATCGGTCCAGTGTATGCCACCCGAAAAGCTTTAGAAAAAGCGGGACTTAATTTAAGTCAAATGGATGTCATGGAATTCAACGAGGCCTTTTCTGTACAAGCATTGGCTTGTACACGAGAATTAGGATTAGCGGATAGCGACCCTAGGATCAATCCAAATGGTGGTGCCATAGCGATTGGGCACCCGTTAGGTATGTCCGGCACCAGAATCCTTCATGCGGCCACCAATGAATTGATTCGCAGGGGTGGAAAATATGCCTTAGCGACCATGTGTGTTGGTGTCGGTATGGGTTATGCGACGATAATTGAGAATGTGTATTCTTAGTACTTTTATAATAATGTATTATTTAGGATTAGACATAGGCAGCTCAAGCATTAAGGTAGCACTAGTTGAAATATCAACAGGTAAGAGTTTAGGCGTTGTGCAAGAACCCAAAGAGGAAATGGGCATGTTTGCTCAAAAAAACGGTTGGGCAGAACAAAAACCAGAAGATTGGTGGACTCACAGTTGTAATGCCATAAAGCGTTTAAAAAAACAATATAATATATCAAGAACACAAATAAAAGGTATTGGTATATCTTACCAAATGCACGGATTGGTGCTTGTAGGTAAAGATGGTAATACTCTAAGAAAGAGTATCTTATGGTGCGATAGTCGTGCGGTAGAAATCGGAAATAAAGCATTTGAGGCCATTGGAGAAGAAACCTGTGCATCAAATCTTTTAAACTCACCAGCAAATTTTACAGCTTCAAAATTAAAATGGGTAAAAGACAATGAACCAAATATTTATAAGAGTATTTATAAATTCATGTTACCAGGCGATTATATGGCCTACAAGTTTTCAAATGTTATCAATACAACTATTTCTGGCTTATCCGAGGGCGTTTTTTGGGATTTCAAAAAAGATTCAATAGCCGATTTTCTGTTAGAGCATTACGATATAGATAAAGCCTTGGTTCCCGATATAGTGGAAACCTTTGGGTTGCAATCCGTAGTAGATGAAAAAGGAGAGGAAGACAGCGGTATAGCCTCAGGAACACCAATTTATTACAGGGCAGGAGATCAACCCAACAATGCATTATCCTTAAACGTCTTTAACCCAGGAGAAGTAGCGGCTACAGGAGGTACATCAGGAGTTGTTTATGCGGTAACCAATAGTCTTTCTGTAAAAGAAAGTACTAGAGTCAACAATTTTGCACATGTCAACTATAAAAAAGGAACAGACCCTAGAATAGGTAAATTGTTGTGTATTAATGGAGCAGGTATTCAATACCGTTGGCTTTTAAACAACTTAGCCGTGAGTTCCTATGAAGATATGAATACTTTGGCTTCAGAAATTCCAGTGGGATCTGATGGTGTATGCTTAATACCTTTCGGAAATGGAGCTGAACGTATGCTAAACAATAAAGAAATAGGTACTAGAATCGCCAATTTAAATTTAAACAATCACCATAAAGGGCATATGTGCAGGGCAGCGTTAGAAGGCATTGCTTTTTCATTTGTTTATGGAATAGATTTGTTAAAATCAGATGGTATTAAGGCTAAAGTGATAAGAGCAGGAAACGATAATCTTTTTCGTTCAGAAATATTCGCAAATACCGTAGCAACACTAATAGGGCAAAAAATAGAAATATACAATACCACAGGTGCTATAGGCGCGGCACGTGCGGCAGATTTATATAAAGGCGACTTTGAAAATTTTGGCAAATCAATAATAGTTAATGACCATGTGATGACCTTTATGCCATTCAAAGACAAAGCCCCTTATTTAAAAGCTTATCAAAACTGGAAGAAAGAGTTAGAGCTTATAGTAAATAACAGATAAACAACTTAACGAATAAACAGATAAACAATTTTGGACATGGCAATTATAGGAAACAAAGAGTATTTTAAAGGAATCGGAGATATCAAGTTTGAAGGTGCAGCATCAGACAATCCATTAGCATTTAAATATTACAATCCAGATCAAGTAGTGGCAGGAAAAACTATGCGCGATCATTTTAAATTTTCAATAGCGTATTGGCATACGTTCTGCGGACAAGGGGGTGATCCATTTGGAGCAGGAACTCAAAACTTTGCTTGGGACCAATCATCAAATGCTATTCAGGCAGCTAAAGATAAAGCGGATGCTGCTTTTGAATTCATTACGAAAATGGGGTTCGGATACTATTGTTTTCACGATTTTGATTTAATTCAAGAAGGCAAAACTTTTTCAGAATCAGAAAACAGATTGGCAACTATTACAGATTATTTAAAAGAAAAGCAAACCGCTTCTGGAGCAAAATTATTATGGGGAACCGCTAACTGCTTTTCTAATCCACGTTATATGAATGGCGCAGCAACTAATCCCAATTTTGATGTCGTAGCAAGAGCTGGAGGTCAAGTTAAATTAGCCTTAGATGCCACCATAAAATTAGGCGGAGAAAACTATGTGTTCTGGGGTGGTCGTGAAGGCTATATGTCTTTATTAAATACAGATATGGGGCGTGAATTAGATCATATGGCACAGTTTTTAACCATGGCAAGAGATTACGCAAGAGCACAAGGTTTTAAAGGAACGTTCTTTATAGAACCAAAACCTATGGAGCCTATGAAACATCAATATGATTTTGATTGTGCAACTGCAATCGGTTTCTTAAAAGAATATGGTTTAGACAAAGATTTTAAAATGAATATTGAGGTAAATCACGCAACGTTAGCACAACACACCATGCAACACGAAATAGCAGTTGCTGCTAAATCAGGAATGTTAGGTAGTATAGATGCAAACAGAGGAGATTACCAAAATGGTTGGGATACAGACCAGTTTCCAAACAACATTCAAGAAACCACAGAAGCAATGTTGATATTTTTAGAAGCTGGAGGTTTACAAGGGGGAGGTGTTAATTTTGACGCGAAACTCAGAAGAAATTCTACAGATATGGAAGATGTTTTTCACGCACATATTGGAGGCGCAGATACCTTTGCAAGAGCTTTAATTACTGCTGATAAAATTATGTCTTCTTCTTCATATAATTCTTTAAGAGAAAAAAGATACAGTTCTTTTGATGCAGGAAAAGGAAAAGACTTTGAAGATGGTAAATTAGAACTTTCTGACTTGTACAATATTGCTCAAGAAAATGGTGAGTTAACTCTGCAAAGTGGTAAACAAGAATTATTTGAAAATATCATCAATCAATATATATGAAATTAATAAATGACCTATAATATTAGAATATTAACAGGTCATTTAAACTTCTTAAAAACCCCCAATGATTTTAGAAACAAGTCAATTTCATATGTAGTTTCTGTAAAATATTTTATAGGTGGATTTGCAAAGAAAGCATGCCCCTGATCTTTGTAAATGATTAAATCACATCTATTACACACTGCTTTCATTTTAGATTTATAATTATCAATGGTTTTTACAGAAACAAACTCATCTTTAGTACCGTTTAAAATAGCTTGTAAGAAGAAATGATAGGTTATATATAGATATCACAGTCAACCTCAAAAAAGAAAACCGTTTCTATAAAACCCACCCCTCTTCTAAAATCAAGTGATGCACTAGAACTTTTTGGGTTTTTATATAGGCATGAAGGAGTAACCTATTTTTATGACTCACAATACAATAATCGTACAAATAAATATCATTAAAACAAAAAACCCTTGAAAATCAGATGATTGACAAGGGTTTAAGTACTCGAGGCGGGACTTGAACCCGCACGACCGTAATGGTCATTGGATTTTAAGTCCAACGTGTCTACCAATTCCACCACTCGAGCCTTCGTTAGACAAGTCTAACTATTTCAAAAAAAAAGCTGCGTTGTTCGCAGCATTTAGAGCGAAAAACGGGGTTCGAACCCGCGACCTCAACCTTGGCAAGGTTGCGCTCTACCAGCTGAGCTATTTTCGCATGATGTTAAGAACATACCCTAGATTAACTAGGGGATGCAAATTTAGAATATTTCTTCAAATTCAAAACATTCTATAGTCAAAAATGTAGTTATTACAGCTTTCCTAATCGTTTTTTAATCGATTCTAGCGTTACTAAGGCTTCCACAGGAGTTAAAGAGTTTACATCAATATCCATCA
>Ga0255774_10003181_pt1 | contig 12153 bp, 13 predicted proteins | sample 101ome_17_FD_179972 | JGI IMG/M metagenome (GOLD analysis project Ga0255774, IMG submission 179972) | Coastal salt marsh microbial communities from the Groves Creek Marsh, Skidaway Island, Georgia - 101407AT metaG (version 2) | ecosystem: Environmental > Aquatic > Marine > Intertidal zone >...
ATAACTTTAAAGCTAACTGACCACTTACATCGGGTATTAATGATGCTTCAGAAATATTATGGAAAGTCATTCCCTCTTGACCAGAAACAGACCTATTCAAATCAAAAATAATTGTCTTATTTAACTTTGTGCTTTTAACTTCAATAATTTGTCCCATTACAAATCTCCAATTTTGTGAACTCTTATCAAATTTGTTGCAGCCTCAATATTTGGAGGTGTTCCTGCAACAACCACCACTTTATCACCTTTATTGTATTTTTTTTCACTAATTAGAAAGTCATTTGCAGCTTTCAACATCTCTGAAAATGTTTCTTTTCTTTCTATAGGATATTGGTCTACACCCCAAAGTAAATTCATTTGATTCAATGTTTTTTTCTTAGTTGAAAATGTAATAATTTCTGCTTTTGGCCTAAAGTTAGAAATTAGCAAAGGCGTTCTACCTGTTTCTGTGAAAGCGATTATCGAACTAGCATCTATTTCATTTGCCACCTGAACTGCAGCCCTAGCTAAAGTGGTAGTTATTGAGTCTTCCTTCGAATTTTCTTTTGAAAGTAATGAAGAGATATCATTTCTAGAGTCTGTTTCTTTACAAATTATAGACATAACTTCAACCACTCTATTTGGATTATCGCCAATTGATGTTTCTGCCGACAGCATTACAGCATCGGAACCCTCAAGTATTGCATTGGCAATATCAGTAACCTCAGCTCTAGTGGGTCTATAAGAAGTTTTCATTGATTGAAGCATCTCAGTTGCAGTTATAGATATTTTTCCTCGTTTGTTAGCAGCATCTAAAATTTGCTTTTGCACAAAGGGAACTTGCTCTAGTGGAAGCTGCACTCCTAGGTCTCCTCTAGCCACCATAACTCCATCCGCAACATCTAAGATTTCATCAATGTTATCTAAAGCAGTTTTTAATTCAATTTTTGCTATTACTTTTACATCTTTTGGAATCATTTCTTTAACAAGATTTATATCACTTGCATTCCTAACAAACGAAACTGCAACAAAATCAACATCGTGTTCTGATCCAAATTTGAGATGTTCTTTATCTTTCTCTGTTATAGCTGAGACTGACAGATTAGAGTCTGGAAATGCTACGCCCTGGTTATCTCTAAGCTCTCCACCGATTAAAATAAGTGCTTCTAACTTATCATTTTCTTTTTCAACTACTTTAAGTACTATTTGCCCATCATCTATAAACACTCTGTCGTCAACATTTACATCTCTCAATAAATTTTCATAATTGATAAAAACGATGTCATTGTTTGATTCAGTTTCAATATTTGTTAAGGTAACGTTTTTACTTTTTTCTAAAAAAGTATTCTCAGAAGAAACACCAGTTCGTATTTTGGGTCCTTGAATATCTTGCATTATTGCAACTTGCTTATTAGATTTTCTTGCCCACGATATTACATTTTCATGATCCTCAAGTGTGCCATGTGAAAAGTTTATTCTTAAGACATTAGCACCAGCATCTATAATCTTCTCAATTTTTGATTCGCTTGATAGGCTTGGGCCAACTGTTGCAATAATTTTTGTTTTTCTATCCATATTGATTAAATACTTTAATAGCATGGTATAACAAATTTAAGAATATGAATAGAAAAAATATTATAGGTATCCCAATAAAAAACCTCGAAGAACCAATGTCTAGACTAGCTAGCACATTAGATAAAAACCAAAGAATTGCCTTACAGATTGGACTTATTAAAAATTTAGCAGAATGTTTTAGAGGCAAAGACAACGATATATTTTTGATTTCAAATGATTCAGAAATAGAAAAATTAGCAAAAAAACTAGAGATAAATTTTTTCAATACAAAATCAATTGGTTTGAATAAAGAAGTTATAGAGTTTTCTAATAATTTTAAAAATTACCGAAGCTGGATGATATGTCATTCAGATTTACCTTATATAACAAAATATTTTGCAAAAACAATAAGCCAAGAAATTGAAGGAAGTGAAATTCTAATAGCAAAAAGTAAAGATAGTGGTACTCCATTTATAGCTGGAACTGTTAGCTTTGATGAGTTTAGATTTGGAGTTAAAAGTTTTGATAAACATTCAAAATACCTTAAGGAAAATAAGTACGAATATAAACAAATTTTTAGCACTGAATTTACTTTTGAACTTGATGATGAAAATGACTATCAAAAATTTCTGCTTAACCAACCAAGGTGGTTTAAAAAGCTAACAATTTAGCAGCCCCGACCGGATTTGAACCGGCGTTTCTGCCTTGAGAGGGCAGCGTCCTAGGCCTCTAGACGACGGGGCCTCTGCTCGGGGAGAAGGACTTGAACCCTCAACGATGGGACCAGAACCCATTGTGTTGCCAATTACACCATCCCCGAAAGGTAGCAGCCCCGACCGGATTCGAACCGGCGTTTCTGGGTTGAAAACCCAGCGTCCTAGGCCTCTGGACGACGGGGCCGTATAAATATTAAGAATAAAGTATTTTAATTATTAGTTGTTATAATTTTTCGATACTTTCTGCCAATCTGGCAATAGTTGTCTCTTTACCAAGTGCAAATATTGACTCAAACAATGGTGGACTAATTTTTGTACCAGTAACAGCTACTCTTGCTGACTGAAAACCTACTTTAGTTTTTATATCTAACTCTTCTAACATCGCTCTCATCGTATCTTCAATAATATTTAAGTCAAAGTCATCTAATGCAATAAACTTATTTCTAATAGCATCTAAGTATTTTTGAGCCTCCTCAGAATTTACAGACTCCCAATCTTCCTTGTCTACAATAAATGGCTCATCAATTAGAAACTGGACTTGGCCAAAAAGATCGTTCATCGTTTCAATTCTTTCTTGTACAGAGGGAAATATTTTTAACAATCTATCTTTTTCTTCATGAAATAATTCTCTACTAAGTTGATTCTCAATATTTTTCAGTGAATCCTCTTCAAATTTATTTGGTAAAGTTGATCTTATATACTGTCCATTTAACCAAAGAAGTTTTTTTTCATCAAAAGTAGCTGAATTTGGTAGTACGTTATTTAAATCAAATTTACTAATTGCAAAATCACTATCAAAAAGCTCAATATCATCACCTGGTGACCAGCCAAGTAGGCAAAGATAGTTAAACATTGCATCATTTAATATTCCTTTTTGACGAAACGCTTCAACTGATGTATCACCATGTCTTTTACTAAGTTTTTTGCCGTCAGGACCAAATAATAAAGGTAGATGACAAAAATTTGGTATTGCTGCATCTAAAGCTTCCATAATCAAAATGTGCTTGGGAGTTGAAGAAAGTATATCCTCTCCCCTTGCAATTATTGTTATTCCATAATCTATATCATCGACAGTAGAGGCAAGGTGATATGTCGGGGTATTGTCAGATCTTAAAATGACAAAATCTTCTACATCTGAAGTTTCAAATGACATGTCTCCTCGTACAAAATCTTTGAACTCTATTGTCCTATCACTTGGGACTTTGAATCTAATTGCACCATCATCTTTATAAGCAAGGTCTTTTTCTAAGAGTTCATTTGCTACTTCTCTATATCTATCAAACCGAGAAGATTGTTTATAATCACCATGCTCTCCACCAACTTCAACGCCTTCATCCCAATCAAGCCCTAACCATCTTAGATTTTCTAGAATGTCTTTTTGAAACTCTTCAGTGCTACGCTCTATATCAGTGTCATCAATTCTTACAACAAAAGTGCCTCCATTTGCTTTAGCATAAAGCCAGTTGAATAAAGCAGTCCTTGCGTTTCCAATATGAAGGCTGCCAGTTGGTGAAGGGGCAATTCTTAATTTCATATTATTTAACTGGATTAATCAATGTACCAATAGTCTCTATTTCTATTTTTATTTCATCACCTGGCTGAACTTTAGAGACTCCATCGGGAGTTCCTGTAAGAACAACATCGCCTGGCAATAGAGTCATAATTGATGAAACAAACTCCAAGATTTCACCAACACTAAAAATCATATCTTTAGTATTTCCATCTTGCTTTAGTTCATCATTAACAAAGCATTTAATTCCCAACTCTGGATTCTGCTCAAAATTAGTTTGTATTACGGGACCTAAAGGACAAAAGGTATCAAAACTTTTTGCTCTTGTAAAATTACCATTGAATGTTCCATCTTGTCCTTGTAAAACTCTTTCTGATAAATCGTTAGCAATAGTAAATCCCAGAACACTATCCATCCAATTATCCTTAGTAAGGTTTTTACTGAGTTTTCCAATTACTACTGCTAATTCAGCCTCATGATCAACATGTTGACCAATTGGTGGATATATTATTGACTCACCCGTACCAATTACAGATGTTGAAGGTTTATTAAAAAATACTGGATTTTTTGGTGCCGTATAATCATGAACTCCTAGCTCAACTGCATGTTTTTCATAATTTTTTGCAACAGCTGTAACTTTACTTGGTAAAACTGGTGCTAATAACTGAATTTCATCAATACTATACTTTTCTTCAGTAGGCTCCCAAACAACAAGAGGTGAGCCTTCGTAGCGAATAATACCTTCGTCGGTAAGTTCACCATAAAAGATTTCGCCTTCAAATTTAGCTCTAACAATCTTCATTATTCAAGTGTAAAAGTTTTATAAATTATCAGCGTCAATAGTTAAAAATAATTCAGATAAATGTAAACCTTTTATAGTTTCTTTACCAGCTATTAAGAGATTGTCTTTAGTTAGTAAACCAAGAGAGGTTTCACTTATCTCCAAAACTTTTAAGACTTTTTCTATGTCACTTTTAGTAGGACCTCTTCCAGCCAATGAAGCCTGATAAATTACTAAATTTGAAATAATTTTTGTTATTAACTTTTTCTTATGATGAGAACTCCAGAAATGTTCATATTTTTTTATTAATTTCAAAGCATAACCACTATCAGGACTTGGTATAGAGAATATTTCTTCGTAAGGATGTTTCAGTGAACTATATGAGTCTTTTTTTCCTTGTGATCTTGGAACAGGCAGGTCAGATAGTGTCTGTAATTTGTAATTTGTTTCTTCTATATTTGGTTGCTGGCTCACTTAACTAATGTTAAATAATTATCAGAATTAGCATCATTTCCATTTACAATTTCTAGGTATTTTTTTCTAATTGCGTTTGTAACATCCCCAGGTGAACCGTTTCCTATATTGCTATTGTCAACAGATACAACACCAATAACCTCTGTAGCAGTTCCTGTAAAGAAAAGCTCATCAGCACTCAACAAGTCTTCTTTAGAAATATTTTGCTCAGTTACTTCAAAATTTAAATTATTAGCTATTTCAATTACCGTTTTTCTAGTTATCCCACCCAATGCACCAGTTTCAATAGGAGGTGTGGTTATTTTATTATCCTTAATTAAAAATAAATTCTGGCCACTACCTTCTGCTACAACATCGCCATCACCAAACATGATTGCATCATCATATCCATTGTTTACAGCATCAATTTTTGCAAGTGTTGAATTCATATAACCACCTACGCCTTTTGCTGTAGGTATAAAACTTTCTGGACTGATTCTTTTCCATTTTGAGATACAAACCTTAACACCATTGTTTCCAGCTTCATCTCCAAGGTAAGCTCCCCAACTCCATGCTGAAATAGAGACACATACCGGAACGTTGCTTGGTAAAAGTCCCATTTCTCCCTCTCCAAAATATACTAGAGGTCTTATGTAGGCGGAAGTTAGATTATTTAGATGTACAGAATCTTTAATTGCTTGTGTAATTACTTCTTTATCATATGGGATATTCATGTTGTATGCATTTGCAGAATTGTATAATCTTTCTACATGGTCGTTTAGTCTAAAAATAGAGGTACCTTTTGGACATTCCCTAGCTCTAATTCCCTCAAAAACACCGGTACCATAATGCAAGGTATGGGACATAACACTAACTGTTGCATCTTCCCAGTTAACAAACTCACCATTCATCCAAATAAGTTTTGACTTTTCCATTATTAATAACAAATAATAGTCCTTTTTATCATTGAAGCTATAAAAAATACTATTATTCAATTGTGAAAAGATTTTTGGCATCAGGATTTGGTGTTGGGCTAGTCTGGCAAAACATTTTTGGCAATAAAAAAGGTGGTGGAACTTTAGCACCTTTAATTTTCACGGTTCTTGTTTATTTCCTGAATCTAAACGTACTTGAATTATCTATTGTATTTGTATCATTACTCTTAATTTATTTCTATTCAGTGGAAGATTATTTTGCTGATGAAGACCCGAGTTGGATCACTTTAGATGAAGTCGTAGGAATGAGTTTAGTATCTTTAGCTTCACCCTCAGAAATGCTACCTCTAATTGCAGGGTTTCTAGTGTTTAGAGCAAGTGATATTTTAAAACAACCAAAATTTGTTTCACAGTTAGAAGATTATCCAGGAAAGCTCGGTGTTCTATATGATGATTTAGGGGCTGGGTTATTAGGTTTACTATCTGCTACGATAGTACACCAAGTTAGTCTTCTAACTCTTTAAGCAATAATTCTTTAGCCATTCCTGGATTAACAGAACCATTAGATTGTTTCATAAGTTGCCCAACAAGAAAACCAACTAGCTTATCTTCACCTGATTTAATTCTGTCGACTATATCTTGATTCTCTTGGATAATCTGATTTATCATTTCTGAGATTTTTTCAGAGTCATTTTCCTGGAAAAGGTTTTTCTGCTCAGCTACTTTACTTGGAGTAGTGTTTGTAGTTAAAATTTCAGTCAAAATAATTTTCGCAGATGTGAACGATATCTTATCACTTTTAATTAATTCAATAATTTCTGGCAAATAGTCGTCATTAAACCATTCTGGAAGGACTTCAATATTTGCCTTTCTCATTTGTCCCTGAAGCTCCCCTGTAATCCAATTGTAAGAAGCTACCGAGTCTTTTGTTTGATCAAAAACTTTAACATACAATTTTTTAATCCACTCATCGCTTTTACTTAATATATTTGACTGGCTCAAAGAAAGGCCTGTTGTCATCAATTCTTCTCTTTGAGCTTTTGGAAGAAGCGGCATTAGTGTTTCAACTTCTTTAATAAATTCTTCACTTAAAAACATATTAGGAAGATCGGGATCGGAAAAATATCTATAGTCGGCACTACCTTCTTTTGACCTCATTGTGCTAGTAATTTCTTTGTTTTCATCCCAATGTCTGGTTTCCTGAACTATTTCAATTCCCTCTTCAAGTGCTTTAGTTTGTCTTTCTATTTCATAATCTATTGCTCTTTCTAATGATCTCAAAGAGTTCATGTTTTTTATCTCTACTTTTGTTCCTAGTTCAGTGCTGTCTTCAGACGCAACTGATATGTTTGCATCAAATCTTAAATTTCCCTTCTCTAAACGACCTTCTGAAATATTTAAATCTATTGAAAGTTGTCTTAGCTCCTCTATGTAAGCAACAGCTTGTTTTGATGATGAAATCACTGGTTTAGTAACAATCTCGACTAAAGGTACGCCCGAACGGTTAAAATCCAAAGCAGTACTGGTTGCGGATTCGATTCTTCCTGATCCACTGTGTGAAGATTTACCTGTATCTTCTTCCATGTGAACTCTTTCAATTTGAATATAGTCCTTATTTTCATCAATAACTATTTCCAATTCACCATTAAGTCCAACTGGTAAATCAAATTGAGAGATTTGATAGTTTTTTGGTAAATCTGGATAAAAATAATTCTTACGATGAAACATACCTTTACTTGTTATTTCACACCCAGTGCTCAGAGCAAGCAAGGTAATAAATTCTATAGCTTTTTTGTTTGGAACGGGCAAAGCACCTGGTAAGCCTATACAGGTTGGACATAAGCTTATGTTTGGCTCATCAGTATCGACAACTGCACACCTACAAAACATTTTTGTGTTTGTATTTAACTCAATATGAGTTTCAATACCAATTGTAGGTTTTAAAGACATTACAACCATCCTTTAGGTTGTCCGTCAAACTGAACCTCATTTTCAATTATTTCTGAAAAATCTAGAAGTGAATTGTCAGATAATGGTTTACTCATTACTTGCACTCCAAGAGGTAGTTGATCTTTACTAAGTCCAGTAGGAATACTTATTGCTGGAAGGCCAGCCAAGTTAGCTGGAATTGTGCATAAGTCTGACATATACATTTCTAATGGATTACTTGTTTTCTCACCAGACTTGAAAGCTTGTGTGGGAGTTGTTGGTGAAATCAAATAATCAATATCTTTAAATGTTTTTGCAAATTCATCTATCATTTCTTTTCTTGCCTGCAAAGCTTTTCCATAATATTCGTCATAATATCCTGCTGATAGTGCATAGGTTCCTAACAGAATTCTTCTTTTAACTTCAGCACCAAATCCTTCGGCTCTGGTATTTTCCATCATTTCATAACTAGTGTTTCCATCTACTCTTAATCCATATCTGACGCCATCAAATCGTGCTAGGTTAGCTGAGCATTCAGCTGGTGCGATTAAATAATAGATACTGATAGAAAGTTTGATTATTGGTATTGAGATTTCTTTAACTTTGTAACCTTTAGATTTAAGAATTTCAACGACTTTATTAACTTCATTTTTAGCTTCATCAGAAATGCCATCTTCCATTAATTCTTTTATCACTCCAATTGTGGCAGTGTTGTCACTTGGAATATCTAATTGGTTATTAATTACTGAAGTAGCGTCTCGACTATCTTCACCAGAAATCGAAGAAAAAATAATTCTTGAGTCGTCTACAGTTTTTGTAATTGGACCAATTTGATCTAAAGATGATGCGAAAGCCACCAAACCAAACCTAGAAACAGTACCATATGTCGGCTTAAAACCTACTAAACCACAAAAAGACGCTGGCTGTCTTATTGATCCACCAGTATCACTTCCAAGTGCTGCAATTGATGATCTTGCACCAACAGAAGCGGCGGAACCTCCAGAAGACCCTCCAGGAACATAATCTGTGTTCCAAGGATTTTTAGTGAGGCCAAATGCAGAGTTTTCAGTGGATGAGCCCATCGCAAATTCATCGAGATTTGTTTTACCTGTAAACAAAGTATTCTGCTCTTTAAGTTTTTCAATTACTGTTGCGTCATAGGGAGATGTATAGTTTGATAACATTTTCGAAGAGCATGTAGTTTTATAATTTTTTATATTGATATTGTCTTTAATTGCAATTGGTATTCCATCTAATAAACCAGCTGATTCACCATTGCTGAATCTTTTGTCAGATTCAGCCGCTTTTTTTATATTTTCTTCTTCAAAAAGTGTTAGATGAGCATGAAGTGCTGCTTCTGAGTTTGCAGAATTTTCAAATACTTTTGAATACAATTCAGATGGTTTTAACTCTTTTTTTGTAAACAGTGAGTTTATTTCTCTAATAGATAAATTTGAAGCATCCATAACTATTCCATCGAAGGAGGAACTACGAACTTTCCATCTTTAGACTCTGGAGCATTACTAATTGCCTCATCATGAGTTAAGGATTCTACAACTTCATCCTCTTGCAGTTCTAATTCTTTTTCTAAAGGGTGTATAAATATTTCTTGTTGCTGAGAGTTCAGCTTTAAATCACTTAATGCATTTACATGCTCCAAAATAATACTTAAGTCATTGCTCAGACTGTCTTGTTCTTCTTCAGATAAATTAATAGAGGCAAGCTTAGCTATATTTTCAATATTGAACTCATTACTCACTTTTTACTCCTAGATAGCCTGAAAGTAATTCATATGATTCTAATAGCTGTTTTTTACTAACATGTTCATTCGTTGCATGTGCTAAAAGTGGATCACCTGGTCCAAAATTTACACAAGGAATTTTGTGTTCAAAAAATCTTGCGATATCAGTCCATGCTTGCTTTGGCTGAACCACTGCTCCAGTCTTTTTTATAAAATCGCTAATTTTTTCTTCTGATTTATTAGGCATCGCTCCATCTGAAGTATTTAATATTTCTACTTCAACATAATCAGAAAATAGGTTGTTAATGTAACTACCTGCTTCAGATCCGTTTAGTTCGGGTGAGTATCTGAAATTTAAATTTAACTTTAATGTTTCTGGGATAACATTATTAGCAATGCCAGAGGAAATTTTAGTAATTGACATCACTTGTTTAAAATTTAAACCGTCTATTTCAAATTCGTTGATTTCATTATCTTCAACTAACTTAATTACATCTTTAACTTTGTAAATAGGATTGTCTCCAACCCAAGGCCTTGCCGAATGTGCCGCTTTGCCACTTATTGTTAAAGTAGCATTTAAAGCACCCAAGCAACCCAATTGAATTTCATTATCAGTTGGTTCCAAAATTATTGCGAAGTCAATATCAAAATCACTTAAAAGATCTGGCATAATTACATTTAATCCATTGTCTTCATATGAACTTTCCTCAGCTGTATAAAAGACCCCAACTATTTCAGAAGAATTTTCGATTAAAGAATGTAAGATGACTGCAATACCACCTTTCATATCAACAGATCCTCTCCCGCCTATTAAATCGTCGTTATCAAATTCATATTGTTGATTAGGAACAATAGGAACAGTGTCAACGTGACCAACTAGAGCAATTTTTTTGCTTGATTCGCTAGGGACAGCTACTATTCCACCATTATTTCTTTTAATTTCACCTTGAAAATTATTACCTTCTAAAAATGTTTCAATAAAATCTAGAATATTATCTTCTTTGCCAGTTTCAGATTCAATAGAAATGAGCTTTAAAAAAGTATCAACTAAGTTCAAACTTCAACTCCAAAGGTTCTCAATGCATCATTAAGTGAAGTTTTTTCATCGGTAGATTCTTTTCTTTTTCCAATTACTAAAGCACATGGAGTGTTAAAAACACCACTTGGAAATTCTTTTGGCCTTGTTCCTGGAATGACAACAGAATTTTCATCTACTACACCTTTAACCTCTACTGGCTCTTTACCTGTTACATCAATAATTGGTGTAGAGGCAGTAAGAGTAACATTTGCACCTATTACTGCTCCTTTTTTTATTCTGACGCCTTCAACAATAATTGAACGTGAGCCAATAAACGCTCCATCTTCAACAACCACCGGCATTGCTCCGGCAGGTTCTAGTACTCCACCAATACCGACTCCACCTGAAAGATGAACATTTTTTCCTATTTGAGCACAGGACCCTACTGTCGCCCATGTATCCACCATAGTTCCCGAACCTACATATGCTCCAATGTTGACAAAACCAGGCATGACAACAACTCCTGGTTCACAAAAAGCTCCATACCTTACCACTCCAGGAGGGACAACTCTAATACCTAGGTCTTTGTAATTCTTTTTAGGCTCTAACTTGTCATAATAAATTAAATCATTTGCACTAATTTCTTTTAAATTTCTTATAGAAAAAAATAATAGAATGGCATCCCTTACCCATTCATTAAGCAACCACTCATTATCTTTATTACTAGCTACTCTAATATTTCCTTTGTCGAGTTCTTGAATAGTAAACTCTATAACCGACAAATCATTTTCAGATAAGTTATTAGGGTCAATATTTTTTATCTGTTCTTCTAAATTTTCTATTTTCACTTTGGTCTCTTTTTATTTCTTAGATATTATTTTAATGTATGACCAAACAGACTTACAGATTTATTATTCTTTTATTAACTGGATTGTTAGCTTTAGTAATAACTTGGGGAATATCATTTTCACAAGACAACAGTGAAGAATTGGTTTTGCCAAATTCACTAGAAAATATCTATCCGTTACCTTATGATCAAGTTCCTCAACAGGCATCATTAGAAATAGATCTACCTGTTGGTTATCAATTAACTTTAATTGTTGATAACTATATTATTCCTCAATCAGAAATTCAGTATGTTGAAGCTACTGGTGTGTATATATGGAGACCTGGACCTGGTAAAACTTTTGAAACATGGAATCCAGGAAAACATACTATAAGGATTAGCTGGGATACAATTACTGGCTTACCTGATTTTGGTGAATATGAGTGGGAGTTTACTACTTACTAATTAACTTAGAAAAATCTGATTCAGTCAAAGTTTCTACATTTAATTTTTTGGCTTTATCTAATTTTGATCCTGCCTTTTCTCCATACACCAAATAGTTTGTATTTTTAGAAACTGATGAAGTAACGATTCCTCCTAGATCTTCAATAAACTTTGTAGCCTGTTGCCTTGTATATTGACTTAATGTTCCAGTAAGTACAAACGTCTTTCCTTGTAATTCTCCTGAAGAAGTTTCTACAAGGGTGTTTA
>Ga0255774_10003198_pt1 | contig 12097 bp, 14 predicted proteins | sample 101ome_17_FD_179972 | JGI IMG/M metagenome (GOLD analysis project Ga0255774, IMG submission 179972) | Coastal salt marsh microbial communities from the Groves Creek Marsh, Skidaway Island, Georgia - 101407AT metaG (version 2) | ecosystem: Environmental > Aquatic > Marine > Intertidal zone >...
CGAAGAAATGGCTAAAGAACCAAATCAAAGAGGACGCCGTGATCGCGAAGAGGCGGCACCTGAGTTCGCCGATCGTCTCGTTGCGATCAACCGTGTTTCAAAGACCGTAAAAGGTGGTAAGCGTTTTGGCTTTGCTGCTTTGGTTGTTGTAGGTGACCAAAAAGGTCGCGTCGGTTTCGGCAAAGGGAAAGCGAAAGAAGTACCTGAAGCGATTCGTAAGGCAACTGAACAGGCAAAGCGTCAGATGATCCGCGTTCCATTGCGTGAGGGTCGCACACTGCACCACGATATCGAAGGCCGTCACGGCGCTGGTAAAGTTGTGATGCGGACTGCGCCAACAGGTACTGGTATCATCGCAGGTGGTCCAATGCGTGCTGTTTTCGAAATGCTAGGCATCCAAGATGTTGTCGCGAAATCAATTGGGTCTCAAAACCCATACAACATGATCCGCGCAACATTGAATGGTCTGCAAAAAGAAATGAGTCCACGTATGGTTGCACAGCGCCGCGGTAAAAAGGTTGCTGACATCCTACGCAAGGACGAAGCACCAGCAGCAGAGGCACCAGCAGCAGACGCAGCAGAGCCTGCAGAAGCATAAGGAACACGCAAAATGGCTAAGACAATTGTTGTTAAACAAATCGGTTCACCCATTCGCCGTCCAGCTGTTCAGCGTCAGACGCTTGTTGGACTTGGGTTGAACAAAATGAACAAAACACGCGAGTTGGAAGATACACCTTCGATTCGTGGAATGGTTGCTAAGATCCCACATTTGGTGGAAATCATCGAGGAACGCGACTAACGTTGCTCTGCAATAGTTTATGTGAAAAGCGCCTCATTGGGGCGCTTTTTGCATTTAGGTAACATTTGTATGGCAATTTTATAAGTTGGTTGCACTTCGCAATAGACCCAACTTCGATCTCATAGTGATACTAATTTCGATTTATTGTTGAGTGGGCTATGAGATTTCAGATTGCGGGATTGGTTTCCGCCTTTGCGACTTACTTGATTGATGGCCCAAATGGGCTGACAATGGGTGTGTTTATGTTGATTGCAGGAGGTCTTGCATTTTTGGCCCATGCTGTCAGTGATGTTATCATTCTGAATATCAGCGTCTTGTTGATTTGGTTGTCGGTTTCGCCTGTTTCTCGCAATCCTGAAGTTTCACCTTATGCAGTTCTATTTATCTTCTTTTGGTCGATAAAGGACATACTATTCTCGATATTTAGACGTGTTGTTAATCGTGACCCGATTGCTTCGCCGGAACGGTTGCATTTTCATTAATTGGTAATGCTAGGTCGTTGACCAATCTACTTTGATCGCAAACAGCGCAAGATTACGAATTCGCACGGGACTGCAGTGGTGCCGCCAATGACAGAAGTTTCAATTATCGCGGCGCAGTTCTTGTGATCGGACATTAATCAAAATGCCATCGCATCATTGTTTTTCGGGGCGCTTTTCAGCGTGACCTACAGATTTTTATTCATGGTTACCATTCAGAGCGTGTCCACGCGCCATGAACACAGAACATGGCCGACACGTCGAGCAGTTGCAGATCGCGGTGTTTCGCAAGCAGATTAATGCATTTATTTGGAATCAGCTTGCATTTCGTCAGGTGGCCGTATATCTGCCCACGAGTGGAATGAGTTCCGCGTGTATGACAAAAGCCGTGTTTGCCCAATCGGTCGCTTGAGAGGGTAGTTCCGGCAAAAGGAGAAGCGACATGAAATTGAATGAATTGCGCGATAATGAAGGCGCCGTAAAATCCAAAAAACGCATTGGCCGTGGTCCAGGATCTGGCAAAGGTAAAATGGGTGGCCGTGGTATTAAAGGTCAAAAATCTCGTTCTGGTGTAGCGATCGCCGGATACGAAGGTGGGCAAATGCCATTGTACCAACGCTTGCCAAAGCGTGGTTTCAACAAACCAAATCGTAAATCATATGCCGTAATCAATCTTGGCCTCATCGAAAAATTTATTGGCGAAGGCAAATTGGACGCAAAAGCAAAAATCACAGAAGATGCATTGGTAGCTTCTGGGCTGGTCCGCCGTAAATTGGACGGCGTGCGCGTTCTTGCTAAAGGCGAAATCACAAGTAAGGTCACTATTTCGGTCACAGGCGCATCAAAAGCGGCAATCGCAGCTGTCGAAAAGGCAGGTGGTACTTTGACAACAGTGGCTGCTGCAGCTGAATAATTGCTTGTATGCGGCTATATGCCTGCTTACATAAGCAACAGTTTTCCAATTTAACGCCGCTAGAGTGCGGAAAACGCGCTTGGCGGCGTTTTTAACAAGAGATATCCAAATGGTTTCTGCAGTTGAACAAATGGCCGCTAACACAAGTTGGTCGGCCCTTGGCAAAGCAACAGAGTTGCGCAAACGCATCCTGTTCACATTGGGTTTATTACTGGTTTATCGTCTTGGTACCTTTATCCCCGTTCCCGGGATTGATGCGACAGCACTTCGTGAATTCATGGAGAGCGCGCAAAGCGGTATCGGTGGCATGCTGTCAATGTTCACAGGCGGCGCTTTGGGCCGTATGGGCATCTTCGCCCTAGGGATTATGCCCTATATCTCCGCATCGATTATTGTTCAGTTGCTAACATCTATGGTCCCATCGCTTGAACAATTGAAGAAAGAGGGCGAACAAGGACGTCGCAAAATAAACCAATACACTCGTTATGGCACTGTATTGTTGGCGACTTTTCAGGCATATGGCCTTGCTTCAAGTTTGGAAGCAGGCGATTTGGTGACCGATCCTGGTCTGTTTTTCCGTCTTTCCTGTATGATTACATTGGTTGGCGGTACCATGTTCCTAATGTGGTTGGGTGAACAAATTACCGCCCGTGGCATTGGTAACGGTATTTCATTGATCATATTTGTGGGAATTATTGCAGAATTGCCGGCGGCACTGGCGCAGTTCTTTGCATCAGGTCGTTCAGGCGCAATAAGCCCAGCTGTAATCATCGGCGTTATCGCGATGGTTGTCGGTGTGATTGCGTTTGTGGTCTTCATGGAACGCGCATTGCGTAAGGTGCTTATTCAATACCCGCGTCGTCAAGTTGGTATGAAAGTCATGGAGGGGCAGAATTCGCATCTTCCAATCAAGGTAAACCCAGCTGGTGTTATTCCCGCGATTTTCGCATCTTCTCTCCTTTTGTTGCCCACAACAATCAGCACGTTTTCAGGGGATGGTAGCAGCGCCGTAATGTCAACGATTTTGGCCTACTTCGGTCCGGGGCAACCTGCCTACTTGGCATTTTTTACCCTGATGATCGTGTTTTTTGCTTTCTTTTACACGCACAACGTTTCATTTAAAGTGGATGACGTTGCTGACAATTTGAAAAATCAGAACGGCTTTATCCCTGGTATTCGCCCAGGCACAAAGACCGCTGAACACCTAGAATACGTGGTCAATCGCGTGCTGGTTTTGGGGTCTGCATACCTTGCGGCCGTATGTTTATTGCCCGAAATCTTGAGAGGACAGCTTGGAATTCCGTTTTACTTCGGTGGAACCTCGCTGTTGATTGTGGTTTCGGTTACAATGGATACCATTCAGCAGGTGCAATCGCATCTATTGGCGCATCAGTACGAAAGTCTGATCCAGAAATCGCAGCTGCGTGGTAAAGGAAAGACACGTAAGAAAAAAGGACCCGCTCGTCGATGAATATTATTCTGTTAGGACCACCAGGTGCAGGCAAAGGAACGCAGGCACAGCACTTGGTCGAAACCCGCAAAATGATGCAACTGTCGACTGGCGACATGCTGCGCGCTGCGCGCACTTCTGGCACCGAGATGGGTAAAATCGTTGCGGATGTTATGGACCGTGGTGAATTGGTCACCGACGAGATTGTGATTGGATTGATCCGTGAAAAATTGCAAGAGGGATCAGAGGGCGGTTTTATCTTTGATGGCTTTCCACGCACGCTCGCACAGGCAGATGCATTGGGCGAACTTTTGGTTGAAAATGGTTTTGTGCTAGATGCGGTGATTTCATTGGAAGTGGAAGATGAAATTTTGGTCCAACGTGTTGTCAACCGCGCGAAAGAGGCGTTAGCGGCAGGCAAAGAGGCGCGCGCTGATGATAACGAACACAGCATGCGCACACGTTTGATGGAATACTACAAAAAAACATCTCCCCTGATCGGCTATTACCACGCAACAGGTGCGCTAAAGGTCATTGATGGACTCGCATCAATTGATGAGGTGCAAGCCAGCCTTGCGCATGCGCTAGACGGATAACTAGAGATTCAGAATATTCCGAACAAGGGCGTTTTAAGGCGTCTTTTTTTTGTGAAAGCTTAATGGGAAAAATCTTTTGCCCAACATATTATCAACATACGTTTCAACAGTGTCAGAAGGATTATACTGGTGGGAATGGTGTCCATTGCGGGGGTTTTGGCGTTTATCTGAGTGAATTACAAGATTTTTATCTTGGCAAATTTTCACAGATTGCCTTAACGATGCCGAAGCGGCGCTGGATTTTGGACGTGGCACACGCGACAAATATGCATGTTAGTTGAATTGTTCCAAATATGCCTTGACGAATTGTGAAATTCTCCGTAGTTGCAGGTACTCTCGCGAGAATCAAAAAGCGTTTAGTACGCGATCACCTTATCAGCTTTAGCCCTTGGTAGACCGAGGGCTTTGTTGTGAAAAAAGGTTCTGGAACGACGGAACCGCAACGAAAGGAACAGAACGTGGCTCGTATTGCCGGCGTAAACATCCCAACAGCGAAGCGTGTACCAATCGCTTTGACATATATCACTGGTATCGGACATACCTCAGCGAAACAAATCTGCGAAGCAGTGAACATTGATATGACACGTCGTATTAATGAATTGTCAGACGCAGAGGTGTTGTCAATTCGTGAATACATTGACGCAAACTTCTCAGTCGAGGGTGATTTGCGCCGTGAAGTTCAAATGAACATCAAGCGTTTGATGGACCTTGGCAGCTATCGCGGCCTTCGCCATCGTCGTAATCTTCCTGTCCGTGGTCAGCGTACGCACACAAATGCGCGGACACGCAAAGGTCCAGCAAAACCAATCGCTGGTAAGAAGAAGTAAGGAGGGTTAGGATAATGGCACGTGATACACGTCGTGGTGGCAAGAAAAAGGTCTCCAAAAATATCGCAGCTGGTGTTGCACACGTAAATTCATCTTTCAACAACACCAAAATCTTGATCTCTGACGTTCAAGGGAACGCAATTGCATGGTCGTCTGCAGGCACAATGGGGTTCAAAGGCTCTCGTAAGTCTACTCCATATGCTGCACAGATCGCCGCAGAAGACGCGGGTAAAAAAGCGCAAGAGCATGGCGTAAAAACGCTTGAGGTTGAAGTGCAGGGTCCAGGCTCAGGTCGTGAGAGCGCGCTACGCGCATTGGCCGCGATTGGTTTCAACATCACATCAATCCGCGATGTAACACCAATTGCGCACAATGGCTGCCGTCCACCAAAGCGTCGCCGCGTATAATAAGTATGTTAATGGGGCTGCAGATTTTGTCGCCCCATTTCCGTCATTTTTAATCCTCGGGTGCGTGTGTCTATTGGACATGGGATACCGCTAGAATGGAGGGACGTATGATCCATAAAAACTGGGCAGAATTGATTAAACCTGCACAACTTGACGTAAAGCCAGGCAATGACCCATTGCGACAAGGCACAGTGGTTGCAGAACCACTGGAACGCGGTTTTGGCCTTACACTTGGTAACGCGCTGCGTCGTGTTTTGATGAGCAGCCTTCAAGGTGCCGCCATCACATCAGTACAAATTGACAACGTTTTGCACGAGTTTTCATCAGTTGCAGGTGTGCGTGAAGATGTGACTGACATCGTATTGAACCTAAAAGGTGTTTCATTGCGCATGGAAGTTGAAGGCCCAAAGCGCCTTTCGATCAATGCAAAGGGTCCGGGCGTTGTCACAGCTGGTGATATCTCAGACAGTGCAGGCATTGAAATTTTAAACAAAGAACACGTGATCTGCCACTTAGATGATGGCGCAGATGTGTACATGGAACTGACTGTGAACACCGGCAACGGCTATGTTCCTGCAGATAAAAACAAACCAGAAGACGCGCCAATTGGCTTAATCCCAATCGACGCGATCTATTCACCTGTGAAGAAGGTCTCATATGACGTTCAAAAGACACGTGAAGGTCAGGTTTTGGATTACGACAAACTGACGATGAAGGTCGCAACAGACGGTTCAATCACACCCGATGACGCTATAGCATTCGCGGCGCGCATTCTGCAGGATCAGTTGTCTATATTTGTGAATTTTGACGAACCAGAATCCGCAAACCGTCAGGATGATGAGGATGGTCTAGAGTTCAATCCGCTATTGCTGAAGAAAGTAGACGAATTGGAATTGTCAGTTCGCTCTGCAAACTGCCTAAAGAACGATAACATCGTTTACATCGGCGATTTGATCCAGAAAACAGAGGCAGAGATGCTTCGCACACCAAACTTTGGTCGCAAGTCATTGAACGAGATCAAAGAGGTACTTTCTGGCATGGGGCTTCACCTTGGGATGGACGTTGAGGATTGGCCACCAGACAACATTGAAGATTTAGCGAAGAAGTTCGAAGACAACTTCTAAGTATTAATCGCCGCGGTAGCGCGGCGAGATTAATGCCCGAAAGGTCGGGGAAAACTGGGCATGTGCCCCAAGGAGAGCGGCTGACACGCATCGACCGCCAGACAAAGTAAAAGAAAGTTAGGAGACTTAATTATGCGTCACGCACGTGGTTACCGCCGCCTTAACCGAACACATGAACACCGCAAAGCATTGTGGGCGAACATGGCCGGATCACTTATTGAACACGAACAAATCAAAACAACTTTGCCAAAAGCAAAAGAGCTTCGCCCGATTGTTGAAAAACTGATCACATTGGGCAAGCGTGGCGATCTGCACGCACGCCGCCAAGCACGCGCACAGTTGAAAGAAGACCAATACGTTACAAAACTGTTTGACATTCTTGGCCCGCGTTTTGCGGAACGTCAGGGTGGCTACATCCGCATCATGAAAGCTGGGTTCCGCTATGGTGACATGGCACCAATGGCGATCATCGAGTTCGTTGATCGTGACGTTGACGCAAAAGGTGCCGCGGACAAAGCACGCGTCGCAGCAGAAGAAGCCGCAGACGAATAAGTGGATCTACTATCTAATGTACCAAGACCCCGACAAACTGTCGGGGTTTTGTCGTTTTTGGGCATGATGTCCTGAGCGCTCTGGGCCGATAGTTTCACCGACGGAGAGCGACATGATGATATTGAAAACGATGCCTGAAAAATTTGACGGCCCCTCAGCATGGATAGGTGCAGATTTACAAACGCGAAAAAACGAATGGTTATATACTCTAAGTATCGACGACATTTGTGAAATTGAATATGCAGCAAGGTATTATCTGTCCCTTGGGCGGGATGTAGGGGAAATCATGGCCCAAGATTTCCCATTGCCAAAATTCTCCGATCACTTGCAGAACATGTCAGAAAAACTGCTGCGTGGTATCGGGGTCGAGGTGATCCGCGGGTTGCCCATGAAATCATATTCGCAGGAAATGGCAGCCGCCATTTTTTGTGGCATCGGCGCACATTTGGGTCCCGCGCGATCCCAGAATGCGGCGGGGCATATCTTGGGGCATGTACGTGACATTGGTGCGGATCCGAATGATCCTAACGCCCGCATTTATCAAACCAGCGCACGGCAAAGTTTCCATACGGACAGTGCAGATGTCGTCGCGCTTATGTGTTTGCAGGATGCCAAAGAGGGGGGCGATAGCCTTTTGGTCAGTTCTGAGACGATTTACAATGAAATGCGTGCGACACGGCCTGATTTATTGGCATTGCTGTTTGATCCGATTGCAACAGATCGCCGTGGCGAAGTGCCAGATGGCATGGAACCCTATATGACCATCCCGCCGTTTAGCTGGCACGATGGGCGATTAACGGTTTTTTATCAACGCCAATACATCGACAGTGCGCAACGCTTTCATAATGCTATGCGGCTGACGCCAGAGCATGTTGAGGCATTGGATTATTTTGACGAATTGGCAAATGATCCTGATTTACATATCAAAATGCGCCTGATCCCCGGCGATATGCAATTCGTTTACAATCACGCACAATTGCATGACCGCACAGGTTACGTGGATTGGCCTGAACCCGAAAATCGCCGCCATTTATTCCGTTTGTGGCTGTCGATGGCGGGGGATCGTGAATTGCCCGAATGTTTCAAACAGCGTTATGGGTCGATTATCGTAGGCGATCGCGGTGGCATTATCACCTCGGCCACACGTTTGCATGCGCCCCTTGATTGATCCAAGCCTATTTTCGCTATGTTCGGCCTGATGAAACTGGGTTAGATTTTAGGGATGAACGATTTGTTTGCCCCTAACGCAGCCGATGCACCAAAGGGTCCCCAACCCTTGGCGGAACGCTTGCGCCCGCGTGCGATTGACCAAGTGATTGGTCAGGCGCAGATTTTGGCCGCGGATGCGCCCTTGGGCGCGATGCTCGGGAACAAACAACTTAGCTCACTCATTTTTTGGGGACCGCCCGGTGTTGGCAAAACGACATTAGCGCGCCTGCTTGCGGATCACACTGATCTGTACTTTGTCCAGATCAGTGCGATTTTCACGGGTGTCCCCGATTTGAAAAAGGTGTTTGAGGCTGCGAAATTACGTCTTGCGAATGGGCGGGGGACATTGCTTTTTGTTGATGAAATCCATCGCTTTAATAAGGCACAGCAAGACGGATTTTTACCCTATATGGAGGATGGCACGATCATCCTTGTTGGGGCGACCACGGAAAATCCATCCTTTGAATTGAATGCAGCACTTTTATCAAGGGCACAGGTTTTGGTGTTGGAGCGTCTTGGATCAGATGAATTGGTCCAACTTTTGGAACGTGCTGAGGGGGAATTGGGACTGACCCTGCCGTTGGATGTTGCGGCGCGCGAAACCCTGATCGCGATGGCGGATGGAGATGGACGCGCCCTGATCAATCTGGTGGAACAGGTTCAGTCGTGGCGTGGCGACACCGTTATTACCGATGCCGAATTGCGAAAACGCCTGACCCGTCGTGCCGCGAAATACGACAAAAGCGGGGATTCACACTACAACCTGATTTCAGCATTGCACAAATCCGTGCGCGGATCGGATCCCGATGCCGCGCTTTATTGGTTCGCGCGCATGTTAGAGGGTGGTGAAGATCCGCGATATCTGGCCCGGCGCATTTTACGTATGGCGGTTGAGGATATCGGTTTGGCGGACCCACAGGCGCAGACAATTTGTATTGGGGCCTGGCAAACATATGAACGCCTTGGCAGTCCAGAAGGCGAATTGGCATTATCGCAGGCGGTCACTTATCTGGCACTGGCCCCGAAATCAAACGCAGGTTATGCCGCATATAAGGCCGCGCGGAATTTGGCGCGTTCTCATGGGTCCGAAATGCCGCCCAAACATATTCTAAACGCCCCAACGCAGTTGATGGAGGATCAAGGGTATGGGGCCGATTACGCCTATGATCACAATGCAGAGGATGGATTTTCGGGGCAAAACTATTTCCCTGAAACGATGGAGCGACCCAAGATTTATGATCCTGTTGAGCGTGGATTTGAAAGGGATTTGCGCAAACGCGTCGAATATTTTGAAAAACTGCGGGCCAAACGGAACGCAAGCGATACCTAGGCGTGACGCTTGACAATTGTGGGCAAAGCGCACAAGGACGCGCCATGATGTATCTATTGATTGCCCTTGGAGGTGCACTTGGCGCCTTGGCGAGATTTCTTGTTTCTGGATGGTTTATCTCTCCACTTGGCACTTTGGCGGTAAATGTTGTGGGGTCATTCATAATGGGATTGGCGTTTGTGTTTTTTAGCAGCCGTGGATTAGACCGTGTGATGTTTTTTGCAATGACAGGGTTCCTTGGCGCATTCACAACCTTTTCGGCATTTTCATTAGACGTCTTTGAATTGATGGAGACAGAGCGCATGGCAGAAGCTGTGGGCTACGTTGCGGCCTCGGTGATTGGTGCAGTTGTGGCACTCTTCGTCGGCGTATTTTTAGCCAAAGGGGTTTTGTCATGAGCGGCGTTCAACGCATCACGATTTCTGTGGAAGACGCGGATCAACGGTTGGACCGTTGGCTAAAGCGGTTGTTTCCCCACCTAAGTCAAATTCGTATCGAAAAGATGTGTCGCAAAGGCGAGCTGCGGATTGATGGCGCGCGCTGCAAACCCGCGATGCGGATTGAGGCGGGGCAAGAGGTACGCATTCCACCCATCCCTGCCCCCGAACATAGGGAAGAGCGGCCCAAGCAATCCCGCATTTCGGATCAAGATCGTCAGATGATCCAAGATGCGGTGATATACATGGACGATCATTTGATCGTTTTAAATAAACCTGCGGGCCTTCCATCCCAAGGGGGCAGCAAGCAGTTGCGCCATGTTGATGGATTGGCCGAGGCATTAAAGTATGACTTCGATGAAAAACCACGTTTGGTACATCGTCTGGACAAAGACACGTCTGGTTTGTTGCTTTTGGCGCGATCCCGTTCTGTCGCAGCAACCCTAAGTGACGCGCTGCGCCACCGCGAAACACGTAAGATTTATTGGGCAGCTGTTGCGGGTGTCCCAGTGCCCCAAATCGGAACCATCAAATACGGCTTGGTGAAAGCGCTGGGACATGGTCGTGGGGGCGAGGGTGAAAAAATGATCTGTATTCATCCGCGTGATGTTCAAAAAACCGATGGCGCAAAACGGGCGCAAAGTGATTATTTCATATTGTCGCGTCTTGCGTCACGTGGGGCCTGGGTTGCCCTTGTTCCCGTGACAGGGCGCACACATCAGTTACGCGCGCATATGGCGGAAATTGGGCATCCGATCATCGGCGATGGGAAATATGGTGGGTCAGGTCAGGAAAACTTGGGCGATGGATGGGGTGCGCAATTTGGTGGGGACATTAGCAAAAAATTGCATCTACATGCCCGCTATTTGCGATTTGAACATCCTGTGACGAAAAAGACATTCGAAATCACGGCAGACCTATCGCCCCACATGCAGCGCACATGGGAAACGTTTCAATGGGACGCGAAAGATGTCCCCGATGATCCGTTTGAGGAGCTTTAGGGCTTGGATGATCTTGCGCTGATCCTCTTTGATGTGGATGGAACGTTGGTGGACAGCCAATCCGAAATTATGGCGGCGATGCAGGATGCCTTTGCCGCTATAGCACAGCCAGTTCCAAATCGTGATGCAATCCTTTCAACAGTCGGATTGTCGTTAGAACAGGCTATGATACAACTGGTGCCCTCAGATTGTGACGCCGGCATCATTCCCGCAGCCGTCAATGCATATAAACACAGTTACCGTAAATCCCGAGAGGCGGGTACGATGTCCGCGCTCTATCCTGGAATTGCGGATCTATTGTGCAAATGCAGAGCGTATGAAAACTGGTTGCTTGGGCTTGCCACAGGAAAGTCGCGTCGCGGGGTGAATGCGTTGGTCGAGTATTATAATTGGGGCGGGGTGTTTCAAACTATTCAGACCGCTGATACGCATCCATCAAAACCCAACCCAGTAATGTTGCAGGCTGCACTGGCTGAAACGGGGGTTCCTGCGCGGCGGTGTCTGTTCATCGGGGATACAACCCATGACATGCAGATGGCCGTGGCAGCGGGGGCTGGGTTTGTCGGGGTTTCGTGGGGGTATCACCCCGTTGATCGATTTGACGCGGCCTTCAGGGTAGTAGAGACACCGCAAGCCGTATATCAGACGATCAAAGATTGGTTGGAGCTTGAAACATGACCGAATGGAAACTAAAGCGATTTTGGACAGAGGCCTCTGTAAGTGAAGCGGAGGGGGGATATGCGGTATTATTGGATGGCCGCGGTGTGAAAACACCCGCAAAAACCAGCCTTGTCGTGCCAACGGTCGAATTGGCGCGCGCCATCGCAGATGAATGGGATGCCCAAGAGGGCACAATTGATCCAACCTCGATGCCATTTACACGCTCTGCCAATGCTGCGATCGACAAGGTGACTCATCAGTTTGATGAGGTTGTGAATTTACTCGCAGAATATGGCGAAACCGATTTGCTGTG
>Ga0255774_10003222_pt1 | contig 12058 bp, 12 predicted proteins | sample 101ome_17_FD_179972 | JGI IMG/M metagenome (GOLD analysis project Ga0255774, IMG submission 179972) | Coastal salt marsh microbial communities from the Groves Creek Marsh, Skidaway Island, Georgia - 101407AT metaG (version 2) | ecosystem: Environmental > Aquatic > Marine > Intertidal zone >...
TGCTTCACTCCTTCCACGGCGGCACCGAGATCTTCCTTCGCCGTGGGGTGAGCGCTCGGGTCATCAAGTAGGCGGCTGGCCGAGGAGATTACGGTCATAACGTTGTTAAGATCATGAAGGATACTTTGGCTGAAAAGATTAAGGGCGGCCTCCCGCTCGGTTTCGACCTGTGCTTGCTTGCTCATCTCGAAGTGTGTGACTTCGGTGAACAGCACCATGGTGCGCATCCCGTCGGGCTGCTGCAGGGGCGCGGCTGCGGGAACGAGCCAATGGGGATTGCCCCGCCCATCCCGTAGGCGAAGGGGCCGCCCTTCGGAGGCCCCTTCCGGATCGAGCGCGCTGTGAATGGCTTCGGCAAGCATGCCTTCCGGGAGCCGGGCCCAGCGCTCAAGAGCACTCAGGGGGCGTTGCAATAGTCCCCCTTCCGGGAGGCCGATAAGCCGCGCCAGTGCATCGTTAAGGATTTCGATATTCCCTTGGTGATCGAGAACGAGCAGCGGCGCCGGGACCGTCTCAGCCAGCGCGGACTGACGCTGCACCGTTGCTATCGCCGTATCGAGGGCCTTCCAGAGGTCCGACTCATCGAGCAAGCAGAGCCCATGACCCGTCACCCCATTGCGCTGCTGGGGACGGGCGACGATACGTATGACCTCCGGAGCGCCCTCTTCCCGCTCGAGGAAGAGGGGAAAGACGTCTATAGAGAGTCCCGAGGTAAGGGCATCGAAAAGCTCCGTGAGCGTCCTGGGGGCGCGAGAGGCACTAGGCGCGAGAATTGTGGACAGCGCGCGACCCTGGCTCGCCCGTTGCCAGGGTTCCCCGGCTCCCCACACCTCAGTGATCTGCTTCTGGTCATCGACGAACAAGAAGGTGGTGCCCTTGGGCAGCGCAAGCATGCGCTCAAGCGCTCCGTCAGCGCCGGCCTTAGCCAAGGCTTGGTCGAAAAGTGCTTGCAGGCCTGCATCCATGGCGCTCTCCCGCGGAGCCCCGCTCCTGGGACGCCTTGATCTCCACGAATCTTAAAAAACCCTCAGGGCCTTGGGAAGAGCGAGCTGGTACCGGTGATCAGTCCGACATGTTGCGGCCGTCCGAGGCCAGGGCTATCAGCTAACGCCGCCCGTAGCTTCGCCCTCGGGGGCCAGTCCCGCGCGGAAGACAAGGGAAGGCAGAGGCCGTTCCAGGGCCGCTTCCACAAGCGCAGCGGCCCCCAGAATGGCCTCTAGGGATATCGGCAACCCTTCTCCCATCCGCTCTAGGGCGTAGAGCAACTCTTCCGTGGCGATGTTTCCGGTCGCTCCCGGCGCGAAGGGGCACCCGCCGATGCCCCCGATGCTTGCATCGAGGGTTTCTACCCCCTGGTCTCGGGCAGCCAGGGCATTGGCGATGCCCAGGCCCCGGGTATTATGGAAATGGGCCCGGAGCGGCGTGGCGCTGCCGAGAGCGCTACCTATGGCGGCGAAGGCGGTAGTCACCTCGCGAGGGGCTGCGACCCCGATGGTGTCGGCCAGGGCGAATTCCCGAAGGCCCGCGCCGGCAAAACGTTCGGCCAAGGCGACGCAGTGCTCGAGGGGCATCTTCCCCGCGAAGGGACAGCCGAAGGCCACGGCGATGGTGAGCTGGTAGCTTTTGCCGGCCTGGGCGGCCCGTTCGAAGACTCGCAGGGCTTCCTCGCAGGCAGCTTCCACACTCATCCCCTGATTGCGCAGGGCGAAGGCATCGCTCGCTGGAATCACCATGCCGATATCGTCGATCACTCCCGTGGCAAGGGCCCGCTCTACGCCCCGGAGATTCATTACCAGCCCCGTCAAGGAAACGTCAGGACGAGGTCCCAGCGCGGCGCAGAGCGCCTCCGCGTCCGCCAGCTGAGGCACCTTCTTCGGATGGACGAAGCTGGTGACCTCAATCCGCCTCACCCCGGCCTCTAGGGCCTTTTCGATCAGCGCCAGCTTCTGCACGGTCGAGATGGGCTTAGCCTCGTTTTGCAGCCCGTCCCGGGGGCTCACCTCCATGAGCGTGGTCATGGCTAGGGTCTAGCGCGCCAGGGCTACGCCGAAGGCCGGACGCGCCCGAAGCCGGGCGACGTAGGCCGCCGTATTCGGCAGCGCCTCCATGGGAATGCCTAGGCTTTCCGCCGCGTGGCAGGCATGGCCCGTCATAATGTCCGCACCGGAAAACTCCCCGGCCAGATAATCCTTGCCTTCCAGGCCCCCTTCCACCGCTTCGAGACTCTTCGCGAGCAGCTTCTGGGCCCGAGCAAGATTTGTGGGGTTTTGCTTCTCCGGAGGGAGGAATCGCGTTTCCACCATGATGAGGTTGACCTGGGGCATCATCATGCCCTCGGCGTAGTGGAGCCATTGCAGGTAGGCGGGAAAGGCCTGGTCGTTTACCGCGGGCAGGAGGCGCCCGGCACCGTGACGGGCCAGTATATATTCCACGATAGCCCCGGACTCATGGAGGATCACTTCTCCGTCCTGGAGGGCCGGTACGCGCCCCATGGGGTGGACCTTTCGGTAGGCTTCGCTGCGCATTTCCGGTGCGCCCAGATCAAAAATCTCGACGTCGTAGGGCAGCCCTAGCTCCTCGAGGAGCCAAAGAATGCGCAGGGACCGGGTATTTCGGGCGTGGTAGACTTTCATGGCATTGCTCCCCTTTATGGAATGCTCCCGAGCCTAGGGGAAGGGTCGAGCGATTTCTAGCGCCTGCCCTTGCGAGTCTCGACCATGTTCTCTGCCTTTAGCGCCGGCTTCGGCCTCTCCCTATCCTTGATCGTTGCCCTTGGGGGGCAGAACCTTTTCCTCCTGCGCATGGGCCTGGGCCTGCATTATCGCGGCCCCCTCGTGCTGGCCGCGATTAGCTCTGACGGTCTACTTATGGCCCTGGGCGTGCTGGGCCTAGGAACGGTGGTGACGGCCTACCCCGACGCCCTGCGTTGGCTCACTCTCGGGGGCGTTGCCATGCTGGTCCTCTATGGCGGGGCTGCGCTTCGCCGGGCCTGGCAGGGGGAAGCGCTCGAGGGCGCCCAGGCCACAGGGCGAGTCCCCTCCCCCCGATCCGCAGCGCTGACCTTTCTGGCGATCACCTTCCTGAATCCCCACGTGTATCTGGATACGGTGGGCCTTGTGGGCGCCGTGGGCAGTCGTTATGACGGTGCCCTGCAGCTTGCCTTTTTGGCAGGGGCAATTAGTGCCAGCGCGGTCTGGTTCACCGGCCTGGTTTATGGCGCGCGCCTGCTCCTCCCTATCCTGAAAACGCCCCGGGCCTGGCGCGTACTTGATAGCGTGATCGCCGCCATCCTTCTTCTTCTCGCCCTGGCGCTGTGGGGAAGCCTTCCCAGCCTCTAGGGAAAGCGCATAAGGGGTGCTTTTTCCCGGGCCCGGGAATGCCTACACTCGGGGTATAACCAAATGACGAGGCGGCCTTGAAGTCGCCCGCACCCTGGGAGGGCACCCCATGGCCGAGGCCATCGCTGAGCACAATCAACTGGCAGATCCCTACGCGCTTCCCCTCGAGGCGATTGATGTCTCCGATCCTCGACTATTGGAGCAGGACGCTTGGCGCCCCTACTTCGCCCGGCTGCGCGATGAAGCGCCGGTGCACTACTGCGCTGACAGCGCCTTCGGGCCCTACTGGTCCATCACGCGCTTTGATGACATCAAAGCCGTGGACATGAATCACCAGGCGTTCTCTTCCGAGCCCACCATCATTCTGGGCGATCCGCCCCCGGATTTTCGCACCCGCAGCTTTATCGGTACGGACGGTAAGGCCCACGACGAGGAGCGCAAGGCCGTGCAGCCGGCGGTAGCGCCTCGGCAACTGGCCAACCTCGAACCGCTCATTCGCCAGCGCGTCGCGGCGATTCTCGATGGGCTGCCCGTGGGGGAAGCCTTCGACTGGGTGCCCGCGGTCTCCATCGAATTGACCACGCAGATGCTTGCCACGCTCTTCGACTTCCCCTTCGATGATCGGCATCTCCTTCCCTACTGGTCCGACGTAGCCACCTCCGGCTCCGCTACGGGTTCGGGGAAGGTCAGCGAAGAAAAGCGCCGGCAAGAACTCAATGCCATGCTGGAATACTTCTACCGCCTCTGGAAGGAGCGGGAGGCTAAGCCGGGCAACGATTTCATATCGCTGATGGCTCAGTCCCCGGCCTTTGCCGCCATGGATCCCATGACCTTTATGGGCCAGTTGAACCTGCTGATCATTGGCGGCAACGACACCACGCGAAACTCCATCAGCGGTGGGGTTTACGCCTTGAACCGGTTCCCCGAGGCCTTCGCGAAGGTGAAGGCGCAGCCTGAGCTCATTCCTAACATGGTGGCGGAAATCATCCGCTGGCAAACGCCCCTGGCGCACATGCGCCGAACGGTAAAGGAAGACCTCACTTTCCAAGGGCAGGAGATGAAGGCGGGAGACAAGGTGGTGATGTGGTACGTCTCCGGTAACCGGGATGAGCGCGCCTTCGAGGATCCGGATCGCCTCATCATTGATCGTCCGAATGCCCGGGGCCACGTCTCCTTCGGCTATGGGGTCCACCGCTGCATGGGTAACCGGCTGGGAGAAATGCAGCTGCGTGTGCTTTGGGAGGAGCTCCTAGCGCGTTTCGAACACATTGAGGTGCTGGCCGAACCCGAGCGCGTCCGCTCGAACTTCGTGAAGGGCTATGCGTCTATGCAGGTGATGCTTCATCCCAAGGCCCAGGCCGTCTAGGCGCTGAGGGAAGGGCCGTGGAGGGCCAGCGGCATCGGCTGAGTACTGCAGCCATGGCGGACTTCGTGGCTGACGGCTTCCTGCGCTTTGATGCGCTGATCCCCGAGCCCCTAAATCAGGCGGCTTTAGAGGAGATGAAGGCCCTCGCCCCAGGCAAGCTTCGCCGGACCCTCCATGGGCTTGGGGGGCGGGCTGGGCGCTTGGAGCGGGACATCGAGCCTCAGGAAAGCCCGGAGAGCTTGACACCCCTAGCTGCGTGCTACCCCGCTCCCTCGGCCCTGGGGGCGGTGCTCAGATTTCCAGCGGTCGCAGGGATTATCGAATCCCTCGTCGGCGCGAATCCGGCCTTTGACCACGACTTCATTCACCATATTCCCGCGGGAGCGCCCCGAGGTCAGCATCTCCACGTTGACGCGGTGCTCGAGCCCGCGGGGCAGGCCTTCGATATCCAGCTCTTCTATTTCCCCACGGCCGTGGCTTCGGGAGGCGGGGGCACGCGTTTTGTGCCCGGTAGCCATCTGCGTCGGGCCCGCGCCGAGGGCATCGCTCGCTACCAGCACGTTTTAGGGGAACAGCACTACAGCGGTCCCGCCGGCACCCTCCTCGTCTTTCATCAGGGGCTCTGGCACGCCGGACAACCCAATCCCAGCGCGGAGGACCGGTGGATGTACAAGCTTCGGCTTAATCCGCGAGAGCCTCAGCAGCGGCTCTGGAACACGGCTGATTTGGCGGCCCTTCACAACGACCCGAGGGATCACAGCTTCGCTCACCCGGGAGGTGACACCGTCGCGCAGCGTTTGCGCCGCATGGCCCCTTGGCAGCGAGGGCATGAGGGTCGCTATGAGCAAATGCAGCGCGCCGCCCTATGGCGCTATCTGACCGGGGATTCCACCTTTGACGTGGATTTCTACCTAACGCGCCAACGGGTTCGTGAAGGGGCTCTCGGCGAGGCGCAGCGCTAATGCGCCAGCAGCTGCTTTACCTATGGCTTGCGGAGAGCGCGCTGGATGCGGAAGCGGTGGCCTGGGCCCTGTATGACGGTGCCCAGGGGAAGGGCCTGGCTCTGCCAAAGGCGAAGGACCCCGCCACCCCGCCCTATGCGTCAGGCTTGGCGGCCCTAGAAGACGGCTGGTGCCTGTTGCAGGCACCCCAGCCGGGCGCGCCCGTTGGCCCGGAGGGGGCAAGCCTTGGAGAGCTGCAATTCCAATTTATTTTTGAACGGCGGCTGGAAATCACGCCCTAGCGTAGGTGGTGCCGGTGGCCGGACTCGAACCGGCACGGGGTTTCCCCCTCGGGATTTTAAGTCCCGTGTGTCTACCAATTTCACCACACCGGCGATTGCCGGCAGTTTAGCAGGGCTTTCCGCTCCGGGAACCCGTTTCTGGCCCCCGGACCTTTTACCCGTGCCAGGACTTGGGCAGAATCGAGCGCTCTACTGATATGGGAGGCGGGGATGTACGCAGAGCTTAAGCAGGTTTGGCAGTCGCTCACGGGGCCCGAGGGCAACTTTGAGATCACCACGGTCGATGTGCGGGGGATTCCCACCAAGACCTACAAGAACGCCCCACCCAGCCTGCGCGAACTCTGGCTCTCCTCCCAGCAATTCGCTGAGCGCGAATATCTTGTTTATCAGGATGAGCGCTGGACCTACGCCCAGGCCCACAAAGAGGTGGCCTCGGTCGCCGCGTGGCTTGTGGAAAATGGGGTAACCCCCGGGGACCGGGTGGCCATTGCCATGCGTAATTACCCCGAATTCATGCTGATTTACTGGGCGATCGCGAGCATTGGTGCCACGGTCGTGGGGATGAATGCGTGGTGGGTCACTCCGGAGATGCGCTACGGGCTGAGCGACTCGGAGCCGAAGTTCCTCTTCCTTGACGAGGAGCGCTATGCGCGCATCAAGGATGAGCCGGAGCTGCCGGGCAACCCGACGCTCATCGCTGTGCGCTTCGAGGCCCCGGAGGGCGCCGTGGCCTATGAAACGCTTCGCGATCACGGTGGTCCTCTGCCCGAAGTCACCATCGACCCGGACAGCGATGCCTGCATCTTTTACACCTCGGGCACCACGGGGAATCCCAAGGGTGCGCTGCAGACGCACCGAGGCTGCGTCAATAACGTCATGAACCTCGCCTTCTGGGCAGGCTGCCTCGCGGGCACGCAGGTGGCCCTCGGCAATGCCAAACCCGAGGACTTTGAGAATCCGCCCCAGGGCGTCAGCCTCATTACCACCCCTCTCTTCCACGTTACCGCTAATAATTGCGCCGCCCAGGGCGGCACGCTCAGCGGCGGAAAGTTGGTGCTGATGTACAAGTGGGACGCGGGGGAAGCGCTCAAGCTGATTGAACGGGAGAAGGTCAGCACCATGAGCGGCGTACCCGTCATGTCCCGGGAACTCCTCGCCCACCCTGATTTTCCGAAAACCGACACCTCTTCCATGGTGCAGCTTGGGGGCGGTGGGGCGCAGCTCCAGCCGGATCTTGTGGGGCAAATCGATAAGGCGGTGGCCACGGCCAAGCCGAACACGGGCTATGGCATGACGGAGACCTGCGGCATTATCACCGCGATTTCCGGCGACTTTTTCGTCGACCGTCCGGAAAGCTGCGGCCCGGTCATGCCGAACTTTGAGCTGCGCATCATCGATGACGAGGGCAATCCCCTGCCCCCGGGGCACGTGGGCGAACTCACGGTGCGCGGAGCACCGGTGATTCGCGGCTACCTCAACCGGGAAGACGCTACGGCGGAAACGATCGTCGACGGCTTCCTTCGAACCGGTGACGTGGCTCGGGTGGATGAAGATGGCTTCGTTTACATCGTCGATCGCAAGAAGGACATGGTGATCCGCGGCGGTGAGAACGTGTACTGCGCCGAGGTGGAATCGGCCATCTACGAGGCGGAAGGCATCGCGGAATGCATTGTGTTCGGGGTGCCGGATGATCGCCTTGGCGAGGAGGTGGGTTCGGTCATCGTTTTGAAACCCGGGGCTGACGTGGACCCGGAGGCCCTCCGAGCGGACCTCCTGACCCGCATTGCCAAGCATAAGGTGCCCCGTTACCTCTGGGTGCAGCGGGAATCTCTGCCCCGGAACGCGAACGGGAAGTTCCTGAAGCGCGAAGTAAAGGAAACGTTAGACCTTGCGGCGGCGGTATAAACGCGGGGCCATCGCTCTGCTGGGAGGGGCAGCCCTGGGGGGCTGCGCCCTCTTCCCCCCGCCGGCGCCCCCGAGTCTCAATCTGCTGACCAGCACCCTTACCGCTGAGGCTCTGGTGCTCTCCGCCGAGCTCACGCCTGCGGGAGGCGCGCTTGATGGCCTAAGCCTGACGGTCGACGGGGACACCCTCGTCTGCACCGCGGAAGCTTCAATGCAAGGGGTGGCGCAATTCCTCCATTGCCCCCTCCGGGGGGCACGCCTTCTAGGTCAGGCCGCCGAATGGCGCCGTGCCCCACCTCCCAGCCTGATGCTGACGGTGCGGGCGCGCTGGACCCAGGGCCAGGCCGCCCCCCTGACCCTTGAGCGTCAGCAGCGCGTCGCCTTTATGCTGCCTACCCCGGAGGCTTGAAGTATCAACTGATCCCCTTCAAGGCGCCCCGAGAGGGTCCCCTGAGGCCCTTTGCTAAATAGCTCTAACCCTCTAATCCGCCCCTCCCAGGGGCCGCTGAGGCCTAAGGCCGCTGGCGCCTCCTCTAATCGCACTGCCTGGTAGGTCTGTTTTATTCGGAAGCGTTCCCCGCTGGCTGTGCACCACTGCCCTCCAAGCTGACCGGGCACTATCCAAAGCAGCAACCCGCCGCTGGAAGCGGCGCGAATGTGCTGGTCTGGCGCCCAGGCGCCGAGATCAAAACTGTTGGAGACAATGCGGGTTCCCGGCGCAAGCTCCCGGAGTAGCTTGGGGCGAAGCGCGAGATTGGCATCGGGGAAGAGATAGAGGGTCACCACCGTGGCACTAGAGAGGTCCTGGGCATAAAGATCCCCCTCGAGGAAGCTAGCCCGCTTTTCTACGCCGGCCGCCTTGGCGGCGCCCCGGGCTTTCATGACTAAACTCGGATCAAGCTCGATGCCCAGGGCCTCCGCGCCCCGCCGGGCCGCCGCGATGACGATTCGCCCATCGCCCGAGCCCAGGTCAATGAGCCGATCCCCGCGCCCTACCTTGGCCAGCGTAAGGGCGGCCTGGACGTCCCGTTCATCCATCACCACAAAGGGGGCAACCTGCCCAGGAAGGCCCGCTGTGGACCCGAGCACCGGAAGGCTTAGGAGCAGCGTCAGGAGGGCCCCGAGGATCGCTCCTAGGCCCCAATGCGATTTAGAGAAGGCGTGCTTCAAAGGCGAGGGTCCGGCGGGCCTCAGGAGGAAGGCTTTCCATAATGCGCCACTGCAGATGGGTCACGGAGGTGGGGGCAACCTTCTCCGGCGCCTCGAAGGTGACGCCGCCGTCCGCCGACAGCGTAAAGACCACCGGGCCCGAGGGCTTCAGCCCCTCGAGGAACTGCACCCCTTCCGGGAGTGGCGTGGTCACGAGCAGGCTTTCCGCCGCTACGGCCTCGGCCTCAGCTTGATTATGAATAATCAGTTCGTAGCGAAGGATCGCCCCCGGTGCCAGCCAGGTATCTTCGAGATAGACAATCTCCTCTGCGCCGCTATCGTCGTTGCGGGTCACCCGTTGAGTCACCCGCGTCTCGAGGGTCACTTTGCCTCCAGCGCTCTCAAGCTCCGCCGCGGGAGCGGCCCAGGCACTCAAGGGAAGGCTCGCGAGGGCGAAGGTCAGCAGAAGCACAGCGCGGGTCAGCATGATGGGGTCTCGCTTAGAAAGAGGGCCCTATCTTAGGGCGAAATTTCACGGAAGGCGCCCCCGAAGGTCTGAAGCGTATCCCCCGTAGCCGAGCGCACCCGAAGGAAGAACCAACCGCTGAGGGCCACCGCGTCGAGGCGATCAAAGTGAATGAACCCCTCGAGGTTCTGCTCCCCCGCAAACTCAGCCCGTCCCGGGGCTCCCGGTCCCACGGGGTAAACCCCAACCCCTCTCCTAGGCACGGTGAGGTGCAACGGCTCCGGAAGGGCCGGCAGACGGAAGGTTAAGGCGAGCGAGGACTCCCCGGGAAAGGCGGCCTCCATTGCTTCCTGACTCGGAAGGCCGAGCCCCTGCCCCGTGAGCTCACCGCCAAAGAAGAGAGCCACGTGGTTACGCTGAAGCCCGGGCTGCAGCCGCGCCATGGCCTGGAGCCCAAGGTCGGCTTCCCAGGGCTTGCTAGCCCCCTCCCCCGGCGCCTCGCTGGGCGCCGCGGCGAAGGCGGCACTGGCGTTCAGAAGCAGCAGGGCCCCTAGGCCCCGTAGCCCTCTCATAAGGAGGGATCGGCGACTCAATTCTCAGCCTGCCGCGTCACCACCTGCACGAGCTGCCAGTGTTCGCTACGAACCACGGAGGCCACCTCGCTCAAAGCCGTCTCCGCTGCGTCCAGACTGTCCCCGGCCGCCGCGAAGGCCGCCTCCGCTGGGGCACTCGTTCCCAGGGCCTTAAAGGTCGGGTACTGGAGCACCAGAACCCGATCGTGATCCCCGCCGGCGCTGGGCAGGCGCCGCCGATACTGGGAATAGGCCGCGGGACCTGCCTCGTCAGCGATCAGCGTCTTCAGGGCCGGTCCGAAGCGGTTTTCCAGAACCTCGCGGGTTCCCCCGTCATCGTCGCTAGCGAGGAAGATGGCCGTCAGAAAGGGACGATCCCGCAGGGACAAATTGGTATGAAACTGTTCGAGGGAATACACGAGGCGCCCCTCTTCTCGAGCTAGGCCCCGGAGCCGGCTGCCTAGATCGACCCCGAGGGCTTCTGCTGCGCTTGCCTGGGCGAGCGGGGACAGGCCTTCCCGCTGAATCGCCTGGCGAATCACCACGTGGCTGTAGGCACCACCGTGATAGAGCACGCGGTAGAGCGCCCAGGCAAAGAGCCCTCGGGCATTGGCTTGGGCCTGCGCCACCACCGCGTCGTTCTCCAGCAGGGCAGCCTCCAGGGCGGCCTCCGCCCCCGGGGCTGCGCTCAAGTAAGTCAGCTCCGAGTAGATGGTCATTTCCTCCTCCGCCCAGGACAGGAGCGGAAGGAAAAGGGCGAGGATCAGTAGGCAGTATTTGCGCATGACAGGCCTCCCTAGGGGGTGACGATGGGAAACAGAGGATTCAAGGGATCGAGCATGGAGAGCCAGGCCCCGAGCAGAGCTTCCGCCCCCTCCGAGGCCTCCACATCGTCCCGAGCCAGCAGCACCGCCGGGGGCAGCTGGCCGAAAAGGCCGATGAGCAAGCTTCGATAATTGAGGGACAGGGTCGGCGCGTCCGGAGCCACCTGTCCTTCTTCATGAATCAATACGCCATTTCGGACTTCAATGCGGTGAGTTTCGTCCCGATCCCGGATTTTAAGATTGAGCACAAAGGGCGATGCCAGGGCTCGTTCCGGATTCAGGCGCACGGCCACGAAGTCGAGAAGCATGGCCGTGGGCGTTGCCGCCACGATGGCTTGGTTTGCGACACTAAGCCCGCCCTGACGGACCCCATCCCGGAGCTCCTGGGCGCCGGTGAGGTATATATTTCGCCAGGTCCCCGCTTCCGTGCGGAAAGCGAGCTGCTCATAGACCGAAGCCAGCAGGGCCTTCGCTTTCTCCCCGCCCTCCCCGGCGAAGATGATGCGGTTGAGCAAGGTTGCGGCCCAGCGCCAGTCCTCTTCATCCACCGCGGCCTGGGCCTGCGCCAGGGCCGCTTCTGCCCCGCCAAGGGCCGCGATCCAGCGTCGGCTTTCTGATTCCGGCGGTAGGGGCCAAAGGTTAGCCGGGTTCCCGTCGTACCAGCCCATGTAGCGCTGATACACGGCCTTCGCGTTGTGATTGAGCGTTCCGTAGTAGCCGCGATTGAACCAGCGCTCGGCGAGGGCCGGGGGCAGTTCAAGGGCCTCAGCGAGTTCCGTACCCGTGAGCCCCGCATTCATGAGCCGGACGGATTGGTCGTGGAGATACTTGTAAGCGTCCCGGTGATGGCTGAGAAAATCCTCGATGGCCGCGGCGCCCCGCCGCGGAACGCCGTGGGCGCCGAAGAGCAAATCAGAGCGATCCCCATAGCGGCGCAGCGTTTCCGTTAGATAGTCGGCCCAGGCCTTGGCATCGCGCACCAGGGCGCCCCGGGCGGGGAGAAGGTTGTGGAGGGTTAGGTTGGCGTTCTCCGCCACAAACAGCGTTCGAAGCTCGGGGATGTAGAAATTCATCTCCGCCGGCGCCTCCGCCCCGGGGGTGAGCTGGAACTCCAGCGTCAGGTCCCCAAAGCGCCGCGTTTCTCCCGTACGGGTGAGCACCTCCGTGGGCGGCAGCAGGCTCAGGGTCCCGGGGG
>Ga0255774_10003224_pt1 | contig 12052 bp, 5 predicted proteins | sample 101ome_17_FD_179972 | JGI IMG/M metagenome (GOLD analysis project Ga0255774, IMG submission 179972) | Coastal salt marsh microbial communities from the Groves Creek Marsh, Skidaway Island, Georgia - 101407AT metaG (version 2) | ecosystem: Environmental > Aquatic > Marine > Intertidal zone > Salt...
TCGTTCGCAGCTCGCTCACGGAGAAGAGCAGCGGTGCGATACATACGATGTGGTTCGGGTTCGCACGCGCCAACACGTTGCCTGCGATCATCGTCTTCCCCGTCCCCGTAGTCAAGCGCAACAAGGTTTTGGTGGTCTCGGCTTCGAACACGTTGTCGAGCGCGGCTTGTTGGTACGGTCGCAAGGTCAACAACGACTCGTCGACTGTCGCGGAAACGACCGCCGCCAATGTGTTCTCCTTTTCGAACGGCAGCACGATGTGTTCGAGCACGTTGTCGTGCGTATAAATCAAAATGTCCTCCTTAAAGTTCGTTTCGAGTTTGGCGTTGGACGTGTACAAGTACCCCGTAGTTTTGAGACGAGCATTCACACAATTCAAAAAACTCGCGCAATCGCTCGCGGTCAATCGACCCGTGGTACTTGTTCTTAGCTTCACCTGCCCTCCGTGATACGTGTTGGTTTCCGTCGAATGGGAGATGAAATCGAGACCGTAATCGGGCAACAAGGCGCATTCTTTCGTTTCGCGTCGTTTCATGATACGTTCCAATCGATGCTTGTTCCAATTGTGGATGTATCCGGACTCGAAATACACATGTTCGGGGATCACCTCTTGGTGCCACGTGGTTTGGCGGTACGTCTCTTGATGATGTCGAACCGATTGGAGTTCGTACGCCTTCCAATCCTCCATGGTGTCCATCAATAATGGTAAAAATGGGTTCGTACCAACAAATCAGATTTTATAACAATCAACGAAGCGTCGCAATGTGGAGTGCGAATCCCACAACGCGCACGAGCGTGCTTATCGCCTCGCCCATACCGCGCACCATCTCCAACACGCACACGGCCACGAATAGCCCCATTTAATTTAGTTGGGCAGAAATTTGCACCAGCTTCGTATCCTCCGGTAGTCGCTCTACGTTTCGAGAATCGATCGTTCCGATGTGTTTTTTGTAGAACGCCGTAGAATAACACCCGATGCTATGATCGTACATAGTGGTACCGATCGTGAATTGGTTCGGATTGGTTGCGAAGTACTCGTGGATGTCCAAACGCTCATCCTCGTATAGTTTTTTTTGAAACATGAGAACGTTGTTCAACATTGTAAGACGATAGGTATATTCCGCGGGTCGAAGCATCGACACTCCCTTGTCTATTATACGATCTTTCAGAACCGGTAACGCGTTCGCGGGGAGGATCGTTGAGGTGTTCTGCACGACCACCAGCGGTGTGGTGATCAGACCCAACACCCGTTTCACCAGATACGTCTTAGCGTAAGGGTTGTTCGACGCCATATGCAGATACACCACGTCCGGATATTTCGAGGCGAGCACCTTGCGATACATCGAGTGCTCGGCGTTTTCGATCAAATACACGATCGGATCCTTGTAGTGTTTCGAGATGTACACGAGCAAGGTTTCAAGTGCAAAGTAATGATTCTTATTGGTAGGTTTGAAGAGCAGAACGAACGTCAAATCGCTCTTGTCGCGACAGGTGGTCGCGTCGAATTCGAGAAACTTGTCCTCGTATTTATGTCTCAACAGCGCTTGAAAGTCTCGATGAAGGCACGCCTTTTTGGTTTCCTCGTCAAGTTCTGTTTCAACGAACGAGTTGTAATCTTGAACTACATCGCGCAAGAAATACAGATAGCGATGCAACATGAAACTGTATTTGATCACTGACAACAAAAAAAATGATTAAATAAATACATTTCGGATATATCTGTAGTGTATATTTATACCCATCGATTTGTGCTTCGACGAAGATGCAAACCTCTTCGAACGACTACACCATCATTGGGGATTGGAAATGCGAGGATATCATTTACAACACCCATCGAGCGATAGTGACGATCGCCACATGGAGGTATCAAAAAGTGTGTGTGAAAGAGATCGCCACCGGAGACGACGGCAAGATGGAAAACGAACTATGCATACTGTCCAAGTGTATACACCCTCGAATTTGCCAATTCTTGGGGGCGAAGGTCACTCCGGATCGAACCTACATGATTTTCGAATACATGCACAATCGAGACTTGTCGTATTACATGTCGAGCGTTGTGCTCTCCCCACACGATCGAAGAAGAATCATGTTGGACATCGCCACCGGTTTGCACTATCTTCACAATCGACATCCCGAGATCATCGTCCACCGCGATTTGAAACCGGAAAACATACTGATCAACAAGCATGGTGAAGCCAAAATCGGCGACTTTGGCATCTCGAAACTCGTATCCACTCTCGAGTGCAAAACGTTCGAAGGACACACCGGCGAAACGGGTACGTACGTCTGGATGTCTCCCGAAGTGTTGAAACACGAAGTGTACAACTACAAAACGGACATGTACTCCTTAGGATTACTGATATACTACGTGTGGACCGGCAAACGCCCATTCTACCAGCTCAACATGAACACCATGCAACTCGCGTTCGCCAAATTGAACGGAACCGCTGAGCTCGAAAACGTTACGCACGATCAAATTCAACACATCGTCGACAATTGCATCCTTGACGATCCGAACGAACGTTTCGATACGGAAGAGGTGATTCACGCCTTGCAATCGTTGTCGGTTTGACGAATCGGAAACGAAATCAGATGCTCCACGACTTGTTTGTAGGACGCAAGCGAGTGCGAAGCCCAAATCGTTGGGGTCTCGCGAGATTCAGTCGACCAAACGGTATATGGGTCGTCGTCCAAATGGTGGATCGAGAGTTCGTCGGGCAAATATTCTTCGATCTTATCGTAAAATTCCTTGCTTGGTTTCATCGCATCCACCGTGTTGGGCGTGAACACCATGGCGCTGTTGAAAAAGTCGGTGAAGTGCAAGCCCTGCGCACTGAGGATTCGCTCGCAATACGCTTGAGGGGCGTTGCTGCAAAGAACGAACTCCAAATCGCGCGCGTCGCGTATCACCAAGAGATCTTGGATGTGTTGCGCGTCTTGAAAGGTTATCAGTTTGTCCGTATCCTCCAGTCCGTCGTACACGTACTCATAAAAAGGACGCAGCTCTTTCAAATCGTGTTGATTGATCATGAAATTAATCACGTAGTCGAAGTTTTTGTACGCGACGTGAGATCGAGGAGTAATAGGAGGATTCATGTAATGCATGCACTGATTCACCCATTCCTTCGAACGTTGAGCGATTTGACGACTGACCGCAGCGTTTCGAAACACGATGCCATCGAACTCTAAGAGCACCCGTCGATTGTAGCCTTTCACAGGACACGTTCGAATCGCCGTCATCCTGTATTGTTTCTTGATATTATTTTTTATTGTAGTTCGCTTAAATAGTGTTTTTTCAGATGTGACAAAAGAAGATAGACGAGAGATGCGAGGCGTGGCTATCGTTTTCGGAAACAAAGAGCGACTTCAAAGATTCGAAACCTCTCACGAAAGCTACGGCACCGTGCTAGTGAACACGGATTGTGAGAATATGTTAATCGCTCGAAACGCGACCTATTGCGAGGGATCGCAGTGGCAGGCGACCTTAGCCTTCCTTTTGTACAATCGAGAGATGTGGTCGCAGTACGACTATCTATGGTTCATCGGTCCACACGTCAATCTCTCCTCTACACAGATCGCCACGTTTTTTCACACGGTAACAAAGCATCAGTCGATCATAGCCCAACCATGCGATCCGAACAGTTGGCAGAGAGATCTCCATTTCAAACAAAATAAAAGCGAGCTTCGCACGGTCTCCTTCGTGGAGTCGAACGCCCCGTGTTTCACTCGATCGTTTGTCCAAGCCCAACTGTTGCCCTTCTTGCAAGACAATCGAGACCATCTTTGGAGTGGATGGGGCATCGATCTATGGTGGTCTAGTAGAGACCACCAAAGAACGATGGTGGTCAACACCGTCACCTTGGACAAAGAGCGTTCTCGCGTAACAACGAACGAAACAATCGCGCTTGCCGAAAAAACACATTTCTGCAACAAGTACAACTTATGACGACGTGAACGATTTGTACATACCTTCCATCATTTGGTTGTCGAAACATAGCTTACGCGGCGTTAGCTTGAAACGTTGAATGCTTCCCACCTTGAAAGCGTTCTCGTATTTGCAAAACGGACACGTGATATGATGACGATCTTTCTCCGGACGATCGAGTTTGTCCAAGCAATCGCCGCACATCCAAACGTGGCAACGGAGACAACCGTACGAATTGTGGTACTTCGTGAACAGCGAGTCGAAGCAGATCAGACAATCGTTCTCTTCTTTGTTCATATTCTTGATGAATCGTTTCAAAACCTTCAGGTGTCCTCTCTCTTGATTCGAGATGCTCAACATCGAACGAATCGTTAGGTACATGTTCGTAGACTCTGGAGATTCTTTTTCTAAAACGTTCGAGTGCTTATCTTTTAAAATATCCATGCATACGATATTGTATCCGTCGTATTTGTCAACTTTGTTTTGAAAATACGACACAATAATCGTTCGATTGGCCTTGTTACGAACCCAATCGATCGAAGGGCAAGGTTTGGAGATGCTTCTTAAGTACTGCGGGCTCATTTTGATATTGACAAAAATATCAATGTCGTCTGTCAAATTTTCGATAATTTTGACGACATCGTCTCGCTTGAAAGCAGCGCGGGACTCTTTTTTGGCGCTAGACGTCGACACACGCTTCATGGTTACGAACATATGTTCGTCGAGTGGACGCGGTCAATTTTTTTACACGTAAAATCGTGAATAATCACGTACAAACAACTGATACGTCCACGACGGATCCAAGTACGCCGTGACCGTCAACGACACGGTGGCCGACTGAAGGAGGTCCAAATTGTCGTCCACGCTTCCACCCATCCGAGACACGTATTGCCAAGCGACAGGCGAGGTTCCGAAACGACGCGTCGCTTCCGAAGCGTACACTTCGTACCGTACATCCTTCCGAGTTTGACCCGAATGCGCAGATCCGACGTCGTCCACGACACGAGTCACCACGATCATTCGAATCCAATTCATCTGATAGTTCTCGTATCGTACGCCGATGGTGGGCGTCCCTAAATCTTTTCCGTTCCACGTTCCCGCGTGAGCGAACGTCGCGAAACGCACACGATGCGGATCGTCGGAGTGGGTACTCATTCGTAGCGTGCATTCCATAGAGGTGTCCTTCCCGAATCGTACCCCCATTCCGCTGTTGTATCCGTGGATGTGTTGATAGTACGTGTAGACCGCGTCCTCCACCAAATAGAGCTCGTTCGCGAACGTGTAGGAGGCCGTCTCGTGGCTGCTCCAAGACGCACGAAGGATGCGAGTGATCGGATCGTACGTGAAGGTGTCCGCATCGGAGCGCGACGAACATTGCCCCATGTCGACGACTTGAGGTTCAGGTAGCACAATCAGCTCACCGGTGGTGTTCTCGAAGTGAGCGATGCCCATCGAGTCTTGGAGGTCCGAATCGAAACGCCACATGTGTGCGGCGTCCTCCAAGGCGAGCGGGCGCCCGAGCAGATAAGAGGCCTTCACTTCGTTCGAATCGAGAGTACGAGTCCACACCGCGAACGCGCTGAAATGCAGTTGATCCGTCCGAGACACGATTTGGGGCACGAGTGCGTCTCGGCCGGAATCGCGTTTCACCAAGTCCGCAACGTAGTACGGATTGTCCGAGTGCGAGTTGTCGACGGTATCTACGAACTCTCCGTCGACGTACAAACGCGCGATCGTGCCTTCCGAATCGAACGTGCACGTCAGATGCGCCCAAAGACCCGTACGCACGGTCGCTGTCATGTACACGTCCGCATACACCGGCACACGCACTCGCACCCGACCTACGAGCCCCACGTTGTCTTCCGCGAAGACCGAAGGACACGCGGACGAGTCGTTCGCGAACAGCAACCGGGTCGGTTTGTCGGACACGTACTCCGAAGCGAAACGAATCCACACTTGATAGCTGTACGGAATCGGTACGGAACTCGCGGCGGTGTACACCGTATCCTTGATCGGAGCGAAGAAGCCCGGCTCCACCATCTCTTCGATCGCTCCGTTCTGGATGAGTCCGTTCACAGACGTCAGCGAGTCCCGTACGGTATCCATGTTCGCGTATTTCGAGACGTAGTAGACGTTGTCGGACCGAACCAACGCCGCGACGACCACAATTCGAGTTGCCACGGTCATGTCGCTCGGACGAAGCATGTCACGATCGCCGACGCTGTTGACGAACGCGTGCGAAAGCACGAACGGTGCATCTACTCGGTGAAGCACTCCGGTGATCACCGTCGACATCGAACCCGCTCGCGCGAAGACGCGAAGCTCACCTCGCATTCGCACGTCCTCGGCGAACACGTAGTGATACGTTCCGGATACGTTGGGAGTCCAACGCAGAGCCCCTTGCTCGTATAGCGCCTCCTCGATCGGATCGTACGAATCGCTTCGAACGCGAAGCTCGACGTCGCATCGTAGCACGAGATGATCACCGACGTGCAGTTCGATATCGCTCGTCGTGCCGTCGTCTACGACGAAGCCGGTAGTCATCAAACGACACTCATGTTCGATGACTCGAGATGGAACGATCGGATCGGACGATTTGTCCACTAGCGCGGCGACGATCGTCGAGTCGACGGCTACGTCGCTCATTCGTTCGTGCACCTGTACGCGTCCGTACATGGAGGGTGTGACTTCGCACTGATAGTAGTACGTTCCCGGGCTGTCCGGAGTCCACCACACCTCTCCCAATTCCGCACCGTTGTTGATCACGTTCGCCACACCACCTCCCGTACCCACGAGTTGGGTGCGTTTGATCCAGAACGCGTGCCCCGGCGCGTTCACGACGAATCGTAATCGATCTCCCACTCGAACCAAAGGAGGCGTTCCGTCTAACACGAACTCCTTGTTTCGAACCGTAACCTGCACCGCGGTGTCCGTTCCGCGCGCGTCCGCTAAACGAATCGCGAAGATGCGCACGGACGAATCGTACGCGGTGCGATAGACGTCGTACCCCTCCACGAGCACGTTCCCGTAGGAGTCCGTTCGGATCGGTCCCAAAGCGAGCGACGGCGCGGATCGCTCGAAACGCAAGCGCTTGTAATCGTAAGGGATCCGCAGCTGCTCCGCTTCCAAGACGGTTCCGACGAACGAAAGCACGTACGCGAATCCGCGGCTCACTATACTCACCGGAACCGGATTGCGGTTCGAATCGAGGAGGGTAGTGATGGTTGTACTTTCCGAGCCGCGAACGGCCGTACCGTGCAACCTACACAGTCGTAACACCTCTCCGGTGTTCAAAGGGGTCGCGGATACGATCCCTAGGTAGGTGGTGCCTACCGCCGCGTTGTTCAAAGTGAGCTGAAGCGAGTCGGACGTGACCACACCTTCCACGTTTCCGACGAACGCGACCGGAGTGATTTCACGGTTTTCAAACAGTTCCTCCGTGATCGCAGCATGTACAACGAACGAGCTCGACACGTCCGCGATCGAACGACGTATCCGCAACATCGCCGCGGCGCCTTTCGGCACCAGAATGGTTTGGAATGCGGTGGTTTCCGGCAGGACGCTCACGCGATAACTCGTGATGGTATGCTCTCGTGAAAACAACGACGCGGTGATCTGCAGCTGTTGCACGTCTCTCTCCACGTACGCGTCGTGGATCCGGATATGAAAGGCGTCGTCACTCGACACGGACCATTCCGAGCGTCCGTACGCAACGATCTCGTTCGAAAGGTTGGTGACGAACACGACCGCACGAGCTCGATTCACCGCCGCTATGGGCACCGTGCTTCCGGTGGTGTCGATCGCGTACTCCAACGTGGTCGAGAGAGTGGTGCGACGCGAACCGCGCTCTAGACGATTCGGCGAAGTAGTGAGATAGCGGCGAACATCCACGTTTTCGTCGGTGGTGGCGAGGACGTGCACGTATCCTTCTTGCGCTCCTCCGTCGAGAGAGGCGTCCACGCGCAAACCGGGAAGGACTCCGGATCGAAAGACGGTCGAATCTCCCGATCGAGTGAGCAGATACACGCCGAAAGTGGACAGCCGCACCTCGGTCGGAGGGACCTCCAAAATGGTCTCCTCAAAAGTTTCTCCGCCTTGGATCTCCGCGATGTCGTCGAAATCGCCGCACGCGTACATCCTCGAGACTCCACCACCCAGAGGTGTTCCGACCACAAGCGTTCCGCCTCGATGCGGACCCTCCGCCAAGATATAGTCGGGTTCGAGACCGACCAACAGAGCCTCCAAAACCGTCAATCGAGTCAAGTGACGCTTCTCTCCGGCGCTGTCGGCCCCCAAACTGTTGCGATGATTCTCCCCCGCACCGTACCACTCGATCGCGCCGGTGGACTCGCGACGTATTCGTGCGACAAACTGATTTTGTTGAGGATAGAATGCTTCGAGCGTTGCGTCGGTGCTCAACACGTCGTTCAACTGCGTCAACGGATACAGACGGTCGTAGGCTAGATCGGTACCCGACTCGCCGTTCGCATGTTGTCCGTGCGAGTTGTTCGCGTTCGTAAATACGGCCCCGTTGTCGAAAAGCACGTAGGTGTTGAACCCTCCGGTGTACACGTCGGACAATCGCACGTTGTGTTCTCGTTCGTGCGCGGCGATGAGCGACGGCGCGGAGAGCGTGTACCGGTGAGTCGTGCTCCCGTCTAGCAACGTGCCGTAGTCGTTTCGCCCTACACAACGAACACTTCCGTCGGTGAAACGTATCCACGTGCTTTGGGCGTTTCCGGTCGCCCGCCACGCTCGAGTATGGTGACGCGAACAGTACGCTTTCACGAGAGCGCATTCGAACGGCTCGCTGCGATGGACTCCGGGCAGTCCATCCGCGAGTTGTCCGTAGGTGTTGTCTCCCCACGCGTACACCCCCTCGGCCGACAATCCTAACGTGTGAGCGCCTCCGGTGCGAATGTCGACGAACGCGTGCGCGGACGCGAGAGGGAGCGCTTTCAACGCCACTTGTTGATCCTGCAACAGTCCGTGCCCCATGTTGCCGTTGGTGGAACGTCCTCCGGATCGCGCGCTCTCGATCGATCGATACTCCGCGAGCACACCGGGAAGTCCGGTGACGAAACGAGACGCGACGTCGAAGACCTTCGGAACCGCAAGTCCGGTTCCGAACAACTGCTCGTCGTGAGACGTTCCGAACACCAACGCTCCGCGTCCGCTCATGCACCATAACATCGGATCGAAGGAATACTCGAAGAGCGGGGCGCGCGTGTACTCCGAAGAGGTGACCAACAAGGGGACGTGATCCATATTCCCGATATGATAGAGATAACGGGTGGTCAAATCGATCACGAGCCCCGCGTCGCGCGCGCATCCGGTGGCGTAGAGATATCGGAGGGGATCCGCGAAAGTCGCGAGCAGAGTTTCCAACTTCCACATACGCTCCACCCCTGCGTGTCTCACCCTCCACCACTCCTCCACACCCGTTCCCCGATGCGTCAGTCGTACCTCGTAACCGTCGTACATGCTTCGAAGGTACGAAACGCGATAGTTCGTTTTGTCGACCGTTCGTGTCGCGTCGATCGTGAACGACGCGAGCGTGGTGTTCCCGAGGACTCCTTTGCCGAGAAGGACACCGTTGCTCATGTACACCACGCACGATCCTCTGGTTAACGCAAAGTCCAACACCCGACAACGACTCGCAGCGCAGTACGTTTCGATTTCGTCCTGTGCGAACGCGCCCTCGTCCACCCCGGAGAACCGCACCGTGCCGTTGGAAAACAGCACCATCGTGTTGTTCCATCCGCATCGAATCGCGGAGATGGTGGTACGTGCGAGTCTCGCGTACTCTTCGTGATCGTCACGATGTTCGCCTTCCAAACCGATCCGTCCTTCGTTGTATGTCAATCGCATGGTGTGGTGCTCTCCCCCTTGAACGTCCAAGATCGGAAAGCGCAACTCGATCGGATCCGAAGTACCGATGTTCACACCTCTCGAAAGGGTGATCATTTCCGGAGTGCTTTCGAGCGCGTCGTACACGAGCGAAACGTCTCCGAGCGAATCTTCCACGAGCAACACCGCGCGATACGCAGTGGTCGAATCGATACCGTCGGTCGCATGGCTCGACAGTTCTCGAAGCGCCGAAGTGAAAGCGCTTCGAAAGCGCTTCACTGTACCCGGAGTGACGTTGATCATGGACGTAAAACTCTGCGCGTGCTCTCGCATGTGTTGATGCGCGGTTGCGTCGGTACGCAACGAGAGCCGAGAAATCTCGGCGTGTGTCAAAGTGCGACCGAGGATATAGGGCGAGCACGTTGGATCCAAAACAGGCGTTGTTTCTCGAGCCACAAGACGAACGAATCGATTCGTAAATTGTTCTAAAGGATCTCCTCGCGAAAAGACGGTCAAGATGTCGAGACGAGGATCGGCGACTATCGCGATGTGATCCCCGTCTTGTACGACGGAAGAAGTCTCGATCGACAAGTCCACCGTGTCCGTTTCGTTATGAACGTGGATCACGAGGCGTTCGAGCGCATTCGCATCGTGTAACTGCACGTTCACGTAAGGCGTCCACTGCGGATCCGTCAAGTCGTCCGTCTCACTGAAACTCACGCGCACTTCGGTCGCCTCGACGCCGATCCACAACAGTTCGGAGGGCGTGGACGGTGTGTCGAAGTCATGGATCAGACGTCCCCCCAAAAAGCCGTTGGGTATGGAGGTGCGAATCGAGTTTTGACCAAAAAGAGGGTGCGAGTTCGATGGGCCGTTGTCGTTCTCGTCTCGTAACTCCAAACGATCGAATGTTAGCGAGTCGTTCCCCCACGCTTCTAAACTCCAATATCTACGACTCACCGGAGACTCCACGTGTCGTCGCAGATGCGCGTTCGGATAGTACGTGGTGTATTCGAACCGAACGTGTCCGGTCGCAGTCACACTCAAACGAAACGCGGGGTCCGAACGGATCGGCGTGGTGTTCCATCGAGCGATGCACGACAACGTGAAACGATCGTCCTGTGCTTGATTCGGGGCGAACAACGGGAGCGAACTCGCGTACACGAGCGACGCGTCGTACGACACAAGCGCGACTCTGCACTGTACCACGGAGGCGTTGTAGGAGGACGCGCTGCATTCGACCTCCACGACATCTCTCTCCGCGTCGTATCGTATCCATTCGATCGTTCCGCACGGCGAGTTCGTAATCCCGAAGGTACGTTCCTGTATTTCGTGATGCGTGTCGTCCGTGGCGAACACGCACACACGGATCGCGGCAGCCTCTCGTAGGTGCACGAGCAACCCGTTCGCGTCCGTCACGTTCGAAAGCGTTTCGGACAGCAGCAATTGTTGTCCGCACGGGATCACCCCGAGGAAAACCGCGCGCTGAGCAGCTCGTGCCTCCGTATCGAACCGGTACGCGCTCGTGGGATCCGTGGTTACGCCGACGTAGTAACGAGTGTCGCATTCGTACATCGACGAGGAAACGATGCGGACCACGAGGGTGTCGTCGGTTAGCGTGATCTCATCGATGCGGAGGATTCGACTGTTCGACACGGTCGTGGTGTTGAGATAGATGTCGTCGGAGGAGGCGGACGGATCGACACCTCCGAGCATCATACCGTAACCGTGGGCCGTGTAGAGAACGGAACGGAAACGGTCCGTGTCGAAGCGAAGCGGAAGGTTGTCGTGTTGTCCTCGGATCAACGCCATGCTCGCGTTCCCGATCATAGTCATGTTGTTCGTGCCGAGACCACCGATGCCGTACAGTTTGCGATCGTTCTCGTTCATCACAGCGATCCATTCACCCACACCGTGAATGAAGGTGTAGTTGGTGTGATTCGTCTCGAAGGCGTTCAACAGATCACATTCCACGAGCGCGTGTGTTTCGCCGCCGCTGTAACCGATCGAGTGGTAGGTGTTCCGACCGGCCCCGAACCACGCACGCGCTCCGTCCGCCCGAACCACACGATACGCGATCGACGCGTAGTCCCCTTTGATCAAATCCACTCGAGCACCCACCGCACTGAGATGAGCCTCGAGCGACACGACACGAGTCATGGTACGAGGATCCGCCTCCACGGTGGTACCGTTCGCGAGTTGACCGTGCTCGTTCGAGGCACCGATCGCGTACGTTTTGCGATTTTGGAAATATACGAAGGTGTTCCCCGCGGTACA
>Ga0255774_10003236_pt1 | contig 12007 bp, 9 predicted proteins | sample 101ome_17_FD_179972 | JGI IMG/M metagenome (GOLD analysis project Ga0255774, IMG submission 179972) | Coastal salt marsh microbial communities from the Groves Creek Marsh, Skidaway Island, Georgia - 101407AT metaG (version 2) | ecosystem: Environmental > Aquatic > Marine > Intertidal zone > Salt...
TCATCATCATCTTCACTTCACCTGCTTCTTTTTTTTCGTTGTTGTTGTTGTTGTCGTCGTCGTCGTCGTCGTCGTCGTATCCAAAATCCTCAAAAGAAGAAGAAGAAGAAGAAGAAGAAGCGGTAATAATCGGGCGGCGGTGCGTCTTAAGACGACTGCTCGCCGCGCGCGAGGGATGATTACGCGCGATAATCTTCGCCAACGATGGCATAGAAGACATTTTTCACTTTTTGTCTGTTCTTCTTTCAACCGTCGTGTGTGACGTATTATTTGTCGGTGTGAAAACGTTTTGATTTCAAAATAATAATACATTAATACTTAATACACATTAGTACTAGTACCAACTATATCACGCTTGTAGTATACATACATATCACAATCTTCTCTACGTTTCTAATACCGCCCGTCTTTTTAATTTCTCAGCTGCTCGAATCTTGCTGGAATACGACGCCGACGGCGGCGGCGCTAACGGTTTGTCCTCCTTCACTTTCGGGTACACGATGACCAAATTTTTGTTGAAATCGGACAAAGTTTGCTTCAATTCTGAATTGCGCAACGCCGCTTTCTGAATAGAAGAACGCACATTTTCCAACTCGGCTTTGTATTCCGCCTCTTCGCTTTCTTTTTGTTTCTTGTCCAGTAAGCGCTTCATTTGCAAGTGCTTTGCCTGTCTATCTTGCAGAGCTTTCACTTTCTCGTACGCGTTCGCTTTCGCTTGCATGGTTTTTATGCGTTCCTTTTCCGTTTCCTCGACATCTTGAATAGCTTTTTTCAAAGCCTCTTTGACTTTAGCCGCATTTTCGGCATCCTCGGCCGTGGAATTCTTACGACGCAGCTTACCCATAGCGATCTGGTGTTCTCTTTCTCTCGTCTCTTTAATTTGAATGCACAACTCGTGTCGCGTCGCCGCCGAGCGAGCACGCCTCTCTTTCTCCATGACGTTGCGCATCTCTCTTTCCACGTGCATGTTGTTCTCTTCGATCAGTTTTTCTTCCTCCAATCTTCGCGTCTCCTCTCTGAGAGCATTTTCCTTCAACTCGACTTCCAAGTTAGCAGTCTCGCGTAAGACTTTGAGCTTCATCTCCTGCACTCGTCTCGCTTCTTGACGCGCTAATCGCGCTCGTTCCGCTTTCTTTCGTTCATTTTCATGCATCTCCATGATTTTCTTGCGTTTGTGCTCCGAGTGACGCCGGATGAGCTCTTTCTCCGACAGCTGTTTCAGTTTCAATTCCTTCAGGCGCTCTTCTTCGACAATCGCCAACTTGCGTTCTTTTTCTAGCCTCTGCTCTTCCATTTTCGCTTCGAGGATTTTCGCTTGTGCGATGGTCTCTTCAATTTCCTTCTCTTGTCTTTCAATTTTATCGATGTACTTTTGCTTCGTTTTTTTCAACTTGAGCTTATCCTTTTGTGCTTTTATTTGCTCTCTTCGGATGTTCATGCGTTCGATGAGCTCCGCGGAGTCTGGAATGCTCTTCACCAACTTTTCTGTCAATAATTTGTTCTCTTGACGATGAATTCGCATTTCTTCCTCAAAGTAGTCGTCATCTGTGTCGTCGTCGTAGTCGTCGTCGTCAGAGATTTCGTCCGCGTTCAACATCTTTTTCATCGTTTTCATTTCTTCCTTTCTTCGATCTTCAAACTTTTCTTCGCGCTTTCTAAGTTCTTCCTCATCGACTTTCCACTCGTACTTCCCGTTGTTCTCTAGTGCGCACTGTACGATTGTATCGACTATGTTTTCTGCAATGCGAAGCGGTTGTTCGTGTTCAGGTACGTTCATTTCCGCCGCAGAGAGAACACCTCCGAGTAACCTGTGCTTTCTTTCTTCGACGTAGTATTGGTTTTCGTATTTATCTTCTTCTCGTAAGAACTCATCCTTATCGTAATTCCAAGAGCCGTTGAACGCGTGCCGAGACTCCGAAGTTACCGACTCTCGCACGCGATAGTCGTCTCGCTCTCTGATTCGCCTCAGCTCTTCTTTGCGTTGTTTCTTTTGATGCGAAGTGAGCTTATCTTCCGCAGTTTCGGTGTCAATCTTCATCGAAACGACCGCGTTCGTTGCGTTTACCGTCGCGTTCATTCCCTCTGCTGCTCTGCTTGGATTGACCGGAACGTCGGAAACGTAATGTCCTCTCTCGTCGTACATGTGTTTATCTATTTTCGCCTTGAGTCGCAAAAGAGCCTGCGCTCGAAACGCTTCGTTACTATCGATGAGCTTTGCCTTTGCCTTGACGCCTTTGATCGAACGAATTTCCTCTCTCGCTTTCCGCTCTAACTCAAACTTCGCACTCCCGGACGCGTTCCGAAGTCGCTCGGAAAATTTGGATTCCGTGTCTTCCTCTTCCCCGTCTTCTTTGATGTCTTCTCGCTGATATTTCTCTTCGTGACTTTTCGGAGGGGTTCTGTTCGCGACGGCATCGCCGTCGTTGTTGTTGTTGTTCTCGATGTCGATGTCGATGTTGACTTCTCCCTCCCGTCTTTTTTGTTGCCGCGTTCTTCTCCTCTTTTGTTGTTGTTGTTGTTGTTTGTTAGCATTCTTCGTATTCTTTTTATTCTCCTCGTCTTCGCCTTCCCTTCTGCCTCTTTCTTCTTCTCCGTTTTCTCTCTCCTCGTCGATGCTTTCGCTTCTGAAGATGTTCGAGAACACGTTCTCGAGGAACGACTTCTCCTGTTTGTTGTTGTTGTTTTTCTTCTTCAACGATTCTTCCTCTTCGAGTTTTCGAACGTGACGAATGTGATTGATTTCGTTCCTCGGAGGAGGAGGAGGTCTGTGAGACGACTGATGCTCCATTCTGTTTTTTCTCTCTCTCTGTGTCTCCTCTACGTTTCTCTTCTCTTCTTTCGCGTGAAGTTAAAAGTTAAAAGTGCGCGAAGAGAGAGAGAGAGAGAGAGAGAGAGAGAGCACACAAATCGAAAGAGTTTTTTGCGCGCTGCTCTCTTTTTTTTGTGAAAATGTTTTTGGTGTTGTGGAAAAGAGGTGTGAGGTGTGGGCAAAAAAAAATTGAAGCCCTAAACATTTAGCTTTGTGTGTGGGCGGATAAAAAAAAGCAAAAAGAATTCTATCTGAATCATCTTCCTCACATATATATACACCTTGATTGACACGCGCACAAGCACGTATATACAAACAAAACACACACACAGAGAGAGAGAAGTATGTCTGCACTCGCCCAAACGTTCGCGGCGACCTCGGCTTCGGCCTTAGCCTCGCGCAAATCCTCCTCGTTTAACGCGCGTTCTTCTTTGATGACTTCGTCGACGACGACGTCTTCCTCCTCCTCCTCCTCCAGAGGTGCTCGATTGCAAACTTTTGCGAGAGTCGATGGAGGTGTTGGAGTCTTTGGAAACAAAGCGGGTATGACGCAAATTTTCACGGACGATGGATTGTGCGTTCCGGTGACGGTCATTGCCGTTAAAGATGGAAACTATGTCAGCGCGGTAAGTCTTTTCGTAGCGTTTAAAAATTTTATCTCTACTGGCAACCCGGGCGTGTTTTTTGGTGTAAAAGATGGTGGCGGAGCACAAATCGCAGAAGGTCACAGCGCGCTCGCGTGGCGCGAAGAAGATTGAAAACGATCGATGAAAGAATCAAATCGTTCGAAACAAATACTTCTCTTCGCGAATCTGTGTTCCTTTCCTTTTCCATGCGTTCGCGAGATGGCTTCCACCCGCTCGTTCCGAGAGAGAGGGGGCGATTTTTCCTCCCGTCGCGGGGGCCCTCTTTCGGACGAGGTCGTGAGGCCTCTCGAAACCCTCTTTCTTTTTTTTTCTTTCTTTTTTGTTTTTTGTTTTGGAAAAAAAAGGTGGTGGGGGACGACGAAAACAAAACAGTGCTATTGTTGTGGAAAAAGAATAAACGCGCGCGTGTGACTGACCCCAATTATTTATTCCCTTGAAAAAATCACAGGTTAAAACTGCGGAGACTGATGGATACAACGCCGTGCAAGTGGCGTACGACGCCGTCGCGGAGCACAAAATTACCAAGCCCGAAGTCGGTCACTTAGCGAAGGCTGGCGTGAAGCCGATGAGACACGTCGAGGAGTTCCGTCTCGCGGCGCCGGTGGACGGCATAACCGTCGGCCAAAAGTTGAGCGTCCCGGAAATGTTCAAGGAGGGCGACTACGTCGATGTTCGAGGAACGTCCATCGGTAAGGGTTTCCAAGGTTCCGTCAAGAGACACGGTTTCGCCAGAGGTTTGATGACGCACGGTTCTAAGTCTCACAGACAACACGGTTCCGTCGGCGCGGGTACGTACCCAGGTAGAATTTTTCCGGGAAAGAAGATGCACGGTCAAATGGGGAACGAAACTACGACGATTAAGCAGTTGAAGATTATGAGAGTGGAGGATGATTGCATCATCATCAGAGGAAACGTCCCGGGTAAGAAGGGCAACTTGATTCGCGTTGCGCCGGCGAAAATCGTGGGGAAGAACTGCTAAACATTTATTTTGAAGGAAACTTCAAATCATTTTTAGCAGAAGAATATTAATAGCACGAACAAAAGAGTGAGAATGTGTGTATATACAAAAACTTAGCAGCGATTGTGATTGAAATTAAACTGACTATCCTAATTATTATTATTATTACTACTGTCCACTGTCAGTTCACCCAAAATTAAATCCTGGTGTAAACAAGTTCTTATCACAGACAAGCTGACGACGTGAAACGTACCGTACTTTACGCTGGTCAACTTGAAACGGAAAGAGTTTTTTTGTGTTCGTCAACTGAAGTAAAAATTGACGAAGTTATTAACGAACCATCTCTCCGAATCTACGTCCATAAACTGACCATTTTCGCTGAATTTCAAAAGGGACAGGTCAAACGCATCCACCGCATCTCGTATTTGCTCGAGTCTTTCAAAGCCTCCGTCGCCTAATATGAGACCCGGTTCTTCTTGGAGCAAATAGTTCACGCAAGGAGAAGGCATGCCGTACGATTCAAGCGTTTCTTTCGTATCGCGTATTCGCATGGACAACACCTCGCCATCGCACGCTAATAGCTCGGGACGGTACGTTAAAATGTTCGAAACGTCGCAAAATGGCAGCTCTCGTTTCATCGCCAGAATAGCTTTCGCCACCGAAGTGGAGTCGGTGAAACAAAGGAAAGGAGAAACCGTGAACGCTCGCAACACGCACGCAACGTTCGTGTTGAAAACATCAGCTAGACGACAACAGAGCGAAATGACTTGCTCTGGATCTTCCAAAACTTTTTCCTCTTTGGCGGCGACTTGACAGAATAAAATCGATAACGCTTCGATGTGCCTTTCGTTCATTTTTTCTTTGGTTTTCTCGTCACATGTCTGAGATATTTTTTTTATCCAAAGGTTAGAAATGCGCTGATAGTCTGTCCACGCGGAGCACTCTCGCGCTTCGTGCGGACCTAAAATGGTGTTAATGGTGTGGTCGTCCAGAGTCGCAAATTTTCTGCCTTCTTCTTCTGGTATCGAGGACGCTTTTACGAATTTCCCATCGTCCTCGTTCTCGTCGCTTCTTCTTCGTCTTCGTCTTCGTCCTCTTCTTCTCCCGCTCGAAAACTGGCGCGGAGTTTGTCGTCGCTCGAAACAGAGAGGAACCCCGCGACAAGGAAAACGAGAACCCGCGAGCATTTCGTCGTCGTCGTTGTTGTTGTTGCTGCTGCTGCTGCTGTTGCTGCTGCCGCGTTACTTCATTTTCGGGAGAACGGAAAAGGAATGAAAATATGTGACGCGAGACAAAAAGACACACATCAAAACAAAAAAAAAAAAGAAAAGTTCGTTACACACAACGACAGTACGACACGCGCGAGAAGAATATAAATGTAACGACCGAGGGAGGGAGGATCTTCTGATCGTGACGATAATGATGATGATAATAATGATGATGATGATTGAATGACAAGGACGAGAACGATGACGATGACATCATCGAACGCGTTTCTCCGCGCTTTGGAGCACTCTGAAAGCGTCGAAAAGCAAACGCGCTTATTGAACGAGATGCTTCGTTCTCTGTCCGTCAAAGACGACGAAGAAGACGAAGACGAAGAAGACCGCGCGTTATTTTTGGACGTCAGAGCGAGAGAGAAGTATCAAAAGCACTCTTTGACGCGGTCTGTAAACATTCCTTTCGATGAACTCAGCGGCTCGTTTCACTTGCTGCCGCCAAGAGAGCGCGCTTTTTCTATTCTCTTGGAAGACGCTTCTTCTTGTTCTTCTTCTTCTTCTTCACAAAGTTTATTTGATAAACAACGAGAAATGTTTCAGAGAGGAGACTTCAAAGGGGTTCAGTGGAACATTAAATACGCTTTTATGTACAACGAGCATTTCATGAACGCCGTAGATGCTAAGATACTGGAGATGCAAAAGGATTCGTCGCTTAGAAACGCCCGCCTCGGTACCGTTCTCGCGCTCAATAAAGAACGGACGGAGGAGGAGAAAAAATTAAACCGACGCTTGTGGGAACCTTCACCTTCGGTTAAGGAGTTGTACAGAGAATTTTTATCGAATGCGAACGTCGACAACAGCGTCGTTCTCGATTTAGGTTCGGGCGTGGGGCGAGACTCCGTTTATCTCGCGTCCAAAGGTTTCGACGTGCTCGCTTGCGATTTCGACCAAAAGGCTTTAAAGAGAACGCAAGAAATGGCAAAGCTTTACAGCGTAGAAGATAAAGTAAACGTTTTGAAATGGGATGCCAGAGATTCCGATGCTTTCGCGCGCGCTTTGAGCAGCATAGATGACGTTTCTAGGTTAAAACTCGTGCTCGGCGTTCGTTTCTGTCACAAACCGTTATTCGCGCAAATAGTGAAAAACTTACCCAAAGAGAGCGACTGTTTCTTCGCGTGGTTTCACTTCGCCAAAGGATGCGAGCATTCAAAAGTTGGCCGGCCAAACAAAGAGAAAGATTTGATCGCGCCAAAGGAAGAATTGCGATCGATTTTTAACGAAGATGAAGGATTTGAGATTTTGAAAGACGACGTCTCGTTCCTCTCGGACGGTCGTCCTTCCGCGAATTTCATCGCCCGAAGAAAGATCGAAAACGCGCGCACGTAAAATATTTGCTTTAATTTTTTATATACGGTAGCCGCAGTGTAGTGAATAAGTAGTATTATATATCTCTCCCTCTCTCTCTCTCTCTCTTTCTAATTTTTTATGATAGTACTGTAAGCGAAAAAAGATTACTTCTTCTCCTTCTTCGCCGCGGCCGGCGCCGCTTGCGTCGCGGCGATGTTCGCCTCCGCAGCCGCTCTCGCCTTCGACATAGTCTTGCGGCGAGATTTCAAGTCCGCGCCGAGTTTCGCCGTACCTTCCATGGTGTACGAACTCATGGACGCAGTGGAGGAGCCAACGAAGCCATCACCCGCGAATTCCGTTCGTCTGGCGAAGCCACCCGTGGAAGATTGGGACGGAATCGTCAAGCTGGCGTTGGCGCTCTTCGCGACCGTGGAGACCGCCGCGGCCGTGAACAAAGCCAAGGCGGCTCTGCGGTCAACCTTGTCTTCCGCCTTGGCGGTGACGACGGTTTGAACCTTCGATCTTCTCGTCGTTTGCGTCTGTTGTTATTTCGCGAGAGAGGGAAGAAAATATCGCGGTCAGTCAGTTGTGTATATGTATATCTTTGTGCGGAACCAAGAGAGAGAGAGAGAGAGAGAAGAGAGAGAAGGAGTACAGAGAGAACTTTCGCTTTTTTTTTTCTTTTGGTGTGAGAAAGATGAAAAGAGCTCTTCTTCTTTTTCTCCTCTCTCCTCTCCTTTTTTTGCCCCCCTTTCGGTTTTTTAAGTGCTTCTTTGCCTTGGTTTGCGGGAAAGAGGAGGTCCGTCCCAAAAAAAAAGGAAGGAAAAAAACGAGATTTTCTCATCAATCCTCGGCCCGTATCTTGGGTCGGAGGGAGAGACCAAAAAAAATTTAGACGAAAAATCGAGCATCACCCCATCCTCTTCTGCTCTCACTCTCTCTCTCCTTCAAAGAGCCTCTCTTTCTTTGTTGGGATCTACAATCGACGAGGACGCGCGCGCGCGCGCGCCTTTCGATTATTTACTTTCTCTATTCCGACCGCGAGAGCGTGGATTCGACCGACAATTTGTTTTTTTTCCCTCGAGAGGAAAGCTTTGAGAGCTTTCCCTCCAAACAACGCCCATCCAGAGAGAGAGAGAGAGAGAGAGAAAACAGAATTTATCGCATCTTCTTTCGGTGTGACACCTCCTCAACCGTCCATTACGCTCTAAACGCCGTCGCATCGCGTGCGCGCGCGCGATGTCGCGCAGATAAGAAAAAAACAGCGCTACTATAAACGTACCTTCAAGGCCGAGACGGAGGCAATAGTTTGAACAGAAGCGATCATTATTGAGTTATTTCTGGGTGTAGTTATGGGGAGAAGAAGGACAGAAAACAGAAAAACAGAAAATGACAAAATGTCAAAATCCCTTCGAGGCCAAGAACTAGGTTATAGGACGGAGAGAGTCCAACGATTTTCCTTCTCGGTGTTTTTTCGATGGTAGTACAAAACTATAATTTTACAACAAACAACCAAAAAGTTTCTACGTCCGAGCAGCTTTTGCGAAAAGACCAGAGAGGTATTCCTATGTACAATTCTCTCGATCAAGACTTCCGCGCGCTCTTATTATTACTGGTATATCTCTCTCTTTCTTTCTTTCTTTCTTTTTCTGTGTTGGTACAAAAGAATATTATTATAGTTACGTGTTAGTATATATGACCGTACTCTTCTTCTCTTCTTCTTCTTCTCACGCGGCTGGCATTGCGTGAACTTCCAAATCCGGGAAGTACGTGGCTTTAGAACCATCGGTCGTCGTTGTCGTCGTCGTCGTCGTCTCTGTCGTTACCACGTTCTCGTTCTTCTCAAAATCGTAACGCGAGACTCGAGACCGCGTGACCTCGATTAAATCGCCTAGTTTCATTTCAAAATCGTGAACGTCGTCTATGTCGACATTCTCCCGGTTCACCCGCAACGTCCGGATACCGACAAACTCGCTCGAAAAACCGTTTCTCACCGCCACCTTCGTCTTTTGATCGTCGAGCAAATCAACTTCCGACAATTTCGACCCGGCTTTTACTTCTTTAATGCTCATGGAACCGTCGATGACCAAAATGACGTACGTCATTTTTGGCGGCGAAGGACTACCAGCGTTCTTATCCTTCGCAGACGGCGAAGAGGACAAGGCGTCATTCAAAAAGTACTCATCGAAAGAACCGGACACGTCCAACGATGCCATCGATTCGTTATCGCTCGATGATGCCGACGAAGGAAACGGAAAGATGTTCTCCATCAGAGGCTTCCCTGGCAAGCGTACTTTGGATTTATCGTTGACATCTTGCATACGAGAAAGGACGAATCTAGCCCAACGAATTCCGCTCTCATCTACCGGAGATGACAAAGAAGTATCGTTCACTTTATACCGCCAGTGCGCGGCGACGCCAAATTCTGCTTGCATGTGCATAGAAACCGTTCTAACTTGGACTTCCAAATTATTTCCAGCTTCATCTTTCACGACGGTGTGTAAAGACTGGTACCCGTTTGATTTCGGGCTCGAGATGTAGTCTTTGTAACTGCCTTGAACCTTTGACATGAGTTCGTGCACTTTCGCGATAACCATGTCACACCCATCCTTACCGGCGCTGTCCGGGATGATGATTCGAATGGCGCGCACATCGCGGACGTCTTCGAGCTTGATATTTTTCTTTTTCATTTTTTTATACACGGAATACAAGCCTTTCTCGCGGCCGACGATTTCCATGGGCTTCAACTCTTCCATGGAAGTATCGTTTGAAATGGCGTATTCGAACGACTCCATCGCCTTGAGAATCGTTTCCTTCGAAGATACGCGCTTTAACTGCGCGGATAACTCTTCGTATTGTTCCGGGTGCAACGTCTTGAAGCAAATATCTTCCATTTCGTTCTTGATGGTGGCCATTCCCAATCGGTTCGCGATGGGCACAAACACTGCGAGCGTCTCCTCTGCGAGTTTACCGCGTCTCGATCTCGACACGTTTTCGTTCACAGTTCGCATGGTTTGCAAACGTTTCGCAAGTTTGATGATCACGACTCTTGAATCTGTCATGGCTAAGAGCAGTTCGCGGAGAGAACGCGTTTCTTCAACCTCCAAGGCACGCCCAGACGCTTGGTGCAACTTTGAGACGACGGTCAATTTTCCGACATCCGTCGCGAGCTTTGCGACTTCTTCGCTGATACCTTTCAGCAGCAAGTCATCTTCATTGAGTAATGTTGTGGTCGTCACGTCGTGCAACAACGCCGCCGCGATAACTCCAGCGTCAGCTCCCAATTCGCACAAAATTTTAGCCGTGCCGACGCAATCCAACAACAAAGGTCGATGTCCAAAATCTGAGTGCGCTTCGACGCAAGCTTTGAACGCTTTTTGAACTTCTCGCGACTCGAACGATTTTGGATACTCTACAATCAAACCGTTCAGGATAGCAGCGTCTTCTTCGTTCAATCCAAGACTTTCGATGCCGACATCTTCCTCTTCGGAAGTGCGCGTCATCATTTTGCCAAGCTCCTTCGAGAGCTGTGTAGTCAACTGCGACGTGCTTCTCGAAACGACTGAAAACAAGTTTGCCTTCGAGTTTGGAGACACCGGTGGTTTTAAGTGGTGCGTTAATTTCGGCGATGGCTTTGATGATGATGTCGTCGACGTCGTGTCAAAACCAGCTTGCGTCTCGAAGTCTTCTCTTTGCTTCTTCTCGACTTCGTCGATGTCGCGATATTGACGACGCGTTTCTTCCGCCGAAGAAGGCGAAATCATGCCACCGGAAACGGGCGAACTCGACGACAACGCAGGAGACGCGAGCGGTGAAGGCGGAGTCTTTGCTAATTCCGACGACGATGGGTTGTTATTCGTAGTCGTCTGCGTCTGCGTTGCTTTTACGCCAAAGCCAGAGATTCTCGTTTGCGGAACGTCCCTTGGTAAAGGCGAAGCGCCTTTCACGCCGGGCGAGTTTCGAAAACTCGCCGGCGACGACGATTTCCCGTACGACTCTGACATTCTGTTTTGTGCGGACGAGGACATCGTCATCGGTTTCGGCGACGATGAGAACGCCGCCGTTGCGAAGCCCGCGGAACTCATTTTTTTTCAAACCTTTTTTCCCCGCGCTTTCTTTTTTTGTGTTGGGAAAGGGTGCCTTTCAAACGCCGCAAAATTGTTAGCGTCGAAAGGAGACGACGGTTCGTTTCTGTGTGCGTATTAACGAGAGATCTAGAGAAGAAATACGACGACGGTTAGAGGATATAAACGTAAAAGAATACACAGCGCGTGGTACTCGTCGATCGTTCTGATCTGATTCGCGTCGCGTGCGAGTGTATTTCGCGCGAGTCAACGGCAAAAATTTGGACCCGCGCGCGAAGCTCCCCCGGTTCAAAATACCGTTACTTGGTTTTCCAATTTTAGAACTCGTGGTGGTGGTTCCTTTATTATAAAAAAAAAGACAACGATGCGAACGCGCGACGTACCAAGACCCTCGCGGAAACTGTTCAAAAGATGCGCTCTCGCTCGTTTTCAAGCGTCGATTAGCGTCGCGCGTGCCGAGTGCGATCTTTATTTTTATTTTAAATTAAGCGCGCGGGGGCACCTTTTTTATGACGAAAGTTAAAACAATTTACGAAACGTCGTCGCGGTGTCCTTTTTTCCTTCTCCGAAGGGACTCAGTTGACGGATTCGGAGAGTGGTCAAAAATAAAAGCGAGGGCGAAGAGGAAAACACCCACCCACCACAGAAAAAAAAAGAGAGAAAGAGAGAGAGAGAGAGAGAACCCTCCCTCCCACTGATTAAAAGACGCTCCCCACCCCTCCCCCCCCCCGCGAAAATATGGAAGAACAGGACGCAGAAGTTTCGGTTCCCGCGAATGACCCGCGAGCCGCGTCGGCGTCCGTCGTCTTGGAAGAAGTTGGCGCTCCCTCGAACGTTGAAAAAAAATACGCGGAGAGTGAATTGAAACACCAGAGTGAGGAAGAAACGAAAAAAAGAGGAAGAAAGCGGAAGGAAGCGGAAAAAGAAAGCGACGAGGAGAA
>Ga0255774_10003240_pt1 | contig 12001 bp, 10 predicted proteins | sample 101ome_17_FD_179972 | JGI IMG/M metagenome (GOLD analysis project Ga0255774, IMG submission 179972) | Coastal salt marsh microbial communities from the Groves Creek Marsh, Skidaway Island, Georgia - 101407AT metaG (version 2) | ecosystem: Environmental > Aquatic > Marine > Intertidal zone >...
CGTGTGACGATGATCATCCATCCATCCAGGGGCACCCTTTCGGGGTCCGTCGTGTCGACCGACCCGATCTGGATGGAAGGAAGGGGTCGGGGGTCTTTGTTTTTGAGTCGTGACTCGTCGATCGATCGATGTATGTGAATCGGGACGGACGGACATTGCATTGCATTGCATCCACGCGGGTGTGCTTTTTTCCATTGAAAATTGCGCTTCTAGTGTACTCCGAGGCGGCGAAAAAGCGGCGACGGGCGGTTTCAGCCCTCGCGCGAGGTCGCTCGCTCGATTATGTTTCCATCTGAACCGGGAAAAGAACGTCGTTCGTAAGTACGTACGTACGTACGTACGTACGTTGCCTAGAGTGAGCGAGACGGCGCGTCGGTCGACGCGTCGGTCGGTTTGGACGACGACGACGACGACGACGCTTCGTCGATCGAACGCGGGTGGTGGTTCGTTTACTAGCTCACGGTTCGACCGTAAGCGACGGCGCTGATGTAGAGGTTCTTGGCCCATTTTTCCTTGACGTGCGTGGACGGAAAGGCGGAGGTTCTGAGAGTCTCTTGCGTCTCGTCGCCGGGACGGCGTCTCGGAATGGAGAGGACGAACGCCGCCTGATCCATGGTGGCTGCGCAGCAGGTGATGCGGAAACCGCAGTCCCAACGGCGATGAATGCCTTCGCTCGGGTACATGAAGTCGAGTTCGACGCACTGATCGACGAATCCAGCGTTGCGAGACATGACGACGGCCCAGCGAGTGCCGCACGTAGCCATGGACGTGACAAAGAAACCTTCCTTCCACTTCTTGTTGATCCACTTGAACGGGAACGAATCGCTCACCTTGTACGACTGCTGGGTGTACGTCGAGCCCTTGGACATGACCACCATGGAGTGTCCGGTGGACGTCCCCGCGAGGGCTGTGACGTAAAAGCCGTCATCCCACTGCTCAAGGATCCACTCCTTTGGCAAGAAGAGATTAGACAAGTTCCAGATTTGCTGACTGTAACCAGTACCCGCGTCCATGATGAGCGCCCAAAGTTCGCTAGAACACGAAACGGAGGAGATGAAGAGACCGTCATCGTTACCCTTGTCGACGTGCTGTTCGATTCGCGAGTTGGCGACGTTGTAGTGGTAACGTTGCTTCATCGGACGATGCGCATTGTAAATCGTAATCCACTGTTGCGCGGGCAAGCCGACGCGCACCTTCTTCTTGATGCGCTCATCGTCAGCCAAATCAAACTGCATGTCAGATATCTTACGCTTCATACCAACCTTCCTCGCTCCGTCGGTCAAGATTGGTCGACGACCCATCGCGCCGCAAAGCGGTTCAAAGAGATTGGCCATGGCGCCGTACTTGGGCTCTTCGTCAAACTTGAGGTTGATGACGGCTTCCATAAACTGTCTGAACGCGCTCGGAGTGTATCTACACAGCGATTCCGGGCTCGTCGCCATCTTCTTCTTACACACCAAGAAACCCTTGTTATCGCCCTGGTAACCCTGCCACGGAAGTCGTCCCTTGAGAAGGAACAAGAGCGTGTACGCCAGCGACTCCAAGTCGTCTCGTCTCGAAGCCGTGCGCCCGAGATGGGCGTGTACAGATGCGTAACGCACCGTTCCCCGGAAAACATCCGGTTTTTGATCATATTCTACATGTTGCGATACGATGTTGTCCTTCCATCTCGTCGCTAAACCTAAATCAACCAAATAAAGCTTCTTCTCCGTCGGCGTTCCGGGAGGTCCGAGTAAAAAGTTTTCGGGTTTGATATCCCCGTGCACGAACCCCTTGCTGTGAAAGTTTTCCAAAATCGCCAGCGACTCCACGGCGATGCACGCAACCATCTCTTGCGACATGATTTGTCCGTTCGCGTTCCACTTATCCCACAGCGACGGGCCCAACAGATCCATAACCATGACGTAATAATCGCCTTGACTTCCCTTGAAGTGCACCTTGGGCACCCCGAGAATACCGCCGAGCGAGTTGTACACGCTCCACTCGTACGGCGGTCCGTAATCGCACCCTTTGCTCGATCTGTGTTCAAACTTCAACGCCACCGTGTTCGCATGTGCCCCCTTCGCTTCGGTATCCGGGCTCGGCTTCGTCCTACGCCCGACGTACACCTGTCCGAAACCACCCTTGCCGAGCTTTCGCTCGACAAAGTACACGGGAGATCCTCCCACTTGCGTCTACGAGTTTGGTAGAAAACCATACGCGAACGCGCGCGTCGAAACCATCGTCAGTCAATCCGTCGATGAATCACGATCACCACTGCTCAAACCAACGAACGAACCCGCACGACTGGAGGAACGAAATAAGAAAAAAACAAACGCGTTCGCGTCCCGGTACTCGCGTTCGCGTCCCGGTACTCGCGTCTCGTCTCATCGCGGGCGCACCTTTTCCGGAACCGGCGCCGTCGTCGGATCCACGTCCCCATCTGGAAGATCTCCAACCTCAAGGCTTCGCTCTTCGTCCGGATCCGCGCTCGGGAGTTGATCGTCGTCCAGCATGCTCGTCGTCACGCGTTTGAAATCTCGCCTTCAAGCCGTTCCGATTCCGACTCCGATTCCGCTGCGCGCGCGTCTTCGTCTCGCGTACGTCTCGCGGGTTCGGTCGTTCGTGAGACGCGCGCGAACGAGTTCGGTGCTCTCCGACGTTCGTTTCGTCCGTCCGTTCGTTCGTTCGGCCGTCGGTCCGTCGTCGCGTCGTCGCGTGCGGGCGACGAGACGCGTTTTTCTCTTCAGGTCAAACGCGCGCGTGCCCTCTTTAGCGTTAGGGTTTACGAAAATGTACACATTTGTCGTATTGTGGTACATTTTAAACCATCCGAGATATTTATACATCCATACTGTACCACACGCGTCGCGCGCGGTTGACTCGGACGCGACAGTTACCACCGCGTCCATGTCGACGTCGACGCGACCGGCGACGGGGGCGCGCGGCGCGTCTCGCCGTGGATACTCGCGCGTGGACGATCGTCGGTTCGTCGGTGCGAATCACCCGCGGCGTCGGTGGCGTCGTCAACAACAGCAACGACGGATGTCTGGGAACGGTTGGTTGGATAAACTCTTGGACGCGGTGACGCCGAAGGATGCGACGGGACGCGGGGAAGACTCCGATGCGGAAGACTACGAGACGTGGTACGCGAACGCCGACGGTGGGACGCGGGCGGTGTGCGCGTGTGTGCGAGGGACGGTGCTGGATGGACGCGTCGTTCGGGCGGCGTACGACGCCGAGAAGGATGGGTACGCGGCTCGGGCGTTTCACGCAGCCGTAGACGGGGCGGGGCCGTGCGTCGTGGTCGGGCGCACGAAAGCCGGGTCGAGATTCGCCGGGTTTAACCCGCTCGGGTTTTATGGCGTGGAGGATTACCGGAGCTGCGCGTCGGCGTTTTTAGCCAAGTGGGAGTCGGAGAAGGCGTACGCGCGAGGCGAGCCGCCAAAGTTTGTCGCCAATGCGCTTCCGGGCGGGAACTCGGCTATATTTGACTACGGTTCTCAGGGACCGTGTTTCGGCGTGGATGGGTTGAGAATCCCGCTTGGTATGGCGCCGTTGAATGGATCGAGCTACGCCGGCGTCGGTGGGTCGTACGATTTAGGCGAGACCAACGCAAGCGGCTCGCGTTCGGCGCGATCGCGCCTGGGAACCCATTACGAAGGCTTTAGCGATGGAACAAGCACACTCTTCGCGCCTTCCGAGGGGATGGATGCCGAGTTGGTTGAGTTGAAGGTGTTTTGTGCGCCGTCGCTTCGTCGCGAGGACGATGGGCTCTATGTCAGTTAGTTGGTTGGTTTCTTTGGACCGCGACGACGACGTTTCAAACTTAATCATGCTGTAGATTACTATAGATATTAAACCAAGCGTGCAAACTCTTATTCGCTCGTCTCCACCGCCGCGGTGCTCGGCTTCTCAGAGAAATTGCGACGCGAGCGCGTCGAGCGACGCTCGATCGATGACTGAGCCGCCGCACACGACGGCGACGACGGGTCGCCCATCGTCTGGTAAGTCAGCGAGCGCACCGAGCTCGGGCGAATACAGTGCCGAAAGTGCAGCCCCACAAGCGGGTTCGACGAGAATTCTGTGGTCATCTGCGAAGCGCACGCACGCCGAGACTGCTTGGACGTCTTCGCACGCGACGCTACGCACGCACTTTGGACCGAGAGCCATACACCTTTCAAACACGACGGGCGACGGCGACGCCGCACCGAGAGACTTGGCGACGCTCGTGATCCCAGGTAACGTCACGAGTTCACCCGCTTTTATGGAGGCGTGAAGCGACTCAGCGCCGACGGTCTCCATCGCCACGACGACGACGTCGTCTCTCCAACCGTTTCGCTCAACGCCCTTGATGCATCCCGCCAATAATCCACCACCGCCGACGCAGGTGACGAGCGCAGCCGGAGACGTCGCGCCGTACCTCTTCAAATCTTCCGCAATCTCGTCGACGAGCGAGGAGTGACCGTCCCAAGTGTCCTCGCCTTCAAACGGGTGTATCAACGCTCCGCCGCTTTCCTGTGCGCGCGCCACCGCTGCCGCGTTCGCCTCGCTCCACTGGCTCCCAGCGACGACAACATCCGCGCCGTAAGACCTCAACAAGTCTCTGATTCTCTCCGGCGTCGTCTCCGGGACGTACACGACGACTTGAACCCCCAACGCTTGCCCCGCGTACGCCACGGCTAAGCCCGCGTTCCCGCCGCTCGAGCTCACGAGCAAGTCCACGCCGTCGCGCTCAACCGCGAGCGCGCACGCCCGACCGATCCCGCGAAGTTTAAACGAACCGCTCGGCTGCGAAGACTCGAGTTTGAGGTAGACGTCGCGTCCGACGACGCGAGAGAGGGCGTTAGACTTTATGAGCGGAGTGCGCACGTGGAGTTCAGACACGGCGACGCGCTCCATGTTCGGTTCCGTCGTCGGCGACGCGGTGGACGCGCGTCTGAGCGTTGATCTGCGTCGACGAGTCGCGTCGACGGGCGATGGGGCGACAACCCGGCGTGGGAGGGTGACGCAGCGCGACATCTTGTGAGGGCGGGGTGTCTGTCGGTCACTCAGTCAGTCGGTTGATGGACAGACTGCGCTGCAGGATTGCCGCCTCTGATAAAATTACAAAAAGAATGATACAATTCATCTAGTCTCGACGGCTTGCGCCGCCGCTTGATTGGCCCGTCGTCGTTTTTTCGTCTGCGAAAACGCGACGCCGTGTTCCTCCAAACACTTTATGAAATCCGCCCGACTCGACCGCACCCCGACCTCTCTCGCCCGCTCCAGCGCGTCGTCCACATCCAACGACCGCATGAGTAGCACTCGCTCGTACGTCTCCTCGCACGATTTCATCCAATCCACGATGGATTTCGATTTCGCCTTTGCGTCTCTCGTCTTCTTGTCGCCGTCTGTCGTAGTCGCCAATCGTTTGTCGTCAACCGCCTCCTCCCTCCCAAGACTCCTCGTCGCGCAGCCCGCATTCCCATCCATCGTTCTCACTCCAGCCCCCGTCGTCACCATCGCCACCTTATCGAGTCCAAGTCTCGCGCTCAGCGGCGGCGGCACGTCCGAATCCGACGCGTCTTCGGCGTCTCGTCCGTGCGACTTCTCTCGCCGTGCGCGCGGCGCGCCGTTCAACGTCTCCGCAAACCTCGTGATTCGACCGGTCGCGTCCCTACACGACGAATGAGATGTATACGAGTGGTTAGTCTTCGTCCGATCGTTCGTTCGTTCGTTCGCTCGTCGGCGTCGTCGCATACAAAAATCGAATCAATCATCTGCCAACGAACACGTACGTCTCGAAACCCGCCGCGCGAAGCACCGCATCGAGCGCTTTCCTTCGACGCGCATCGTCGACCGAAACCTCTGAAGACACCCGAGCTTTTCCATCGTCTTCGTCGTCGACGACGATTCCGTACGCATCGACGAGCGCGTCGAGCGTCGCGTTCGTCGTCGGCATCGTTACCGCGAAACGAACGAACGCGCGTCTCGATGTGACCACCGCGACGCCACTCTCCCGCGCGTCGCGTCGTCGACCGAAAGTCTCAAAGACGCCGGAAAATTGAAACGAAAATCATGCGCGTCGTCGCCGTCGTCTCGCGACCCGTCGGGGCGTCGCTCGCGACGTCGTCGTCGGCGAAGGGTGTTTCGTCGGTCCAACGTGGACCAGGCTCTAACTGCGTCGTCGCGACGCATCGTCGCGCGCATCGTCGCGCGACGGCGATCGCGGGCTCGAACGACGCGGTGCGGTCTCGTCGTACGACGCGCCATCGCGCGCTGCGCACCGGACGCGAGGAGACGGCGGCGGAGGACGCGGCGAGGGCGCGAGAGGCGCTTCGCGTGCGACCTGAAGAGGAAAACGACGCAGACGACGCGCCGACCGGGTCGTGGCGGGTCGTCTCCAAGACGACGGTCGCGGATGGTGTCACCGCGGTCGGGTTTAAGACTCGCGGAAGGCAGACGTTCGAGGTGGAGTACGGGGCGAAGAAGGGGACGACGGAGAACTCGTACGTGACGCGCGGTCGAGGCGCGACGTGCGTCTTCGACGCCCCGGATGGGAGGTATTCGAAGAGATTCGCGGTGGAGATGGAATCCGTGCCGGGGGCGCGGGATGCTGAGTTTTTTGCCATGTTGCACGTGAGCCCGAGGCGGTTGGATTCTTTGGCGGCGTATCTGGCGAATAGAACGAAAGGGGCAGAGTGCGTCGAGGTGTTGTGCTCCAATCCCGGGGCGCAGCTCATTCAGCAAGCACTCAAGCCGAATAATCCGTTGACAAACGAGGCGTTGATCAAGGCATGGAAAGATACGGACACTGGAAAGCTTCGAGCGCGTCTTCGCGTCGTTCGCAACGGCGAACGATTGGATTTGGGTGGGAAAACGTTGAGGTTTGCGACGGCGCCGACGCCGAGATGGCCGGATCTCGTCTTTGCGCGAGACGAGCAAACGGGCGCGTTGTTCAGTTCGAAGTTCTTCTCCGCGCACGTGGGTACTATGCATGAGCTCAGCGACGAAGGTGGGCTCGAAGCCTTTGGGGAGGATTGGAGATTTTTTTATGATTGTTTGCTCGCCCCGATGGCGCGTCAAGTCGGTCCGGTGCTTGCGAGGTTGGACGTCGGCAAAGATGATGCGGAAGCGGCGCCCGCGGCGCCGGTGCCTACCAAAGTCAATACTAAAAAGAAAAGCGGTGGGCTGGGTGGATTTGTCAAGGGTCTCTTTGGTGGTAAAAACGCGTCGGACGAGATTGAGACGCCGCCACCCGCCGTCTTTGAGGGTATCGCCACCGTCGTGTGTCCGACGCACGGCCCAATCATCAAATCTTCAGTGGCTGAGTTGTATCGCGAGTACATCGAGTGGAATGACAAGCAAATCTCCGCTGGTGACATGCTTTCTATCGCCATCATCTACGCGAGCGCGTACGGCAACACAGGCGCTATGGCGCAAGCCATCGCTCGTGGCGTCTCCAAGACTGGCGTCGCCGCGGAAATGTTCAACTGCGAGCTCGCCAGCCCGGATGAAGTCACTCAGCTGATGAAGCGCAGCGCGGGCTTTGCGCTCGGTGCACCGACTCTCGGAGGTACGCTCCCAACCCCTGTGCAGACTGCTCTGGGCGCAATCGTGAAGGACGCCGACTTGGACAAGCCTTGCGGCGCCTTCGGTTCCTTTGGATGGTCTGGTGAGGCTGTCGAGATGATTGACAAGCGTCTCAAGGATGCGGGCTTTAAGAATGCGTTCGACCCGCTCCGATGTAAGTTTCGTCCGACGGCTGAGACGTTGCAGCTCTGCGAAGAAAGCGGTACTGATCTCGCGCAAGCGGTTCGCAAGCTCGAGCGTCGCAAGCAAGTGTTGGAGAGAAAGGCTGTCGGCACCGCCGACCCCGGGGTGAGCGACACCGCCGCCGCCGTTGGTCGCATCGTTGGATCACTGTGCGCGGTGACGACGAAGAACGAAGATGTGCAGAGCGCCATGCTTGCCTCTTGGGTATCGCAGGCGAGCTTCAATCCGCCGGCGCTCACCGTCGCCGTCGCAAAGGAGCGCGCCGTCGAAAGCTTCCTCTTGACGGGAGGTAAGTTCAACCTCAACGTACTCAAGGGTGGCGGCGAAAAAGACGTCATGAAAGCGCTCCTCAAGCCCTTCGCACCGGGCGAGAACCGTTTCGGCGACCTCGACGTGACGATTTCCGAAACCAACGGTTGCGCCGTCGTCCAACAAGCGCTCGCGTGCATCGAATGCAAGGTGACCAAGCGCATGGAAGCCGGAGACCACTGGATCGTTCTCGCCGAGGTTGAACGCGGCGAACTCTTTGACGACAAGGGCCTTACCGCTATTCACCATCGCAAGAGCGGTACCAACTATTAAATCCTTCCGGCGGCGCGCCTATCGTCTCCCAACCATTCAACCAACCCTCGACGTCACGCGACGTCGACGCATTTGTAATCAACACACCCATCGATGCATCGTCTCTAGTCGTTCCATCGTCGCCTCGGCCGTCGGCACGGCGCGCCCGTCGCTCTTCGACGATCCCGCCTCGTCTGATTCCAGGTTCAATATTCGCATAACCCGAAATTTACCTTTCGACGTACCGTTCTTAAACTACGATTTTACCTTTCGACGAAGTCGTTGAAAGGGAACCTCTCGCGAAAACGAGGCCGCGGGCGAGGGGACCGACGGCTCGGAACGTTTCGTGTTACGCCGCAGAACCGGCCGACGCGGACGACCGCGAGTACGACCGCGACGCGGTCGGACGCGAAAAGGTACCCGCGATCGCGCGTTCGCGACGGAACCGACGGAACCGACGAACGACGGACGCACGGGCGAACGAAGGGACACGCGCGCGAGAGCGTCGCTGAGGGAACGTTGCCGAGACCGACGAAATGGGTTTCCGCGAGCTCCTTAAGGACTCCATCACGGAGGCGTTCACGTACAGAACGACGAAATTGGTCAAGACGAATGATAGATTCTTGGTCACACTGCACTTCATCTTCATGTCGCTCATCGCGACGTTCGCGTTGGTGTCGATCTTGCTGAGCCATAATTACATGCTGTTTGAGCTTCCGTCGATGTACGTGACGACGGCGCATAAAAAGTGGGGACAGATGCCGTTCACGGTGAACGTGAGCTTGAGTCAAGCTGTGGAAGAAGCGACGGGCGCTGCGCAGGAGTCGTATTGTAAAGATTCGGGTTACGTCGAGTGGCAAAGAGACGGGAAGGAGTACAAAGATGCGTTCATGGCTTCGACGAAGTGCGTGGCGCGGATGAGTCCGGCTGAGTACATTTGGACTTTTGACAGTGGGAACGGGTTTTCAGTCGGTACGTACGTGGAGATTGAATCGAAGACGACCGCGTGCACGTCAGATGAGTGGACCGCTTGTACTACGGCGGACGGTACGACGCACTCGTACTTCATCGCCGCCGCCGACATGTTGAATTTTGGTATGGAAGTGCGGTACCAAACGCGCGTGGGAGCGCTCAAATCTGCGGACAAAGTTATTGTGAACGGACGAGAGTACGAGGTATCGTCTCGGAGCGAGGTTCCGCAGGTATCATTCCAAGACTTGCTGCAAGTGACGGGAATAAATTCGCTTGACGAAGAAAATCCAGCAATGATTGGGGATCGAGGATCCGTCACTGGATTGCCTTATCGTCTGTCTGGCCTTCGTATCAACATGAAAGTGACTTTTGCGAATACGTATTTCAATGCGCCGCTCAAAACGACGTCGACGGCAACCTTGACGGGTGAGCCAGTGCCGTCGAATCACTACAACTCGAAAACGACTGTGCAGTACCTGAGGCATGCTTCTCCAGCCAACACGGTCCATTACGAGATGGAAAAGGTGTTCTACACCTGGGCGATGACAACGATAAGTTTCGTGCCGAGCGGTCAGATTGGCACCTTTGATTTTTTCGCTCTAGCGCTGGCGGTGACGAACGCCTTTGTTTTGATAGGTATGGCGACGACGATTGTCGACTTTGTCGGTGTCATGTCGAGTGAGACTTTCCTCGACGATAAGTATGAAGATGATGGTGAACGTCTCGGTTTGGAGATGATGTTGGCCAACATAGAAAATGAATCGCACCCGGGTGTGCCGTTTGATCCGAACGATTTGCGCCTCACGGCGGCGACGGGCGAACTCGGCCAGAGCTACGAGAAAACCTTGGAGCAACTGTTGGAGGAGGTGCGCGAAATCCAAGAGCAGCTCAGTCTTCTTCCGGAAGATGAAGCCGACTTGCGCAAAATCACGACTGGGCACGCGGATGAGGAGGAATTCAGAAAGCTTCGTCTCGTGTACATACCGGATCCCCTCTCCACAGAGGCGAACGACAAAAAGTACGTGCCGCCAGAAATCTTACTCCACAACGGTCAACAAACGATCGGTCGGGGTATGGGTGGTGTGGAAAACAAGGGTGTGAGTCGCCAGCAGTTTTCCGTCGCCGTGGTCAAGGAGAGAATTCGTATGAAGTCTCTTCACGAGGGACCGGGCGTGTGGCGTCAGTCGACGGGCCGCTGGGAGCTGTTACCCGTGGGTAAATCGGCGGTACTCAGTGTCGGTGATCGACTTTGCTTTAGAATGCGCGAGGGAAAGATTGGGGGTCACGAAGGTGTCTTCGCTCTCGATTTCCAAGACGCCACGGTTGAGTTTGCCGTTTTCGGCATTCCCTGCGGCACGCGCCGATGATTGGGAAAAAGCGGCGCTTACCAAATGTAATAGCGTATGTAATCTATTTATGACGAAGATGAATCGAATGCCATTCGCGTTGGTTGTTAATGTCTTTTTTTGGGTTTACAACAAACATTAATCGGTAAAGTACAAATCATTCGAACAATCCTATTGAGATACAGTGGCTAAAAAAATTTCTCCTTCCCAGCGTTTCGCACCCGACGTTAATCGGCGCGACGCGTCTCTCTACGAGAGTTCGAACGCCCGGTTTAAGCTCGTCACGAGACAACGCTTAAACGCGAGACAGACAATACCAAGTCATCTTGAAGTTTCCGGAGGTAAAAGTGTGGTTGTGCGGTTCGTTTTCATTGTGCGCTCGCTTTGTAAACGGCGCTTTTACTTTTTTTGCGAACAAAAAAAGTTTGATCACTGATCCTCCATTTCCATTCTTCTGCGTTCCTTCTTCGATAACTTGACTTGTCCGCCAGTGCGTTCGAACTCTTCCTTTTCGAGGCGAGCTTGCTTCTTGGCCTCCTACGTTTGGGAAAACACGGAAGCGCGCGCACTCGAGTCAGTCGATTGATCCCGATGGTACTGTTTACCCATATAAAATCAGCAAAGAAAAAACGCGCGCCAATCCGCCGAGAAAATCCGCGTCAGCACGCCCCGTCTTATCGGGAATCCGATCGCACCTTGGCCATGCGGCGTTCTTCCTTCTTCGCCTGCTTCTCGCGTTCGTGTTCCGCCATGATTTCAATGGCGGACTTTTCTCTAGACTTTGCATTCTTCTTTTTAGCCTCGGCTTCAGTCAAGATGCCGTGACCGAACGACTTGATCGTTCCATTCTGCGCCGTGACGAAAAAAAGCGTCCTCGTCAGCACACACGCGTCGATCACTCCTCGGCGTCGCCTCGTCGCGCGCGACGTCGCGCGTCGCCTCGAAACGCGCGAACTCGGATGAGAAAAATATTCTTCTCTTCGACACTCACCGCGATGTGCTGTTGCACTTCGTACGCGTTCACCTGGAGAACAACGAGAACCGATTCCGTCAGTCATCGCGCAATCGCGTCGAGAGGATGCACCGCACCTGTTGACCCCGATTCATGAACTCGAACACAGCGAGTTGTTCAGCTTCGCTGAGACCGTGCTGCGCGAGATCGACGTTGACCGACATTTAGAAGACTTTTTCGAGAGTTTGTTTTGTTTGAAAGACCGGCGGGGGGTTGGACTCCTCGGCGACCTGTGCGTTGTTTCACGTTTAGTAATGACGACACGCGATCGGGTCGTCCGCGCTGACGAGGACGACGAGACGAAAGGGTGCCGACCGCGTTCGCGTTCGGTGTTTCATAGCGAACGAGAACGAACCATATGAGGAATAAATAC
>Ga0255774_10003242_pt1 | contig 11998 bp, 10 predicted proteins | sample 101ome_17_FD_179972 | JGI IMG/M metagenome (GOLD analysis project Ga0255774, IMG submission 179972) | Coastal salt marsh microbial communities from the Groves Creek Marsh, Skidaway Island, Georgia - 101407AT metaG (version 2) | ecosystem: Environmental > Aquatic > Marine > Intertidal zone >...
GACTAATGCAGGGGGGTTATCTGATGAAACCTATCTAGCCATTATCGCCTTTATTCTTTCAGCTAATGGGGCTGTTGCAGGAGACACGCCGTTGCTGGCTGATTCAGACATCAGCATAGGCAGTGTTACCAGAAGAAATCAGCCCGGGAGTACCGCTCAATATGAACAATCAGGGCCTACCGGGGTAACAGTCGTCGGACAAGTACCTGATTATCAGCTTGTCAGTGATGATGAACTAAGAAATCCTGACCCTGCAGACTGGTTAATGATTCGCGGCAATCATGAAGCCTGGAGTTACAGTCCGCTTGACCAGATAAACCAGGACAATGTCGAGGATCTGCGTCTGGCCTGGATATGGTCCATGAGTGATATTGCTTCAAACCAGACTTCACCACTGGTTCATGATGGTATTCTCTATCTCTTTAACCCCGGCAACAAAATTCAGGCTTTAAGAGCGGATACGGGAGAGCTTATCTGGGAACAAAGTTTGGGTGGCAGGGCAGGCACCATGAGAGGGATGGCCATCTATAAAAACAACCTAATTGTTAACACCCCCGAAGGTGAAATCGTTGCTGTGAATGCGGCTAATGGAGAAGAGTCGTGGCGTACAACGATCGCGGATGGCTTTACCAATACCAGCGGTCCTATTGTTGGCAATGGCAAGATTTTTACCGGTCTGTCAGGTTGTACAACTTTTGATGAACAGAAATGTTTTATCAGTGCCTATGATGCTGACGATGGATCTCTGCTCTGGCGTTTCAGCACAGTTGCTAAGGCGGGTGAACCCGGTGGGGATACCTGGGGTGGGGTCGATGATTTATTCCGGGCTGGCACAGATACCTGGATTACACCGAGTTTTGATGCAGAGTTGAATCTGGTTTATATCGGTGTTTCACAGGCAAAACCCTGGGTGGCAGCAAGCCGTGACATGAGTGTTTATGATGATGCGCTTTATTCAAATTCCACCTTGGCGCTGAATGCAGATACCGGAGAATTAGTCTGGTATTACCAGCATGTACCTGGTGAAACGTTTGATCTGGATGAAGTCTATGAACGTGTACTGATCGATCTTGACGGTGAAAAACTGGTTTTCTCGGCAGGGAAGCATGGCATTCTGTGGAAATTAAACAGGGAAAATGGTGCTTACATTGGTCATCAGGAAACATTGTTCCAAAATGTCTTTGAAAGTTTTAATCCGGAGACAGGCAGACCACAGTACCGTAATGATATTGTTGAGCAAAGGGTAGGTGAGTGGATGCAGGCTTGTCCGTCGACAGCCGGCGGCAAGAACTGGCACCCGATGAGTTATCATCCGGAGACGGAAAGCCTCGTGCTACCTCTCAGTCAAAGCTGTGTAGAAATAAGAGGGAGAGAAACTCAGTATATTGCTGGTGGTGGGGGTACAAATGCTAACCGCCGCTGGTCAGAAATGCCTGGCAGTAATGGTAATGTTGGTAAAGTTGCTGCCTATAATGTGAACACCATGGAAGAACTCTGGTCGTATGAACAACCTGCTTCATTTTTGACCGGTGTGTTAACAACGGCCGGTAAGTTGGCATTTATTGGAGATCTGGACAGAGTTTTTCGCGCTCTGGATGTTGAGACGGGGGAAACGCTCTGGCAAACACGACTTGGGACATCCGTGCAGGGTCATCCAATAAGTTTTAGTGTGGAAGGCAAGCAGTATATTGCTGTGCCAACCGGTCTCGGTGGTGGCAGTCCACGAACGGTTCCGTCCATATTGACGCAAAGAATTCATTACCCTAATACAGGTAATGCTTTGTATGTTTTTGAACTACCATATTAAAAATTTCTATAAAAAAGATTCTGACGGAAAAAAAATCAAAACATGGAAATATTAAACTGATATCAATGTAACATATTGAAATATAAATAGTTTTGGCTGCTCTTAATAAAAAGTTGTAGCCAATATCTCCGGCTATAGCCACCCAGCGGTGATGTCTGGTCACGCCGTCATAATCATCACCATGGACTATCCAGACCTTTTCGCCTTTAGCAGTTTCATAAAAAGCCTCATCAACAACTTCTATGTTGCCCATAATGAAACTATGTTCGGAAATGTAGTCACGCAGAAACTCATCATGGTTGCCGGTCACATAATAAACTTTGGTATTTTCTTTCTCGGATTTGCGCAGTACCTGCCGGACAACCTGATTGTGTTCAGATATCCATATTGCATTGCATCGTACTTTCTTACTCATATTTAGCCATGAGCTATCTACAATGGCTGACTATAGTAAAAATTAAATATGTCTATTTGATTAACGTTAGATGAAGAAAATATTAAAATTTTTAAACAGGCGGTACAGTAACTTTAAAGTGAATAGCTTGCTGGGGAAGAGCTTATGAAAAAATTCCTTTGTTGATAAGTTTTATGATGGCCAGCATGTCTTCTGCATTTTCCAGATTGCTAACTTCCTGCTGTAATTTTCTGGCATCAGTTTCACCCAGGCATTCTGTAGTCGCTTTTATAAAACGATCTGTCACCAGTTCCAGCGAGGCGGGAATAAGATCGTCCAGTTCTGCGGCTATATGCTGAGCATTTTTGAAGTGCAGTTCGACGCGTGAGCCTTGCCGCGCAGGGTAAGCTGCCGTGTATTTTTCATCAGGGATGAGCGCCACTTTTGCAGCCAGTGCGGTGACATTCTCATTGGCAGGCATATGATAATTCGCTTCTGCAATTTTTGCGTAATACAGGGTACTTGCCACGCTGTAGGCAATGCTCATTTTTGCTTGCAGGTTGGTGGAAAATGGCCCCATGCCATTGCAGCCAGGGTAGGCGATTGCCGCCTCTGTGCAATAAACTTTTATGGCATTGATGTCTTTTACATCAAATTTTTCATTGTCAATTAAACTGAGTGCAGCCTGGTTTGGCGTTTGTGTGTAGTTGCATGATGGTGATGGCTTGAAAAAAACCTGCATGACTTCGTAAGTATTATTTTCAAATAAATTAATACTGTCGGTTTCCAGGGGCAAAGAAAGCGCAGCAAATAGACCTGCCTTCCCTTCCAGGGCTGTTTCCGATGCCTGTATACCAGATTTTGCCAGTGCAATTGCAGTAATGGCATTTCGTGCAGCAAAACCGACATGCATATACATATCATCGGCACCGAATTCTGCCCATTCATTAAAGCCAGCGCAGGTGTTTACAGCAATGCCAAGTGCAGTTGTGGCCTCAGGCAAGCTGATATCTGTTACTTTGCTCAAGGCTGCGGTTGCTGCAATAGGGCCGGTGATGCCTGTTGGACGATGGTTACGGGGAATGTTGCCGACCATGACTTTTTTGCCGATTTTGCTGCCGGTTTCATAACCACAGGCAGCAGCAAGTAAAAAATCACTGCCATTGATTGGCTGCTGTTGAGCCATGGCCATCAAGGCGGGAAAAATAACAACACCAAGATGACTGACGGAACCAGTGTGCATGTCTTCACGCACCAGACTATGGGCAAGCACGCCATAGATAAAAGCCAGATCATCGGTTCGCTGGTGGGCATTAAAGGCAGCGATTGTGTTACGGCAGTGAGGCAGGCCTTTACCTTCAAACATGCAGGTCAAGGCTTCCATAAAACAATACTTAAGTTTTTCAATTACCGTTTTTGGCAGTTGTTGAGCTGTTTGCGCTGCAATCGCTTCTGCAATTTTTTTCGTCAGCATGAACTAGCCTGCAAACCAGCCGCCATCAACACTTTCGCAGGCGCCGGTAACAAATGAAGAAGCATCTGATGCCAGGTAGAGTGCAACTGTTGCGACTTCTTCAGGGCTGCCCATGCGACCTAGGGGTTGACTGGCATCCATGTCAGCACGGATTGCTTCGGGGTCCGGGTATTCATTGATACGGTCAACCATAAAAGGCGTTGCAATGCGTCCGGGGCAGATACAGTTAATACGGATATTATCCTTGGCATGATCCATGGCCATACTCTTGGTCATGCCGACGATGGCAAATTTGCTCATGCAGTAAGCGAAGCGATCGGGCACACCAACCAGGCCACAAATGCTGGCCATATTCACAATGACTCCTTCCTGACGTTCCAGAAATTGAGGAATAATTGCTCTGGTCATGTTGTAGGTGCCTTTAACATTGATCTGGTAAAGACGGTCAAAATCTTCCGGGGATGTTCCTGAAATTGTGCCGACAAAACCTGCACCGGCATTATTCACCAGCACATCAATTTTTTTGTCCTTGCATGCGGTTTCGACGAAGTAGTTTACACTGTCGGGATCGGAAATATCACAATAATGAATTTCAATGTTATCTGCAGAGGCTGAGTCGGCATGTTGCTTTTGTGCGGTATCAGTATTTATATCGCCAACGATAACCCTGGCTCCCGAAGCGGCAAATAATTCGGTAATTGCCGCACCAATACCTGAAGCGCCTCCGGTCACGATGACAGTTTTATTTTTTAAATGAAAAGGTGTCTCAGCCATGGTCAGAGTGTCTCCATTTGTTGTATTCTTACGCCCACCCAAAAAATAATAATGTTGCAAACTTTAGTCAGGCAAATTTCAGGCTTGGCTTTATAACATAAATTGATTTTCAGTATCAGGTTTTATCCTTTCAATTTGACCTAACTCTGAATCCAGTTTTAATACAGGAGATATACCTATGTCAGACGATTCCAGACAAGCACTTAAAGAAATAGGCTTAAAAATTAGACGCGAAGTACTTGGCGAAAAACACGTCAACGTATCTTTGGAAAAAGCTAACGAATTTAATCAGCCCATGCAGGAATTATTACATGAATATTGCTGGGGCTATGGTTGGGGCAGTGATGTGCTCAGCCGCAGAGAACGCAGCATTTTAAATCTGGGCATGTTGACTGCGTTAGGTCGTAGTCATGAAGTTGCAGTGCATACACGTGGAGCCAGAAACAATGGCTTAACCAATGAAGAGATCGCAGCCGTTTTCATTCAGACTGCAATTTATTGCGGTGTGCCTGCGGCTGTGGACAGTTTCCGTGAAGCAACCAAGGTGCTGGAAGACTATGACAAATAAGATTTTGCCGCCAGCTACAGTCGGTTTTATCGGTCTGGGAAACATGGGTTTTCCCATGGCTAAATGCCTGGTGGGTGCTGGTTATAAACTGATTGTTGCAGATTTAAATACTGAAGCAGTTGAGAAGTTCTGTCAGGAAACTGGTGCAGAATCTGCAACAGATTTGAAAGCACTGGCAGGCAAAAGTGATGTTGTCATTACCATGCTGCCGGAAGGCAATGCTGTCAGAAAAGTACTGATGGAAGAAGGTGGCGTTGTCAGTGGGTTACGTGAAGGGGCCATCCTGATCGACATGAGTTCATGTTCTCCGGTTGGTACCCGCAAACTGGCAGAAGAACTTGAAGCATTGGGCTTCCCATTGGTAGATGCGCCGGTTTCCGGTGGTGTTTACAAAGCGGCAGAAGGTGCTTTGGCTATTATGGCTGGTGGCGATAAAGATGTTGTTGAGCAATGTCTGCCGCTACTGGAAGTCATGGGTAAGCCGTTTAAAACTGGTGGCCCTGCCAGTGGCCATGCCATGAAAGCCATGAATAATTATCTGTCGGCAGCTTCTCTGGCAATTGCCTCGGAAGCGGTAATTTTGGGCAGCAAGTTCGGGCTAGATCCTGAAACCATGGTGGATATTCTGAATGCTTCGACAGGTCGCAGTAACAGTACGGAACACAAATTTCCGGCCTTTATTTTGCCACGTACTTTTAATTCAGGTTTCTTTATTGGTCTGATGGCAAAAGATCTGCGTCTGGCACGAGAGCTTGCTGAATCTGAAGGCACATCGACAGAGCTGCTGAAAATGGTCAGTACAATGTGGGATAAAGCGGAAGCAGAGCTTGGTTTTAAGGCGGATAATACGGAAGTTTATAGGTACCTTGAGTCGCAGTCTGAATAAACCCGGATAAAGGAAATATAAAGAGAGTTAATGATGACAAAACGACAGGCCTATGAAGTTTACGCGATTCGTTATGCGACAGTTGAACGTCGTTCGGGAGAAAACTTTTTAGGTGGTGATCCGCATGATGCTGGAATGCCGATGGATTATTTTGTCTGGGTAGCAAAAAACGCCGAAAAAACCTGGGTGATTGATACCGGCTTTAATGCTGAAGCTGCAGATCGACGCAAGCGGCAGTTTTTACGCTCGCCGGTTGAAGGCATGCAGTTGCTGGGAGTGGATGCGGCCACAGTCGAAGATGTCATCATTACTCACCTGCATTATGATCATGTGGGCAATTTTGATTTATTTCCCAAAGCCCGTTTTCATCTGCAGGATAGTGAAATGGCCTACGCGACAGGTCGTTATATGGGTAATCCATTCTTCTCGCATGCCTTTGAGCTGGATGAAGTTGTCGGCATGGTGCGCAATGTCTATGCGGGCAGAGTAAAGTTTTATGATGGTGATGCTGAACTGGAACCAGGCTTGTCCCTGCACCATGTTGGCGGTCACACCAAAGGCTTGCAGGTAGTCCGTATCTGGACCGAATCCGGCTGGCTGGTACTGGCTTCGGATGCCAGTCACTATGCGGCCAATATGAATGAAGGCCGGCCTTTTCCTATTGTGGTGGATATTGCCGAAATGATAGACGGCTGGGAAAAAATTCGAACACTGGTGGATGATCAAACCAGAATCATTCCAGGACATGACCCCCAGGTCATGGAAATCTATAAGGCGCCAGCTCAGGATATGGAGGGGATCATCGTCAGACTGGATGCCTGATATGCAACACAGAGCTTAGGATAATAACAACGAAAAACAGGCTTTATGGACATTGCACAAGAAATTGAAAACCTGCTCCAATCTCTCGTTGCCGGACTGTTAACAGGCTCCACTTATGGCCTGATGTGTGTCGGCTTAACGATCATTTTCGGTGTCATGCGTGTGATAAATTTTGCCCAGGGTGAATTTATGATGCTTGGCATGTATTTCACCTATTTCTGTACGACATTTATTCTGGCGCAGTTTGCGGTAAGTGGTATCTACCTGCCTTTCTTTATCGCTCTGTTTGCCGGTCCGGTGATTTACCTGCTGGGTGATGTTTTGCACAGACTGCTGCTGAACAAGGTAAGCGGACAGCGGGCCAATCAACTGGAAGCCGGCGGGCATTATGCGCAGCTGGTGTTAACCCTGGGTATTGCCCTGGTCCTGCAAAATGGGGGCTTGTATTTGTTCGGTTCAACACCGGTCTCGGTTTCCACCAGTCTTTCCTATACGGCCTGGGAAATTGGCTCACCTGAAGGCATCAGTGTGTTTGTCAACCAGGCACAGAGTCTGGCAGCGGTGCTGGCAATTGCCGTGGTGCTGGCCTTTGGCTATGTGATTGGTAAATCCCGCCTGGGTAAGTCCCTGCGTGCAGCGGCTGATAATCCGGATGCTGCCATTTATATGGGTATTGATGTTGAGCGCGCGCATCGTATTGCCTTTGGTTTTGGCGTCGGCATTACGGCAATAGGCGGTGGTTTACTGGCAGCGTATGCACCATTCCAGCCTTATATTGGTACCGAATATGTGATCATCATGTATGCCGGTGTCGTGCTGGGCGGGTTGGGTAGTATCCGCGGTGCCTTTCTGGGGGGATTGAGTATCGGTGTACTGCAGCAGGTATCGGCCTCCATTTTGCCCAACCAGTTACAAAACACGGTCATCTTTGTTTGCTTTCTAATTATCATTTTATTCAGACCGAACGGCTTTTTCGGCAGGCGTGAAAGAGTAGCCTGATGCATCTTAAGCGCGACATTATTGCTATTGCGTTATTCGGTTTACTCTATGGCATTCTGGCGTTGTTCATCCAGAACAGTTATTACCTCTTATTACTGACGATTCTGCCGATCTGGTCGGTGATGGGTTTGTCCTGGAATCTGTTCAGTGGCTATAGCGGACTTATTTCTTTTGGTCATGCCGCTTTCTTTGGTTTGGGTGCTTATCTGGTTGCCATCCTGCTGAATAGCTGGGTTATCAGCCCCTGGATCAGTGTGCCTCTAGCCGGTATTTTGGGTGGGCTTGCGGCACTAATGGTTGGTATTCCAACTTTCCGTTTACGCGGGCATTATTTTGCCCTTGCCATGCTGGCTTACCCACTGGCTCTGCTGTATATCTTTGAGTGGCTGGGCTTTCAGGAACTGGCGCTGCCGATGCAAAGAGAAGCTCCTTCACTTTATATGCAATTTGAAAATCAGCATATCTATGTCTTCATTGCACTATTTTTAATGGTTGTTGCCATGCTGGTAACAGCCTATTTGTCCCGGTCACGTTTTGGCATGTCCTTGCTGGCATTGAAGCAGGATGAAGAAGCGGCCGAAGCTTCCGGGATTAATACACAATACTGGAAAGCACTGGCGATTATGCTGAGTGGCGTGCTGGCTGGAACTGCAGGCGGTTTTTATGCCGTGGTCTTACTGGTTGTGACGCCACTGGCCGTATTTGGCATGCTGGTTTCGGCACAGGCTCTGGTGATCGCCATGTTTGGTGGTGTTGGTACCTTATGGGGGCCGATTATTGGGGCATTTATCCTGGTGCCATTAAGTGAAATTCTTTATGCCCAGTACGCTGCAGAAATTCCCGGCATACAGGGGGTGATTTATGGCTTGGCAATCGTTGTTGTCATTCTCGCTGCGCCGGAAGGGTTGCTGTGGAAACTACAGGCCTGGTTCAGACCAAGACAGGCCAGTGTGCTTGGCACAACATCAAGCCAGCTGAATACTGAGATTGATGAAACTGTTCTGGCAGTAAGCAATGACCGGCAACAAGAAAAAAATGTACTCGAAGTTAATAATCTGTCCAAAGCTTTCGGTGGTTTAAAAGCAACCCGGGATTTATCGTTTACGGTCAAACAGGGTGAGTTACTGGGCGTGATTGGTCCAAATGGTGCGGGTAAAACCACACTGTTTAATTTATTGAACGGCTTTCAGAAAATGGATTCTGGCGCCATTGTTTTTTCAGGTAAATCGCTGGCCGGTTTGCCGCCAAATAAAATCTGTCATTTAGGTGTGGCAAGAACTTTTCAGGTTCCCAAACCTTTTACCAGGCTGTCAGTTTTCGATAATGTAATTGTTGGTGCCTATGTGCGCAGTAAAAATAATCACGAAGCCAGTGAGCTGGCCTCTGCAGCATTGATGTTGGTCGGTTTGCAGGACCTGGCTTATTCTCCAGCGGCCAATCTGACCAACCGTGAGTTGCGTTTGATGGAACTGGCTCGTGCACTGGCGTCGAAACCGGCCTTGATACTGGTTGATGAAATTCTTGCGGGGCTGGATTCAAAAGCGATGGAAGATCTGGTTCGCGTTCTGAGAAAAGTCACGGCCCTGGGTATTACCATTGTTATTATTGAACACAGCATGAGAACCATGGTGGAACTGGTTGACCGATTTATTGTGCTGGATCATGGCGCGCTTCTGGCAGAAGGCAGCCCTGATGAAATTATCAAAGATACAAAAGTCATAGAAGCCTATCTTGGCAAGAAGTGGTTGGAAGGTAATGCTGAAGCTAACTAAAGTGCATGCCGGGTATGGTGGCGTTGATGTGCTACATGCTATTGATGTCGACGTTAAAAGCGGTGAATTTGTCGCGATAGTCGGCCCCAATGGTGCCGGCAAGTCGACGCTGTTTAAAACCATTTCCGGGATTGTGACACCTTCTCAGGGAAGTATTGAATTCCTGGATACAAATTTATTAACTGTTCCTGCGGCTAAACGTGCCCATCTGGGGATAGCACATGTGCCGGAAGGGCGACAGGTTTTCTCGAGCATGACGGTGCTGGAAAATCTGGAAATGGGTGCGTACACCCGACAAGGGCAATTGCATTGGGATGCAACACTGGAAAAAATTTACACCTGGTTTCCCGTTCTGGCAGAAAGACAAGCCCAGTTGGCCGGTACGCTTTCGGGTGGGCAGCAGCAGATGCTGGCTATCAGCAGGGGGTTGGCGGCCAACCCTAAAATTTTGTTATTGGATGAACCGTCAATGGGTTTGTCACCAGCGATTGCCGATGAGATATTTGACCGATTGATCGAGATTCACAGAAGCTCTGACATCAGTCTGGTTCTGGTAGAGCAACGTGTAGCCGAAGCCTTGCATTTTGCCAGCAGAGCCTATGTGCTGGAAGCGGGTGAAATTATATTAAGCGGTGATCAGGCTGTGTTACAGGACGATGAACGTATCCGACAAGCCTATCTGGGTATGTAGTAAGATGTTTCAACTAAAAATAAAAAAACCAGGAATAAAAAGATTCATCAGGCTGATGCACAAACATTTGCATTTTTTAAGTTCCAGTTTTTACGCAGTAGGCCTGCTGCTTGTTGTTTTATTGCCATCTAAAACTTTTGCACAGGTAGAAGTGCAGCCTGTAAAAATAGGGTTGATTGCCCCTCTGTCCGGTCCCTGGGCGCGTCCGGGGCAGATCATGCGCATAGCTGCTGAGCAGGCGGTTGCAGAAATAAATGGGCAAGGTGGTATTGCGTCACTCGGTGGTGCGCCACTGGAACTGGTGGTCTATGACGCCGGCGATAATGTTGAGAGGGCCAAGAATGCAGCGCAACGCATGGTTGCAGAAGAGCCTGACTTAATTGGCGCTGTGGGCGCCTATCTGAGTTCATTTACCCTGGCCGTCACTGAAGTCACTGAGCGTGCGGAAGTGCCGATATTGACGTTGTCCTATTCAGACCTGATTACTTCCCGTGGTTTCAGTTATGTGTTTCAGACCTCAGCTTCCGGTGCGGTGCAGTCGAGTGGTGCCTTGCCCATATTAATGGATATGGCGGAAAGTGCTTCCGGGCAAAGACCGCAAACCATTGGCATTATCATGGACAATACCGCAGCATCAGAAGCCTTTGTGAAACCTTTTTTTGAAACAGATATTTTGCAGCAATACGGACTGGAATTAATTATCAATGAAGTTTTCACGCCGCCTTTGTCGAATGCAACCTCTCTGATTCAGCATGTGCGCGCAGAGCGTCCCGATCTGCTTCTCTTACTGCCGACAGCACTTTCCGACACTAAAATTCTGCTGGAAAAAATGTACGAGTTCGGTCTGGGTCGCGGACTGATTCCGACAATTTCAAATGGCGCAGCAATGGGCGATCCTGACCTGAGTGCCAATATGCCAGATTTTCTGCTGGAAGGCGTGATGTCAATTGTGGCGAACTGGTCAACAGTGGGGCAGGACGAAGTCATAGAGAGATTCAAAAGCCTTTCCGGTGAGCCCTGGATGACACAGCATCCTTTAAGCACTTACGGACATGTCTGGTTACTTAAAGAGGCGCTAGAGCAAAGTGCCAGCAGAGACAGCACAATCATTGCTGATACCCTGAGAAGCATGACGCTGACTGATGGAGCGGTGAATTATTTTCCAGGGGATGTTCTGCGGTTTGATACAACCGGCAAACGTGTCGATGCCGGTATTCTGGTTATACAGTGGCAGGATGGCGTGCCTCTTACGGTTTTTCCGCAAGCTGAAGCTGTCAGTACTGTGCTCTGGCCCAAGCTTTGACTTTTAAATAAGCTATTCACTCATAATGACGGCGTGTCATACTTAAACCTCGGCTTAAGCTTTATTTGTCTGAAGCAGGAGAAAATAATGATAAGAAAAACAATACACTTCCTGTCCCTCTGGATTTTTATTCTGGCTTTAAATGGATGCATGCAGGATCAGGCCAATATTCCTGAAAATTCTGTTAGTGCTGAGGAAAATAAGTCAGGCGGGATTTTATCGATTGACCATTATGTGCCTGTGGTTTCTACGGCACCTTCCATGAGTGGTTCTATTGCCCAGTTATATGTCCGTGAAAGAGTGCTGGCTGCCATGCCTGATTCTCTCGATGGAAAGGTTGTACTCTTTATTCATGGTGCTGGAACACCTGCTGAAGTCGGTTTTGACGTGCCTTATGCCGGGCATAGCTGGATGGCCTATCTGGCCGCATTAGGCATGGATGTTTTTTCCATGGATACAACCGGGTATGGTCGTTCTACCCGACCCCTGCTCATGAATGATCGCTGTA
>Ga0255774_10003252_pt1 | contig 11991 bp, 10 predicted proteins | sample 101ome_17_FD_179972 | JGI IMG/M metagenome (GOLD analysis project Ga0255774, IMG submission 179972) | Coastal salt marsh microbial communities from the Groves Creek Marsh, Skidaway Island, Georgia - 101407AT metaG (version 2) | ecosystem: Environmental > Aquatic > Marine > Intertidal zone >...
AGGATCTTCGCTAACAAAGAAACCAAGCATTTCTCTTTCTCGTTCTAACAACTCTTTCTTTTCCCATTCTGAAGTAGCTATAGTTGTTGAACTGGTTTCAGATTCATCTAAAGAGAAAAGAGAACCTTGGTTATTTAACTTTTCTTTTTTTAAATCTTTAGCATCCTCAATCAAATCTACAGTTGCCTCGAATACTCCTTTTCTTGTAAATCCGAAATTATCAAAACCCCCTCCTTGAGCCAAAGCTTCTACGCCTCTTTTATTTAATGAACGTGAATCAATTCTTGATAAAAAATCTTCTATAGATAAAAAATCACCGTTTTCATTTCTTTCATTAATTATTTTTTGTGCTGTAACGTCACCAACATTTCTTACTGCTGACAAACCAAAAATAATTTTATTGTCAGAAACTGTAAAGTCTTCGCTGCTTAAATTTATATCTGGTGTTGTAACCTGCACTCCTATATCTCTTGCTTCTGACAAAAAAATTGCAGTTCTATCTTTATCTCTCTTAACTGCCGTTAAGCAAGCTGCAATGTACTCAGCAGGATAATTTGCTTTCAAATACGCTGTTTGATATGCAAGTAATGCATATGGTACTGAGTGGCTTTTATTGAAACCATAACCAGCAAAGTATGCAATCTGATCAAATAATTCAGATGAAAATATTTCAGAATATCCTTTAGCAGTAGCACCGTTAGTAAACTTTATTCTCTGTTCTTCCATAATCTTGGGAATTTTTTTACCCATTGCTACACGTAAATTGTCAGCTTCCTGAAGATTAAAACCTGCTATTTTTTCTGCTACTTGCATCACCTGTTCTTGGTATAAAATTACACCATAAGTTTCACCAAGAACATTTTCTAAGTCTGGATGTAAATATTCAATATCTTTTCTACCGTTTGCCCTGTCTGCAAACTCTGTATGCATGCCTGCACCCAACGGTCCTGGTCTTATTAAAGCTACTAAGGCTACGATGTCTTCAAAACGTTTAGGAGATAAGCTCTTTGATAATGATTGGGCAACTCTACTTTCTAACTGAAAAACACCTGTCATTTTTCCTAATGCAAAAATTTCAAAGGTTTTTTTATCATCTAAAGGTACATTATCTATGTCTACTTTTTTACTTTTAATAAGCTCTAGAGTTCTATCGATAATTGAAAGATTTCTCAAACCAAGAAAATCCATTTTTAAAAGACCCAACCTTTCAACAGTGTGCATCTCGTATTGCGTTACAACCTCTGCATTTTCTCCTTTCTGTTGAATTGGAAGAAAATTAGTAATTTTTGATGGTGAAATAACTACTGCTGCGGCATGAATGCCGTCTTGTCGTCTTAAACCTTCTAGGCCCAGTGCTATATCAATAATTTTTTTTACTTCTTCATCATTTTTATACAGTTTTCTTAATTCTTCAGATGCAGAATAAAACTCTTTACTGTATCCACTTTTATTTTCTTCATCTAGCTCTAAACATTCTGAAATTGTTGCGGTATTGCCTAAAATCATAGGTGGCATTAACTTAGCAACCCTGTCTCCACTTGAAAATGGAAGCCCGAGCACTCTCGCAGCGTCTCTAATAGCTTGTTTAGCTTTAATAGTTGCGAATGTGACAATATGAGCAACCCTATCAGAACCATATTTATCAATTGTATAATTGATCACATCTGATCTGTAACGTTCATCAAAATCCATGTCAATATCTGGTAATGATTTTCTACCTGTATTTAAAAATCTTTCAAAGATTAAACCATATTTAATTGGATCTATGCCTGTTATGCCTAAACAGTATGAAACTATAGAGCCAGCTGCAGAACCTCTACCTGCACCAGTTCTAATTGATTTTTCCCTAGCAAATCTAATTAAGTCACCAACAATTAAAAAATAAGAGGCAAAGCCCATTGAAGAAATTACGTCTAATTCATAATTTATCCTATTTTCAATCTCAGAAGTAATCTCTTTATACCTCTGAGATGCGCCTTCAAACACTTTAACTTTTAGAAATTCATCTGCGGTTATACCCTCTTCTGGTAAAGGAAAATCGGGAAGAAAGTTTTTACCAAAATTAAATTCATAATTTATTCTTTCAGCAATCTTTAATGTGTTGTCACATGCATTCGGAAATTTATTATCTGGGAATAATTTTCTCATTTCCTCTGAAGACTTAACATAATATCCTTCACCTTCAAATTTAAATCTATTCTCGTCTTCTATAGTTGCATTGGTTTGCACGCATAATAATGCATCATGAGAAGATGCATCTTCTTTGTTTACGTAGTGAGAGTCGTTTGTTGCAACAAGAGGAGCATCAATTTCTGTAGATATTTTTATTAAATCATCTAATATCTCTAATTGTTCAGGAATACCATGATTGTGTAGCTCAATAAAGAAATTATCCTTTCCAAATATATTTTGATAATTTTTTGCAAGCTCTAATGCATGCGAATAGCTTTTTTCGTTACCAGAATTCCCTTCTTCAGTTGTCAAATCAGGAGCTAGGCTTTGTGCTATTTCACCACCAAGGCAACCTGAAAGTGCAATTATGCCTTCTGAATGTTGTTTAAGCAATTCGTAGTCAATTCTGGGTTTATAATAATAACCCTCTATAAAGGCCTTACTCACTAACTCAACTAAATTTTGATACCCAACATTGTTTTCTGCCAAGAGTGTTAAATGGTAACGTTTATTATTTTGTCTATCAGGCCTATCAAATCGTGAACCAGGAGTTATATAAGCTTCATATCCAATAATTGGTTTTACTCCAATTTCTTCTGCTACTTTAACAAACTCTAAAGCTCCATATAAATTTCCATGATCTGTTATAGCAGCTGCAGGTTGGTTTAACTCTTTAACTTTAGTTAAGTAATCTTTAATCTTCGCCGCACCATCTAACATTGAGTACTCTGTGTGCGCATGAAGATGAACGAAAGAATTTGTCATAAAGATATTTTAAAGAGTTTTGAAAAATTTTTTTACAATATTGAACTAAAGTAATCAGGCTGGTCGATTGTGAATTCAAAATTTTCATTTGATAATAAAAATTTCAATTTAAACGCTTGTAAGCATATAATATTTTTTTCTAAATTTTCATGATGATTTGCACCATAAAGAATGTCATTTACGATTGGTGTTTTTAAATACTCCAAATGAGCTCTTATTTGATGATTTCGACCTGTTATCAGATTTAATTCAATCCAAGAATACTTATCATTGTTAGACAAAACTTTAAATTCAGTGATAGCCTCTCTGCCTTGTGCACTCACACTTCTTTTTTTTCTATTAGTATTTGAACTGGCAAGTGGTAAATCAATTGTTCCACTGTCCGTTTTCAAATTACCTTCGACAATAGCTCTATACTTTTTTTGAATTTCTCTTTTTTGAAAAATAGATTTTAAATCTAAATGTGTTTCACGATTTAAAGGACACACAAGTAAACCTGTTGTTACTCTATCAAGCCGATGAACGATACCTTGTCTATCATCTTCAAATTCATAGTCAATTCTAAAATTTTCTTTTAAATAGTCTTGGATTGTATTCTCATCAGAATTTTGAACAGGATGAGTTAAGACTCCTGCAGGTTTGTTAACTATCACAAAATTTTCGTTCTCATGAACTATTTCAATATTAATTTTTTTTTAACTCCATATAAAATAAGCCAATAATTCCAAATGTAATATAAACGTCTGCAAAATTAAAACTTGGAATAAACAAGAGTTCGATAAAGTCAGTTACTTTTCCATTTTGATTAAATATTAAATTCCAGCCTCTTTCGCCTAAATTACCAATTGCTCCACTTGTTATTAAGCAAAATGAATACATTTCAACACTTCCAATTTCGAAGTTTCTAAACTGAGTTATTAGCCAAAGAAAAATAACAATTGAAAAAACATAAGTGATCTCCGTATAGTCGCTGAAAAAACCGAAGGCTATTCCAGTGTTGTAAGTTAGATCGATTGTTAAGAAATTTTCTAAAATTAATTTTTCTTGAATATTATTTATTCTTATCAAATATTTTATGTACAAATCTAAAGAAGATAATGAAATAATTATTAATACGGGGCTTAGATATTTTCTAAGATTCAATTAATGCTGCGCAGTTTTTGCATTGTGTTGAATATGGTATTGCTTCAAGCCTTGCAAGTGGAATAGCTTCATTACAATTTTCACAAATGCCATATTTTTTCTTTTGAATCATAACTAAAGCGTGTTCAACTTGGTTTAACAAGTGTCTTGTATTCTCGTCTAAAGTTAACTCTTTTTCTAGCTCAAATGCCATAGAACCACCATCAGCAGATGTTGGATCGGGACTTCTTTCTGCTGATCCTTCGGATAATCTAATATTTTCCCTTTGTTGTTGATGGTGCTCTAAGATACTTGTTAATTGTTCTTTATCTGCAAGAAGTTTCTTTTTAAACTTATTTACTGTATTTGTTGATAATTTTCTAACCATTTAAATCCTCAGATGAATGTATATTAGCTACTTTTTAAATAAAGTCTTATGAATTTATTTTTTTTAAAAAGTCTCTGAATTTATACAGATTTATCTTTAAAAGATTTAAAATCGTATAGATGTTTAAAAGAATTAGTTCAAATATTGATTTACCTAAACTTGAATATAATATTTCAAATTATTGGGATAAAATCAAGGCATTTGAAAATTCAATGGAATCAAGAAAAGACTCTAAAGTATTTAGATTCTACGATGGTCCTCCGTTCCCTACTGGCAGTCCTCACTATGGAAATTTATTAGCTGGTGTAATAAAAGACATAGTTCCAAGATATTGGACCATGAGAGGATATTACGTTGAAAGAAGATTTGGATGGGATGTTCATGGGCTTCCTATCGAAATGGAAGTTCAGAAAAAACTTAACTTAGAAGACCCTCAGCAGATAGATGAATTTGGAATAGGAAAATTCAATGAAGCATGTCGTACGCAAGTTCAAACTAATACAGAAAATTGGGAAAAAATTACAAGAAAAATAGGTAGATGGGTTGATTTTGAAAATGACTACAAAACTATGGATATTGATTTCATGGAAAGTGTTTGGTGGGTTTTCAAAGAACTTTGGTCAAAAGAACTTATTTATCAGGATTATAAGGTTTTACCTTATTCGTGGGCAGCTTCAACACCATTGTCAAATTTTGAAGCGAACATGGATTACAGGGACGTTGAAGATCCTTCCATATTTTTTACTTTAAAAGCCAGAGAAGATTTTAATAAGATTGTTAAAGGTGACAATTTTCTAGTATGGACAACTACACCTTGGTGTATTCCAGGTAACTTAGCTATTGCTGTAGGAAAAGATATTACATATTCAAGAATTTCAATCGAAAATAAGTTTTATTGGATTGCAAAAGAAAGACTGTTAGAGCTAGAAAACTATGATTTTGATATTGTAGATGAATCTATTGGAAGTGAATTAATTGGAGCAGCATACATACCTGCTTATGACGAATACGAAGACACTTTTCAAGATGGTACATTTAGAATTATTCATAGTGATGATACGAATACTGAATCTGGTTCAGGGTTAGTGTCTCAGGCACCTGCCTATGGAGAGAGTGATTTTTACGCACTTAAGAACGCAGACATAGATGTAATTGTAGATCCCGTAACTCTTGCAGGAAAATTTGACTCAACATTTGCGGAGCTTAAGGATTTGAATGTTAAAGACGCAGATAAAATTGTTGTTGAGCAACTTAAAAATAGAGATGCCTTGTTTAGTTTTAAAACAGAGACTCATTCATACCCATTTTGTTGGAGAACAGGTACCCCTTTAATTTATAAAGCCATACCAACATGGTTTGTTAATGTTGAAAAAATAAGAGATCGAATGGTTGAGCTAAATGCTTCAACTCACTGGGTTCCAGGGTTTATTGGAGAAAAAAGATTTTCTAATTGGCTTGGAAATGCTAGAGACTGGGCAATCAGTAGAAACAGATACTGGGGAAGCTGTATACCTGTATGGGTAAATGTTGATGACCCTCAAGACCAAATCTGCATCGGATCAGTTGAAGAACTTCAAGAATATACTGGAAAAGAAATTGTCGACTTGCATAGACACTTTTTAGATGATTTGTTAATTAAAGTTGAAGGAAAAACCTACAAAAGAACACCTGAAGTTTTAGATTGTTGGTTTGAATCAGGCTCTATGCCATATGGTCAGCAACATTATCCGTTTGAAAACAAAGATGACTTCCTAAACGGGTTTCCAGCTGATTTTATTGCAGAAGGACTTGACCAAACTAGAGGGTGGTTTTATACCTTAACTATTTTGGCAGTTGCATTATTTGACTCAGTTGCATTTAAAAATTGTATTACTACTGGCATGATTCTGGCTGAAGATGGAAGAAAAATGAGCAAAAGTTTAAAAAACTATCCAGACCCTGAAGAGCTCTTAAATAAATATGGTGGAGATAGTCTTAGAGCTTATTTAATAAACTCACCTGTAGTTCGAGGTGAGCCTTTAAAATTTTCTGAGGAAGGTGTTCAGCTCGTCACCAGAAGTATAATCCTACCCCTCTGGAATAGTTTTTCATTCTTTTCAACATATGCAAATGCTGACGACATAACTTATGAAGAGCTTGAAACCGCTCTGCCTGTAGAGGAAAGAGCGCTTATGGATCAATGGCTAATATCAACATTGCAATCTCTAATTAAAACTGTAAATGAAAAGATGGAAAATTACTACTTATATGAGGTAATTCCACCTTTGATGAATTTTATTGACGAATTAACTAATTGGTATATTAGATCAAATAGAAAAAGATTTTGGAAAGAAAAAGATAGTAACGACATTGATAAAATTAATGCTTTCAAAACTCTTCATGAAGTACTAACAGAATTTACAAAAGCTATGGCTCCGGTTTTACCATTTATATGTGAAGAAATTTATCAAGGCTTGACACAACAAGAAGATAAAAGTATTCATTATGAAGAATATCCAGTAGCAAATGAAAAACTGATTAACAAAGAATTAGAATCAAGTGTTCAACTTGCTAAAGATATAATTAAAAGTGTCCGAAATTTAAGAGTTAAATTAAAACTTCCTAATAAACAACCATTAAATTCAATAACTATTATTTCTGACGATAATCTTATTTCAAAACAGATTGAAATAATTGAAGATCTTATCAAAAACGAAGTAAACGTAAAAAACATAATAATTGATACAAAAGTTGATGATTGGATTCAATATGATCTAAAACCCAATTTTCAAATGCTTGGACCAAAGTTAGGTAAAGATATAAACAAAGTTGTGAGCTATCTTTTTAATTTAGATGATTCTGAAAAAAGAGCTCTCTTAAAACAAGGTAATTTTTTAATTGAAAATTTGGACATTAAGGTTTCTGAAATTGATATAAAATTGAGTTCTAAATCAGAGAGTGAAAACTTTGAAATAGTTGAAAAATTTGGAATAATTTTAGATACAGAAATTTCTGAAGACCTTAAGAAAGAAAGATTATCGAGAGAAATTGTATCTATTATTCAACAAAAAAGAAAATCTGATGGTTATGAAATTACTGATAGAGTTAAAGTAGAAATTTTTTCAGATGAGAAAATTATTGAACTTAGCATTAGTGACTTTAAAGAATATATTGAAAATGAAACTCTAGCAACTGATCTTGTTGTGACTAACAAAGTTGGAAATGAAAAAGTTTTAGATTACAACTTAGGTGTTAGGTTACAAAATTCAACAGACAAATCTTAGAATATAAGGCTGTAAAAAATTAAAACCAAAAATTAAAATTAAAGGAGACAAATCAATACCAGCCATGCCAATCCTTAAAACTGGAACTCTTGTTCTGATAGGATTTAGTAATTTATCATAAAATCTATCTAAAACTGCTTTGACTTGACCTATAGGATGATCATAAGGTACTTGAATCCAACTTAAAATAATCCATGCAAATAAACTGTAATAAAATAGTCGAAATATTAAATATACAGAACTACACATTTAAGCGATATAATCCTAGCTGTTGGAGCCTTTCTCTCTCTGATGAGCTCAAAGAAGTAGAAGTAGGAATAATAAGATAAACACCATCTTTATTAATTACCCTCATAGTTGAATTACTCATAAACGCCATGCCTGTAACAAAATCTAATATTCTTCTTCTTTCTTGTTGATCTGGAATATCTCTTATATCCATTGCAACAATGAACTCATCTTTTATAGCTACACCTAAATTTTGTATTTCAGAGAAAGATCTTAAAGCTTTAATTTCCACTTCATCTTTTGAATTGTGAATTCTTACATCACCAATAATTTCTTCGTTGAGGAATTTATTGTCATTCGATGGTCTGACGGTATTTTGATTTACCTCACTAGAAACCTCTAAATTTGTAGGCTGCTTTAATCCTATTGAAATCAAAAATTTTTCAAACATTATCAAATAGTTTAGTACCAATTCTTACGATTGTAGAGCCATAGTCTAAGGCTACTTCAAAATCTCCTGACATACCCATAGACAGCTCCCCCTTATAAAAATTATATTCTTTTTTTAAATTATTATTTAATTGTTCCATTTTAGAATATATTTTTTTTGGATCTGAGTTGATGTTAGGAATAGTCATAAGACCGCATGGAAACAAGTTACTTTCTAAACAGTTCTCTATTATATTATTTAAAGAATTCTCATCAATTCCGCTTTTATTAGGATCATTATCTAAGTTCATCTGAATAAAAAATTCACCTTTAAAGTCAAAGCTTTCTAGTAATTTAATTTCTTTATTTCGAGTAATAGTATGTACATATGTAAAACTATTACAAATTTCCTTTAATTTTCTCGATTGAATAGGAGCAATAAAGTGGTATTTAACATCTTTAAATACTCTTGAGTGTTCGTAAAAATCATCTAATCTATTTTCTCCAAAGTCTCTAAAATTACTGTCATAAATAAATTTAATTTCATTATTACTTCTGTTTTTAACCACAGGTAAAAGCTTCGCATTGTAGCTTAAGATTTTATCATTTAGTTTTTCTAAATTTATTGCCATATTAATGAATACTGTCTTTCTGATGTCCCGTTTTCTCTATAAGAAAAATAATTTTTATCACAAACTGTGCAATATTTTGAAATTTCTAATTTAAATAAATACTTTTCAGAAAGTTTTTGAATTTTATTAGAAAGTTTTAAATAATATTTTTTTTCTTTAATTTTTACAAATTCACCAAGTCTTTGATACACATCATTTTGAATTTCATAGCAACAGCTTTGAGCATGTGGACCAATGGAAACTTTTAAATTTTTAATTTCAAAATTTTTAAGTGTATTCTCAAATATTTCATTATCAACACCCCGCCAACCACTGTGTACAGCACCAACATGTATACCGTCATTAAGCAAAATAGGCATACAGTCAGCAGTTTTGACAAGCAATGCATGATTTTTTTGTCTTGTTATTAAAGAATCGCAATTATATTCATTACCCAAATCAGTAAACAAAACTTTATTTGAATGCGTTTGATTCATACTAGAGTACGAACCAATTTTTAAGTTTTTTAAAATGCTTTTAAAGTCTGGTTCAAATTTATTTAGATAAAAAGCCTTTTTAATTAATTTTGATGAAATCATCCTTGAATAAAGTCAGGAAGACCTTCACCTCCATCAATTTCTTGATTGCTTTGATCTTTGTACCTTCTATTTGGTCTAGGTCCAAAGCCTGCTGCAACTACAGTCACCTCAACTGCATCACCCAAAGTTTCGTCGATAGTGTGACCAAATATAATTTCAGCATTATCATCAGCTTTTTCTGTAATTACTCTTGCTGCTTCGTTTATTTCTTGAAGCTTAAGATCTTCTGATCCTGTTATTGTTATTAAGACACCTTCAGCTCCATCCATAGTTGCTTCAAGTAAAGGCGATGAAATTGCTGCTTGAGCTGCATTTGGTGCTCTTTGCTCTCCAGTAGATCTTCCAATTCCTAATACAGCATTTCCAGCATCCTTTAAAATTGTTTTCACATCTGCAAAGTCAACGTTAATAACCCCTGGTTGAGTTATTAATCCTGAAATACCTTTTACACCATTTGATAAAATCTCATCAGACTTAATGTATGCTTCACTTGCTTTCAAATCTTTATCACTAATTTGTAGCAATCTATCATTTGGGATAACAATTAAGGTATCTAAAACATCTCTTAGTGCCTGAACTCCTTCTTCAGCCTGAACTGATCTTCTTCTACCTTCAAAACCAAATGGTCTTGTAACAACACCAACAGTAAGAGCACCCATCTCATGTGCAATTTCAGCAATAATAGGAGAAGCACCTGTTCCAGTACCACCACCTTCTCCAGCTGTAATGAAAACCATATCTGAGCCTTTAAGTGCCTCTTCAATCAATTCTCTTGAGTCTATAGCTGCTTGTCTACCTACTTCAGGATTGGCACCAGCACCAAGACCACGCGTTGTCTTTCTACCTAAATCTAATTTTAAATCTGCTTTTGAACCTAAAAGACTTTGTGCGTCTGTGTTTGCTGCAACAAAATCAACACCTTTAATACCCATTTTAATCATTCTGTTAACGGCATTTGTACCACCACCGCCAACACCAACAACTTTAATTACCGCAGTGTAATTTCTTGGTCTCATATTTAAAGTAACTCCTTTTTCTTTTTTTTGTTTACGTGTTGTAGCCATTTATAAATCTCCAATTTAATAGAAAAAGAATATCACTTAATTATATTTAAACAAATAATTTTTTTATAAATTATCTAAACCTTTAGTTTAGGTTTAGATATTACAATCTGCAATAAATTCTTCAGATCCTATAAATCGTACTTCTCCTTGGCAAGAATTGTTTTGTAAGAAGTACTTAATAGCTGAAGCTTTTTTTCCAAGATCGATAGGATAACCGAAGTCAACTACTGTCCCCTGTAAATTACCAACTAGATTATTTCCTGAAAAAGTTAATTCTGATTTTATAAAGAGCGAGTAATCATTATCTAGAGTCGCTATAAAAGAGACTAGCTCCCCATAAAAGGATTCAGGAACAGGCCCATTTGTTATCGTGACAGAAGTCAGATCTTTAGTGACTTGATCTGAATATGGTATTAAACTTGCATTTTTCAAAAGCAATAGTGTCTCTGGTGTAGACTTTCTAAAGTCAAGTATTACTGCCATTTTTCTTGTTTCAATTAATTGTATTGATAGTTGATTCGGATAATTTTTTCTGACCTCTATCCTCTCAAGTTCGTCATATTTATCGATAATACTATCAAAAGTTGATTCACTTATAGTCCATATCGAATGGCCAAAAGAATCTAACAAGAACTCATTTGTTAAATTTTGATATGCTAAATTTTCTATGAAAATTTGAGAAATTCTGTATTTCGATGAATTGTAAATTAACAAAATATTTATTAATAAAATAATGAATAGTAAAAAGACTAAGAATTTCTTTAATAACTTTTTTTCTTGATCTGTATAATGTAGAGCCATTTATTCAAAGTTTCCTACAAATTTAATCTCTTCTTCAAGGAGTATGTCATGTTTTTCTTTTACAACATTTTTAACATGTTGGACTAATTCATACAATGAGATTGCTTTTGCACCCTTTTCAGCTATAAAAAAATTGGCGTGTTTTTCACTTACCCTTACCTTATCAATAGAGAAGCCTTTTAACCCACAACTTTCTATCAAGTAACCTGCAGAATTTTTTTCAGGATTTTTAAAAACGCTACCAGCATTGTAAATAGCAGAAGGTTGAGATGATTTTCTTTTTGTATTTAATTCCGACATAATTTTGTAAATGTCATCTTTATTTGACTTTAAAAATTGAAATTTACCTGAAAGTATCAAATAATTTTTTAAGAATTCGCCATCTCTATAGCCAAATTTAAATTGACTCTTTTCAATCGTCTTGATAGTTTTATTATTAAAATCATAAACTGTTATCGATTGCAAAATATTTGAAATTTCACTACCCCAACAACCTGCATTCATTCTTATAGCTCCTCCAACTGAACCAGGTATACCTAAAAGGAACTC
>Ga0255774_10003257_pt1 | contig 11984 bp, 12 predicted proteins | sample 101ome_17_FD_179972 | JGI IMG/M metagenome (GOLD analysis project Ga0255774, IMG submission 179972) | Coastal salt marsh microbial communities from the Groves Creek Marsh, Skidaway Island, Georgia - 101407AT metaG (version 2) | ecosystem: Environmental > Aquatic > Marine > Intertidal zone >...
TCGTCGTCCACCGCGTACTCGGGCGCCGCGTACGACTTGACGACGCGGAACCGAGCGTCATCCACCGGCAACGGCGTCCAATCCATCGCCGTCGACGCCGCGACCGCGACGCCCGTCATCGTCGTCGTCATCGTCATCACCATCATCGTCATCGTCGTCATCACCACACCCATCGCCCCGACCCCTTTCACGGACGCGCGCGCGCGATCGCTCGACCGCGCCCTCGACCTCGACCGCATCCTCCCCCGAGCGTCTCTCTCGACGACGACGTCACGCGCGCGTCGATCGATCGAGCACGACACGCGACGAGACGATGGATTCGGATTCCACCGTCCCACCGCGACGACGGCGATGTGACGCGTCATCGATCGATCGACTAATCGATCGATCGAGTGCTCGAATCGATCGAATCGATCGATCGATGACGCGCGCCGATGGGTGATGGAGGGTGGGAATACGGGTGTGGGTGTGTGATCGGACGTTTGGGTGATTTCGACCGCGGACGTGGCGACGGGTCGGTGGGTGGATGGGTGATGACGCGGGACGCGCGCGCGCGCGGGGTCGTGCGCGCGCTGGATCGGGGACGACCGTACCGCTGGCGACCTCGCGAGTGCCTCGAGACGCGCGCGCGCGAGCGAGCGACACATGGGTGATCGCGAGGAGGAAGACGCGGATGTTACTGACGCGTTTCTTAGCGATCCGGATGCTACTTGTGCGCCACGCCAGGGCCGTAGCTTGGGAGGGTGGTGGCGTGAAGTAGTCGTTCCCGGCGCCGCCGCGTTTTTAGCGCATCGTGCCGTGCGTCGTTTGGAAACGTTGCTGCTCTTGCTTCCGTTCTGCGCCGTGTGCATATGGGCTTTCGGAGTCTACGGGAAGTACGTCGCAGTTGCGGGTATCATAGCCTATTATTGCCGCAAGTCATATGTGAGGTACTGCGAACCGATCAGCGAGGAAAATACTTCTCCAACCATGAATGAATGAGACAAACAGACACACATGTCTGTTTGTGATACCGGTGCCAACGAAAGCAAACACAAATCGCGGATGCATCGTCAGTTGAGCAGGCGAACATCATCGCACGAGCGATGCACGATATTCGCGAAGCACTCGATTCAACTTCGAGCTTGGCGCTGGACCAACGCGCACCGTTCGAGGGCGGATACCAGTTCGGAGACGTCTCGCGGAAAGCCTTTTGATGGTTCTCGAGAACAAACTAAGAGGTGCTCTTCAAATGCTGAGTTAAGAAGTGTGAAAAGTGCATTCTATTCCAGCGAATCCAATCGCTCTATCCTGCGCGTGAACGACGCGCTGGAGCTCCACAACGCGCGCCAATTCGCGCGCGCGGCTGATCTAGGCGAGGGACGTCGAAACGTCCTTGATACGTCTCTGTTTCACGCCAGTCGGGCGCGGCGTCGCGGCGCTGGAACGTCACAAAGCGCGAACTTACATATTGAGGTCTCAAAAGTGACATGTACGATAGTATCAGGGATTTCCCAATACGTATTGAAATCGGCGGTTTTACGCTGTTTGCCCATACAAAAAGTCTGATACGTCGATACGCCAATACGGTATCAGCTCGCATCGATACGAGCAGGCCTACGGCCGACCGACCGCTCCAGCGCCGCTTGGGGGTGCCGTGTCACGCGCGCACTTCGAGGCGCGCGCCGCGCGATGATGAAGGAAGCGTCCGAGGACGAGGAACAACTGCGACCGGCGAACTCTTCTGAGGATGTTCCTTTCGTCACTCACGCTGTGTCGCCCATGTGGCGAAGCTTCGCGATCGCGATCGTGGCGTGTGTTTTCGGAATTCTCGCGGGGGTCGCCTTCCACTCGCCGCCACCGCCGCGACAGCAACCGATCATACCGGGCGAAGGTGGTGGATATCACATGCACTTCGTGACCGAATACGATCTCGTCAGCATTCGCTACGAGACACCCATGGCGTTCGAAACGGACGTCAGGGGTTTGGGTGTCACTGATGAGGAATACAAGGCGTGCAAGTCCTCCATCTTTCAAGACCCGAACCGAAAGATTTGTACCAAAGCCAATTTCAAGTGTTACAAAAAGAAACTGAAGTATCAACCAGACGCAAACGGCGACATCCAGCCCACCTATGTGAAGGAAGGTGCAACAGAAATTGAGTGTCCAACCACTTCAAGCTATGGCAACTGCGACTGGAGGAATACACAGTCGTGCACTGCGGCCCAGGAAAATAGTGTGGGATACAGTGGCTGGCCTCCTTCTTGTCAAGTACAACTCGATGGTACAAATACTCGCGTCAACATCTGTTACAGCGAGATCCCGTGTGAAGAAGAGCAGACTCAGTGGAGCGCTGGATCCTTCCAGTCGAGCGGTGGTCAATACGATTATCAATGGAGCGGTCATGGTCATCCATCTTGGACTGGAGGTCTTCAGCCTTCAAATGTCACATATCCGCACGCGGCGCTGACGGCGCAGTATGAAGGTAAATTCTGTCTGCAAAAGGCTGCCTTGAAAGCGCTCTCCAGAAAAGGCTGGGAACTCATCGAACCCTCTGAGGCGTTTGAGGCTGGTTATGGCTCGAGGGGACGTGATCTCTACTCATCTAAGACGTTCAAAGTCATCAAACGCACTCCCACCATGTAATATTTTTGTAACAAGAATCCTCAGTTCGGCAACTCCACAACTTTTTCATCTCAGCCTCGGACCCAACCCGACCAAAGATGACAACGTCTCTATATCGCTCCGTACGTAGTCACAATACGTGACTCATTGTAATAATTCGGGGTGAGATTTAGCCACCCCCCATTACATGAGGTCTTCGACTTTCATTTCAATTTTTATCGTTTTCATTTCTTGAGTCCTAACTCGCCGATTTCGCGATTTTGTCCCTCCGACGACGCGAGTTGTGGAGAAAGGTCTCGTGGTCCCCGCGCGTTCGTCGTCGTCGTCGTCGTCGTCGCGGACGCGCGCCGAGCGCGACGCGGACGCCCGTCCCGCGCGTCACTCCTCGACGACCGACGACCGAATACGATGGGTGTGATTTGCCAAACGGTTTCCTGCGCGCGCGTCTCGACGACGTCGCGCGCGACGAACGCGTCTAGACGCGTCGACCGGTGCGTGTGACGACCGATGCGCGTTCGATGACGATCGCGCGGACGACGACGATGGCGATGGCGACGACGTTCGCGCGACGAACGCGCGACCGAACGCGACGGGGGAGACGATGGTGGATAATACGCGTGATGTCCACGTCGCGTTCATCGATCGATCGCGTCGTCAGGAGACGCGACGGAAGCGCGTGGGTTCGCGAGGTCGATGGATGCGCGATCGCGGGGTGGGCGACGTGAAGGGTGGGAAGCCCTATCCGTTCGCGCGAGAAGGGACGCTCGACGCGTCCCGCGGAGGCGTTACGGGGGTCGTGAGGCGTTCGGGCGCGCGAAGACGCGCGTGAGGGTGGATCGATGGATGCCGATCGACCGATCGACCGATCGACCGATCGCGAGACGACCGAGGGGTCGGCGCGAGCGCGAGAAGAAGAGAGACTGACGAGACGCTTCGCGCGGTTTCCGTCGACGCAGCGCCGCGCGATTGTCCGCGACTCGCGCGACGGCCACCGTGCCGGTGAAGAGGTACGCGCGCGTTCGTTCGTGGTGTCGCGCGCGTAGATGTGTGATGTGTGATGGGTGATGGGCGCGAGAAATGGGAAGAAGGATGGTGGATGAGACGACTGACGAGACGACGCGATTACGTTTTTGTACTCTCGCGCAGCGCGCGCGTCGCCCGCCGCGCCGCCCCGCGTGCGGTCAACACCAAGGCTTCCATGGTCGAGGTCGCGCAAATCGCCAACCAGAGTGCGGAGATTGCGTCCGTCGCGACGACGTGCTTCGCCATCACCCTCGTCGGCCTCGCGATTGGTTTCGTGCTTCTCCGCGTCGAGGGCTCCGTCATGGGCGAAGAGTAAGCGCGTCGCTCGCGAATGCACGAGAGTCGAGCGAATTGTTTGATTTTTGCTCACGACAGCGCGTCGGTAGCTTAGAAGGATCCCCAGGCAATACTATATTCTGGTATTTTGTTTACGCGTTCGTCTCGCCTCGTCGTTTCCGCATCCGTCGAGCGTCCATCGCGCGCGCGTCGTCGGAAAGCGTCTCGCACTCGTTCGTCTCGGCACTCGCGCGCGCGATGGAGTCGGTGTGGTGTCACGATTGTCGCGCGCGCGTCGATATCGACGCGAGCGCGTTCGACGACTCGTCCAGCGCGTCGTCCACGCTCGAGTGTCCCGCGTGTTCGAGCGTGTTTCTCGAGCGCGCGGACGTCCCCGCGCCAACGACGCGCGATGACGACGATGGCGGTCAGCGCGCGTTTCCCGTCTTGTTCGGCACCGCCTTCGTCCCCATCATCGGTGGACACGGAGTGTTCGGAGACATCGATCTCACGCAGTTTGACACGCGAAATTTCGACTCGCCCGCGTCGGCGAGCGCGGTGGAGGCGCTGCCGGAGCGAGACGCGAGAGAGGCGGGCGCGACGGGCGCGGGGGCGACGTGTTCGGTGTGTCTGAGCGAATACGAAGAGGAGGAGCGCGTGAAGACGATACCGAAGTGTGGACACACGTTTCACGTGAATTGTTTGATGGAGTGGTTGAAAACGGTGCGTGATTTGAGCGATCGGAACGCGAGAACGCGGTGACTGACTCGAGACGTCTTCTTCGGCGTTCATGTATTTTTAGCGCGACACGTGTCCGGTGTGTCGAACAAAGATTGAGTAAACGACGTGGAGACGAGACGTAGATAAAAAGAATGAGTAATCATCGCCGTCCGAGAGGACGCGGCGACGCTAGTCGAGCGCACGCATAGCTTTTAGCATAAGCGCGAACGTGTAAAATCGTGTAGTACCGAGGAAAAACTTCTCGCCGGAAAGAAACGCGCTCTCGTTTCTCGATTACAACCGCTCTAATCGAAGAGCCATGTCCACTAGGTAGAATTCGCTAAGATTGATAATCCAATACCCTCGCTCCCCTTACTTGCCTTCCTTGGCGGCTTGGAGCTTGAGCACCTTCTGTGTACGCGCGAAGCGTCGACGAGACGTGGGCTAGGTCAGTCACTCGCTCGAGCGTCGTCGACGCCTCTCTTCCCATCGAGTCGCGCGGTCTGTTCACGAAGCGTCACACACGACGTACCTTGACGATCTTTTGTTCCTCAACGAGGAACGCGCGCACGATGCGCTCACGAACCGCACCCGCGGACATGACGCCGCCGTACGCGCGAGAGACGCTCTTCTTGTTCTTGGCCATGTGCTTGCGGCTATACTTTTGCGTCGCACAGCGCGGGACCTGTGAAATAAAACGAATACACGCGCGGACGAAATCGTTAATCACCGAAATCACGCGTCTCACATCCGCACGCGCGCTCGCCCGTCGCCCCCGCGCGCGCTCGCGCCGATCTGCGCGAGGCTCAAAGCCCTAGTGCGAAACCTCGAGCTCGACGCATCGCGCGCCCTCGCGTCCCACGCGGACGCGCACGACGCTCGACCGCGCGCGAGAACATCACACACGATATTCAACGACACATCTCTTCGCATCTCGCGCGACGTACCCCGTGAATGCGCCCGTTATCGCCCGCAGCCGGCTGGGCGCCCTTCGTCGTCTTCTTCACGTAAGCGATCCCGAGCGCGCCACCCGGAAGGCGCTTCTTCATGATCTTGTTGCTTCGCGTGTTGTAAGCATGTCTGCGCTTGTACGTGATACGGGGCGCCATCGTCGCTGAGTGCTAGACTTCGCGTCGCAAAGAGGCGGCGCCGACGATCGATCGCGCGAGGTCGTCCCCATCATCGGGGGAATGGTGTCCCTTTTTTTCAAAACCGGACCATGTCATCCTCGACCGCGCGCGGCGGCGTCTCTCGGCGGCGTCTCTCGGCGCGACTTTGACGAGGTTAGATGCTTGAAAGAATAAATGGTAATATTTCAAAACACGTGTGTGGACGTTAGGGAAAGACTCTGTCGCTCTCGTCGGGATCGCCACCGTGCGGCGCGCCTCGCGAGTATCGCGACGGATGGCTCGGTCTGAGCCACAGTTTCATCGAGTCCAGCGTCGCCGTGAGCATAGCCTCGGCGGTGAAACGGACGGCGGTGACGGGAGATGTGTGAAGTTTGTGCGTCATGACGGGGACGATGCGCTCGGTCTGATTGCGATGGGCGGATTGCACGACGTGCACGTCTGGGCCGAAGAAGGAGGCGCGACGCGCGTGCCGCGGCGGCGCGGATTCGCTGACGGTGAGTTGAGACGCGCGATCGTCGAGTGCGGCGACGTCGGCGTCGGCGTCGTCATCTGGGATGTGCCAATCCCATAGCGCGACTCGACAGTCTTCACCGACGGAGGCGAATCGCAAGATTCGATGACCCTCGATGTCTTCGCTCTGATCCACGGCGATATCCGTGATCCAACTTCGGTGGCCTTCGCACGCCCACGCGACGACTTCACGCTCGTAAAATCCCCAAATCTCTATCATATCGCTCTCCCCTCCGGCTAAGACGTACCGACCGCACGGACTCCACGCCACGGCGTTGAAACCGGCGTAGTACGACTTGAAACCGGCGACTATGTGCGGTTTCGGCGCGGCGATATCCAATACTCGACACATTCCCGCGCCGTTCACGACCACTAAATATCTTCCATCGGGCGAAAACGCGGCGGCGTTGAGCGTCGATCGCCCGAAGTGCCAGCGAGCGCTCGGATTCGATCCAGGCACGTCCGACGACACCACGCTCGGCGTCGCGTCTGACGTCGGTTGCGTAAACTTCGCCGCCGGACCTTCGCTCGTCGAATCGTACGTGTACATGCTCCCGTCCGCGTGTAGCGACACGAAATCAAACGACGCGTCCATACCACCCCCCTTCCTCCACTTGACGCACGTCGTCCTCGATCCATTCACGCCGTTCCCGCCCGCGTTCCACCGCCTCGTCGCCGGCAACCGTCTCGCCTTCTCCGACACGTGTTTCCCCACATCCACCGCGCACACCTCCCCGCTCGCCAATCCCACGAGCAAATCACCGCACACATCTTGATCTCCATCCCGCGCTCTCCACGCCAACGCCGTCACGCACTCACCCTCGAATCGTATCTTCGCCGTCGCCTTGCACTGCGTCGACGCGTTGTACTCGTGCACGCGCACCGCGTCCCCGGCGTTCACGAGCACGTACCTCGTCCCCTCCACCGTCGCCACCTCCACCCTGCGTCGACACCGAGGATCGTACTCGACGTATCGCGTCGTACCGACGCTCGACGTTCGAGCGAGGACGTACGACGACGATTTCGTGCGCCAAAACTTTCCCAAGTTGTATCGTCCTTCGGGCGTCTTGAAACAATCCCGCGTCGCGCGCGCGTCCGCGGGCTCACCACCGTCTCGTGACGTTCGCGACGGCGCGCACGGATCGTCAAGGATCAGCTCCTCGGACGGCGCGCGGCGTCCGCGCGGACTCCCGGACGAGGACGGCATCGCGCGCGCGCAAATGCCGAGCGAACGAACCAGTCCGCGCGCGGTCTAGACGTCACGCGTCGACGCGCGCGCATGGGTCCTCGCGCGCGTCGACGAACGCGCGGTGGCGACGCCGTCGACGCCGCGCGCGCGTCGACCGGTCGCGACGACGATGCGGACGACGACGACGACGACGAGAACGACGACGACGATGGGCGCGTCCGCCCGCGACCGGTCGCGACGAAACCGACGCCCCCCGCGCGCGCTGACGCCCCCCGCGCGCCCGACGACGCCGACCTCGCGCTCGCGTACAATCTCCTCGATCCCAAATCGCGCGGTCACTTCACCGCGCGCGACGTGCGACGCGTCGCCGACGCGCACGGGTTCGCAGACTGGAGCGACGACGCGATCAAAGCCATGTCCGCGGCGTTCAAACCCGACGTCGAGCGACGCGCGGTCGATCCGGGGGCGCACGCGACGACGAGGGATGAATTCGTCGACATCGTGACGCGCTCGGGCGCGCGCGCGCGTTGAGCGCGCCCGCATTGTAACACTGTGTGTACATTCTTTTGAACCCGCGCGAACCGACGCGGGAGCTGGAGACGCCGACGCGCGACCGAGGACGCGCGCGCGACGGCGAGAGGAGAGAGGCTCGCGATGGTGGTGATGAAGAAGACGAGCGCGCGCGCGATGTGCGTCGCCGCGCTCGCGTGCGTCGTCGTGGCGTGCGCGTGCGTCGCCCCGGTGGCGGCCGCGCGGTTATCCGGAGCCGCGCACGATCGCGACGCGTTCGCGGACGGCGTGCCGGAGGGCGACGGTGGATTCAACGATGGCTTCGTCGCCTCGCTGGGGATGGTGCTCGTCAGCGAACTCGGGGACGAGACGTTCATCATCGCCGCCATCATGGCGATGAGAAACTCGCGCGCGGTGGTGCTCGCGGGAGGTTTGAGCGCGTTGACAATCATGACGGTGCTCTCGGTGATGCTCGGGTTGGTGGTGCCGCAGTTGATTAGTAAAGAGACGGTGAGCAAGGCGGCGTTCGTTTTGTACACGTTTTTCGGATGCCGGTTGATGTACATCGCGTACAAGTCGGAGGGTTCGTCGGCGATGTCGAGCGAGGTCGAGGAGGTTGAGGAAAAGTTGGAAAAGGGGACGGCGGTGAGCACGCGCACGCGCATCGCGCGAATGATGTCTCGTGTGTGCACCCCGGTGTTCATCGAGGCGTTCGTGTTGATTTTCTTGGCGGAGTGGGGCGATAGAAGTCAAATCACGACCATCGCTTTGGCGACGCACAAGAACCCGTACGGCGTCGCCATCGGTGGGATATTGGGTCACTGTTTTTGCACCTCCCTGGCTGTTCTCGGGGGTCGCATTGTCGCGTTGAAAATTTCTCCGCGTACCGTGTCGTTCGTGGGTGGCATTCTCTTCTTTGGTTTCGCGTTGCACGCTTTGTATTACGGCGCCCCCGGAACCGAAACCTTGGCGCAGTGAGCGCGCGTTCGGATGTTCGCGCGAAGCACAAATGCAACAACCCATGGACGTGTTTTAATTAATCAATGCGAGCCTATTAAACTTAACCGATTCACGCGCGATCCCGTTCGTCTTTGTTCTTCGACATCTCCTCGATGAACCTTTCGATGCTCCTGACCATTTCCAAATTCACCTCGTACTCCTCCTTGAGTTCCTCCGTCGCCTCCGGGGAATCATAGATGTCCTGCAAGAGCGCCACGGTGTACTCGTACTCCTCCTTTGTGAACAACAACGCCGCCTCCGCGACCGCGGCGGTGGCCAACAAACTCTGTCGCTTCAACTGCGGTGGCAAGTCGTGAAACTTCTTGTAGCAGTTTCCGACGCGTTCCCAATCTCCGTCGATCATGCTCTCCGCCAAGATTCTCAGATGCACGTCGATGATCGTGCTACACGTCGTGAGATCGCCCTCGTACACCTGCGTGTACACTTCGACGACGCTCAATTCGTTCACCGCCTCGTACGTCGTCGTCGCGCCTAAGAGCGCCACCGCCTTGAACCTCGCGTTCACGCTCGAGTCCCCAGCGTTCGTCGCGCACGCCGCGATGAGCTTGGACTCCAACTGCGCCCAACCCAAGACATCATCGTGTTCGATGATCTTCGCCGGGGCGTCCGGAAATTGACGGAGCGCGGCGCCGCTCGCCGGGGCAGCCTCAGCCATGGCTCCAGTGGCGACGCGACGACCGCGCGCGCGATGAGCGGACGCGCGACGCCCGACGCGAGCGAGAGGCGCGGTGTGCGACGCAGACGCGAGGAACATACTCTCGCGAACGGCGCGCGTCGATCGAACGCGGCGCGCGGCGGGGTGTGACGCCCCGGGCGCGCGCGATCGAAAGACAGATGGTCGACGTCACTTTTTCCATCCAAAACGCGCTCGAGACGAGACCCGCGGCGGTGACTATGAATGATGGAAATCAAATACATGCGAATCGTAATAAACTAGCGCTGCTACAACCCGTCGACGACGCGCTCGAATGAGCGAGCGAGCGAGCGACGGGGGAAGACGACGACGTCGCGACCGCGCGCGGACGAGACATCGGTTCAGTCGACGTGCTATCCGTACTTGGGCTTCCAGACGTTTTCAAACCAATCCTTCGTCTTGGCCCACGCCTCGTCGGAGGTGTAGATGGGTTCGTACCCCAAATCGTTTTTCGCGGCCTCGATGTTGAACCAGCGGTTGATGAGGAGCATGCGCACGGAGAAGGGCGTGAGCTTGAACTTTTTCCCGACGAGGTAGCCGACGACGTCGCACGCGTACGCCAACGGCATCATGAAATACCAACCGGGGAGCTTGAATTTCTTCTTGAGCGACGGGTAGCCGAGCTCGACGAACGCGCGATCCAAGAAGTCCCACAGTTTGACCGGTTCGCCGTCCGTGCAAATGTAAAACTTTTTCAACGCCGGAGAATTCGGATACAACGCGCGTTCGCCCAAAATCAAACCGTGACAATAGTTATCCACGAAGCACACGCTGATGAGATTCTCACCGTTTCCGAAGATTCTCAATCGCTTCGCGTTGATGAGAAAGTTGTGCATGAAGAGCATGTCTCTCGGCCCGTACACTTGATGCGGCGCCACCGCCACGCTGAAAAACGTCTCGCCGTCGCACGCGTCCATCATCGCCTGCTCACCCTTCGCCTTGCTCTCCGCGTATTCCTGCAAGAAAACCTTCGGGAAGCTCAATTCACTCTCGCGCTTCCCATTGATGTCCTTGCCATCGAATCTCGTCGACGGCGACGACGACATGACACACTTTTTAATCCCGTGCTTCTTACACGACGCGATCACGTTGAGCGTCCCCACGTGATTCACCGCGTCGTACAGCTCGCGCTTGTGATACGGTCCGACGAGCGCGGCGATGTGCCACACGCACTCCGCGCCCTCGAACGCGCGATCGACGTCCTCGGGCTTGGTGAGATCCCCTCGAAACCACACGATGCGAGGATCGTCCCCGGCGTCATCCGGTTTGGGCGCGACGTCGAACGCGACGACGCGCTCGGCGCCGCGCTCGACGAGCATCTCCACGAGTCGACGACCGACGAAGCCCATACCGCCGGTGACGACGCATCGCTTCGGGACCGGCGGGTACGTCTTCGGCGCCGCCATGGTCGAGGCGTCGTGTGCGGGCGTCGCGTCGTCTTCGGGCTAGCGTCAATACACTTACAAAACCTATCGTCGTCATCTATCGACCGCGCGCTCACGTCTCCGTCCTCTCCCTCACCGCCTCCGTCGCACCGTAATCCACCACCTCTGACGTCTCCGCGCGCATCGCCGCTCGTAAACGCGCCTTGAGCTCCAACGCGAAGACGCTCTGTAAATCCCGATCCCTCGTCTTCAACACGTACTCGTCCAACCCGCCCGCTTTATCCATACACCGCAACGCGTGCGTGGTGACGCGCATGGGAATCATCTCCCCTAATATCTCGCTGTACACGCGCTTCTTCTGCGCGTTCGGCAACCATCGCCGACGGGTCTTATTCCCACCGTCCTCGCTCACGCGGTTGCCAAACTTGATGTGTTTCCCCGCGAACACGCCTCGTCGCGCTTTCCCTTGCACCACGCGCGCGAGCGCGCGACGCACCGCGGGCGCGAGATCTCTCACCCGCATGCGTTCGACCGTTCGACGACACGACGCGACGCGACGCACACTCCCGCGCGCACCGCCCCACCCACGCCCACTCGCCGCCCCTCGGCGCCACGCGAACGAGCCCCGCGCATAACCGCGATCGTCCGGATCGACCGACACCGCGACGAGTCATCACTCTTCGAAGACGTCTTTCTCGACGGATGGACGGTTCATGACTCATCCGCGGGGACACTAAAAAAAAACCGCGCGAAAGGTCCGGGTGTGTGCCGACGCGAGCGGTCGGACGACTCGAACGACCGAATCGAATGAACGAATCGAATGAATGAACGAATCGAATGAATGACCGAATCGAATGAATGAACGAATCGAATGAACGAATCGAATCGAATGAACGAATCGAATGAACGAATCTCGGACGAAT
>Ga0255774_10003262_pt1 | contig 11975 bp, 16 predicted proteins | sample 101ome_17_FD_179972 | JGI IMG/M metagenome (GOLD analysis project Ga0255774, IMG submission 179972) | Coastal salt marsh microbial communities from the Groves Creek Marsh, Skidaway Island, Georgia - 101407AT metaG (version 2) | ecosystem: Environmental > Aquatic > Marine > Intertidal zone >...
GTCCGTATCCATGTCCGCCCGGTACATGTCTCCTAACAACAACTTCGTATCCGTAGACTTCGAGTCAATCAGAGACCATTTTTTTAACAACGTTTTAGCACCAAAGAAAGAACTGCTCTTCTTATCGTTCCTCATCGAGGAGGAAGAAGATACCATTTTATTCGCCAACTGCCTCAGAACGATTGGAATTACCATCGCCAACAGAAGCGCGAACAACGAATAAAAGACGTATTTCGTCGATTGTTCGATCAAAGGTATTCCACCACCGCGCGGTCTTCGCCGCATTTGGTCCGAATCTCGTCGTTCTTTTTTCCGTTTCTCCTCGTCTCTTTTATTAGCCGCAGAATCTAATCCATTTCTTCTATCTTTCAAAAAAGAAGAGGAAGAGGACTTCTTCTTCCGATTGCGGAGACCCGCGTTCGAATCGTCTTCGTCCGGAGCTGAACGCGAAGTCATCTTCCTTCTTCTTTTCCTCCTCTTTGTTCTTCTCTCTCTCTCTCTCTCTCTCTCTCTGTGAGTGTATGTGTGAATATATACACAAACCCGGGGGAGACTCTGACGACTCTTTCCTGTTTTGAACAACAAGAGTTTGAAAAAACAAAAAAATTTGAACTCGTCCACAAACTCCACTTTTTGCGGTCGTGGATAGAACAGATTTGAGATACACCACGCATAAGCACTCATTACTTCAAAGGGGCTCACCGCACTCTAAAGCATTGAAAAAAAACAAGAATGACGACGACGAGAGTTCGTTGCAACTCCTGCTTCTCTTTTTCTTCCGCCACGACTTCTTCTTCTTCTTCTTCTTTTTCTCCCGTTTCGAGAGCGACGTCGAGGCACAAAAATGTAGTAACGACCACCACCGCATGCTGGGGAGGAAGAAGAATAAAAAAGAGAAGACGAAGCGCGGATGAGAAGAAGACATCAGTCGTCGTCGCGAACGGCAGTTTCGAGGGAGGGATGATGCAATTAACATCGGACGATATCTTTATTCAGTCGTGTGCGCCGTGGGGGAATCTTTGCGTTTCGTGGGGCACGAAATACGTGCCGATAGGAGTTCCCTCCATCTTGGCGAGTTTGCTTTTATTCGTCCCTTTATTCGTAGCTTTAGCGAAAATACGCGAGTTGGAGAAGGAAAACTTTCGACTGAAAGACGAGATGGAGGAAGCGTATAAGCAGAGAGAGAGATAGAAATGTTGTTGTTGTTGTTGTGATGCGTAGTTTTAGAACTGTTTAGATGTAGCGTACTTTCCCAAGCACTGGTACTATGAGCGCGCGCGCGTATTTTTCTGCGTGTGTGAACCTTTCCATTTTCTCTAAAACTCGCTTCATTCCATTCACACGCATTCATATCACGACATACTTTATACGTATATAATACTCACAACAAGAAAACAAGTGGAACGCGCGCGCAGGAAATACGTCGATGGCGACAACGACGCATCACAGGAAGAATTTATCCAACGCGTTGCCCGCGTGGTGCATGGGCAGAAGGCCAGGCGGGACGACGACGACGAGCAATAACGACGACGACCCGGAAGGGAAATCGTCGAAACCTTTGCGAACGGGAGGAGCGGCGTCTTCTCATCCGTCGTCGCCGAAACATCATCACGCCGCGGGATCTTCAATGTCGATGATGGATCCAATCGCAAAGTTGAATCGAGATCCCGAACACGTCAGGGGCACTCGGAAAGCGCGTTTGTTTTTGATATGTTTACCGATCGCGTTGATATTCGTGATGATTCTGAGGCCTTTGTACGCGCCGTTCATCGACGTGTTCGGCGGCGATTTGTTAGATCAGTTGTTAGCGTCGGAGGAAGGTCAAGGACACGTTAGCGCGGTTTCGGTGTCGGATGACTTTTTGAGCGAGCATTGGCCGGTAGAAGCGAGCGGGACCGCCGCGGAGAAGCACACGAGCAGTCACGTCAGCGCGAGTAGTTCTAGTTCTAGAGAGAAGGAGAGCAGAGAAAAGAAAAAGAAGAAGGGCGAGGAGCATCGCAATAATAATAGGAAGATGTTGAAAAAGTAGGTGTAGAATGTACGATAGTTTGTAAAATATAAAAGTAGTGGTTGTTAGAAGACGATTGTATCGCTCGCTTTCGCGAACGTACGACGAATAGCGGAAAACAAACTTCATCAACGTGAACGTGTGTGTACTAATAATGATATAAACAACCTCGTGTGTGAGTGTGTCTGTGCGTGTTTTGCTACTAATTTAACTCGTGTGCTTCATCGTCGGTCCAACCGCGCAGTGGTCCACGCACGACCAAAAGTCGAAATACTGCCCCGTGCAGTGTTTCTCCCCAGTTTCGTCGCCTTCGATGCGTTCCGCACACGCCTCGTACGCTTTCAAAAACGCCTCGCACTTTGGTTTGCACAACTCTTCGATTTGCAACTTCGGGTCGACTGGGTCGTCGACGTCCCCGATGTCCACTTGGATTTGACCGCCTCCCATGTCGTCTGTGTGTGTGTGTGTGTGCATGAAGGAAGAGAGAGAGAATCAAAAACACGTTAGCTCCTTTTTTCCCTCGTTTCGTGTGCGCAGCTGATGCGTGTGAAATGGAACACAAAAAGAAGAAGAAAGAACGGAGACAGAGAGAGGGAGAGAGAGAGAGAGAGAGAGAGAGAGAACGCGATCCAGGCGATGCGCGCCGTTCTCTTCCTCCTCAAACGAGCGCGCGGAGTTGAAAGGGAGAACGCTCTGGTTCTTTCGTACCTTCTCGCTTTGGAAAAGTTGGGCTGATGATCAATGAGGGAAAGAGTCGAAGGAGAAAAAAAGTTGTTTCTCGCTTCCTTCACAAAAAGGAAAAAAATTTTCGTTCGCGTAAAAGAACAAGAGTCGGTCACTCCCCCTATACCCAACAACACGCGAACGAGTAAACGATGACGGAAGCGACGATTCGAGGCGTTCCCGGCATGAAGTCCGTTTTGGACATGCCCGTGATGCAGGTACGAGATCGCATCGATGATTATGTGTTTGCTTTTGCTCATTTTCCGTTGTGCGCGCAAATTTCCCCCCCTCTTTCTTTTTTTCTGTTGTTTGTTGTTTCCCGCGAAAGAGGAAAGAATTTTTTGTGCGCGCGCGCGCGAACGAAACTCGATTTGCGAAAATCTCTTGGACGCGTGAACGCGTAAAGTGAACGAAAACGATGCGTTCGCATCTGTTTGTGTGCTCTTTATGCGAAGACGAATCAAACTTGGCGCTTTTTTGAGCGCGCGCCATTCATTCTCGTTTTCTATTTTCGGAGGGAGAAGAAAATAAACCATCGTCAAGTCAAAATTCGAGAGGAAAAAGGGGCAGGGATAACCTGTTGCGCGCTGGTTTAACCTTTGCGTCTTCAATCAACACGCGATAGAAGAAAGAGCTTCGTTTAAGAAGCAAAAGAACTAACGAGAGACCATTTTTTTTCACCTCCTATCGTCGACATTATTATGAAACACAGGACGGTCCACCACCTGGCGGTTACCCTTCCGTGCGTTACGCGCGACGCATTCCGTCCACCGGTCCATCCGGGTTTGCATTATTCGGGGCTTACTGCGCCGCAGCTGTGTACGGTTTTTATCAAATAGGACAAGGGAACAAACACCGACGAAAAGTGTTGGACGAGAAGCACAACGCGAGAGCGATATTAGTCCCGTTTTTGCAAGCGGAGGAAGATAGACGGTACGTGAGGGATTTCAGAGAATTGAAAGAACGAGAGAACACCGTGATGAAGAACGTGAGAGGGTGGAATCCAGAGGAGAAGACGTACAAGACGACTTGGTTGTCGCCGGGCGCAGCGACGAGGCCTGGACTGATTTAGAACTTTAGCGAACTTTAGCAAACGTCAATTTTTATACTAACATCTGTACCACTACTATTAAAATCACTAAAATCTAAAACGCTACTCCTACAATTTTAAAGTACAACTATCGCGAGTATCGCGACCGTGGCATCCTTTGCGCTCAAAGGATTTCTAATCTTGAGCACGGTTTCTTTGCGCAGTCGGCTCGTTTGCCCTATGCCGAACAGAAGATTTTCTTCCTCCGCCGACCACACCTCAAAGACGAGTTTTAGCGCATCTTCACCCTTCGATGGCGTTGGAATACAGACGTTTTCGCCATCATTCACCATGAAGCCGAGATTATCCATGTATACTCGTTTTGATTCAAACTTCCGTCCATATTTAACGACGACGTACGCATTGCGAAGAGGAGGAGTTTCTTCTTTGAACTTCAACGCGAAACGCACTTTCTCGGTCGAATCGTTTTTACTCGCGAAAGCTCCTTTGTCGTCGTTGGTGTCTGCGAGTGCATCTTGAAGCAAAAGGGTTTCCAGCGCCCCGTACACATCAACTTCAATGTTCATCCTTCCTCCTTCTTCTGCTTCTACTTCTTCTTCTCTGCTCATAACAAAGTCTGCCTCACTAAAGTCAACAAGTCGTCGACCTCGTCCGCGTTCATGCGTTCTTGACACGATTCAACAATCGCCTTCACGATGGCGCGTTTCTTCTTCCCTCTCGGCTTCAAATTGATCAGCATTAAAGTTTCCGCCATGGTTAACCCGACCGGCTCGACGAATTGGATAAACTTTTCGATTTTTTCTCGTTCTTGTTTCCCGACGCGCACGCCTTTTTCTTTAAACTCCTTCAACATCAGAATCTCCGTTTCAAACGGCGCGTGTGGGGTTGGGTATAACGGCACGAACTCTTCCTCCTCGTCTTCGTCATCTTCGTCGTTGTCGTCGTTGTTATTGTCCACCAATAAGTCGGAATTACGTTCGTCGTCCTCTGCGTTAACATTGTTGTTGTTGTTGTTGTTATTCACATTCTCCTCGTTGTTCTCCTCGTCTCCGGATAAAACTCCCTCGTGTCGTTTCAACTCTCGCTGTTTCAACAGTTCGCACATCTCAAAGTTCGATAAAAGACCTTCGTTTTTCCTCAAGATTTTCATAATTCGTTCTTCTTCTTGTCGTTGTCGTTGTTGTTGTTGTTGTTGCTTCTTAAATGTATAACAGAGAGTGAACGCTTGAGAGAGAGAGAGAGAGAGCTTATCTCTCCGTCTTTTCTTCCTCAGACACGCACAGAGAGAAGAGTGAAAGAGAGAGAGAGAGAAAGAGACAGTGCGCGCGCACTCGTGTTGGGGCGGGGGTAAATTTTGAGGAGAAAAGAAGAAGCGCGCAAAAAAGAAAAAAAAAAAAGTGCACAGCTGCACACAAATCAAAATCACTTCACTCCGAGTGTGAGAGATAAAACAGATACACGAACACTCGCGCGCGACAAAACAGAAACAGAAATATAAATTATACACATACATATATGACGTATTACAACGCATCGTTACCGTGCGAAGACCCGGGAGAGGTGGACGTTCGCGAGCACGGGAGGAGAGTTTTGAGAACAGAAGAAGAAGAAGAAGAAGAGAAGGATTACGAATCGTCGTCGACGTCAACGAAAAGCATCTGGACGACGTCCTCGTGGTTTCAACCGACGTCGTCGTCTGCGGCGCACTATTCGTCGCACGATCATCATCATCATCATCATCGAGAGGGAGCGGTAGAAGATGTCTCTCCGTATCACTCCAACAAAGATAGGAACGAACCGGTGCTCGCGAATTGCGCTCGGGGACCGGAGAATGCCTCCAACGTTGGCGGTTTAGTGCACAACAGATTCACGGAGAAGAGGAGCCAGAGAAATCCTTTGCACCCGGTGGAGGCGAAATCGGTCAACTTGTTTGAAAATAAAATGTCTTCTGGGATGCGATCGATATATAGCAAAGGCAACGGGAGAAATTCCGCGAATAACGGCAATAGGAGTAGTAATAGTGACGCGGTAATGACGACGACGACGACGACGTCTCCGTTCAACTCGCACACGGCGGTTGGTAATAAGTGTCTGGACGCGTTTGAGTTTGCAAAGAGAGAACACGCGGAGAGGCGAAGAGAACACATTCGCGCAAAGTTTACGTTTGATTTTGAACGTAATAAGTGGACTTTGAACGAGCGTCCGTTGGAAAGTGAAGACATGAGCACAGGAGTAGGAGAGGAAGGGGACGCGATTACTACTAGTACTACTACTACTACTATCGATGCAAAAAATGTCAACACTAACATGACGATACAGGTGGAGGAAGAAATGAACGCGGCTCAAATGTTGCACATTCAAACGACTCGAGAATTACGGTTGAAGAAACACTTGCCAAGACATGAAAGTGCGCTTCTGAGTGCGGCAAAGAAAGCTTCCTCGTCGTCGTCACCGGTTGCGGCGAAGGCGAACGGAGATTCTCAGAGCGCGAAGAAGAAAAAGACCATCTTACGCGAGGAGAAGAAAGCGGTACGAGAAGATGACGATGATAAGGGAGCAGACGTACTCCAAACGGATTGGTCTAGATTTGTTCTCTCGTCTGGTCAAGTCGTGTGGGTGGACACGACAGAAGCAAACATTCTTGAAGACTACGCGGCGGCGAAAACGTGGATGGAAACGCAGGAGCACGAACGTGAAAGTAAATCGATTCGCGTCTGCTTCTTCAGCGCCACAAAAGAACGAAAAGGTTTCATCGATCACGATGCACCTGGGCCTATCGTCGATCGAGAAACGTTGCTGGTTTTCAAAAACGATTTGAAGAGTTCCATAGAACAGCACGAACGGCAGAAACAAGAAACGGCGGCGGCGGCGGCGGCGGGGACAACGGATGCGATGGAGGTCGACGGACAACGGCAACACGGGTTAATCGCGGATAAATTAAAAGAGGCTGCGAAAACAACGCAGCCGAAAACGAAAGAGGAGGAAATCTTGCGAGAAAAATTGAAGGATGCCATCAAAATAAAATACGCACAGGCGGATGAAATACGCGCGTTGCGCGAGCGCGTCGAAGAGTTGGAAAACAAACTTTTGTCGCGAGCGTGAATAAGTTACACCTCTCGATGTTCTTTTTTAGATATTTTTTGTTGTATTTTTAAAATTAATAAAGCGTTTCTCTGTTTCTTCTATACATGATATATGTTATGTGCTGTGCCTAAAGTAATCGCATCTCAATCTCGAAATCATCTATATCATTGTAAGGCTGCTTTCTCGGCTGCCTTTTCCTTCTTCCTCTGTTTCTCCGCTTGAATTCGCATGGCGATCGCTTTTTCTACTTTCTCTCTCGACTTTTGCATGTGCTGCTCGTATTGCTTGATCAACTTTCGCTCAGCCGCTCTCTCATCCGTCAACGCCGCTAATTCCCGTTTAATGGTGTCAGCGTTGAGTTTCTTTACTGACGCTTGTGCAGCTAACTTCTCTCTCTCAATCCTAGTTTCATGTCTCGCTAACCTTCTCGCTCTTCTCTTCTTCGCAATGTATTTCATCGCGAAAATCACACCTACAATTAACACAAAGAGCGTCGGAACCACGATGGTTGCGGACAACTCCGCCGGATTCAAGATCGGTCCTCTGGATACGTATGGTGGCGGTGGCGAAGGAGGAGGAGGCGACGGAGGAGGCGGATACAGCGGAATTGACACCGTTACTGTCTCGCCTTCAGCCGCCGTTTTACTCGCGTACGAATCCGGATCCTTTACGGCATTCAAAGTAGCGATGTCATCAGCCGTCGCTCCATTCGTAGCGGAATTCAAAAGAGAATTCAAAACAACTGGATCTTGAGCTACCTTAGCTGCGGCAGTGACTCCTTTCAACAAAGCAGTCGGATCCGATAAATCGCTCAAGCTATTCTTGATTGCCGTCCCAGAGTTGACTGACAAGGACACCGTGGCGTCTAACGCGGCTGGAGAATACGTCGCACTCATCAACTGAATGTTCGTCAAACTCGCGGAGTATAACGAAGATTTCGCGATTCCGGAGATTGCATCTGAGTTGGACAAATCTAACAGGTGCGACGTGAGCAACTTTCTATTACCGCCTCGCGCCGCGACGATCAAGGCCTCGTTGATTTCACGGGCAATGCCGGAGTATACCTTCAATTCGCACTCTTCCGCAGACAATCTACCCCCATACAGACTGGACATACCAAATAACAACGTACCGACGGATGAGACGAGATTCGCGATCATATTGATTGTGCCGACGACTGGACCATACACGTCCACTTCTCCGTTTGAGGCGGCGTAAATCGGATCGATTTGCGTGTGTTCCGCATTACCCAAACCAAACGCAGAGTTGATCATAGTCGTTGCTTCCGCGACGGTCATGTCGACGTCACCAGAGTAAAGTCTGATAATCTCGCCAATGAGGGTCGTCAACGGCGAAATCACTTTCGACCCCGGCGGCGCTTCCAAGATCCTCACTCCTGGAGGTTGTCCCGTGAAAGCGTCCACGCACTCGTTCGTTTCCGATCGACTTTCGTTACGCGTCAAAACGACGAGATATGCTGATGTCGCGGCGTCGTAGTTATTTGGCTGAAACACGTAGCCACCTAAGTTATCCGTTTGCGAATACGCTTCTCCTCTCGAGTACTTGCGATCTCCATTCTCATCCATAAACGCGTCGCAATTCTTCAAATACGCGTCGATGGCGCGACCAACCACCAAAGCAGGAGGCGCTGGAGGCGGTGCATTCGGTGGAGGTGACGCTGTCCCTTCTGGGGCCGGTGGCGGAGAAAGCGCGGGAGGCTTCGGGGGAGGTGGCGAGGGCGGCGGCGGACTCGGCTTTGGCGGCGGAGGATTCAATGGAGGCGGGAAAGGTGGTGGCGGCGGCGATGGAGGTGAGCTCGGCGGAGGAGACGGTGGCGGAGGTGGCAAGGGCGCTGGTGGCGGAGGCGACGGCGGCGACGGAGGAGGCGACGGAGGAGGAGGAGGCGATGGTGGCGGACTCGGTCTCGGCGGCGGTCTCGGTGGCGGCGGCGCGCGAACAGCGGTGATCTGCGCATCCTTCACAATCGATTCAGTCTGTAATCCCGCTTCATCGAGATAGTACTCGATGTCATCGACCGATGCTCTGTTGTAGTAAAACACAAAGTCAATGGCGTCAGCTTCGGTAGTCCCCAAGACGAGAAATTCAATAGCAACCGTGCTCGACGTCGCCTTGGTCGATCTGTCCGCCAACAACTGTCGTCTTCTTGCAGCAGGCGGCGGGCTCGGCGGCGGCGAGGGAGGCGGACTTGGCGGCGGACTCGGAGATGGGGGAGGAGACGGTGGTGGACTCGGAGGTGGAGGACTCGGCGGAGGAGATGGAGGCGGCGACGGCGGAGGAGGAGGAGACGGAGGAGATGGGGGAGGAGATGGAGGCGGACTCGGCGGTGGAGGAGACGGAGGAGGAGATGGCGGTGGACTCGGCGGAGGAGGCGAGGGTGGAGGCGAAGGTGGAGATGGCGGTGGACTCGGCGGAGGAGACGGCGGCGGCGAGGGAGGAGGGGGAGGTGAAGGCGGCGGTAATGGAGGAGGCAAAGGCGGCGGAGACGGTGGTGGACTCGGAGGCGGAGGACTCGGAGGCGGAGACGGCGGCGGAGACGGCGGCGGCGGAGACGGCGGCGGAGACGGTGGTGGACTCGGTGGGGGAGACGGTGGAGGGGGAGGACTCGGCGGCGGAGACGGCGGAGGTGAAGGTGGCGGAGACGGAGGCGGACTCGGCGGTGGCGGACTCGGCGGCGGCGATGGAGGCGGCAATGGAGGCGGGCTCGGCGGCGGCGGAGATGGAGGCGGATTCGGTGGAGGACTCGGTGGAGGAGACGGTGGTGGACTTGGTGGTGGACTCGGAGGCGGTGGCGCTCGCACATCGACGACTTCTATGAACTCAATCGCCGCCGGCACGTTCTCTCCCCCCGAAGCGTTCCTGAAGAACTGAGTCATCCCGAGTCGAAACTTATCCGTGTTCGCCTGCACCTCGAACTCGTCCTTACTGTAGCCGTTCAAGTAAATGCGCATCGCAGCCGAAGCAGTCGCTGGATTTGGTGGTGGCGATGGCGGTGGCGGCGGAGACGGCGGAGGTGAAGGCGGCGGTAATGGAGGAGGCGACGGCGGCGGACTCGGCGGCGGCGGACTCGGAGGAGGAGACGGTGGCGGACTCGGAGGCGGACTCGGAGGCGGACTCGGAGGCGGACTCGGAGGTGGAGGAGATGGTGGAGGCGAGGGTGGAGGCGACGGCGGAGGAGGAGGGGATGGAGGAGACGGCGGAGGAGACGGAGGAGGACTCGGAGGAGGAGGAGACGGAGGAGGAGATGGAGGCGGCGACGGCGGAGGAGGAGGAGACGGAGGAGGAGATGGCGGAGGAGACGGAGGCGGACTCGGTGGTGGACTCGGAGGCGGAGATGGAGGTGGAGAAGGAGACGGAGGCGGAGGAGGAGACGGAGGTGGACTCGGTGGTGGACTCGGAGGCGGAGACGGAGGAGGAGATGGCACCTGCGCGTTCGCGAACAAGAAGAATCCGTTGTTGTTGTTGTTCAAAGCAGAAGAGGCGCCCATTCTTCCACTCGTGAAAGAAGAAGACGACGATGTGCGCATCGATCCGCGATGATATTCCCCACCGTTACCGTCAAAAAGCGCCAAAAAGATCGCCAAAATCGCGACCATCGTCGTCGCGCTTTTCTTTCGCTCGACGATGTAAAAACGCGAATCGCTCGTCCTTCTCTTCGAAGATTTTGAGGCGCCACGACGACGTTTCACTATTGAGAGGTGGTCGTGATCGGATGACCGCATCGTGTGTTTTTCTCTCTCTTTCTCTTTATATGTGTACATGTACACAAACAAAAGAAGCGCTCAGATCGAGCGAGAGACTCTCTGGACTCGCGCGCGCGATGATCCAAATCCCACGAAAGAAGAGAGAGAGAACCTTGTTTAGTAGTCGAGAAAGATTATTTTTTGATCTCTTCTTCGTTCGGGATTTTGAACCGGCGCTGCTGCGTGTGGGTCTTCCCCTCTCCTCTCTTTTTAGTATAATTAAAAAAAAGGAAAGGGGGAGAAACCTTTCTCGCAAGTGTGCGTGCGTATCAAACTCTTCTCTGACTACTGCGTGTCGACGATCCTCTCGACCCCGCCGATCGAGTTTAAAACCAAACGACTTAGTACGTTGTTGTTTGAAAACCGCGCACCCGTTTGTGCGATTTTTTTCTTTTTTCTGAGGAGAGTAATCTTCCCGTTGGGAAAGAGAAACAGAGAGATTTTCCTAGCCTCTTCTTGCTTCTGTGCTGCTGGCCGATTTTTTTTTCTTTCTGCATTTTTTTCACTCGCATTCGTTTTTGTCTTTTCTGCTTCGCTGTGGATCCCAAGAGATAGAGAGAGACGAAGAGAGAGAGAGTTCGTTATTTTCCTAAACAATTTACTCACAACCCATACTACTAGTACTACTGCGACAATAATAATAATAATAGTAATAACATAATGAGTTGGCGGTCGCACGGAACGACGACGAACGACTCCTTAATCGACGCTTTAGAGGCGAACAAACTGATAAAAAGCCCGGCGTCGGTCGTCGGGAAAGCGATGAGAAAAGTCGACAGGAAGTGTTACGTGTTGGAGAGAGATAAATTGGAAAGCGCGTACCGGGACCATCCTCTGAGCATCGGTGCGAACGCGACGATTTCGGCGCCTCACATGCACGCGATGTGTTTGGAACTGTCGAGAGAGTATTTGAAAGACTCGGAGGACGGTCGCGGGAACGGGAGGGTTTTGGACGTTGGGTCTGGGTCTGGGTATTTGGTCGCGTGTTTTGCCGAGATGTTGTTGGCGTCGTCGTCGTCAAAGGAAGGAGCTGGAAACAACGTCGTCGTCGGCATCGAACACATAGACTCGCTCGTGGAACGATCGATAAAGAATTTAACGGAAGATGGCAAGGAGGAGATGATAAAGAACGGTTCGATTACGATCGTCAAAGGCGATGGAAGACTAGGATACGAAGCGTTGGCACCATACGCGCTCATACACGTGGGCGCAGCCGCACCGGAAGTGCCTTCGGCGCTGCTTTCGCAGTTAGCTTCGCCGGGGAGGTTGATAATCCCAGTTGGGGGCGAAAACGAGAGTCAATCGTTGATGGTGATTGATAAGAACGAAGATGGTGAGATAGAATATA
>Ga0255774_10003270_pt1 | contig 11956 bp, 18 predicted proteins | sample 101ome_17_FD_179972 | JGI IMG/M metagenome (GOLD analysis project Ga0255774, IMG submission 179972) | Coastal salt marsh microbial communities from the Groves Creek Marsh, Skidaway Island, Georgia - 101407AT metaG (version 2) | ecosystem: Environmental > Aquatic > Marine > Intertidal zone >...
CGTGTCATAGCAACAAGAAGGAAAATAAGTTACAACAGAAATATATGTTACAGGAGTTCCAAAACTAATAGACGTACCACTTACTGTTCCTACTATAGCCGTTCCGTAGTTATTACTGTTAGGATAAACTATGATAATTTTTCCTGTGTCAGGATCATAAGTTAGATCAGTTTCGGAATAAACATCCGTTGCAAACTGAACGGCTGACCCAAAACTAATAGTTTCTCCACTTATAGTGCCAACAAAAGCTTTTCCTTTATAGCTATCAGATTGATCACTTATAGCAACAACTACTTTTTGATTTACAGGATCATAAACAGCACCAAAATAAATTGAGTTTGAACTATTAAAAGTAGTTAAAGAACCAAGATTTTCAGTCTGAGTTGTCCCACTAATAACTTCTACTGTACCGTCTGATCTTAAACCAACAACATCACCAGATGCTATGGCTCCAGTTGCAGTAAAATCTAAAGTACCACCGCCACCTACACCAGCCGCACTAATAGATGCTGCTGTGGTTGCGTCAATAGATGTAATTTGCTCTAAGCCCTGACTGTCATTTATAACAGTTGTGCCGTCTATTTTAATAGCCATCTTCGTGTCACTCCACTATTAGCTTTTAAGTTCCGCAACCTCTGCCTTGAGTTCATCAATCTGGGTTTGTTGTTCTTTGATTGCCTGTATCAGCAAGCCAACCATGTTACCGTATGCAACGTTCTTGAAGCCATCCTCGTTTTCACGAACTGCTTCTGGTAATACCTTCTCAACGTCTTGAGCAATGACACCTGTGGCACGTTCTGTGAACTCTGGCTTCTTATTATCTTCTGTTTCAGGAAACGCATCGTTGTCCCAATCAAATGTCACACCTTTAAGGGACTGCACCTTGTCCAGTGCATTATCAATTGTTTCAATGTTCTTCTTGTAACGGATGTCTGAAGTGCTGTTTAAGTCACCCGTTACTGTGACACCAGTGCTGGTTGTTTCTACTTTGGATGACCCATTGTGATACATCCTAGTGTAAGAATTGTGGACACCTAAAAACAACCAATGATTATTTACATCGTTGTAGATACCTGTACTGTTACCATTATTGTGCATAAACACAGCACGACCACCAATGCTATATCCTTCGTAGCCATTATGCGCACCTCCATCAATCTGGATAGAGCCGTAGCTGCCAGTGACAGGTTGGAAGTAGCCGTTGCCACTGTCGCCTAGACGTACACCTGTGGTGTTGACTGTGATTTCAGATGAGCCGCCTGTGGCAAGGGTAATGGTGTTTGTGCCAAAACCAAGATAAGTATCGGTATCACCTTCGTGGAATAGTTTATCACGCAAATAAATGTCTTCAACACCGTCTATGTAGCCACCTTGCATACGAAGGTTAGCAGTAGTTCCACCACCGCCCAAAAGAACCTCAGTAGAGCTTAGACCATTAGCGTATTGAAGGTATAAAGATCCGTTATATCTGTGAATTGTAGCACCACCACCACCACCAAACCCATTGCCAATTCTAATTGGGTTTCCTGACCCTGTACCTGATTGAACTTGGATACTTTCAGTAAATGTAATGTCACCCGATGCGCTGTCATCCGCATCACTACGCAAGAAACTGCTTGCCTGAATACCGTCAACTGTGTCGGCATCTAGGCCGCTGCCAGAGCCATCTACTGTTTTAATAGCAGTTAGTATCTCACTAGCAGTCTGGTCAGCAGTAGCACCTGTCTCTATGCCGTCTAGTTTGGTTTTATCGCCGTTAGCAAATGCGCCCTCTGAGGGTGGTTGCTGTATATCATCAGCCGCCGCCGTGATAAACACAACCGCATCGCCAGACAGGTTAATCTCATTGTCTGAGTTATTACTTTCTAAAACTGTGCGTGAAAGCGTTGTTCCAGAAGCCGTGTAGGTACCAGTGCCGATTTCCCAGTTATCGCCATCCTCTATCGTGTAGCGTACACTGTCACCATCTGACACACCGCCATCAGCAAAGGATTGGTATCCCGTTACAGCACTGCCTAGCGTAATTACACCAGTACCAGTGGTTGCCGTAGCTACCTTAACTCTATTGGCTAAAACAACCATATTTCACCTACTTATGAAGGATCAGGAATTTCTACATCAAATGCTGTCACGGTAAACGTGTTGCCAGAAACCACACTTTGCGATGTTGTCAGTGAGCCAGTACAAAGCAAGCGCGTGTTTGATGTATCAGTGATTGCGTAATGCGTTGCCGTGCCAGACCCAGTAACGCTGCCATCCGTAATCGCTGCGCATGTTGTCTTGCGTCCTGACGTGTCACCGTCTTGCGGTGCGCCAAATGCAACTGAGGTGCTATTGCCTAGCGTATATGTGCTAGTCGCCTCTGTGTAGCTCGTTACTTCCTGTGACGTAATGTCTATGCGATTGGCTTCTGTGTCTAACTTAGACAGCGCTGCATCCAATACATAATCTGATATAGTTGCCATGTGTTTCTCCTAGTATGTGTTGACCTGCATACGCAGCCCAGAGCCGCCAAATTTAGCTTTGTCGTTGTTTGCATTTATACCATCAATTGCACTTTGGTACAACGATGACCATAATCCCGCGCGTTGATCCTCTACAAGATAAGGCGCTGAGTGCATTAAAGCGCCATACAAATACGCATCAGGAAAGTATTGCAAAACCCAATTAGATGTAGCGCTGTCGCTCAATGGCGTTATTCTTGCGTAGTAGTAAAGCTCACCAGTGTATGATGCATCTGGAGTAGGCCACAATTCTATTTGACCCCCCGTTATGCCGTAAAATTGAGGCTTACCACCTGCATCCGCGTTACCTTCTCTGCGCTGCTGCAATGCCAACGGTGTAAGCAACTCAATCGGGCGCTCATCTACGTCTAAGTGAAAACGTACCGCCTCTAAGAAGCCTTGCGGTAACTGGGTATATCTAGCGTCAAGAGATGCTGTAGAGCGTTGCTCCATGCGCCAGTGGCGTACTTTGCGCTCCATATCTGCTTCTGCCAAGCTAATGAAATCAGGTATAACCGATGTTAGATCATCCCTGTTTAGCCAGTTAGCTATAGATGTTTTTAGCTCAGTGTAACTTGTTATTGCCATTGTCTACAATCTCCTGAACTTTTACGCGATAGTGCTTCGCCATAGTTTCACTGGGCAATTCTTCAAGCACTTCCACAATAAATTGATCATGCGCTTTCATAAACGCTAAACCAAAATCGTCTGTTTCTATTTCATATTCATTCACTGCCCACTCTCCTTAGATAATCCATCAGGTTCATCAACTGATCCCGTGATGGCCCAACCTGTTCAGGCACTACAGGATTAAATTGAGTATACACCTCTGGGCGATATTTTCTATTGCTAAGACCCAAGTAACCCATGTCTTTAGCCATGCTCATAGCGCGTCCCTGCGCTAATCTGTGAACTTCTTGTGGGTCTAGCTTCTTATCGTACTTAGAAGCTAAGTCCATGACTTCTTCCCGTGCAAGCAAGTATAGCTTTTCTAAATCTTCCGAAACGTCATAGAAACCTTCTTCTGGTTGGCGCGTTGTATGCACAAATTCACCTAAACCGCGCTCTGGACTATAATCGCTAGAACCCCAATACGATTGTTCTGGGTACGGTTTATAGATAAACTCTGGTTCTTCCCTGAAAGGCGTTAGGCGTGTGCCATACGATAAATCACGTTCTGCGCCTCTAATATTTTGATTTGTTAGCTGCAATGCTGGATTAATAATTTCTCTTGGTTCATCTGAGTAATGAAACAAGTCTAGCAATCCTCTGGCTATTTTTGCTGCATTTCTTAAACCCTGCGCCATTATTGACCCCAGCTTTTGATAATGTCTTCTAGCTGCCTGCGCTCAATCCCATCTGGCATTCCTTCTGGGTCAGATGTCCAATCAGGCATTAGGCCAACTTTCTGATCTGCATAAACCGTATCTGCACCTGATGCTGCTGCATTACGTTCAGCAAACGGGCCAAAGTTTACCCAACTATTTTGACCGCGCGTTTCAGTTGTCATTGCGCCCCTGGCTTCTGGGCTGAACATTCTACTATGCTGCAACCAAGCCCGTTCTTCACCTTTTGATCTAAATTGAGGGTTGCCGCTACCCATGTGACCAAAAACATCATGGACAACACGGAAAGCATCGTTTGCGACTGCATCAGGTTTATCTCCTATCAGACCAACTGGCGTGAGCAATGGATTAGCTGACGCATCAAAGTCAGGATTTGTACCATACCCAAAGTCTGTGGGAAACACAGTTAAGTTGCGATTTTCAACAATATCTTTGTAACCTAACGCTGGGGTTTCTGCGTAAGGATCAGGCATGTCACCCTGTAAAAAACTGAAGTTTATGCCACTATCTTTCAAAGCATTGTATTGACCTAGAGTTTCCTCAATCAATGCCTCATACGCTGCGCGTACTTTTGGATCATCAGGTGCGTTTTCCATGCGCTCATACGCTGCTGCAATCAGCTTTGCACGTTCAATGTCCTGATCTGGATAGGCTAGGAAATCAGGTATATCTATGCCCTGATCGTTTAAATACTTTTCCTCTGCTACTTTAATTGGCAGAATATCGCGTGAAGAAAAGCGTTCACCTTCCATCGCAACAGCAGGCGGTTTTCCCTCACGGCCTAGCATATTTACATCTGGGTCTGTTTCTAAAGTTTCACCCAACAAGTATGGTCTTGCACGTTTTGTCATAGCACCAAATTCTGTTGCCCGATCTATCAGACCAGCGAATGGTGCTACCTCTGTAAAAGGCAGTTCATTTGTTAATGCCATCAAATCACGCGCCAGCCGATCACTGGAATTGCGCGACATGCCCAAATCTTCGGCAACATTTTGCACCGTATCTACGCCTGTTGCTGTACCTGCTTGAAGCAAAGAAGGTAATGCAGCCACCCCGCGCAGAACACCTACTAGCGGATTGTACTTGATATAAGCTGGGCCATCTCTGCCTAGCCCACCTATTTCGTCTAATGTGTTAAGGGCATCTGTTCTAGCTCTACTTGCAAAGCCACGATCCCTGCGCTCTAAATCACGCTCTAACATCGTGCGCCCATAGTCTTGCAGAAACTCTATCAGGTTCATAGCGCACCTACGCTTTTCAAGTATTCTTCTATGTCATCTTTTGTGACATCGCCACCTTGCAACATTTGAGCTAGTCCAACGCTTGCGGGTACTGCTGCTGCTGACAGGTTTTTAAGATGGGAAAATTCTGGATCAAATCGCGCAAACCGTGATCTCAGCCTGCCGCCTTCGTCAAAAGTTATCTGATCTGTAGAGGGCTTTCGGGATGCATCTTGCATAGATCGCTCCCACGCCCTGTTTGCTGCGTCTGTTTCTTTGTATTCTTCAAAACTTCTACTTCTGCCAAAGCCACCAATTGGGTGCGCTCTTGGGCTATAAGGGCCACGATCCAATACGTTTTCTATTCGTGCATGAGGTATACCTTCGTCACGCATAGCGTATGCAATCTGATCTGTTGAAGTTACTGGCCCAACCACAGTCTCACCATCAATCATGTGCTGCACACTTTCACCACGACTTTCAGGATACAAATACACATCAAAGAAGTTCTGCAATGTGTTCCCTGATGCTTTGTCCTTAAAATCAGGACTAATCGCAGCATATGACGCACCTTGTACGTCTACATCTAAAGCCTTTTGGCGCAGATTGTTAATTTGATCTGAAATATTGTCACTTGCGCCTTGCTTTACCAACAAGTCAAACATCGCGCTATCTTCGCCTGCTGTGTATGTATTGGCGATTGCAGGGTTATCTGACGTATATACAGGCGTGATGTCGCTATCAAAAGTGAAACGCTCTGGATTGTCCATTGCACCGTGAATAGATCGTTCTTCTGGTCTAAATCCTAACAGACCAGCACGTTCCATTCTTGCTTCTGTTGACATATCTAGTGGCGTGTATGCAGCCATCGTCTGTGGGTCTGCCGCAGCCATCATTTCTTCCGTGACTTCGTTAGCTCTGCCTTGCTCCCGTAGCTGCAAAATACGCTTTGCCATCTGTTGAGCATCCGTCTTCGCGGGTATATCGTCAGATTGCAACAGGAAGTCTAGTAGATTTCTTGCAAATGCTGCTGCTTGTCTTGCACCACGACCTGCCATTACCACTTAACCTTGTTAGCCCAATATGCCCCGCTCATCTTGCCCTTGGCAATGTTCTTAGCATGTCTTGCTTTAAATGATTTGGCACGTTTTGTCATTGTCTTATCGCCTGTCTTACCCTGCTGCCCAAAGCGGATGGTCTTAACCTTGTCGCCTTCTTTCGCCACAACAACGTGTGACTTGGTTTTGTGATCGGGTGTACGCTTTGGCTTGTTGTAGCCGCTGACACCCGCACGGGCTAGTCTAGGGTCTTTTGGCATTAGTAGAAACCACCCCGAAAGTTTTGCTTGATGATGTTCTGACCTAGCATCTGGTACATCTTGGGTTTTTTGGCCTTGAAGTAATCCGCTGCTTTTAGCCCGTCATATTCACCATAAGTATCATTTATTAATTGATCTACTTCTGGGGCAAAAGAGAAATCATCTAAACCCTCGCCTGACAGCGCTGCGCCAATATTAGCTAAACCGCTGTACATTCCACCGCCACGATACATGCCACCTGATGCATAACGTCCACCGCCATCACCCATGTCCGTCATATCACGGTATCCAAACACATTTGCAACTCTGTTGCCAAAGCCACCGCCTTGCTTATTACCGCCACCCATAAACGACAAAAGACCCGCTTGCGGTCTACCGTAGCCACTGGAGCGCATATAACGCTGTTGGGCATCTGCACCTTGCGTTCTGCCTATCGTCTTTGCAGTGCGGTTGTAATAGCTGGCATCACGGTCTTTCAACCCCAGACCCATTGATAGATCGTCAAGAATACCCATTATTTTTTCTTACCGCCTTTGCGGCCCTTCTTTTTGTATCCGCAAGCCATTATTTCTTGCCTTTCAGTTTATCATAGATACAGCCGTTTTTGCACATAGCTGGATTGGGACAAGCATTACCAGTGTTTGGACATTGCATTACTTCTTCGCTTTCTTTTTCTTGGTTGTCTTTGCGGCTGCTTTGAATGCCGCCGCTGTTGGCGCACCTTTAGACCCAACCTTGCGCATCTTCTCGCCAGAACCAGCCTTAATCCGCTTCTGTTTATTGTGAATGTTGGAATACAAACCTTTTTTGGGCATGGGCAACTCCTACGTTAGCTGCACCTTACCACACTAGGCTATGCCGCGCAAATTCCTTCTGATTGGCTCACCCCAATCGCTTTGCGACCTGTAACCTACCGCAAGATACCTGAAAGCATCCGCGCCGTGTGATGTCCAATCGTGTAGCGGTCTGCCCCGCCAAGTCTTCAGCTTTTCATCAAAGTCTCTGCGATATTGCCTCAGAGCCTCTACGCCTCTAGTGCAGTTATCAGCATCAAACCAACACTTGGGGATCATGGTACGCGCAGCCTGTATGCCATCCTCTACCGCTAGTTTCGGCGCAATCTCAATGTTCCGTATGCCCAGCGCGTCAAGCGTTTCAAGCCTGCTTTTCCCTGTTCCCAGTTCCTTGACTTGGACATCATGCGGCAGAATGTGTTGCTCGTAGTGATATTCTTTGTCCAAAAGAACTTTTGCATAGTGATCTAATCCTACTCCGCTGCTTTCGTAATAATCTATAATCCTGATTTCTTGGCCTACGAACTGAGCAAACCATATTGCTGTACTGTCGCCTATGCCCAAGTCCCATGCCGTGATAACAGATGCAGCGCGATCATACGGCACACGGGTAATGCGCCCATCCTCTGTGGCCTCTTTCATTTCTTTTGCGTAAAAAGCCCCTTGGATTGCCGCCTCAAAGCTGCACTCAAATTCTTGCTCGTAGCGGTCATCGCCCATTGTACGTCTTGCCTCATCAAGTTCTTCTTGATCCAATATTGACGTATCTGATGCTTTGAGCATTGCGGTGAACCAGTTAGGATCGTCTTGTGCTTCATGCCACAGTTCCCAGAACTCGTTCTTACCTTTAGGCGTTGAAATAAAGGTAGCAGAGCCGCGTCTATCTGCCAATGCGGGACGGATAACATTTGACCAAGCTGACGCAGGGAAATCTGCCATCTCATCAAGCACCACTGCATCAAAGTACAAACCACGCATTGCGTTGTAGTTATCTGCACCGAACAAACGGAACCGCGAACCATTCAGGAAGTCTATGCGCAATTCACTGTGGTTGACCTTTATCTCTGGAATATCTCTGGTGAACTCCAATGCATAATCCCACGCAACTGCTTTAGCTTGGGAAAGATATGGAGCAATATAGGCTACCCTAACGTTAGGACGATCTATCACAAAGCAAGAGCGGATCAAATCGTTAATAGCTGCTACGGTTTTACCAAAGCGTCTGTGCGCTACGATGATTGCAAAGCGTTCTGTCCTGTCGTGGAATGCTCTGATTTGATCGCGTGGCTTGTAATCTATTTCTAGCTTAACCTTGACTAGGTTTTCCATACAAGCTCTACCACATGCTGCACTTCACCCTCTATTTCTGCTTTAACCTGCATCGGTAATACCTTACCCATAAGAGATAGAAAGGCTGTTGGGTTTTGTTCTGCCTGGAACTGTAGGTATTCAGTCATGCCCTCTTTCTTTGCTGCTTCTATAAAGCGAGGGTCAACGTCTTTTCTATTTGCGTATCTTTCATCTACGATATGCTGACCTGCACGGTGGGCCGCATCAAGTATGGCATCTTTTAGCAATCTGTTTACTTTGTTTGGCTTTCCTTTACGAGAACCGCCAATAAGCACTCTGCTTGAATGTTCCTGTTTCGTACTCATAGTACCGTCCATAGTGGGTGCGTCTATATGTTGTGTATATTAGTGCATTTGTGTGGGAAATAAAAGACCCCCTGAACGTGACCGCGCTCAGAGGGCCAGTGAGGAGAGCCAGTGTATGGAGCTACACTATAACCATCAGGGAGGGAGAAAGGCTGGCTCTTGCTAAGAAGGTAACACAGTTCTATGCAAAAAAATACCCCCTGCGGAGCGATCACGCGAGGGGGCAGTTTCAGTGAGGCAAACCTATGATATAGGTGGGTCAACCCTAGCAGGTATGTTGTTCGCTGACAAGTATTCTAGATACGGCTGTAAGTGTGCCTCTGAGATAAGACCCATCTCTACCATCTTGTCTGCCAGCTTACCGCGTATATACATCTCACCTACTGGTTCGCCTGCGATGATACGCTTTGCGTTTAGCTGTAGGGTGTCAGGCTTCCACGGGCCGCTGCTTACTGAGCGTGTGGATGCAGATGTCATAGACTTAGAAACTGCTGCGCTGATTTCTGCTGATGTAGGCCAAGAGCGTGACTTGTGCGCCTCTTTCAGTTTCAGCATTGCGCGATCCATTGTGCCGCGAATGTGATCCTCATTTGTGTCGTTAGGGAACTTCTGGTTAATCAAGCGACAGATACCCTCTACCTCTGCCTGCGCTCGTTTCTCATCTTCTAGGTGCTTTGGAATAGCGTAAGTGCCAAGGATGTTCATTAGCTCATTACGGATTAGCTGCATTCTTGCTTCATAGTTCATAGCATTATACCTCATCTGCCCAACGCTCACCGTTTAGCCAAGTAGCTAGGTGAGGCATGTATTGTTTGTCTTTACCGTCCAGTGTTGCAACGTATGCTTCCAGTTTAGGCAACAGATCAAAGAAGTCTATCTTCTTAGAAGCTGCTACATATGCTTTTCTGGCCTGCCCCTTTCCTACCTTGCGTGGGTACATTTCCCATAATTGGTCAAAGTAATAATTCACCTCATCATCCTTTGATGATGTATAGTTATTATTTCCAAGGTTATTACTTCCAAGGTTAGTGTTGCATTTTGCAACAAGGGAGGGTGCGTTTTTACTACAAGGGCTTGTTGTATTTTGCGACAAGGGTGTACCAATTTTTAGTACATAGTGTGTACTGCTGTATCCACCGTCTTCTCTGTTGCTGCGCACACGCTCTACAAGGCCAAGAGTAGCCAAAGTATCTATGTGACGAACAACTGTAGATTTATCCATCTCAGTCAGTAACGCTAATCTGTTCAGGCTTGGAAAACACAAACCTGTTTCGCCGTTGTGATGGTCTGCAAGCCAATACAACACAATCTTTGTGGCAGGCTTCAAACCCTGTTGCTTCATTGCTAATGCTGTCATATAGTGGGACACGAAAGATACTCCTTTCACTTGTTATCGGTTAAAGGCCCGTTGCTTTGCTAGGCGCGGGTCTTTTCCTATTCTACATCCATAAAATAATCAGACAAGACTTTTACCGTATCGTATGTGACGTTTCCCACGCCATCCCGAACACGGTAGTAAGTATGCCGCGATAGACCTGTAGCTTCACAGACTTTTGACGGTTGCCGATCCTTCATCAGTCGTTGAATATGCTCCAAGTTATACATCATCTTGCTATTCATGCGTTCTCCTTTTTTGCATTCTTGGGGTTGTATATAGGCTACACATGATATATATGCAAGAGACAAACAGTAAAATGAGGTAAACAATGCATAAACATCCAACACCTGTCAGCATAAAAGCTGAGATATATAAAGCGCTATGCAAGGCGGCTGCAAAACACAGCTTGCTTTCAAGCGATGTAACGATAGCATTGCAGGCTATTGATGACGGTATTGCACAAGCAAACAAAGATCACGATGAGTTTAGAAAGGCGATGGGATATGACCAATAAGTTTCAAACAGCAATGGATTTCGTTGCAGACCTCAACAAGTCACATGGGGTCATGCAGCGCGGCGGTAAGCAGTACACAGAGGTAGCAAAGCGCGTAGAAGCGTTCCGCACTGTGTTTGGCGGTGAATATGGTATTGATACAGAGATACTAATTTGCAATGAGGAGCGGGTAGTCATCAAGGCTACAATATGTGACAGCGAACATTTTATTGTCGGATCGGGCTTGGCAGAAGAAATCCGTGGATCGTCAAACATCACAAAGACATCTGCTGTAGAGGTATGCGAGACATCCGCTATTGGACGCGCACTTGCTTCTATGGGTATGCATGGCGGTCAGTATGCATCTGCCAATGAGATGGAAGGTGTAAAGCGTAAAGAGCAAGCGATCAAAGCATCGGACGCTGCACCAAAGCCATCAATGGAACTTGATCTCACAGCGCGTGTAGATGCTGCATTGACGTTCTATGAGAACTGCGATGCAAAGCGGTTTGCTGACAATGAGAGCCGCTATAAGAAACTAATCAACAGCCCTGACTTGTCAGAGCCACAATATGAACAGCTTGTAGAAGCACATGATAAACGTAAAACGGAGCTAATGGTATGAAAGTATGCACTATTATCGGGCGTGTCACCAAAGACAGTCAAATTCAAGAGAACGAGAGAGGGGGATTTCTCAAGTTTTCAGTCGCAGTTGATGATGGCTATGGAGAAAATAAAGGCACGATCTTCTTTGACGTTGACTATCACCGAACAGGAATTGCCCAGTACGTCACGAAAGGGAAACAAGTAGGCGTATCAGGTGAGCTAAAGACCCGTGAGTATAACGGTAAAACTTACCTAAGTATTCGTGCCAATGACGTTAAGCTAATCGGCGGTGGTCAACAGCGTCAAGAAGTGATGCATACTGAACATGAGCCACAACGCGCAGCAGAGGGTCAGATGTTCACGGAAAACCAACTGGACGATAAGATACCCTTTTAGGGTGTAACTGGGGGGTGGGGTAGGCAACCAACAATGACGTTGGCCCTACAGGAAGCCCCGCCCCCTTTTTAGAGGCATAAAATGACAAAATTACAAATGGAACTGCGTAACGGATATTTAGTACCTGTTTCTCAATATGATGCAGAACGTATGGAAGACCTGCCAGACGGGACACTGTTTAACCTGTCACAAACAGGCAAGCGATCTAACCCACATCACAACCTATATTGGTCTACGCTGCGCAGG
>Ga0255774_10003272_pt1 | contig 11953 bp, 10 predicted proteins | sample 101ome_17_FD_179972 | JGI IMG/M metagenome (GOLD analysis project Ga0255774, IMG submission 179972) | Coastal salt marsh microbial communities from the Groves Creek Marsh, Skidaway Island, Georgia - 101407AT metaG (version 2) | ecosystem: Environmental > Aquatic > Marine > Intertidal zone >...
CTGCGTTGGGCTACGGCTCCCAGGGGCGTCCTCGGGAACGGGCCGCTGCACCGCCGCCGCCAGGGAAAGGCGCGCGCCCCAGGGCAGGAAGAGGCCCCAGAAGAGGAGCAGGAGCAGCAAGTTGTCGCCCCCCTGGAGCACCAGAGGGTTACGGTTATGCAGCGAGGCCAGCAGCACAAAGCTGACGGCGGTCGAGAGCCAGGGCCGGATGCCGAGGGTCAGGGCGAGCGCCGCCAGGGCCGCGAGGATTCCGAGGCCGACAGTCCACCGGGGATCGTCGAAGAGCCAGTAAAGGGAAAGGCGCCAGGGCTCGGCCTGGCTTTTCGAGAGCTCCGCCCCGTAGAGGCCCTCAGCCCCAAGAAAGGTCAGCCAGTCGCTGCTGCGCAGGAGGAGGTCCGCGAGGATTAGGAGCCCTACGGCAATGCGCAGGAGCCCCAGGGCCCGGAGGTCGACGGTGAAGGGCGCCTGAAGGGCTTGCGGCAGGCGTTCCATCTAGGGGGCGCCGGGGCCGTAGCGCTGATCCCAACGGAGGGCGTTGTGGTCCTCAAGCACCTCAAGCACGGCGGGAATGGGAATGGCTTTGAGCTCGCCCCGGGCCGAGCGCACCGTGGTGGCCATGAAGAGGGCGTTGTAGACCGCTTCCTCCGTGGCCTCCGCGGCGGCGGCGAAGAGGGGGGAGAGGGCGGCATTCACCAGTACCCCGCCGCCTTCTGGGTTGCGGCTTTCCCGGGGCTTACGGAGCTCCGGCGCCGTAGAAAAGGCAATGATGTAGTCCCCGGAGCCGTTGTGGGCGTAGGAGCCCGTGCGGCCGAGGCCCATCATCACCCGCTTGGCGATGCGCTCCAGGCCAAGGGCGGAAAGGGGCGCGTCCGTGGCGAGGATGATCATGATGGAGCCGTCCTCCCGGTCATCGGCGGGGGGCGCCTTCGCCAGGGCCTCCTGATAGGGGAACTGCGCAAGCGCTCGTCCCACGGGAGCGCCGTTCATGGTCAAAAAGCCGCCGTAGTTCGTTTGCACGAGTACGCCGAGGGTCCAGCCGCCGAGGCTCTCCGGCAGCACCCGGGAACTCGTACCGATGCCCCCCTTCCAGCCGAAGGCTTGGGTGCCCGTGCCTGCGCCAACGCTGCCTTCGGCAATGGCCCCCCCCGTGGCGGCCTCCAGGGCTTCCCGCACGTGGGCGGGCTGCACCGGGTCCGACCACATGTCGTTCACCCGGCCGTCGTTCGTTTCCCCCACGATGGGGTTAATGGTGTGCTCCCCCATGCCCGGCTGGTCGTAGAGCCAGTCGACTAGGCCCCGGGCGGCGCTCCAAACGCAAAGGGTGCAGGTAAGCACAATGGGCGTTTCCAGCTCCCCGAACTCCCGCACCTGCGTTTCCCCAATGAGCTTGCCGTAGCCGTTACCCACGTGAATCCAGGCGGGCATGGGGTGGGTGTAGAGGTTGCCCGGGCCCGGGATGATGGCGGTGACGCCGGTGCGGATCCGGTCCCCCTCGATCAGGGTTTTATGACCCACCTTTACCCCAGCTACATCGGTGAGCGCGTTTAGGGGCCCTGGGGTGAAGACCCCGGGCACCACGCCGAAGTCCCGAGCCCGCCCCCGGGGGCTGTCCTCCGCACCTGCGGTGAGCGTGAGGGCGAGAAGGGCGAGGGCGCTGAAAACCTGGCTCAGGCGCATGGCGGGGCTCCTAATCTTCCTGCTGTTGAAAGGCGTCGAGCTCCTCATCGCTGAGGAAGTGCAAGAGCTCGCCGCCGAAGAACCAGAGCAGGTGCCGATCGACCCCTTCCCAGAGGGAGGGGAAGCGGCGGTGAAGGCGGAGCAGGACGTCCTGCCCCAGGAATTCGTAGTCTGGCTCCTGGGCGCTGACGGCCTCCAGGAGGCGATCGAGGCTGGCCTGGAGGGGGTCGAGCTCGTCGCTTTCGCTTTGCGCCTTGGCCGCGCCGAGGAGGGCGCTAAGTTGCCGCAGGCGCTGAAGATTTGGGGCCAGCGCGCGCGGGTCCTCTGGGCTTTCGTCCGTTCGCATTTCACCCCCCCTCTGCTAGAGTACGGCGCCGCTGCTTTATTCCCTTCGACAGGACGCGTTATGACCACCGCCGCATTGTCCATTGCTGGCCTAAAGAAAGTCTACGCCGACGGATTTACCGCCCTAAAGGGCATCGATCTTGAGGTAAAAGAGGGCGATTTCTTCGCCCTCCTCGGGCCCAACGGCGCTGGCAAGTCCACCACCATTGGCATCATTTGTTCCCTCGTGCGTAAGACCGAAGGGGCCGTGAAGATCTTCGGCATCGACGTGGACAAGGACTTTGCCGCTGCCAAGCGCCTCATCGGCGTGGTGCCCCAGGAATTCAACTTCTCCATCTTCGAGAAGGTGGGGGATATCGTGGAGGTGCAGGCGGGTTTCTACGGCCTCTCCCTTCGGGAAGGGGCGGTGAATACGGAGAAATATCTAAAGCGCCTCGGGCTCTGGGATAAGCGCAACGCCCAGGCGCGCCACCTCTCCGGGGGCATGAAGCGGCGCCTCATGATTGCCCGGGCCCTGGTGCACGAACCCCGGCTGCTTATCCTCGACGAGCCGACGGCGGGGGTGGATATCGAAATCCGCCGGTCCATGTGGGCCTTCTTGGAAGAAATGAACAAGGCGGGCACCACCATCATCCTCACTACTCACTATCTGGAAGAGGCCGAGTCCCTGTGCCGCAATATTGCGATCATTGATCACGGGGAAATCGTCGAGAACACCTCCATGCGGGCGCTTTTGGGGCAACTCACCACGGAAACCTTCGTGGTGGATCTGGCCGAGCCCGTGGCGGCCGCGCCGGAGGTGCCGGGCTTTGCCTTCCGCCAGGTGGATGCCCAATGCCTCGAACTCGATCTGACCCGGGGCCAACATTTGAATGCGGCCTTTGCGGCGTTAGATAGCGCTGGGCTGAAGGTGATGAGCCTGCGCAACAAGAGCAATCGCTTAGAGCAGCTGTTCGTGAGCCTCACGGCCAGCGAAGGCAGCGCGGAGACCCTCGTTCATGGCTGAGTCCACTCCCCAGCTTTCCCCGGCGGAAGCCAAATCCACCCTGAGCGCCGACTGGGTGGCCTTTCGCACCATCGTGATCAAGGAAATCCGTCGCTTCCTGCGGATCTGGCCCCAGACCCTGGTGCCGCCGGCGATCAGCATGGTGCTCTACTTTTTGATCTTCGGAACCTTCATCGGCAGCCGGGTGGGGCAGATGGGGGGGCTGGATTACATGGCCTTCATCGTACCCGGGCTCATCATGATGAGCGTGATTACCAACGCCTATTCGAACGTGGCCTCCTCCTTCTACTCCACGAAGTTCCAGCGCAGCATCGAGACCATGCTCGTGGCGCCCATCCCCAACGGCGTTATCCTCGCGGGCTTCGTGGCTGGGGGCGTGGCTAGGGGCCTCTGCGTAGGCGCCATCGTCACCATCATGGCGGGCTTCTTCGTGGACTTTACGATCCACAGCTTTGCCCTCACCGTGGGCATGATCCTCATGACCGCCGTGCTTTTTTCCCTGGGCGGCTTCATCAACGCGGTATTCGCCGATAAGTTTGACGATATCTCCATCATTCCCGCTTTCGTGCTCACGCCCCTGACCTACCTCGGGGGCGTGTTCTACAGCCTCGATCTGCTGCCGGACTTTTGGCGCACCGTCTCCTACTTCAATCCCATCGTGTACATGGTTTCGAGCTTCCGCTATGGCATCTTTGGGGTCAGCGGGGATGTCCCCGTCTACCTGTCCGTGGCCGCTATTGGGGGCTTCGTGGTGCTGTTCTGGACCATTTCCCTCATGCTGCTGAACCGCGGAACGGGCATTCGCGCCTAGCATGGCCGGGCCCATCGCCGGGGACGTGACGGAAAGCCCCCTTGGACGCGAGCAGGACTACGTCGGGGGCTACGATCCGTCCCGGCTCTATCCCATTGCTCGCGCGGATAGCCGCAGCACCCTTGCCGCCGCGCCGGCCCGGGGTTTCCATGGGGTGGATTGGTGGACGGCCTTCGAGCTGTCCTGGCTCGACGGGGAGGGACGGCCCCAGGTCGCCGTGGGGCGCTTCGCCGTGCCGGCAGACAGCCCCTGCATCATTGAATCAAAATCCCTGAAGCTCTACCTCGGCGGGCTCTATAACGTCGCCTATGAGCACTGGGCGGCCTTGGAAGCGGTACTGGCGGCGGATCTATCCGCGGCGGCGGGCGCCTCCGTAGGGGTGACGCTTGAGTCCCTCGAAGCCTTTGAGGCTCGGGGCTTTGATCGTTTCCTGGGCCCCTGCGTCGATTCGGCCCCCCTTCGGCAGGACGCGGGCTTGCTCGCGGCGGAAGGGCGGGCAACAGCGCCGGTGCGTCAGCGCTTCCACAGCCATCTGCTCCGGAGCCTCTGCCCCGTGACGGGCCAGCCGGATTGGGGTTCGGTGGAGCTGCTTTTTGAGGGGCCGGCGCTAGACTCCGCGGGGGTGCTTGCCCTCGTACTTGCCCAGCGCGAGCACAACGGTTTTCACGAGGCGACGGTGGAGCGGCTCTATGCGGCCCTCGAGGCCCTCCCGGGCGCCACCTATGTGGCGGTACGTGCGGCCTACTGCCGCCGCGGCGGCATCGATATCACCCCGTGCCGAGCCTCAGCGCCGACGCCCTTTAGCCCCCTACGCCTGGCGCGTCAGTAGCCTGCTCCCGGGCCCGCAGGGCCGCCACGATTTCTCCGTGCTTCTCCCGGGTCATGGGATAGGTCAGGAGGGGGAGGGCGGCCAGCAGTAATCCGCCGGCCGTTCCTAAGGCGTAGGTCAGAAGCAGCCCATCCAGGGCTGCGGCGTCGTTTTGCGTGCCGGGCACAAAGCCGAAGGCCCAATCGAGGATGGTGAAGCTAAGTCCCACCCCCAGGGCGGCCCCCAGCTTGTTCGTAGTGGTGAGCAGGGCGAAGTAAAGCCCAGCCCGCTTCTGCCCGCTCTTCAGCTCATCCTCGTCGGTTAGGTCCGCCATCATGGAACGGAGGAGCGTGGGTGCGGCGCCAAAGGCCAGCCCAAAGGCAATGGTAAAGCCCCAGAGCCCGAGCACGCTTTCTGGCGTGGCCGTGGCCATGAGGATGAGGTTCACCGCTGCCGCGTAGACCAGCGCGCCCTTCAGGGTGCGATCCTTCCCGTAGCGATAGGCCAGGCGCAGCCAGAGGGGCATGCAGAGAAAGCCTGCGAGGAAGTAGAAGAGCAGAGCCAGGCTTGCGTGGCTTGGCAGGCGGAAGTAGGCAATGGCTACGAAGATATAGAGCGCCCCGGACACGGCCGTGCCCAGCCCCGCCAGGAGATCGGCGGCCAGGAGCCGCCAAAGCAGAGGGTTTCCTACTAATAGCTTCAGCGCAGCTTTCAGGGGCAGGGACGATTGGCTCTGCTCTCGGGAGTCGGGGACGTAGCGCAGCAGGGGTACCACCAGCACGGGGAAGAGCACGAGGCAGAAGAGCCCCATGCTGGCCACCTTGCCCTCCTGGCTCTGTTCCCCGGCCAGTTCGAGTGCCGCGGGGAGCGCCAGGACGAGGGTCATGCCCGCGATGGTGAAGATCTCGCGCCAGCCGTAGAGCTCGGAGCGGGCGTCGTAGCCTGTGGCCAGCTCCGCCCCCCAGGACAGGTGGGCAATGGTGAGCATGGTGTAGGCGGCGTAGAGCACGAGGAGCCAGAAGGTGAGGTAGAGGGCTCCGGGCGCGGCGTCGACGTCCGGCAAGAACACCTTCCACACCGCAAGGCAGAGGAGGGGAATGGACAAGGCCGCCCAGTGCTTCCGCCGTCCCCAGCGGCTATCAAAGCGGTCGATGGCGACGCCCATGAGGGGGTCCGTGACCACATCGAAGAGGCGGGCCGCGGTGAAGATCATGCCCACGGTGGCCAGCGATAACCCCACCACCTCGGCGTAGAAACGGGGGAGGTAGACGGCGATGGGCATGCCCATGGCGGCCATGGGCATGGCGATGGCGGCGTAGCTCGCCAGCAGGCGGCGGCGCGAAGCACCGGTGGCTAATGTTGTGGTCATGGTTTCTCCCCTTTCGAGGAGCCTAGCCGACTTTCCGCCGGTCGTCTTTCCTAATCGCCGCGCCGGGGCCAGAGCCGGGCCCGAAGCCAGCCCAGCACCGTATTGTCCTTGAGGAAGGCGTTATCGAGCCCCCGGAGCCAGGCTTCCAGGCCCTCGGGATCGGCAAAGAGCTCGGCTCGGGTGCGCCGGGGGCGCTCGGGATCGAGGGTTTTCACCACCGTAGCGGGATTGCCTGCCACTACGGCGAAGGGGGGCACGTCCTTGGTCACCACGGCGCGAGCGGCGACGATGGCGTGGGCGCCAATGCGAACGCCCTTGCATACCGTCGCCCCGTCCCCGATCCAGACGTTCTCCTCAAGAACGATCGGCGCGCTCGCCCCCACCACCTCCGTGCGGTCATAGAGATCGTGCCAGTCGGCGTCCGTGAGGTAGGCCCCCGCGGCCACCATGCAGCTCGCCCCGAGGGTGACCTCCACCGCGGAATCGATGCGGACCCCGGGGCAAAGCAGACAGTAGTCCCCGATGGTGATGCGGCCCTGGCCCCTGGGGTGGACCCAGCTGGATAGGGTGATGTGACGATCGGCGGCGGCGACCCAGTGAACCTGGGCGCCCACGGTGATGCCGGGGCCATTCAGACGAACAAACCAGGGCTTCATGAAGTGGAAGCCTGGGCCCAGGGCGTCGAGCTGGGGGGCGAGGCGCCAGCGCACGTAGGCGCGTTCCAGCGCCGCGTAGGCGCGCTTTAGGCTGGCTGGGCGGTGATCCCGGCGCATGGCCGCTCCCCGGGGATGATAAGGCAGGCGACACCCTACCGGGCGCAGGCCCGAGGAGGAAGGGTTACGCCTAGCCCGTGAGGCTTGCGAGAAAGCCGTTGCGGTCGAGAAAGCGCATCACCATGGCGATGCCCCAGCCCCCCCACATGAGCCAGCTCAGGGCGCTGTCCCATTTCCTTAGGCGAGGCGCCGCTTCGGCGCCCGCGAGGGCGCCCCGGGGCTGACTTAAGGTGACCGCCAGCCCGGCAAAGAATGCAGCGGTGCCGATGGCGAAGGGCACAAGAATGAACGGGCTCATGACGCCTCCCTAGAGATCGATCAGCCGCTTGTTGGGATAGAAGGCCAGCATGAGCTGCTCCTTGATGGAGAGGGGAACGGCCTTTCCGGCGCCGATTTGACCCACCTCTTCGTCGCCGCAGTAGGTGCCGAAGACCCGGTCCCAGAGAATGATTTGGCAGCCGTAATTGGTGTCGCTGTGCTTGCGGTCCACCGCATGGTGAACGTGATGCTGGGGCGCGGTGGCGAAGATCCAGTCGTACACGGGCAGGGACTTAAGGGGCAGGTTCGAATGATTCAGCTTGCCATTCCAGACGCCGAAGGCCGCGGAGACGGCGAGCACGGAATCGCTGGCGCCCACGAGGGCCAGAATTACCGGCGTGCTGAGGGCCAGGGCCAAATACTCCAGGGGATGGGTGCGGGCGCCGCGCATGCAGCTCATTTTCGTAATGTGGTGATGCGTAGCGTGCATGCGCCAGAAGAAAAGGGACTCGTGCTGCACCCGGTGCAGCCAGTAGTAGATGAAGCTCGAGCACACCCGGAGCAGCACCGCGGCGGCCACAAGGCCCAGCACGCTTTCCGGTGCAATGGTGATGTCCAGAAGGGCGCGGTCGCGGATGGCGCGGAAGCCTTCGGAAATGGGTGTGCGGTAGAAGTCACTGATGAGCGGGCCCCAAAGGAAGGCGCCGAAGGCGAGCCAAAATCCGTCCTCCGCCAGCTCCTTGGGCTCGAGTTGCCAGTCCTTACGCTTGCCCCAAACGCGCTCGGCGACGATGAGCAGGGGCACGGGGAGCATGACCATCACCAGGGCGTAAAGCTTATGGTTCATCCATTCCCCGGTAACCATGGTGGCCACGAGAAAGGCTGAGCCCAGCACCAGCACGGGCTGAAGCACCATCCAAAAGATGTCCTGAAGGCTTTTTGCTCGGGGCGCTGCATCCGCACCGTCGCCGAGATCAGCGCTGCCAAGGGCCTGATCACTCATGTAACGCACCTCCATTGCTGGTGTTGCATTGAGTAAAGGTGGACTGCCCGCCGAAGAGAATCTGCAAAAAGCAGACCAAGGCGCCGGACCCCGCTGGCGCCTGCCGTAAAGGGCGATCTACGCCGGAAAAACCGCGGGTTTTCGGTGTTTCATCGCAGGGACGCCGATTGCTCCGCGCAGCGCAAAAACCCAATGGCGCCTCGCAATGAGGCGTCGCCCGGTGGCGGCTGCCCCAGGACTGGGCGCAGCGAGGGTTCGTCCCGCCCCTTTCACGCCCCGTTCTCGGTGGGTTTTGCCGATCCCTCGGCGCTGGCATGGGCTTTGCCTTGAGCTTTACTGCTCAAAGCGAAACGGGAAGCGCCATGAAACGATATTTCGGTTTGCTGGTCTCGGAATGGGTCACGGCCATCATGGTGGTCGTGGTGACGGTCGCCGTAATCTATGGCTTTAGGGTCGGCGGGGAGCGGGACGCCAGCGTCGCGAAAGCGAATGACGCGCTCGAGGCGCTAAAAGCCCGGGCCGAGGACGCGCTGGCCGTGGGAGAGGCGTTGCGCTGCGATAGCAGCCTTCTTGGTCCTGACGTTTTGCAAACGCCGTTTCTTCCCCTGGCTGTCATTGCCGTGCCCGTGGATCCCAAGGATCGCTCCGCGGGTTATACGCCGGCCCTCGTAGTGGATGTCCAAAAGGATCAAGTCAGTGGCGACACCTGGGATACGGCTCAGCGTTGGCTGAAGGCCTTGAAGAAGGCTCAGGGCGCGGGAGAGAAGGGCGGCGCCGAGGGCGACCCCACGGATCCGGGAGAAGCGGTAGTAGAAACCACGGAGCAGTCTTTAGGCGAGCCAGATGGGTTGCTTCGCGTGTCTTGGAGTTGGAAGACGCTGCTGCGCTTTGAAGCCTTAGCGGTGGAGGCAGCGTTGTGCACTCCGCCGGCGCAGGCGTCGGTTGATTCAGCGTAAGTCTACGGGCAGGTCTTCGGCGTCTTTGCCGCCGTGGTTCCAGAACATCGGTATCTCTTGGCATTTCCACACGCGCTAGCCCCCAAACGGCCCCCACGGCGCGCTCCGAGATTGAAAGCGATGGGTTTGAAAGCCTCTCGGGTACTTCGCGATAAGACTTGAGATCCTAGGGTAGGGGCGAAAGCCGCCATAGCGATCCGTTCTCGCCATGTTCAACCGCGAGGTAAACTTCTCCCGAGGGACCAACGGCCACGTCGCGTATCCTGCCAAAGTTCACCAGCAAGCGCTCCACCTCCGGCGCTGCCGTATTCTTGAGTCTTACCCGATACAGAGATCCTGCTTTGAGCGACCCCACCAAGGCGTCCCCGTTCCACTTAGGAAACGCCGCGCCTTCGTAAAAGCTTAGGTTGGAGAGGGCGGGTGCTGGCGTGAAATCCACCACGGGCAGCTCCGTTTCTTCCAGGGGAAAATCTAGGCCCAGGTCCTCGCCGATTGAAATGTAGGTGCTGTCGTAGTCGAGGCCACTGGTGTAGAGCGGCCAGCCGTAATTTCCGCCTCCACGAATGAGGTTGATTTCGTCGCCGCCTCGAGGACCCATTTCCGTATTCCAAAGCGATCCCGTATGAGGGTGAGTCGCCAGACCTTGCCCCGTGCGATGACCGATACTCCACACCGTATGCCGGGTCGACGATGGGTCACGCTTTCCTTCCTCCATAAAGAAGGGATTATCAGCCGGCACCCGTCCGTCATCGTGAACCCGGTGAATTTTCCCAAAGGGCGTGTCGAGGTTATGAAGCTTGTCGTAAGTGTTCTTCCCGCCGATCGAGATATAAAGGTAGCCCCGGTGGTCAAAGGCGAGGCGTCCAGCGGCAACACCATCGGGAACGGGCGTGTAGTGATCGCGATGGACCGACCAAACCACCTCTTGGTCGACCCAGCTATTACCCCTTATCCGACCCCGCAATACCCGCACCATGGTTGTGGGAAGAAGAGAGCCGCACTTCAACCAGCAGCGATCGGTGTGGGAAAGGTAGATCCAGCCGTTGCTTTCGTAATCGGGGTGCAGCGCGATATCGAGCATGATCCCCCAATTCAGCCAGGCCCCTTGAACACTCAGCACGGTGTTCCAGACCTGCGGGGTCCCGCTTAGGGGCGGGCCTTGCTGCCCATCCCTTTCAATTATGGAGACCCCCCGCGTTTTCTCGGTCACGAGCAGGCGACCCTCTGGCAAAGCGATAAGCCCGTAAGGCCGGCTCTTCAAGACACTCACCCGTTCGACGGTGAACCCGTGCTGCTCAGAATCGACATGGCCATCGGCCTGAGGGTCAAAGCCGTAAGAGGCGGCCGTGGAGCGGTATTCCTGTTGCTGCTCAGCAATGTAAAGGGCGACGGCCTTCACCATGGGGGCGGGCAGTTCGGTGCGCCAATCGTGAAAGGGTGGTACGTCGTCGCCCCCCGACATCGCCACCATTAAGCTTTCATGATCGTCAATCAAGGTGAGCTCTTGGGCGAGGAGGGAGGGTGCGGCGGCGGTCCCTTGAAGGGACATTCCATGGCAAGCCGCGCAGTGCTCCTGGTAGGCCAACCGGGAAGGCTCCCAGGCGTCCCGCGCGTAAAAATAGGCCAGGGCGCAAGCCAAGCCTGCGAGGCCGAGAACGGGGAGAGCCAAGCACACCTTTTGCCAACGCCTTAGGTGGTTCCAGAGAAAAATTGGCATCGGATCCCCTACTGTTGTTAGGAAAGAACACGGTCGGCAAGGGCCTCTTTGGCAGGCAAGGGTACCAGTGCCTAAGGGAGCCAGCAGCCGTGGGAGGTCATGGATGAACAAACCCGTTTCCGCAGGGCGATCGCCCGTCTTCCCCCAATAGTGCGTTGAACGAGGACTTTTTTTCGTGACCCGCCTCTCCGACGAAGTGGTCTATGATGACCTCTCGCTTTAACGGACGAAACGGCTATGCCGATCTTCAAAAGAACGAACATGGCAATTGATCTTGGAACCGCCAACACCCTTATTTTTAAGGAGGGGGAAGGGGTTGTTCTGAATTCGCCTTCGGTGATCGCCCTTCGCAGTGACCGAGGCCGAATTGAGGTCGTTGCCCTGGGCAAAGCGGCGGAATCAATGCTTGGAAAAACCCCCGCCAATATTTCAGCAATTCGCCCCCTAAAGGACGGCGTGATCGCTGATTTTAAAGCGACCGAATTGATGCTTACGGGTTTCATTAGGCAGGTAACCGGAAGTCGGTGGCTAAGGGGCGCGCCAAACATTCTCATCTGCGTTCCCGTTCAGGCGACGCAGGTCGAGCGCAGGGCCATCAAGGAGGCTGCGCAGAGTGCCGGGGCAAAGGCCGTCGCGCTCATCGACGAGCCGGTGGCGGCAGCCTTTGGTGCTAATTTGGATATTGATGAGCCCAAGGGCTCGATGGTGGTCGATATTGGGGGCGGGACCACCGAGATTGGCATTTTGTCCCTAGGCGGGCTGGTCTACTCCTCCTCCCTTAAGGTGGCGGGGAATGCGCTGGACGATGCCATCATTACTTTTATTCGCCGGGAGCGAGGAATCTTGATAGGGGAGCGGCAGGCTGAGCGAATCAAGTTAACCGTAGGTTCTGTGTACCCTTCAGCCCCTTCGTCGACAATGAATATAAAGGGCCTTGAAGCGGCCTCTGGTCTTCCACGGAATCAGGTCGTTAGCACGGAGGATGTTTACAACGCCACCGTGGAGCCGGTTAACGCCATATTGCGTGCTGTGTCGAGCGCCCTGGAGGCAGCTCCCCCGGACATCAGTGCTGATGTCCTTCGGGATGGCATGGTCCTTACCGGGGGAGGGGCGTTGCTCCAGGGCCTTCCGCAACTGATCAGCGAGTTCACGGGGGTCCCCTGTCGAGCCGCAGACAATCCCCTTGATTGCGTTGTGATGGGCGGCGGAAAAATCCTTTCAGAAATGAAA
>Ga0255774_10003279_pt1 | contig 11943 bp, 10 predicted proteins | sample 101ome_17_FD_179972 | JGI IMG/M metagenome (GOLD analysis project Ga0255774, IMG submission 179972) | Coastal salt marsh microbial communities from the Groves Creek Marsh, Skidaway Island, Georgia - 101407AT metaG (version 2) | ecosystem: Environmental > Aquatic > Marine > Intertidal zone >...
CAGCACTTTAGCCATCCTGCTTAGGGCCTCACGAATTTGCGCTTCGGAGGCGGCATACGAAATCCGTAAGCAATCGGGAGCACCAAAAGCCGTTCCGCTTACCGTGGCCACGTGGGCATGCTCTAATAAAAATAGCGCAAAATCATCGGCGTTTTCGATTAGTTGCCCTTGAATGGATTTCCCGAAATAGTAAGATACATCAGGAAATACATAAAAGGCCCCCTGAGGTTCATTAACGGTTAGTCCGGGTATGGTACGCAATAAATCAATAATGAGGCTACGTCGGTTTCGGAACTCATCGACCATATATTGAATCGCACTCACAGGCGCTTCCAAAGCAGCAATGGTAGCGCGTTGTGCAATACAATTAGCCCCACTGGTTATTTGACCTTGCATCTTGTTACAGGCCTTGGCAATCCAAGCCGGAGCACCGATATAACCGATACGCCAACCCGTCATCGCAAAGGCCTTAGCCACACCATTTACGGTAATGGTTCGGTCGTACATATTTTCTATGGCTGCAAAACTAAAAGGTTTTTCCCCATAGTTGATGTGCTCGTAAATTTCATCTGAAAGAATATAGATGTTGGGATATTTTTCCAACACTTTGGCCAAAGCCCGGTATTCAGCTTCGGTATAAATGGTTCCACTGGGGTTGTTGGGTGAATTGAAAATGATTAGTTTGGTTTTGGGCGTAATCGCGGCCTCCAGCTGTGCTGGGGTGATTTTAAAATCGGATTCGATCGACGAAGGAATAACTACTGATTCAGCCTCGGCCAAGGTTGCAATGGCTGAATAACTCACCCAGTAGGGAGCCGGCAAGAGAACTTCATCGCCGGGATTGAGCAACACCATAGCCACGTTGGCAATGGATTGTTTGGCACCCGTTGAGACCACCACCTGGTTGGGTTGATAGGTCAATTGATTATCGCGTTGAAACTTCTGACAAATAGTCTGTTTGAGTTCGGCATAGCCATCGACTGGCGTATAGGCATTGTAGTTATCTTCTACAGCCTGAATGGCGGCAGCCTTGATAAATTCAGGTGTATTAAAATCAGGTTCACCCAAACTCAATCCAATTACATCGATGCCTTGTTCTTTTAGTTTACGTGCTTTGGCAGCCATCGCCAGGGTAGCTGAAATTGGGAGACTGTTAATTCTATCAGATAATTGATCCATACTTTTTAGGAATTCGCATATACGGGCTGCATGCCCATTTTCTTTAAAAATTTAAAATGCGAAAGTAAGGCACTTCGGGTAGTTTTGTACTCGTTGTAGGGCAAATTAAATTCTTTTGTTGTCCGTTTAACAATTTCACCAATTTTTGTGTAATGTATATGGCTAATGTGGGGGAAAATATGGTGCTCAATCTGATGATTTAAACCACCGGTAAACCAGTTGACCAGGCGGTTTTTTCGTGCAAAATTAACCGTAGTCAGCAACTGATGGATCGCCCAGGTATTTTTGACAGTTCCTGTTTCAGGATCGGGCAATGGCATGGCCGCATCTTCCATGACATGGGCCAATTGGAACACCAAGCTCAAAATTAATCCGGCCGTGTAATGCATGGCAAAGAAGCCCAGTAAAACTTTCCACCAAGTAAGCTCAAACACAAAAATGGGCAGGACAATCCAGATAGAAAAATAAAGTATTTTTGAAAGCACCAAACCTATCCATTGCCGGGTGGGACTAGCGCAGTTGGCGTATTTAAGCTTTCGTTTTTGGTAGCGCCGCATTTGAAAAAAGTCGGTAAACAAGGCCCAGTTAATCGTCAGCAAGCCATAGAGTAGTACCGAATAGTAGTGCTGTAAACGATGGTAGGGAAACCAATCGGCATGTTTTGAAAACCGTAAAATCCGGCCAGCCTCCAAGTCCTCGTCATGGCCATGGATGTTGGTGTAAGTATGGTGCAATACATTGTGTTGCACTTTCCAGTTAAACACATTACCCGCCAAAATATAGATGCTCGACCCCATCAGTTTGTTGACCCAAGGATATTTGGAAAAAGATCCGTGGTTGCCGTCATGCATGACATTCATGCCCACACCGGCCATTCCAATTCCCAAAACCAGGGAAAGCAACAACTTATACCAGTCGTTAATCTCCAATTTCATTATGAGAATATAGGGGACAACCAGCAGGGAAAACATTACAATAGATTTAAGATAAATACGCCAGCCACCGGTTTTGGGCAACTTGTTGTTCTTAAAATAATCGTTGACACGCTTGTTGAGGGTCTTAAAAAAATCCTTGGAATCTTTTCGTTCAAACCGCAAAGTGAGAGGTTGCTTGTTCATAAACTTCTTTAAAAAGATATAAATTTACCTTTCTCAAGCATAAAATTCAACATTTGGAACCACTCTTTTCACAATTTGATTTTTTAAGTCCTCGACAAAAGGAACAATTCATGGCCCTAAAACCCCTCTATACTTCATGGAACGCCAAAATCAACGTGGTTTCTCGAAAAGACATAGACCATTTTGACACCCGTCATTTGTTGCACAGTTTGGCGTTGGCCAAGGTACAACCCTTTATGCCCGGTGCATCGATCATTGATGTGGGAACCGGCGGTGGATTTCCGGGTATTCCCTTGGCGATTTTATTTCCCCAAACCCAATTTGTCTTGGTGGATAGCATCGGAAAAAAAATTAAAGTCGTGAATGAGGTGAAAAACGCCTTGGGGTTGACCAACGTCAAAACCTATCACAGTCGGATAGAGCAGGTGGACGAAAAGGCTGATTTTATCATCAGTAGAGCGGTTACCGCTATGGACCAATTTGTGCCTTGGGTCAAGGATAAAATCAAAAAGAAAAACCAACACACCTTGGCCAACGGCCTGATGTACCTCAAGGGTGGAGATTTGAGCGAAGAGCTAAAAAACTTTCCTCAAGCCCAGCTATTTCCAATTACGGACTATTTTCAACATCCGTTTTTTGCCACCAAAAAAGTGGTCTATCTACCCCTCTAATTTTAGACCCTTTAGTTCCTGGTCGCTTTTTCTTTTTGATTGAGTTTTTGACTGAGCTTTTCAGCAGGATATATCTTTCTTATTCCCCCAAAAAAGGATAACGGTAATCGGTTGGCGGTACAAAGGTTTCTTTGATTAAACGGGGAGACACCCAACGCAACAGGTTAAGGGCCGACCCGGCTTTGTCGTTGGTTCCCGAGGCACGTGCTCCTCCAAACGGCTGCTGACCCACCACGGCACCGGTTGGTTTGTCGTTGATGTAAAAGTTTCCGGCAGCATTTTCGAGTTGCTCAACGGCTTGTTGAAGTGCATAGCGGTCTTGCGAAAAAACAGCTCCCGTCAGGGCGTAGATTGAGGTTTCATCGACAAGTTTAAGGGTCGCTTCCCATTGGTCGTCGGCATAACGATACACGCTAACTAAGGGTCCAAAAAGCTCAGTTTCCATTGTATAATAATGGGGGTCAGTTACCTCCACCAAAGTAGGAGCGACAAAATAACCGGTCTGGTCGTCACATTGCCCGCCTTTGAGCAATTGCGCTTCGGGATCTTTTTTCACACGTTCGATGGCTTGGGCGAGACGCTCATAGGCCCTCCGATGAATAACGGCTGTGAAAAAATTCGAAAAGTCTTCGGGTGAACCCATTTTGATCGTATCCATCATGTCTTTTACCCGCTCCAAAACTTGGTCAGCAATCGAATTGGGTAGATATACCCGCGATGCTGCGGAACATTTTTGGCCTTGGAATTCAAAAGCACCTCGGACAATAGCCGTGGCTACCTCTTGAGCTTTGGCACTGGGGTGCGCCAAAATAAAATCCTTTCCTCCGGTCTCACCAACGATGCGGGGGTAGGTTTTATAGCGTGCTATATTTTGTCCTATTTTGGACCAAAGGAGTTTAAATACTTCGGTCGATCCGGTATAGTGAATTCCCGCAAAATCGGCATGAGCCAATACGGTATCGGTAATCATCTGAGGGTCGCCAAAAACGACATTGATCACGCCATCGGGTAAGCCGGCTTCTTTAAAAATATCGATGATAATCTTGGCCGAAAACACCTGATGGTCACTGGGTTTCCACACGACCACATTGCCCATCATCGCGGCACTGGCCGGTAGATTTCCCGAAATGGCCGTAAAGTTAAAGGGGGTCACGGCATAAATAAACCCTTCTAGGGGGCGATACGTCAGTCGGTTCCAAATCCCTTGATCAGACTCGGGTTGTTGCTGGTAGATTTCTTGCATATAAGCCACATTAAACCGCAAAAAATCAATAAACTCACAGGCAGCATCAATTTCTGCTTGGTGAATGGTTTTGGATTGCGCCAACATGGTAGCTGCGTTGATTTGAGCCCGATAAGGGCCAGCGATCAAATCGGCTGCTTTTAAAAAAATCGCTGCCCGCGATTCCCAGGGCATCTTACTCCACTGGTTTCGGGCGGCCAAAGCCCCACTTATGGCTTGTTCCACCTCCTTAGACGAAGCCTTATGGTAATGACCCAAAATATGCTGGTGCGCATGGGGGGGAGACATGGGTGCCAAATCACCGGTAGTCACCGGCTGGCCATTGATCTCCAAAGGCACTTCGATGGTTTCGTTGTACATTTTTTTATATGCAGCTAGGACCGCTTCTTTTTCGGCAGAGCCCGGTGCATAGGATAAGATAGGTTCATTTTGTGGATAAGGTACTTGTGAGATACTGTTCATACAATTGTATTGAGGTGGAAAATATTTTCACCAAAAGTAAAAAAATTAGCAGGGGGAAAAAATCAGTTTAGGATAAAAGGTGCCGCGAGGCTAAGCACGGGTACCTGAACTTGAAACTTTTGAGCGGTGCTAAAATTAATCATCACAAAAACTCCTTTCATCGCTCCCAAAGGCGAAGAGAGTAAGCAATTGGACGAATAGGTATGGCTTTCTCCCGGATTGAGAATGGGTTTGTTTCCGACCACGCCATCGCCGTTAACATAATGAGTTTGATCGAGAGACTCCATGATTTTCCAATGCCGGGTGAGGAGTTGAACCACATCCTTGCTTTGGTTTTCTATTTTTATGTGGTACAAAAAGGCATATTGATAGGCATTTTTATGGCTTACCGTTCCATTGAATTGGATGGTGGCCGAAATTCGAATCCCTTTGGTTATTTGTTGTAACATTTTTACAAGAATGCCTTTTAAATCAGAAAGTTACAAAAACTAAGTCAATTTAAACCTAGAAAAGATTTTCTTTTTTTTCTAATTAAAAACTTCAAACGAAGAAGCCGTACCTACACCGATCAACGCATCGTGAAGTTGGCCAAAATTGCGGTAATAGACCAAAACCAAATAACGGTTTTCGGTTTGGGCATGGTTACCGCTTATCGCGTGGTGGTCCGTTTGACCCCCGGCTTGGATGACATAGCGGTAGTTATAAAAGCCTTGTTTGAGCAACAAAGCGACTTCATAGCCCTCCAACGAAGCGTTGTACTGCAATTGATTTTCATCGCTTGGCAAGTAGTCATTAAACTTGCCCACAACGTGAATGGTTCCTTCGCTCAATTCATAGGGCGCCGATAGGCTAAAGTGTACCCAGCTGTAATCGGCTTCGACCGCTGGATCTTGTGTGCCTTGCAAAGTCCTGATCTGAAAGTCTCCATTGACGTCCGGACCATAACTATACGGGTAATTGTTTCGTATAGGGTCGGTAAACAAAAAGGATTCATAGCGGTCACCCAATCTCACAAAACTCACATTGGGCGATGTCACGCGTATATCTTTGGTGTCAAAAAACAAATATTCATTTCCCCCTTCAAAACGGGCGGCTTCATCATAACGGTATTCTAGGGTGCGGCCATTGTTGTATTGCGGTTTTAGATCGGTTACCGCCGTATGCCATTGGTCGTTTTGCAAAACCACTATTTTGATTAGGTTTTCGGGATTGCGAAAAGGGACTCCCGTAGGTGTGACCGAAAACTGCACACTTTGATGGGTTTGGTAAAAGTTTAGGTCCCGTGCCCGAAAAACCCCGGCAGTAACGACGGCTTCACCGCTTGTTCGGACAAAGCGACGAGAGAAAACCAATTGATCCATACCGTTGTAGATTTCGAGCATATAATTGCCCGGTACCAAAAATCGCGTGTTTTCATTGGGGAGGTCTAAGTGGTAATGAGTATAGGGTTGAAGCGTATTGAACGAGCTACTGAAACGGTCGATCCTCAAATTATCCATGCCTTGGATATATTCGTTTTTAAAAAGTGTCGATGGTGACCAATCGTGGTTGAAGTAGCTAATGCGGTAGTAGTAATCGGTGGCCTCGGTCGTTAGATCGTCAAACGAGAGGTAAAAGTGGTCGTTGGGTCCCACAACTGGAAACTGAAACGGCTGGTCATAAGCCTTAAATTCGACCGATTTGATGTAGGACGGTGGCGGGGTTTCGTCAAGCTGCTGGGCATAGCCGTTTACCCCCTGAATCAAAAGAATAAAAAAGCAAAAAAAACCTCTTATTATCGGCATAAAACAAAAGTACTAAAATTCAATTAGCCGCTCGAAATCAAGCGGGCTTTTGGCTCTAGGTTTTTTTGACAAACTGTCAATATTTTTTGATGATTCTAGTTTTTTAACCGCCGCATTATATGTAAATTTGCACGGTTTTAGAATGTAACTTGAACGAAATGTCAAAAGGCTTACGCATCCGCAGAGGTGCCAGAATCAATCTAAAAGGAAAAGCTGAGAAAATCATTAATGAAAGTGTCGGATCCCGCACCTACGCATTACAACCAGACGACTTTTTTGCGCTAACCCCCAAAATGCACCTTAAAGAAGGAGCAAAAGTCCAAGCCGGTACTCCTGTTTTCTTTTCAAAAAACAACCCTCGTATTCAATTTGTATCTCCTGTAGCAGGAACACTTAAAGCAATCGTTCGAGGGCCAAAACGTAAAATTTTAGAAGTGGTAATCGAAGCCCAAGGCGACGAGGCCGTTTCACACACCGTGGCCCAGCCCGAGAAAATGGACCGAGAGGCCATCGTGGAGGTGTTGCTTCAAAGCGGTAGTTGGCCCTTTTTGCGGCAACGTCCCTACAACGTCATCGCTGACCCGGAGGTCCACCCCAAGGCCATTTATATATCTGCGTTTGCCACTGCGCCGCTCGATGCAGATTTTGAGTTTTTGCTCAAAGATCAATTGGCGAGTTTTCAAAAAGGGATTGACGTCCTTCACCAATTGGCTGAAACCATCTACCTGGCTACCGATCAAAACTACCAAAGTGCCTTAGCGGCCATTAAGCATACGACCCATATTCCCGTTTCCGGCCCACATCCGGCAGGAAATGAAAGCGTGATTATTCACCATACTGATCCCTTGGCAATGCACGAAAAAGTATGGACCATCCGCCCTGAAGATGTAGTAAACATTGGGTTGCTATTTGAGACCGGCCAATACAGTGCTCAGCGTACCGTTGCCGTAGCAGGCTCGGCCGTCGGCAAACCCCATTATATCAAAACCAAAATTGGTGCACAACTCTCCACCCTTTGCGAAATAGCTGAGGTAGATACGCAACTAAATTTGCGTTACATCAACGGAGATGTACTCACAGGTAGACGTACGCAACAACAAGGCCACCTTGGGTTTTACAACAACCTGTTAAGCATCATCCTCGAAGGAAACCAATACCGTATGTTTGGTTGGATGCCTTTTAAAGACAATGGCATTCCCAGCCTTTCAAAAACCTCCTTTGCATGGTTGTCAAACAAGGCCAAAGCCATTGATACCAACCTCAACGGTGAAGAGCGCGCCTTGGTGGTTACCGGAGAAATGGAAAAAGTTTTCCCTATGGACATCTACCCCATGCAGCTTCTCAAAGCGTGTATGATTGGGGATATTGAAAAAATGGAGTGGCTCGGCATCTACGAAGTAATTCCTGAAGACTTTGGATTAATTGATTTTGCGAATACTTCCAAAATCGAAGCCCAAGAGATTATCAAAGACGCCATGTACCTAATGTTAAAAGAAGTTGGATAAAGAGTGAATATATGAGTTTTATTAGAAAAAAATTAGACCAAATCAGAAAGCCTTTCGAAAAAGGGCAAAAATGGGAAAGGTTTGCCCCAGCCATCAATGCTTTTGATACTTTTTTGTTTGTGCCCAATCACACAACCTCCAAAGGAGCCCATGTTCGGGATGCGGTAGACCTCAAAAGAACGATGATAACCGTGGTTTTGGCCTTGATGCCCGCATTGGTGTATGGTATCTATAACACTGGATACCAGCATTTTATTCAACTTGGACAAAGTTTCACTTTTATGGATGCTTTCCTACACGGTGCTTTCAAAGTCGTTCCGATGATCGTAGTCTCCTATGTAGTGGGGCTCTCTATCGAGTTTGCTTTTGCCGTATATCGAGGACACGAAGTCAACGAGGGCTATTTGGTCACCGGATTATTAATCCCCATGATTATGCCTGTGGATATTCCGCTATGGATGGTTGCAATCTCCGTCGCATTTGCGGTTTTGATTGCCAAAGAAGCCTTTGGCGGAACGGGCATGAATATTCTAAATCCTGCCTTGACTGCTCGTGCTTTTGCCTTTTTTGCCTACCCCACCTATATGTCGGGTAACAAAGTGTGGGTCTCTGAAGCAAGCACCTTAGACGGGGTGTCAGGAGAAACCATACTCGGGTCTTTGGCTGCCGGTCAAGACGTGAGTTATAGTACCCTTCAAATGTTTCAGGGGGGTATTCCCGGTTCGATTGCCGAAACCTCTGCCTTATGGATTCTTGTCGGGGCACTCATCCTTATTGTTACTGGAGTGGGTAGCTGGCGCATTATGGCCGGAGGTGTTTTAGGTGCCGCACTCATGGGCTTTTTGTTTAACCTATGGGGAGCCAATGCCCTGATGCAATTCGACTGGTTTAATCACCTGGTCGTCGGAGGATTTGCTTTTGGTATTGTCTTTATGGCCACTGACCCAGTGTCGGCCGCGCAAACCCAAAAAGGCAAATGGATTTACGGCCTTTTGGTTGGGGTGTTCTGTATCTTAATTCGGGTATTCAACCCCGCCTATCCCGAAGGGGTAATGTTGGCCATCTTATTGATGAATGTCTTTGCGCCAACCATTGACCATTATGTCGTCGAAGCCAACATCAACCGTAGAAAAAAACGTTGGGCTAAAACCAACCTTAAAACCGCTTAATTATGAACCGAGACAGCAACGGATATACTTTTCTATTTGCCACGATCATGGTCTTGGTCGTTGCCTCAACCCTAGCTTTTACGGCTTCTTCCCTCAAAGGACTACAAGCCGAAAACGTCCGTAAAGAGAAAATGCAAAACATTCTTACTACCATCGGTATTGAAACCGATCGCGACCAGGCCGAAAGTCTGTACAAACAATATATCGTTGAAGAGCTTTCACTGACCCATACAGGTAGTGTGGACACCCAAACAGATGCTTTTACCATTGCCTTAAATAATGAAATCAAAAAGCCGGTGGCCGAACAGCGATTCCCCCTTTATGTGGCCGATGTAGAAGGGAAAAAATTCTATGTGGTTCCTCTACGTGGGGCAGGTCTTTGGGACGCCATTTGGGGATACCTCGCCCTTAAAGAAGATAAAAACACCATCCAGGGAGCCGTTTTTGATCATAAAGGAGAAACCGCCGGTTTGGGTGCCGAAATCACCCAAAAGTGGTTCCAAGAACGCTTTGTAGATGAAAAAATCATGGATCAAAATGGACAGTTGGTAGGCATTAATGTTTCTAAGACAAACAACGACCCAACCAACAGCGACAAAGAGGACCATGAAATTGACGCCATATCCGGAGCTACCATCACCGGTGATGGAGTAACGGCGATGATCGCTGAACGTTTGGCGCATTACCTGCCCTATTTTTCCAAAGAAGACACTTCACTCGTACTGAATAACTAGAAACTGATGAACGCTAAAAAATCACAGAACAAGCCGCTTTTTTTCTTTGTCAATGAAGAAAAAGAAGCCTTGTTTTCCAAAAAAAATCGCGCACTTCTCAAAGATCCGCTCGATGATAACAACCCCATTACAGTACAAGTACTGGGTATCTGCTCGGCCTTGGCAATCACCGTACAGCTCAAACCTGCCATCGTCATGAGTATCTCAGTTATGGCGGTTATGGCTGCCAGTAACGTTATCATTTCGCTATTGCGCAACTTGATTCCCAACCGGATTCGTATCATCGTGCAATTGGTCGTAGTGGCCTCGATGGTGATTTTGGTCGACCAAGTCCTCAGAGCCTATGCCTACGATGTGAGTAAAGAGCTCTCCATTTTTATCGGGCTGATCATCACCAACTGTATCGTGATGGGTCGCTTAGAAGCATTTGCCCTGGGCAATGGCGTTTGGAAATCTTTTTTGGATGGAGTAGGTAACGCCGCTGGTTATGGATTTATCTTAATCGTTGTCGCTTTTTTTAGAGAACTTTTGGGTTCAGGGAAACTTTTTGGATTGCAAGTGATTCCCGATGCGGTCTATGAAATGGGCTATGTCAACAACGGATTGATGCTGCTCTCTCCCATGGCTTTGATTACGGTGGGTATTTTTATCTGGTTACAAAGAGCACGCAACCGCAAACTCATCGAAAAAAACTAAGGCACTATGGAAGCATATTTTAACCTTTTTGTAAAAAGTATTTTTATCGAGAACATGATCTTTGCCTATTTCTTGGGCATGTGTTCTTATTTGGCCGTATCCAAAACCGTAAAAACGGCAGTAGGCTTGGGACTGGCTGTTATTTTTGTCTTGGCCATCACCGTACCGATTAACTTTTTGTTGGACACCTACCTCTTACGTCCCGGTGCACTGGGCTGGTTGGGCAGTGACTATGCATCGATTGATCTAAGCTTTTTAAGCTTTATTATGTTTATTGCCGTCATCGCTTCGATGGTACAATTGGTCGAAATGATCGTCGAAAAATTTGCACCCGCGCTCTATGGTGCCTTGGGGATTTTTCTTCCCCTAATCGCTGTAAACTGTGCCATCTTAGGAGGTTCGTTGTTTATGCAACAAAAAGATTTTTCGGGAGTAACCGAATCGGCAGTCTATGGACTAGGGTCAGGAATCGGCTGGTTATTGGCCATTCTAGCCATTGCCGCAATTCGTGAAAAAATAACCTATTCAAACATCCCTGCACCGCTAAGAGGACTGGGGATAACTTTTATCATCACCGGACTTATGGCCCTAGGGTTTATGAGTTTTATGGGAATTAAATTATAGTACAAAACATGGATATCACAGTAATTATTGCCAGTATTGCCGTCTTTTTAACCATCACCTTTTTGTTGGTGGGAATGTTGTTGGGAGCCAAAGCAAAACTGTTGCCTTCCGGACCGGTCACCCTGCATATCAATGGAGAAAACGATGTGCAAGTTTCTTCAGGAGGCACCCTTCTAAACACCTTGGGAAATAACAAAATATTTTTACCCTCAGCCTGTGGAGGTGGTGGAACCTGTATTCAATGTAAATGCCAAATCCTTGAAGGGGGCGGCGAAATACTACCCACCGAAGCACCGCATTTTACCCGTAAAGAAATTGCCGAAGGCTGGCGCCTGGGCTGTCAAGTAAAGGTCAAACAAGACATGGTCATTCAAGTACCCGAAGAAGTTTTTGGGATTAAAAAATGGGAGGCCAAGGTTGTTCGAAATTATAATGTCGCTTCGTTTATTAAAGAATTTGTGGTAGAACTTCCCGAAGTGATGGATTATAAGGCAGGAGGATATATCCAAATCGAAATTCCCAAATGTGAGGTCAATTACAAAGACATCGACATCACAGCCCACCCCCAAGAACATCCGGGTGAACCCGATAAATTTAAACTCGAATGGGACAAATTTGATCTTTGGCCCCTAGTAATGAAAAATCCTGAAACCGTTGAGCGGGCCTATTCAATGGCCTCCTACCCTGCCGAAGGCAAAGAAGTCATGCTCAATGTACGTATCGCTACCCCACCCTGGGATCGCAACAAAAATGGCTGG